>Ga0315321_10000209_pt1 | contig 40701 bp, 24 predicted proteins | sample M180m21515metaG_FD_203464 | JGI IMG/M metagenome (GOLD analysis project Ga0315321, IMG submission 203464) | Ammonia-oxidizing marine archaeal communities from Monterey Bay, California, United States - M1 80m 21515 | ecosystem: Environmental > Aquatic > Marine > Intertidal zone | place: USA... | reverse complement strand
CTGCGCTGCAACGCCTTGAATGCTCATCGCCATGATGTTCTTGGCTAAACAAGGTGGAAGCGTCGTAGTAGTGGTAGTAGTTGTCTCAGGACACTCCTGACCTCCGAGCCAGGTACCGCCTAATAGGTCACACTCTGTTTCACCAGTCTGTACTGCGTGAGTCCCAGCGTAGTCAGTGTAGGTACAACAACCCTGCGGAAGACACAACTGCGGGTCTACAGTGTTGAAGTCACAGCAGCCCTCGTACTTAGTCTCATACTCCTCAAACGAGCTTTCACAACAGACTGTAGGTGGACAGGTAGGTGACCACACGGTGTCACCATCATCCAGCTCATCACACTCAGCCTGTGTAATATCTTCCGTTACGATACCGCCATGACCTTGCCCCTCTTGGCAACGCAGACAGCAGCCTGTAGGTGGCTCGGTAGTGGTACAGTACCCGTCGGTTTCATCGGTGCAGAGTAGGTTAATCGTGTCACCTATTTCATAGTTTCCGCCCCTAGGGTTGTACTCGTCCGGATCCACGTTCTCTGGGTAAGGACAGCAACAGTTTTGTTCTCCTTCAGAGTAATCGTAGCAATCATCAATAATGTTCTCCCAGTAAGGCCCGTCGTAATCGTCATAGGCAAGTTCCCACTGGCAGTTTTCGTGATCCGTACAAGGCTGCACGGTAGTAGTCGTACACTGGGCCTGAGTGCGCCCAGCTAGACAGGTAGCTAAGTACTCATCGTCCACGCTTGTTGGCGCTTTATCTGGAGTAGGACAGCAACAATCCTCGTCGGGACAAGGCTGTACCAGTTCCCACTCATAGTAATAGTTACCGGTGCTTGATTGGTACATTCGTTTACCTAAGTACAGACACTCAGCGTCACAAGGCGGTGGAGGAGGTGGAGTAGTAGTACAGTCGTCACACACCTTCATAACCATGCCCTCACACAGGCAAGGACAAGTAGGTGCTTCACCACAAGAGACTGGTTCTTCTGGCTCTTCCTGCTCCTCACCTTCTTCTCTGTCGCCACAGGGTGGAGGCTCTTGCACTACTATGTGGTTACACTCGCCCTCCTCATCTACAGGTGGCTCCCACGCGCCTTCGAACGGACCAGCAGTCTCCCAGCCCATTAAGCTGAGCTCTTCGGCTAAATCCACGCCGCCCTGCTCTCCGCAGCCCGTGTAGATGTAAGAAAGCTCCTGATAAACCTCACCAGTCACACCGCAGGGCTCTTCATCAAAAATACCGTCCAATGAGCTGCACTGGTTAGCGGCCATGTTTTCCTGTACTGCTTCGCCTTCCCCGCCAGGGATGTATGTACAGCAACCTACGTCCTCAGGGTGGTCTTCGTCGAAGGTACAATCCCATATGTCAGTCATGTACCAACAGCCACCGTCTCCCGATGGTGGCGGCTCGGCTTTATCTTCAGTGTTGTAAACTTCGATATGCCACTTTGTTAAGTCAAAGCAGCCTTGGTTACCGCAGCAGTCGTTCTTTGGGTACCCTTGGTACAGTGTCCAGTCACCGTCACAACAGATCCAGTCACAGCATGGTGGTGGGTTGTAGCAGCAGTGTTCAAACAGAACAATGTGGTAGTTACAGTTACCGTATGGAATTATTTGAATGTCAGACGCACCACCTTCACAGGTCTCCACACACTGCTTCTCTGCTGTGATATAGGGTATACATCCCGTACCTGGGTTGCCCGGTGGCCCTGGAGGTATAGGTGGCAATGGTGGCATCACGACCACAATTGGTGGGTCGGGAATATCAATATCAATTCCACAGATTGGAATAATCGGATCAATAGGAATTGGATCCGGTATAATTGGAATCGCAGGTATGCCTGGCTCGATAGGGTCTATAGGCTCGCCTACGAAACATTCTTTGCTGTTGAAAGGCGCAGAGGTACCTGACGCCGGAGGTACTGGCCCTTCGGTAGGTGTCTCTAATATCTCAGCAAACAAGAAAAAGGTGGCTGTGGTTCCGGGGTTAGCTATCGCACCGCCAGACGCTGTTTCACTATTACGACTATCAGATATCCCCAATATCTTTACCGCGAAGCTGTCATAGTTAACAGTAAAAGGCACTTGCACACCCAACGATACTGCTATTGCACCTCCAATCACCGCTACCTGCACATCAATAGGTAGAGGATACCTTTTACCATCTACCTTAACGTTAATGTTAAGTCTATTTATGAATGGCTCTACTTCATCGCCGGTAAGTGCAGCTGTGATATCAAACCTACCGATAATTAACTCACCGCCAGGCTGTACTGCTGTATAAGCACTGCTCTGACTGTCTGTGGCAAATTTAATAACTTGCTGTACACCGGGAATACTAGTATCCCATCGAAGAGTGCTAGTGCCTCGGCCAAAGGCTAGTGAGCCATCAGCAGAAACGCTGCCAGTAGACTCCCACTTACCGCCTGTTACTACTAAGTTGGACATTATTGCCTCACCAAATCAAAGAAGCCTGCATACCCTGCGGTGCCAGCTGTGTTTCTGTATTGTATTCTTAGGTCCACTACCGTGTCGTCGATACGGAACGGGTCAGATACCCACTGCGTGAGCGAGGCGGAAACGACCTCTACTGTAAGCTCTGTTACTGTCTTCTGATTAACCCTGTCGTATATCTCTAGGGTCAACTTGCCGTCTACAGGTAAAGCGGTCTCGGCCTGTAAGACGTATAAACCGTCTACCACACCAATCTTAGCTTGGTACAGCTCGGCCACTTGTACGTTACTAGGCTCAAACTTCGCCAGGTTAGTACCTACTGCTGTAGCCAAGTCGTCGGCTATCGTAGTGTAGATCGCGTCCCAAGCAGAAATGGGCACGTCGGCACTAAAGTCGCCATTACGAACTAAAAACCCGTTTGGGTCAATGTAAGGTAGACAGCTGGTTACTATCAGCTCATCTTCATACTCCGGCAACCTATCTGGGGTGGCACAGGCGTTAGGGGACAAGCAAGGGTAGTCCTCAAGGGTCCAGCCCGTTAGCTGATCTGCTGCCCAGCGACAACCTAGAACTGGTCCTGGTTCATCAGGAGTAGGACCCGGTACTATCTCTAGTGAGTAACCGGTACTAGCGTCAGGCTCACCAGGACAAGGAGCTTCAGTGTTATCTGTACCACAGTTAATAGGGTTGCCTTCGTCATCTAACGCGGTAGGGAAGCATTCTACCTGTGCGGCGTCATCTTCCGACGTACAGGTGCTTACGTCTTTTCCTCCGATGTCAATAACGATACGGTTCAGCTCTGGATGCGGCTGCACCGAAACTCCCGTAAATGACCCTATGTCAATAAAAGGTCCACTTACACCGTTAATCTGCCGAAGCACCTCGTTACACTGGGGTGCTTTATCATAATCGTATATACCGTCAGCTAGTGGGATAGGTGTACACAGTGCGCCACCGTCTCCAGTGCCTCCGTTGGCACTAATAATCAATTGGTTGTACGAAGTCAGCTGATCTAGTCGTACCTGCTTGCCACCCTTCAGCTCTACCGACTCATCTACAATCTCGCAGACTAACTGATACGGGTCGTCGATATTGATAACTGGATCAACATGCTCACAACCGGCTGGCGGAGACCAAGAGGTTAGTCTCTGGTTGTAAACCTTTGTAGTCCCCAGCCCTAAGTCTACCTCCGGTGTAGCAAACACGCTGGTAGGCTCTAGGTATAAGTTGGAATACTGTACGTCGTTGGGGAAAGCGTCTAAGTTGCCTAAAGCTACCCAACCCGAAGTCAAAGTGGAATTGATAGCATCGGCAGGTACGGTAGCTTCTTCGTCATTGAGTATCGACTCGATTGCTGTTGAGTTACGTACGGTTAACGCTACCTCTCCGAACCGGTCTGCGCTAGCTAGTGCGCCTAGAAGGGAAACTCCCCTCATACCTGGGGCATCGCTAGTGAAAACTACAAAGGCACCTACACCCACACCTAAAGCTGCTGCTTGTGAACCTGATAATGTGCCAAAGGCATGCAAGTAAACTTTGTGAGTACCGTGGACGTATTTAGTCGCTGGCCGCAGTGTAATACGACAATCCACAATAACAGAGAATAGGGCAACATCTTCGTGGTCTACGAAGGGAAATGCTCTACCTAAGTTGGATACGTAAAATTCACTCTGAGACATTATCTATCCTAAGGGGCAAATAGGCCCAGCTGTATTTTGTTAGGCTGATTGATGATACGTAGCGCAGGCTCAAACCCCGTGATTGGGCTATCGGCTATCAGATGTGCTTCACCGTAATCCCCAGGGGCGCACTGCTTAGTCACGTCACCGTTCTGGTAGACGATCTCAGTGATGTACCTAGGCGGCTGAAACTCTTCTCCACACTCTCTACGTTTAGCTAAAGGGTCACCAATAGCATTTACCGTGACTACGTTACCATCGCACTCTAGGCGCACACCGCTAGCACCTACAAGGTAAAGATCACCTTCGGAAGGAACTACGACGCCGTCTAATGCACGAATATCGCTTATTTCTTGCTTGGCGTACAGCCATGTTGAGGGTGCAAACCCAGTAGTGGTGTCCTCGAACAGGTAAGTACCCGCAGGGCGCTGCCTGATAAAGCTAAGTAGAGCATCGGGCCCTACCACTAATACACCAGCGTTGTCACCTGAATCTGAAAGCAACGGGACGGTGGAGGTGTCCGGTAGGTCAGTAGCCCAAGTACCTTTGGCAACCAGAAACCTAGTTGAGTCGTAAATAAAGAACTCTACATCGGTCCCATCTATGACTATAGAGTCTAGGTAGTAGCCGCCCGGAGAGTTAACTGAATGCAGCAAGGCATCTAAGATAACTCCGTCGGGTAACTCCTCGCCGTCCGTCAGGGTAGGGCTGACAAATGCCGAAAATGGATAGATCGATTGGGCTACGTCGTCGCGCCAAGAGGTGTATAGATTGCTCATTAGAACTGCTGTGTGCTGTCGTTAACTTCTTCTTCTTCAAGACACTCTTCTTCTTCCGGTGGCTCAGTAGTTGTTGTCTCTCCTCCACTATCTTCGGGCAGAGTCCCGTCAGGGGTAGGCAGTGTAAGCTCTTTAGCCGGACACAAATCCCCTGCTGCCGTATTACAGTCGATAACCACCCCACATGTTCCTGCCAGCTGGTGTAGGTCTACACATCCTCGGAACTCCAGGAATATTCTTCCACAGCAATCAGGCTGTACGCCGCTAAGTGCCAGAATAGGGTCTGGCTCGCCACAGGTCTCGGACTCAGGGCGTTTGCCGCATGATCCTACGTAGTCTTTTAGCGGGTCGTTTTCCGCATCATCACTCAGTTTTATTACAACAGCCTCGCGCTCTACGCCATCCAACAGTAACCTCTCGTTAACTACTGATATGTCACTAGTACCCAGTAAGTTCACGTTAGGCCCGGACAGCTTAGCAAACCCGAATCTACTTAGTCTAGGATCCGACTTAGCAACAGACTGAGGGCCAGCCGCACGCCAAGACAACCCTGATTGTGCCGAGGAAGTAAACTCCCAAGTACCAGTCTGGTTGGGATCCCCGAATACTACGTAGCCTTCCGTGCCACTTACTTTTGATTTAAGCGGTATGCTCGGCCACCTACCTATTTCTGCTGCAGCTGCGGTAGCCGTAGCTATAGTAGTACCGCCGACCGCGATAATGATTGAGACTGTTTTAGACGTAACAGAGAATGAACGTATATACGCTACATCCGTAGGTTGACCAGTAAACCTAATCGATAAATCAGCTATCAAGGTCTCTGGGAGCATGTCCCCATTATTAGCTACAGCGGTAGCATCTCCCCTTAACGGGTAGCTACGGGCTCGGTTTCGAGCGTACCAGGACGGACTACTAGCCATTTCAGCACCTACTACCGAGAATCAATTCTCGGTTATGTTAATTCAGAACAGGATACAAATCCGCAGGAGCAAGAAGCTGGCTCGGGCTTGTCTAGCTCGTGCACACAGAACTTCCAACTGCCTGTATATCTCAGGTTAAAGCCGAAGGACGCGGACTTTGTTTCTCCAGGGTAAACACAGCCCAAGTTGATCATCAGTTCATTGTCACCCGACTTTATGATAGGGGTATTGCCTACGTCCACCAAACGGCTCAGTCTGCTGGCCCTAGGGGGCATATTAGCTGGATAAATAGGGGTTTCGGCACCGTCAGTGGTATTGAAGAATTTGAATACCAAAGTAACATCGGGCCACTCTTCATCCGTGGGGTTGGAGATAGCACCAATTACGTTTACTCCACAGTCACCGTTTCTTTCCCCAGCAGACCTGATGTAGGTGGTGTAGTAGTTAGTGTCCGCTTGCACCTGATCTGCTAATGCGATTAGCTTATCCCGTGTCAGCATTAGTTCTTCGGCTGTGTTCACGTTTTCCCTGTCAATCTTAGAGATAGCTCGATTAACACGGAGATAGTCATCACAATCACAGCAGGGCACACAGTCATCAGCGAGCAGCATAACACCCTGCTCGATACTGGGTACACTTTCTTCGTCCCAAGCCAGTTTGGGTTGTACCCTTAGGCAATCGCCATCGCTAAGCAGCATGGTACCTGCCTCAGCTGATGTCAGGTTAATTGTACGTAAGGCAGGCTCTGATTGACCGCAGTCATCTGCCCAACCTTGTCCTTCTCCGCCAATAGCGTTTAGCTTGAGCTGAGTCCCCATTCGGCTGCCACCGCCAGTCCTCTGAGGTTCACTGGTATCAATACGGAAGTTGTAGCCAGGCTTTATGTTTAGCAGGCTAGTGTCGTCCACCGTGACAACTGGACTAGAATCGCCTTGGTTATAGACCGCTACCTGCCTTACGTCGTTCTTTAAAAAGTTGTAGGTTCTAGGGTCCAGTACCGCCATGGCCGAGAAGCTGTCTCTTACTTCGTCGTACCTGTTAGTATCTAGCACCACTACTAATTGACTTTGAGGGCCAGACCATCTGTGCACCGCGTATCCGTTCGACCAAGTAGTCTTACCTAAGTAAGTAGTCGACGCTGTACGGAACACTGTACTACCCAGACTGTTAATCAAGGTAAGCTCTGGGACTAGGCTAGTATCTGACCCGCCTATATTGTTGCACTGTGACAAGATTATGGGCAGACCCATGCCGTCGCGCATCTGAAACTGGATGTCCAGTATAGTTATGCTTGCATCCGACGAATCACCGATAAACGGGTAATCATTACCCGACATCGGTGGTTGGCCTACGCCTATTCTAAGATTGTCAGTCATTAGTAAATCTCGTGGAGTAACTCGACGGAAGGATATGTTTGTACCCCAGCAGGGCCACTCCAGGTGGTGTATGTCTGTTTGACCCGTGCACTCAGATCAGAGATCTGACCAGCCATTGACTCACCGTCCGGTCTATCGTTCATAAACGCAAAGCCGTACTCAAAGCCAGGGGCGTACTCTTGGTAGTCAAATACATCGCTAATCGTCAAGGTCGAGCTTGCCATGTCACGAATACTGTAAATACCAAAGGTAACATCTCGGCTACCTTGGCCTACGTCGATCCAGACTCGCTGCCACAACTTGTCAGCAACGTAAGGTCCGCCCTTACCAAGATCCTGACCTGCGTAATCAAAGCTAAGAGTTGGTGGGACGTGTGTACTCTGTCCGTTGTTTAGCGGCCATACGCACTCGTCTACTGTACCTACCAAGCCAAGCAGCTGGTACGAGCTAGTGATTGCGTCCTTAGCACCTTTAGCTTTTGTCTTCTTAATCTTGTAGGCCATAGCCTCGATGCTCGTACCTTTAATGTTGTTAGGCGCAGCGACGGCTGACTCGGTTATAGCACGTTGCCGAATCCGAATACCTACACCACTCCAGTTAAACACCTCGCGGCCTTGTCCGTCGGTGGTACCTGTAGACTCGCCCCATGTGCCTGCTGCGGTTAACCACAACTCTTGGTTGTTATTGCCAATACCTGTGAACTCTTCTACAAAGCCGTCCCAAGTGGTAGACATCTCGTACCTGATAACGCTGTCAGGCGCAGCATTTCCTGCCCATATGGTGTTCCAAGCCTTCCAACCATCTACATCGCCCGCAACAGCTGCGCCCGATTTAAGTCGAGGTCCGTGAGTACCGCCAGCGATAGCCCAGTGACCAGGAGTACGTCCTTGGTCAATCACTGTCTGGTCATTACCCAGTCCGGATAGTCTGGCCCACTTAGCTTGAATCAGAACTTCGTCATCACTAGGACCACTTAGGTGATCAGTCCAGGCTAGTCCGTTCCACGCAGGGTCTTTGGCGTTAAACAGAGCCAATACGGTTCCCGGCTCGTAAATGTACGCTCTGTCTTTGCTTACTGGTCGGTTGGTATCCCAAACGTCCTCACTAAACTGAGCACTGACTGGGAGAGCAACTCTAGCTACCTCGTTGGGGTCACTAGGTATCGAGTTAGCTTTAACACTGACGGACCCGCCAATGATACCCACCGATGTCTGGTAGACGTCGAAGAACCCTACCAAGTTGCTCTGTGCGTCGGTAATCAGTACATCTGGCTCTACCAGCTGTGACTTAGACTCCAACAGCGTTCCCGTTGATCGGTAGTATGCGACGTTGTTAATCGATACTTGATCGGATCCTGAGATGCCAGGAGTGTTTGAACTGTCTACGTTACCCCTCAACCACAGGTGATTAGGGTAGCTAGTGCCCATATGTCCTGGTAGTTGAGTGGTCCCTGGGTCAGGGCTGACACTGTTGTACCCAGAGTAATCCCAGTGTGCCCAGCACAGCAACTCGTCTTGCCCGTAGCAGTTCTCAGTGCCTAGCGAGTTATAAATAAACTTCTTACCTGACAACAGACCCAGGTTAGGTGCAATACCATCATCAATTTGGATGTCCCGAGTGTTGCTGTTCGTGTAAGTGTTGTACGGAGCGTCACCAGTGTTATCGACCGAACCTGTAATAATGTGGGCTACCGAGCTAGTACCGTAAACGTGTACGTTGTTATCTCCATGTCCGTCCAGCAAGTTTACTGAGCTACCTGGAGCAACGATCAATCCTCCCTCTAGCGATACAATCTGCTGTGTACCATTAGGTCGGGTGTCCGGTACGTAGCGCTCAGGTCCAAACGTATCCGCATCAGTACGCTGTGGGTCGTATTGCCCTGAGAAAGCTACTCGGTTTAGTTTGCTCTTGGAGTCAATAACTCCGTCCTCAAACACCTGCACATCGTTGTAGATAGAGGCGTTACCTCTAGGTCTAGGTCCGAACGACGGGGCCGTAGCCCAGTTGGTGGTCCATATCTGTCGCTCACCCGGAGGTGCGTGTGTAGGTTGGCGCAGTGTCCCAGGTAGATGTGCGCTATTAAACAATCGGTAAGGTGAGTTACCTACTTTGCTGCCAATTGTATCTACCGAGCCTTGGTGTGCACCGAAAGTACCATAGCTCATTACGTGTCCGCCGGTAGGCAAGAAGTCGGCAGGCAACCAAGTGTGGCGCTCGTCGTTTATGCCGCCAACGTAAGCAAGGCTTCTTTCTTCGTAGTCACGCCGACCGTTGCTGTACTGCACCAGTTCAGTTGGATCAAGTGCCCAAGTACGTGACGTCTCTGCTGTAGCAGTAGAAAAGTTGTGCTGTGACATGACGTATTCGTTAGTGACACATCCGCCCAATGCCATAGCATTGCCTTGGCTGTCTACTCGCGTCATGTCGTTAGTAGATATTATGATCGATTCGTCAAGTCCAGGCTGAAACTGAACAAGCCCTCGGTACTGTCCTCCGCCCAAGTTAGTTCCACCTTGGTTGTTAGCTCCCAGAGGTTGAGCTACCAATCTAAATGGTGGGTGATGTGGTCGGGCGTGTACCGTCTGGCTACCGGCTACGATCATCGAGGGACGACCAGTAGCTCCAGGGATTGCATCTGTCTTTGACTTGACTAGAGGAGAGTCCATTTCCAGGTCTAGCGATCCGCCCAGCTGACCCTGCGGGTCTTTAGGATTCCAACCCGTGTACCACCAGTTGCCGTCTTTGGTAGTAACCATTATTGCACTGCTTACGGAAGCATAAGCATTAAGCTGGCTGACTTCTTCGTCGTTGTCTATACCTGCAATGTAAACGTGGCTAATTGAAATAGGAGCGCCATCTGTGCCGTCACTTACTGCGTCTTGCAAGAACGAACCGTCAGTATAGGAAGCTACGTGCATCCAGTTATCGGACGGATCAGTGGTGCCGGAGCTTTGGGAGGCGTTAAGCGACCAAAGCTCACTACCTGGCTTGTAACGCCAGATAGCTTGTGTGGTGGTCACCAGGAACGAACCATAGTAGACTACTGGATCTACAGCTACGATAGGCCCGATTCGACTGCTGATTTCGTAAGGCCCTTGGGTCGTACCTCCCGCTAATGTCGAAGGCACTAACCACCACTGGTCTTTAGTGAATACCCCGAGCTTGTCGTCAGCGGTCACATATACACTAGAGTTGTCTACGCAGATACCTACCAGTGGATCGGAGATAGTAGCTGAGAGGTCCAAGGTGCTTTGCAGCGTTCCGTCGTAGAAGTAACAGCGGATTACACGGGCAGCAGCATCTGCCGTGTAGACCAGGTTGTTTCTAGAGTCTACCGATACGTAGTCCGCCGTGTTGACGGAGTCAAAGTTAAGGTAGTCACCCATGTAACCTGCTTCGTGCAGCTTAGCACCGTCATTACCCAGTCCTACCAACAAGTAATTGCAACCAAACGAACCTTCTGCTCCTGGAGGGGACGTAGTTGTAGTTGTGGTTGTAGACGTAGTTGTAGTGGTGGTAGTCGTGGTGGTGGTAGTCGTAATCGCCGGTGGAATCAGCTTAGACGGGAATACACCTGCTCTGTAAACAGCTTTGATCTCGTCAAGATCGACATCCTCAAGGATTGGACCTACATAGGTTCCTGTGTTAGCCAGGTCGGTAAGCATCAGTGCGAAGGTGTCTTCGTTAACATCCTCGGGGAACCTTCGTCCAGCGTGAATAACAAACTTATTGCTACCGTTAGGATTAGCAATTTCCGTGCTAGGCAGCTGGAAGCTGTGCGCTGGGGAAGGATACGCATTACGGATCTGGAATCCGACAGACTGTTGTGTTGGTCCGCCCGGAATCTTGGAGTTACCAGTAGCGTCATCTAGCTCAGAGTAGACGGCATCGAATCTGTACGAAGCAGAAACAAAGGCTTCCTTCGTACCCGCAGCTCCGTAGGAATCTCTCTCGTTGACCTTGTTGTTAACGTCAGCCAGGTTAAACGCGTTTTGCCCGTATATGTATAGTGTCTCAAGCCGGTTAGTCGTGTCGGCAAGCAATAAGGCTTGGTTGAACAGGTCTATGTCTCTGATAAGACCGTTATTCAAGCAGACGTTGTAAACGTGCTTACGAGTTTGCAAGTTGGACGGGTCAATAGCCTCGTCGTCTCTTTGAGTCACCAACAAGTCTTTGCCGTCAGCAGACAACTCAATATCCAACAGCTTGAACATGTAGCCCATGCTGTGGAAGGTGCTTAGGTTGAAGTCGCCTGGCTCGTTAAGGTCCACGTAGTAGACCGACTGGTTAGTGCCTGTAACTGCAACAGTATTGTTACCTGCATTAGCGAACGGTGCGCCTCTAGTGCTTGAGTAACATATCAGGCTGTCTTGACCTGCTTGGTCTTCCTCTACCAGACACAGCTTCAGTTCGTTATTGCCTTGTAGTTCGTTGACGTACATGTCTTCAGGTACGAACAGAGCCGCTGCTGCTTCCAGCGTAAACTGAGTCTGGTTGAGCCCAGTAACCTGGTTGATATCAGCTCTCAGAATCACGGAAGGATACGACGACACTTGAGTGAGAGGCTGATAGAACACGGTCGCTGAACGGTAAGCGATGTAAAGCTGTTGGGTGTTATCCGAGTAGACTACGTCAGTAACCTCCCCAATAGCCGGGAAGGCTGCGATGTCTTGAGAGAGGTTGGTGAAGAACCGCTTACTACCGTCGCCCTCGTAAACGTTGAGGATATAGTCGCCGGTGTCAGCTTCTTTAACCAGGGTCATAGTGCCGTGGAATAGGCTGCTAACTACGTTACTAACTACTGGGTTGCGGTCGAATACATCTCTACCGATAAGCTGACGAACCAAGCCCCGAGGGTCAGACTCCATGTCTGTCTGCCATTCTGCCTGACTTTCCGCCTGGATAGAGTAGTAGTTTCCTTCACCACAAACGCCCGGGCCGATCAATGCTCCGTCAGAAGGATTGGTCGTAGTTGTAGTCGTAGTTGTTGTTGTAGTCGTAGTGGTAGTCGGCGCGCTTGGCCAGTTAAAGGTGTAATAAGGCGTAAGCAGCGATGGGATCTGTCGTAGGTTTTTACGGTAGTCCCCTTCAGCCCAACCGAACGGTATGTCTGCGGTGTCAGGATTGACAACCATATCGGGCCATGCGTACTCTTCTCGGTCTTCCACGTACCAGGAAGGCTGAAGACGGTCAGGTGCCATGTTGTACTGGTACTGTCCGTCCCAGGTGATAACGCTACCGTTAGCATCCAAGATGATAGGCGCTCCCGAAGCACGGTTACGTCCCCAGCTAACATTGTTGTACATGCTGAGCTTGCCAAGGGTACCTTCGTTCCCGTCGGGACGGGTCTGTGTAGCCGAAGGTCCACGTGGCGGGATATTAGGCGGCGTAAGTAGCGTATAGCCACTAGCCACCTCGGATACGCCGAATATCCATTTGTGCATAGCGGTAGGTACTGCCGTAGGGACAAACGGACTTGCAAGCGGGCCGCTGCTATCTACCGTACGCCAGAAAGCCGCAGGCTCACCGATTGCCATGTAGAATCCGTCAGCGCCGATTACTTCAGGATCCCATTGGTTTGGCTCGTAAGGGAACGTAAATCCGTCATCGCTTGTCGAGGCTACCTTATGGTCGTCATAGTCGTTGGTAATATCTATCAGCGTTTTCAAGCCGGTAGACGGCGTTTCGTCATAAAGCATCCAATCTAGATAGTGCAGCTTGAAGTTAGCTGTGTCGTATGTGTTACCCGTAATAACACCGTTTACGTCTGTATTGTGGGTGTTACCGTCGTAAGCCTGCTGGATAAACATCAGGTCACGGTTGTTGATAGCCGCACTCATGTGGATAAGGCCACACATGCTGAACGCTGTGTCGTACTTGTCTACACCATCAGTGTTAAAAGTTGCGTTTGTAGGCAGGGAAGTTCCCTCGTACTCGCTGACGTATATCTGACAAGGGTAATCAAGGTCAGGTTCGTCACCACCGCTGTTTACCTGTTCCCAGATAAAGAAGTTACCCGAACCCTCGAGCTGGATCAGCTTTCGGTAGTAGATAGTGTTATCCACTGTAGCGCTATCTTTGTCGATAGTTCTAGGGTTAGTAACACAATCGGGAGCTGGTATGGTGGCATGCAGCTGTACGTTTACGAACGTCACTTCACCGACGCTAGAATCGTTAAACGTCATTACGGACGGCAACTTAGCTCGGTATATCTTACTGTCCGTGCAGTTAGTGATTACCAAGTAGAACTCTTTGCTAGCGCCGTCATAGATAACGTCGTCAATCTGACCGTCGTTCTCGTCGACGATGGAATCAGGTAGTCTACAGAGAACTTTCCTACCATTTTCCGGCCAGATGAATACGTAAGGAGCGATAGTGCCCTGTTGTGCGTCTTTACGATCCAATACCGCCATCATTGGGAATACGTCGGCAGGCTGCATTGGTGCCGAGTTTACCGTGGTTGGGCTAAGGTCGTGAGTGTTGTCAGGGTTGAATATCAACGTGGACACTGCACAGCTAGGTGCCGGAGCAAGTGTGGTCGTAGTAGTGGTGGTAGTCGTAGTCGTGGTTGTGGTCGTAGGCTGAGTAATTGTCAGCGTAGTAGGCACATCACCCTGTTGGACCTTGTTAAGGGTCTGCCCAGTTACAGGTACGGATGCTACTTGAGTAAGGTTAGTAAACGACTCGTCCCAAACGACGATACCCAGAGTTATGCCAGTATCATCTAGGCCTACCACCATAGTCTTGCCGGTAGATGATCGGTAGGCAGCCAGGCCTTCGTACTGGTTGCCAATACCATTCAACTGCACGCTACCATTGAAAGGGCGGTAGCCCACGCCATTTGCCATGTTGAAGTAGTTAGCGCTAGGTGATCCCACGATACGGTCTGCAGTGAACTCGTTGTCGTCCGCAGGTGTAAAGTTGATGATATCGAGCGACTCACCAGACAAGTTGGAGTAACTCAGTGGTCGCAACTCCGTACCATTGTCCGCCAGCTTACTGCCGACTACCATCAGTCTCGACTGTGAGGTATCTACCGATAGGCTTCTCAGTCCACAAACTGTGGCTATGGTTAGGAGTTGAGGTGTGAGAACAAACGTACCAGTGTGGTGGTACATTTGGATATCACCCTCAGCTTGAGAGCCGTCAGGTTTAAGGTCACCAACAGTGGTTACGGTGTTGTACAGGAATAAGCGGTCATAGCCCGCGATAGGACTGAACCTACCTTCAAGTCCAACGTTCGCACCCTGCATTGGGCAGACAGACGAGTAAACGAATCCATTGGTGGACCAGTCTACGCTGTGGTCGTTTGCACCGTTCCAACTAATAGAGGCAGGCATAGTGCCGTGGGCCCAGATCAAGTCGGTGCCGTTGTCGTACAATATGTATAATCGTCCGTCACGGGCGTTATACGTAAAGTCCTGTAGCGATACGAAAGCTGGCAGGCTAGTCAGGTTCAGCTTCCAGTAGTTACTCTGGCCATAGACAACCCGGATGCTGTCCTCAGTAGCGATCAAGTAGCTGTACTCAAGCTCCACTGGGTTAGACGTTAACGAGTCAGGCTCACCAGGCATTTTTTCCGGTGCCGGACTGTAATCCACCGAATCATTGCAGCTAAGAGGCGCTGCGGTAGTGGTGGTAGTGGTAGTAGTGGTAGTTGTAGTTGTAGTCGGAGAGAACGTAGTAGTGGTGGTAGGTACCAATGTTGTTGTGGTCGGCACGATAATGCTACAGACTTCACCGGGATCGACGGAGTCCATCGTTCCCTGCATGGCATCTACTCTATCGTCCAGTCGGTCAGCGAAGGCTGCGACTTGCTGTGAACGAGAGGATAATGCGCTCAAAGACTGTGTTATCTGCTCAGCTTCTTCACAACCACAACAAGGCTGACTACAAGGGTTGTTAAGCACAACAGCCGAAGTACCTGTATCAATCTCCAAACACTTGGAGCCTACGAGGTCGATGTTGCCCTCGGCGTTAGGTTGAACCAGGTTGATAGTCCGAATAGGGTCGGATAGCTGGTCACCACAGGCACAGTCGCTTTGCAGTTCATCTGAGCTGACAGCATCAATGAATACGTTGTACTGGACACCGTCGTTCTCTACTCGAGCACGGATGTTCTCGCCTGCAACGATATTGATAACACCGGTAGCGATAATGGACTCTTGATCACCGTCATTAACGATGATACCCGCCATAGAGCGAGCTGAAGGTCGAACGCAGTCGATCTCTAGCTGAGCGTCCGCCATATCGAAGTCAAACGAGCCACTAGGCGCATCTGGACCAACAGGCAGATCGTTGACTGTCAGAGTACCTGCAACATCGTCCCAACCAGATACCGGCACTAACGGGGTAATAGTGTTAGGCTCAAATCCTGGCCGTGACAATACAGCGTTAGCTACGAGGAGACCTTCTGATTCTCCCACTGGCAGGTAAGATACGCTGAACTCTAGCGTATCGGTCAGGTTAGACACTCTGCTGACATAAAACCTAGATACGTCTACATCACGGTCCCAAGGGAGCGCAATGTATAAGCCGATTACACAGTTTACAGGTAGCGTAAACAGTCCGTCGTTGGATTCTAACGACGAAGTAACTGTAAACGGGTAGTTACGGGAAGCATTGTGAGCTGCCCACTCCAGGTTTCTAAAACTATCAAATGTCATTCGAGATCACCGAAAGGTGTGTTAAATGTTGTTACCCAGCGTTTGTTTTAATTATGAACCACAGTCGCAGTCAGTGAAGCAACCACAGGCAGTTGGGGACGGGGTAGTTGTAGTAGGTACAACTCCGCTGCCACTATCGCTGGTAGCTTCGACGTATACGTAGTGCTTCAACACTTCGACCATATAGTCTACAGATCTGGATGGTCTCTCGATAGTGATGTAAAGGAGACTACCAGGATCTACGTCAAACGTGTTGCTGGTCTGCTCTTCCACGATATTGTTGGAAATTGCAGACGCAGGAATAGTTACTGCGAGATCTGTAATGCCTGTCAGATTACTGGACGGATCAGGAGGCGACAGTACTTTAGCGAATACGCTAAGCTGCTCCGAAGCCCCAGACCCTGAACCACTGGCATAATTAGCCATTGTCCACATACGGAAAGAAACCGTAACGGGGCCGGTCAAATCCAGAGGTACCTGGAACATGCTAGTGAGGCTAGACAGTCTACGGGCAGGCAGGCCTATACCCAGAGTGCCTAGCGTCCTTTCTTCCGTAGCTTTGCTGAGAGCTGTAGTGCCGGGAAGCAATTCTCGGCTACCAGCAAGCTCAGCGCTAATTTCGATCTCATGAAAGTAGCGGTCAGTGTCGTAGGCGGAGTCGCTAGTCAAGCTGATACCGTTGCCCGGCTTCAGCGAGGTTACGATTGGTCCTCGGTCAATGACGTTTCCATTCACGGACTTCAGGGCTAATCCACTGTAGTCCACGTTAGTTCCCAGCAAGTTGGCTGGTGAGAACGTCAGGTCGAGTGCACCTACGGATGACAGTGTATCTGTGTTTTCTTTGACGAAACGGAAGGCAGGGTGGTCGCTTACCAGTGATACACCCGATCCGTTACCAGAACCGGCAATCTCAGCCCCAGCAGGGGCGGCCATATGTAGGGTCAGCCTTTTAGCCAATGTACGCGGGCAATTGTCGTTGGAAGCCGCACCTGGTACTGGATCCCAAGGTAGGTCTTGGGCACAGTCGTTCATCCACCAGATACCGTTCTCGTCGATAACTGCTAGGCCGTTTGCACCCATAGGTACTGAAGTACCGCCAATGGCGATGTGACATCCACGGTCGAAGTCTAAGTGGGCGCTATCAGGGTATTTCAGCGGCCACTTGGCAAGCAGGTTGGCGTCGGCTGAGATGTTGTATCCGAAGTGGGCACCAGCAGGAGCGTTACCGCCAAAGCTGGCGTCGTTAGCTGGCAACCAACCTGGCAAGGAAGAGTTAGCGCTTGTAATGGCACCTACGCAATCGCTGATTGCACCCGTACCCGCAGCTTCGCATACCAAAGAGTGCTTCCACTGGGAGATAGTGCCCAAGTTTTCGCCAGTCCAAGGGCGGAACAATACTGAGCCGTCTCCACTGCCTGAGAGTACGAATACTGGTGTATCGCTGGAGCTAGGTGTAGTTGTCAACGTGCCTGGTGTGTCGCCCAAGAACAGTTTGCCGGAGAAGTTTTGGCTACCCAAAGACGCCGTGAGGTCTACTGGGTAAATGCCGTCAATGAGCAGCAAAGCTGTATCGTTAGACTCTTTCTTTACGACGATACCCCAAGTCTGAGCATTAGCGTCTAGCGCTCCACCTGTTTCACTGTAGAAGGATAGCTCGTAACGCCCACTGACATCAGAGTAGTACATTGGCTGCCCGACTTGCGCTGCCGGATCTACCTCTACACAACGAATAAGACCTGAAGGCATCTCAAAGTAGTCCAGAACCTGCTTTAGATACAAGTCGTTCTGGTAGAGAGCTTCAAGTCGTGCGTTGATGGTGTCAGCGTTTACCGGTAGTCCATTTACGATGGAGGCCGGGTCGGTAAAGCTGTTACAGCCAAACTGTGCGTTGTTGGACGTCATTTGAATCCCACCCAGTAGGCGGGTCTCCATCGAATTGTGTAGTATGAACCAACCAAGGAGGGGTCACCTCTCTGGTTAATGTAAGCAAGGTTGCCGCAGATGGTACGCAAAACTCGGACTTGATCTGCGATACGCTGACGATGTAGCCTAGCGGCGAACGTGCTAGGGCATCTAATACGTCAAATGTAGCAGGAAATATGCTGGGCGAAATTGGACCGGATGATGGGTGATTAAGGCCTAACTGTGTAGCCAATATCCCTGCAAAGCTGCCGTCAGCGTTCACCCAGTCCCAGAACTCAGTACTTCCCACCGTAGAACTGATTCTGGTGTAATCGTCAACTACCGTGGCAGTCAACGGGTATACGCCAGCGTCTATAGTCTCGTCTTGTGAGGTTCCCGTAAGCTCTTTTGGGAATGTCCATTCTGCTAGCCACCCAGGTATTCCGTCCTCGAAAGTAGTAAACTCGATTGTATCGAAGAAGAAGTCGCCAGATGCCAAGAATTGATTCTCGGCAACCGCTACGGTAGCTCCGGGCTTGCCGTATACCGTTCTTCTATCTGTGATGATGACTGGGGCTTGTCTGTCAGTCAGGATGACCTTCACAGTCTCTCCCTGCTCCGCCACCACCTCGTCTACTGAAGCGGCTAGCAGCTCTCGTAAGCGCAGTTCACTCGCTCCGTATGTCCAAGCACCCAATACGGCTTTGTTGGCCGCTACGTAAGCGTCTGTGGACGGTAGATTGACAGAATAAAGCGAGCCGTAGTGTAAGGAGGTCCAATAGTAGTCAAACTCCGCCATATACAGCCAAACCAAGTAACGCTCGTTACCATACTGGTCCACAATCAACTCGAAGGTCTCAGTGGGGTTGTAGCTGACCTGTAGCCAGACTCCCTCAGCATCGGTAACCACTTGGGCATCTGTGCCCACGGACAACCAATTTAAGTCTAGGCCGTAAGTCCCGCTACTAGCTCCCGATATATCCCTTAGGCTCTCGGGCATAGGTATAAGCCAGCGATCAGCGCGGGTGTCGCCGTAGAATATCATTGCACCATTTACTGCAACGTCATCTCGTCCACCGTAGAAGTAGCCTTCACCGTATCGCAGCGGTGTTTTCTTGATCTTGGATGGATCGACCAGTACGGGGTAGAAGGTTTCGGTGTGATGTTTAGGGCAAGTGGTGTAACCGCCTACCGCTGCCGACTCAGTTACACCTCTATTGAACTGCCGTATTTCCTGCTGAAACGCGCCATTTAGCGCGTTTACTTCCGACGGAGCCTGGAAGAACCTATACCAAAAGTCTCCAGCTAATGATGTAACTTGACTCACCGACGGAAGGTTTACACCATAAGCTGTGTCGGCGGTCAGTTTCATAGTTATTAGGCCGTAGTCGGGATGTTTTCTTGGTAGGCTGAAAGTACGATGCTTCCAGGGTTACAGTAGAACACGCAGGTACGTGCCGTAGTAGAGTTGGCCGGATCGTTTAGGGCATCGATCTCGCCAGTCTGTCTACGCCTATCTACCGAGCCATCTGGCTTGATAGTCTCAAGAACCACCTCTACCGAAGCTACATCTGCCCCAATAGGTAGGTATCCGTTAACTAAGCCAGCAACCCTAGAAGTATGTAGTGTGCCAGGGAATCCCGATGTATTGAAATAGTTGGCTATTGCACTTTTTACGTCAGCTGAATTTGACAGGGTAATTCCCGGTTTAGCGTGGACCGTGACCATTACAGAGACGTAAACGGGTACGGCTGCTCTTACCAGCGTATCACCGCCCACGAACCTATAGTCTCGGTTGCCGACCTTAGACTGGATAGCTGAGATATTGGGGGTGTACTCGATTTCTAAGCTAACGTTCTGTACGTCACCCAGTGACAACCCAGTGCTATTGCTCTCGAACTGGAGTGTACCCGTCTGGTAGCGGCTAAACGCACCGTCTGTGGCACTTTGAATCGAGGGCACCTGTTCTCCGTCGATTGGAGAATTATCTACGCCGCGCTCGAAGGAGCTAATAGCCAGCGACTCTCCGCTGGAGTCCTTGACCCCTATTACTCGGTAAAACCCAGGAGCAACGTCACGTCCGATAACTACCTGCCAAACGGCTTTCCCGCCTGCGGGGATGGAGACTACTTGGGCTTCCAAGCTGGCTGCCAATGTACTGGGAAGGGCGTTGTATCTGACGTAAGTGTCTACTGCTCCACCACTTACGTTGAGTCCGGTACGCTTAGTTCGTTGCATTTCGCTGTCGCCAAACCCGATTGTGCTGATAGCCAGCGTATCGGGGAAAGCCCCAGGTTCAGTGATATAGGCGGCTACGGAAGCTCTACTGCTCAGTGATTTAGCGGGAATAGCTCGTCGAATACGCTCTGTCAGCTCTTCGTCTGTCTCTTCTGATAAACCACCGGAGAAGGCGGTAGCAGCAAATGCGCTGTCGAATGAGGGTACGGAGAACTCTGACGGGCTGAGTGCTGAGCTAGCGGACAATGTACCGCCAGCCCCAGCGTCTACCGACTGAGCGCTGATAGTGAACTCATACTTGCCATCGGGCCTAGCCATCAGAAGTCGGTCACTAGCTACCCTTACCTCTGCTTCGCTAGTTCTAGCGGCAAAAGACGAGATAGACCGGAAAACCCTACCGTCACTGGCTTTGAAGGCAGCGTTGTTAGGAATAATGATAGTACGCCGCTCGGAAACCACGATAGTGATCTGGCCGAGGTTGCTAGTGGCTGCTACTCGGTCGATGCCGTAGAAAGCTGCCGTGGCATCAAGTACATCCGACTCCATAGGGGCACCAATGGGTGCAGCCAGCGGGTTGAGGCTACTACCAACGGTATCCAGCCGGTCGTTAAGTGCTTGGCCCAGGATACTCTGTAGTCGAATCACGAAGTCGTGAACCACACCTGTACGCAGCTCGATACCTGTGTTCAGGCCTTCAGCGATGCTCTCCAAACGAAGCATGCGTGCTTCGACTTCATCGGCGTTCAGGTTTTCCAGATCGAGGCTAGATATTTCAAAAGACATTAGCTTACCGTTACAGGCATGGTGAATTGGAAGGAGTTCCCAGCTTGGGTAATAACTCTTAATGACAAGTTTAGGCTATCTCCCTGCAAAGACCCAGAGATCCACTGCAGATCGTAAAGCTGCTCATCGGCAGGAATACTGGGATCAGTGTCTACATCGTCAGCAAACCTATCCATTATGTCGATACGGGACTGCTCAAATGCCCTACGAGCATCCGCAACCGTATGTATCGACATGGAGACTATCTCAGTAACCAACTGGCAGCCTTCCGAGGTTTCGTACTTTTTGCCGTCTAATTTAGTAAATAAACGGAGGGTAACTTGTTGCGCCAGTTTTTGGGGTCCGACACAGGCAAAGCCCGTGGTATCGTTAAACAGGCTCTGCTTTACTTCCGAAAGAATGAAAGGTGTATTGGTGTGGAAAGCCAGTAAGTCTGCTTTGCGACCCGGAAAAGGTGGTTGCCAGTCTAATACGCTCATTATTGGTAGTCCTTAGCAGCTTGTAGGTTGTCTGTGATCTGCCTAACCACCCGGCGGTCGTAGAAGCCACCGTCGACTCCGTGGCTGCGTCGTCGCATGGCACTATGAACTAACCTACGGCTACGACTGTTATTTCGCAAAGCTGTAGCCCGCTTCTGGGTGTCCATAAAATTGCCTTGCCGGGTAACTGCCTGCATATCGGCTATAGTGCCCAGGCTATCTGCTTCTCCAGCCCCTACGATTTGCTGGACGTCTTCCCGCATTTCCTCGTAGAATTTAGCGTACAGCTCTTCCAGTGCGTCAGGGGTAAGCTGTACCGGCACCGTCAAACTGTCTACGTTTAATGGCTCTGACATTAAATACGTATTGGTTCTGGCTAGCTCGGCAGCCTTGTTCTGGTCGATCTTGTCTACGAACTCAGAAGATAGCTGTACTTTACTTACTGGTCTGTCGTTGCTCATTGAAACGGATTCAGGTTAGTTTCTCGGTCTAGTATCTTCTGGATCTTAGCTTTACGCTGACTGACTGCTCCTGGTGACAGGTTTAGTCTTTTAGCCAGTTCTGCGTTAGATAGCACCTCTGAGCCTTCAAGTCCCAAGGTGTGCTCCATGATCGACTGGTCTACTGGTGTAAGGTCGTCACGAATGAGATTAACAAACGACATGCTGGCGGTAGCATCGTCGAAGACGCCCTGCTCGCCAAGCTGCATGTTTCCCTCTTCGCCAGTTTGAGTGGAGCCTGCCATTACCTGTGTATCGAAAGCTCTAATCTTCTTTAGCTTTTTCAGTGGTATGCCAGTAGTGTCTGCTAACTCGTGGTTGCTAGGCGATCTTCCGTTCTCTGCTTCAAACGCACGGTAAGCGTTACCTACCGTAGTTGCTTGCATTTGTAGCTCGTCTGGAGTTTTAACTACTCGTTTGCGCCTTGATTGATAACGAATAAGAGGGCGAGTCTGTTGACTAACAAAAGTCTCTAAACTAGCCAAGCTAGGGTCGTACTTAGGCATAGCAGCAGCCACTAGCTTCTTAGCTTGCCCACGCAGTACTGGGTCAGGCGCACCTACATGTCGATAGATAGCTTTGTCGATAGCTGGCTTCAGTCCAGTAACCAACTTACCCAGCGCAGCCCTGTCTTGTGACTTTTGGTAGCTAGCAAACAGCGAGTCTACGTCCTTAGACCTAGAGGCATTGCTACGTAGCATCTGACCTTGTGCAGGTAGATTGAGCTTAGGTGCTGGAGCCTTCCGAGAATCAATACTCGGTTGCTTTTTATGTTCAAAGAGATCCACGTTTAATTCTCGTCGTAAGTGTATTCGTCAAGCAAAGAGCATCCGGTGTAAGGTTCTCCTGTGCCAAACAAAGGTTCTTCTGCAATAGTAAACTTATCCGACTCGTTCTGCTCCTCAGTACGAATCGATCCCAGCTTAAACGAGGTCATAGCCTCTTTTCTATTCGCGTCGATTACTGTAGTAATCCTTTCTACGTAACCTACCAAGTTAACAAGCTGCCCTCCAAGGCCTTGGACATCATCCAGTCGCATCTGTATTCTTACTATGCTGCCCGGTGCAATATCAAACCTGAGTTTACCGTGAATGGTAACTGAGTGTCCTCGAAGTCGCTCTGTGTAGTATCTAATTGCTGCATACTTGTCTAGCAGCTTAGCGGAGGACAGGTTAGTAGCTACCGCCGCAGTAGTCATGTCGGAATCGGGGTCAGCCGCAGGGTTTCCTGCTCCTCCTCTAATTCTTGGCTCACCGTTGTTAGTATTAACGAAGTCACTGCCTGCCCCGCCTAACTTAGCTGCCATCACCAACCATGCCGGTGGCTTAGCATAAAGCATGCTGCTACCAGTGTCGGGATCATCTGGGTAGAAACATCCGGTGGAGCCACGTACTTGACCTTCGTCGCCCATTACACCAGGGTCAGCTCCCCAGCTGGCTTTACCAGGCAAGTATATAAACGATGCTTTGGCTAGTCGCTTAATCTTTTTAACATCATCAACCTGCCGTATGTCGCCTGCATGGATAGCATGCTCAAAGGTTGGTCGAAGCGCTGGTAGATAAGGAACGACGATGGCTGACTTAACTCTAGGAATGATACATAGTCCAAACCTAGGTAGTAGTCGCCTAATCAACAGCTCCCACAAGTTAGAAGTCTGAAAGGTGTTAGTAGGGTCGTGAGTCAGAGTCTGACTGATATAAGTCTGGATACCTACGTCTTGTGCTGCCTCAGTGAACGCTAGTGGCTTAGCGTACTGGGAGTATTCACTGGACAGTGAGCTTGCATCGCCACCGTCGTTATCGCCTCCAGTGTCAGTAACCTCGCCTTCGATTCTCTTAAAAGCATCCTTTAGTTTTTGACTAGGCTTGATAGGTCGATTCACGACATCAAAGCAGTTCTTAGACGCTAGCTCGCCTGCAAACTCTAGCTCGGTGGTTAGCAGGTTGGCAATCATGCTCTTCATGCCGTTAGCCCACAGGTCTTTTGTGAAGTCTTGATTGGTGACCAATGCGTTTGCATCTGCAAAACTACCAATCATACTCGGACCAGGTGTGTTGGATCCTGGACTACCGCCAAACGAAACTATCGAGTTAAGCGGGTTGTGATTGCTGGCGGGATGAGCATAGCTAGGCAGCACTGTGCCGCTCTGCAAGTCGGCCAACCAGTGTACCAACGTCAAGCTGAGGTTAGCTCTACCCCTAGTTATGCTAGTAGCCTCATTTACAACTCTGCCTTCAAATACTACTTGCCATTCGTCGTTCCAGCGTTGCTTAGCGGTCCAGTCACCTATTACTCTAACTTCAAGCTCGGCCTTGGCTTGATCTGCTCTCTCTAACAGCGCTACCAGGTTAGCTTCCTGTACTCCTGGTCGTGAGACGTTCTTACCTAGAGCCAACTGCACTGCACAAGAGGGTAATTCACTAACAGCGTAGTTCATACTGCACGAAGCTACGGGCAGCTCGATATAACTCTCGCTGTCGTCGCTCTCATACACTTTTAGCCTGGCGGCTACTTCTGCTCTTAATACGCTCACATTATTCCTCAACCGGAGCAGCAAGTGAGTGCCCCGCTAACAATAGACTAGCTGCCACCACTTTGGCTGCAGCTTCGGTCTTACCCAGCACAACATCTCTAAGCATACGACAAGTCTCAGGTGAGAACCTGGAGTCTTGGTTAGACACCGAGTCTACGTGTCCAGCCAAAGATTCAGCTAACTCTCTAGCGGTGTCGATGATAGTTACACTAGGCTTGCTGGCCCAAGTAACTATAAATGTGTTTTGACTATCCAGAGGGAAGCTAACCCTAGCGTTATCGTTAGTACCCGGCAGTACAGCAGTTACTCGCCCACTACCGCTATGGGTTCCGTCGACGCTACCACCTCTACCTGATACTTGCCATGTAGTAGCCCCTACATTGATGTTCCAGCTACTCAGCTCGTAGCCCAGCGTATCCATACTGCCATCAACACTTACCTGTGAAGCAGCCTCGTCACCTGCAACTCTAGGCTGCAAGTACTGTGTCATATCATAGAGCAGCTCGTTAAGGAGATACCCCGTCCTAGCGTCTAGGCTTACCATAACGCTAGACAGATCTGACTTGTCAGTCAACTTACGTAGCTCGATGGCTCGCCAGTTGCTAGTTGTGTCTGAGTTTGGATCAATCAACAGAGACCGCTGCAATGCGCTTGCCTCGTTGGACAATTTACGAGCTTGCCATCCCGCAGGTACGTAATCCGAACCGGGTACCGTTCTGCTGGCAGCTGTATTAGTCAACGCTAAATAGTATTCGTTAATCATCTTACTTACCTGTTACCTCACCCTTCAGAGGTGTGTTGGTCCCGTCGGCCCAAGGCAATGGGGTGAGAGAGTTAGACTGTACAAGGTTCTCTGGTACTGGAGGATTAGGTACTCGGTTAAAGGGCAGGATAGCTGAGCCCTGCTCGGGAACAGCAGGAGCTACTGGCCTAGGTGACGGAGCTGACGACATACGTGCGTCGTTAATCTCACGTCTAGGTGGAACTTTAAGGATATTCATAGTAAAGTTCCAGATCTTGTCTTGGGCAGAGGCTGAACATGCAAAGTCAGCGATGTAGCCTCGTACACTGTACGAATCGCCAACCACTAGCTGTACGGGTTCTTCTCTACGTGTTAGGTTTTCACGTTGCCACCACTCGATAACTCCCTGGATGCCACCGGAGTTATTAAAGCCAAACCCATTAACATCGTCTTGGAAGTTAAAGGCTTGAGGTCCGTCATCGCAGGTACCATCAATAATGATGCCTGACAGGTTGATAGGAGTCATGGACTCCCCGAAAGACAGCAAGTGGATATCGTTACCCAACGTAGCAGTCGCTTGGTAGCTGGGCACAAACTTCAGTCCGCTTCGCTGGACAATAGCCTGCATGCGGGTGTAGTTAAATCCTGGGAATGTAATGGTAGCGTCCAATGTCTCTGAGGGAGAAACAAAGCGACTAATACGACCATTCTGTGCGCTGAATATAAGCATGTGGTTTATGTGTGTTGGTGTTACTTGGTGGTAGCAGCGTTCAACTCGTCAGCGTTAGGTGTAGCAGAAGCTACCTCGCCACCTCCGCTAGCCGGACCTCTGTCTTCACTATCTATTACTAGGTTGTTCACAGTTAGGCTTATGTTTTTAAGCCCTTCAAACATGCTAGTGATAGTGCCTCCGATGGTGTCACCCATCTTCTTGTACTCTTCCTCACGATCCTCTGCCACCTTCTCTTCTGAGGTAGAGGTATCCTCGCCACGTAGACCGTCAAAGGTATCTCTAACGCCTTGTTTAGCAGAGTCGGCCTTTGCTCTAGCTTCTTTAGCTGCCTTGTGCTCTTCCTCAGTAACCGTCTCTCCAGCCAGCTGTTTTCTTTGTATCTCGGCTTCTTTACTACTTGCTGTTCCGCTAAGTGCATTAGCACTTTCAATATCCGTCTTGAGCTTCTGAGTGTCCCCATCATTGAGCTTGAAGCCCAGCGCCCTAGTTAACGCACCTTCAAAGCTAGCGTTAGGGCCAGACAGGTTCTCGACCATGGCCTGTAGCCCTGTAGCCGAGTCGGAGTCGATGGCCGAGCGGATGTCCGCAGCGGCAGCGTTCCGGTCTGATACCAGCTTACGCATCTCAAGCGCTTTATCGCCGTGCAACGCCACTTGGTCAGCATACTGCCCGCCGTTTTGCCCTCGGAAGGTATCCATGCCGTTATCAATCATGCTACGTACATCAGCAGCATCCATACCAGTGTCGTTTGCTATCTCCCGTGAGACTTGGTCTAGGTAGGCGTCTCTGTTCTTATCCGACAGCATAGCCGGGTCGGTTGACATCGTCTTCTGGACAAACATCTCAGCGACTGATCGTCTCTGCTGGGCGGTTGCACCCACACCTCGGCCTGCCTCGAACATGGCACCTTCCATAGTTCTACCGAGAGCTTCTCGGGAACTCATGTGCCTAGATGCATCTACGTCTTCTCTAGCATCTTCGTTCTTAGCGAAGAACTCTTCGTTAGCCCGCCGATTCATCCCCTGCTGCTGAACCACCCCTACACTATTTCCAGTAGCCTCGGCAGTGATCCTGTTTTGCTCTGCAACACTAAGGTCAAGGAAGGCCTGTCCGTCCGCGCTGGTGGGGTCTTCCAAGTATGCAGCAAACATACGACCCTCAGCCGTGCTAGTGTCTACCGGGCCGGAACGTTGCGCCAACCTAGAAGCAGCTGCAAACCGTTGGCCTTCGTTACTCTCTTGGGCATTAAACATGCCCAAGGCACTAGACTGTGCTAGCTGCGCGTCGTTAGCCATTCCGTATATCTGTAAGTTGTTGATACCCATGTTGCCGTAAGCCTGTCTAGCCTCCAGCATCGTGGTGGTAGCTATCTGGCCCATTGGACCTTCTTGGTATCCCGCAGCCTGGGCCATACCTTTACCAGCAGCGGCTACTGCCCGCATCTCTGCGGTAGAGTAGCCTACCGCATCTGCGGCCTGATCCATGCGCCGCAACATTTGTGAGGCCTGATCGGCACCTACAAACCTACCCGACTGGCCTCCCAGCTCATCCAGGAGCTGTGCCATCTCGGCGATACTTGCGTTGATGCCGTCGTCTTTAAGTATGCTGTCAACCGCACGTAACTGGGCGGCATACCCGCTAATAGCTTCTGCGGCTTGTCTACCGTTAGCCATTCCTAGCTCAGCTTCGGTGGTAGCTTGCCCTTCGCCGCCAAGGCCTAACTGGCCTTCGCCTAGGCCCAATAGCGCGGCGTCTTCCGATCCGATCAGACCAGACTGCATCATGCTGTCTATGGTGGTCATACCCGGCATCATTCCCCTACGGTTCATCTGCTGCATTATTTCTGCAGTCTGTGCACCGCTGAACCCGATAGGATCTACTCGCAGGCGGTTTGTAAGCTCATAGGCCATCGCGGCTTTACGTCCAGCTCCCAGCTCCGAGCCATCTAAGCCGATAGCCCCTTGGGTAGCTTGGGCCAAGCCCATACCGATATTGAACTCAGATACGCCACCGGCGGCATAGTCAAGAAACTGACCCATGCCCATGCCCTGTAGCATGGTGGGCAGCATGTTGTTCTGTAGAGTAGCGGCTCCACCTGCCAGGTCGGTCAGGTTGCTTAACGCGACTCGTCCTTCAGGGGATAGGCCCGCACCTGCGAGCTCGGTACCCGTCTGGATCATCTGACGGGCTTGTTGCAGGTCATTCTTAATCGCTTGCTGGCCCATTTCCGTACGGAGCTGTTGCTCCTGCTGGTTCAGCATGTGGTCGAAGTAGTTAGTGTTCCCGTAGTACTGCGGGACCACATCCATGCCCATCTGATTAGCAATCATTGGAAACAACATACCAGACAGGCCCTGCGCTTGTTGCGGGCTGCCACCGTGGTACATTTGTGCGAATGGATTGGGCATACTAATCGTTATCCAGCTGGGTAATAGCGTCGATGGTGCGGTTTACAGCTGCGTCTAACTCCTCGGATCCAATTTTGAAGCCAGACACTCGCTCGTACATATCGTAACGTTTTTCTCGCTGAAGCCTCTTTAGCTCCTTCGCCGTAAAGTCGGTACCCAGAACCACGTTACGTACACCTAGGTATGCGTCCAACTCTTCTTCTGCTGCATCCTCCGACTGCTGGAGCTGTAACATCAGCTTAGCCCGATCATAACGCCATAACGCTAAATCACGACGAACGTCACGTATGTGCGTTGCCGCCACCGCTGCCATCCACGCTTGAGCACGCGGATGGTTCATTGGGTACTTCTCGATACGGAAAGGACCGCCCAGTACAGCCTGTATCAGAGCTACCGTACTGGGTTGTTGAAAAACTCAGGCTCTTTAGATACGTAACGAAGGGCATTCATAAGTCCCTTAAACTCTTCGTACTTCTGGTAGATTAGGTGACTAAAGCTACCTTTTAGCACGGTTTCAGCTAGGAATCGGTACCAGACCCGGAGATTAGTATCGGAGTCAATAAAGCCCTTAATGGTCAATTTGCTCCTATCTGCGAACAATTGATCCAGGAAATCACACAGACTCATGTTCACAGGCACGTCTACTGGCCGCCCTTTGGGTGTCTCAATAGTCCGCAGAGCGATAGACAGAGACAGGTTGTTTGAGTTAGTCAGGATTTCCGTGAGGTTTGCGTCGATACGTCCAGTGGTTTTGTCGAGCGACTCCTGCTTTACCATCATCTCGTACTCATCAATGCCGTGGTCGCCAAAGGTAATCTTGATGGCGCCGTTCATAAGTTCGTAGGTTTTAGTGAAGTTAGCGAAGTTGAGTACCGCATCTCGGTAAGCGTCAGCATCTTCCTCAGATACCTTTGCCCTCAGTTCTTCATCCACCTTCTGCGCGTCAGTCCGTGTATCCTCTTGTGGTGCAGCCTCAACTGCTGGCTCCGAGAATTGATTCTCGGTAGAAGCTGCTTCTCGCTGTGATTCTGCCTCGTCCCTAGACATTTCCTGTCGCAAGCTATTTAGTGCGTCTTGGATATTGGGGTGAAGGCTTTCCTCGTGCTCTACCTGCTTGATCTCGTTGACCGCAGCAGCACGCACAGCCTCGAAGTAATCCGATTTAGGATTAGGCTGAACAGCGACAGCAGCTGCCTGTTGTGCAGCTTGTGCAGCAGCTTGTGCAGCAGCAATATTAGCTGTAATACGCTCAGCTTCAGCGTTAACTGCAGCTTCGTCGTAAACAGTACGTACGTTGTCTAAGTCCAGACCTTGCTGTTGCTCTACAGGTTTCCACCCATCAGGTGTAGCCTTAGCAGCTTGGGCAAAAGCCTGAGCTAGTTCTGGGGAGTCTTCGATACGGGAAGCTAAGTCAGAAGGTACCTCAGATACTCCGTCGTACCCGAACTTCTCCTGCAACTGCTTTCGTTCCCAATCGCTAAGGCGATCTGCTGAGATAATAGACCCTGCAGGCCTAGGCATACTGCCCTTGATAACAGGAACAGGCGACGTAGGCTGGTTAGTAATATTCGGCTTGGACATGGAGCACCCTTGTTCAATTAGTAGTTCGTAAGTGACTTAAACCCTTCTGATAGCGATACACGTTCAACGCTAGGCAGCGCGGCTTCCTCATACATTTGACGGTTTTCCTCAATAGTCCCGTCAATAGGCATCTGACTAGCAGCATCAAAGTAGCTGTTAGCAGACGTAGAGATAATCATGCTGTCCGAACGCTCCCAGGTTTCGTTTCCAGGCCAAGGGCGCGTCTGTTCTTCGCGGTAGTCGACAATAGGCTCATCATACGCTGATGTGTAGTTCTCCAGTGCCTTTTGCCAGTAGGGTTGACGTATTACCGTCTGAGAAGCACCATAGCCTGTAGACGTGGGGAAACCAAATGCGGTGTTACTCACCACATCGGGGTTGCCCGGTTTGTCCTGTGCCAGCATGGTCTCCGAGTAGTTCTTGAAGATAGCCTCGCCATAGTCACCGATCTTATCAACCTCACGAGCGGCAATACCCAGGTTATCTTGTATCTCTGTCTTAAACGGACTAACGTCGCCTACAAGGCCACGGAATCGCTTAGTCTGAGTGGATCCAAAGTGTCCGTTGGCGGTAAGTATATTGCCGCCTGCTTGGATAGCTTTACTAGCTAGGAAGTTACCGGTAATAGCTAAGTCGGTGTTGATTACCGAAAAGCTACTAAAGTAGAAGTTAGCTTTTCTAATGTTGTTAGGGTTACTAGCGTAGAAATCTGCGCAGACGCCATTGCTCTCGGAGTAGCGGAGGTGACTAGCTCCTCTGGTCATAAACGTACGCTCGCCAGCATCAATGTAAATATTGCCTGGTTTTACATCGCCAACACCCGTACGCAACTGTACGAACTGGCCAAACGTGCTTACATGACTATTAGGGGACTTCAGCGATATACCACTGCTGTAACTGTCGTCTGGAGTCTCGTTCCAGTCGGTATTGGTGCTTACTGCTCTATTCTCTAGCAACGTACCGCCTCTGCCCCCGTTACCTGAGAGCAGCAGCATGTCTTCTTCTGCCTTGACCCGAACATCACCACGACTGGACACCATCTCGGCATATCTCTGCCCTTTAATGGAAACCCCACCCCCAATAATGCTGGTGGTCTTAGCCGAGCTGAGCTGCACTGTAGTACCGCTAATTTCAACTCCACCCTGGGTCAGCCTGATTTCACTGCCCATTCCGTTACGCAGAACGATAGAGCCGTCGGCCAGGATCGTGAATAGGGACAAGATTCGGTAAATGTCTACTTCGTCGTACCTATCGTCGATTTTCACCTTCTCTGGGTCGGGAAGGTCAATAAAGTCGGACTGGTCGAGGCGCAGGTCTACGTTGGTGGTTTGTTCCCGGTAATCTATCTCAACATTAGGGTTGTAGACCGCAGCGTTTAGTCCCTGCCACCCGCTAGCGTAGGCATAGGCCTCCTCTACAGCGAACAGGGCGTCCTCTGGGTTCTCTGTGGCCAGTTGCTTGACTTTATGCGATAGAGGGTCTGTGCCTGCGTCTGCTACACCCGAGTACTTATATGACTGATCCTCTGTCAGGACGTCTCTAGCCGCCGTACGGCGTACGACAGGTACGTCAGCGGTCTTTGCCATGAATAACTGGCGGGAAGTCTCCAGAAGGTACGTCCCATCCATTAATTTCTGCTCTCGGATCAGCCCAGCCCGGTCAATCGGGTTTTCCAAGGTGTTGATCTCTGTATATCCATCGTCAGCAGGTTGAGGGGCGGAAAGTATCGTCAACTCGCCCTGGCCCAAGTAACCTCCAAACTCGTCAACCCTGGAAATGGGGATCATGTCCAGGTATTGGCTTTGAGGCTCTAGCGGGGCTTTGCCTCCGCCAAGAACCGCTTCCGGCCCAATGAAGTTAAGCCAGTCAGCCTGTGGATCTTGGAAAGTAGCGAACCCCATAGCTTCCCACGGGTATACGCTATTGGCAGCCTCGTTGTAACACTCGTAAACCGACAACCCGCCTTCGTACTGTTGGCCGGTGGTCTCGATAGCTACGGACTCGCCAGCTAATCGAGTATGACCGTCCGCTCTAAACAGGAACAGGCCACATACTTCGCTGGTACGCATAAAAGCCATTTCGTCATCAACATGCCAGCCTACACCTTGGGTGGACATTACCGTCTTGTCACCCGGCAGACCGTCGATGGGCATATCACCACTAAAGGCTAGTGTTCCGCCGCCAGATAGCTGTGCTTGCAAGAAGTCGGAGTACTGGGGAGATGCGTAGTAGCCCACCGTGCTACCGGTAACCACAGAGTCGCAGAAGGATTGGCTATCGTCGATAACCACTGCCGGACTAACCGACAGGATAGACCCCGTCCGGGTGTCCTGGTCCACGCTTACCACTACGTTGACATTGTCACCTACCGGAGAAACATCGGAAGCGCCGATGTCCGGGGAACCGCTAGTACCTAGGGAGCACACAATTGTGCCGCCACCTTCTAACTGAACGAAGGCAGAACCCATATGGGGCACTACGTATTTGACGTAGCCACCTCTCAGGTCGAAGTTGACGGTATTGCTATCGACTTCAGCTAAAAGGTTTCCAGCGTCTTTGGCGGGCTCCAGTCCCGCCGTAATCGTCGACCCGTATAGACTCAGAAAGTCTATTACGCTGTCTATAGGCCCATTGGAAAGGTCTTTCATAATCCGGCACCGCTTTCGCGGCTTAGCTATTAGCCAACCGCATTATCGTTGTATTCCAGTGATGAGAACGTCATTCCCACGTTCTGTTGGATAACCATAGCTTGTGCAGCCATGGAAAGCCCAATCGAGGTCAGTACTACGTACTTGCATGTGAACGAGTGCTGTTGCGACCATGCTTCTGAATCGTCGCCCGACTCGTCTTTACAGCCAGCAAGCATTGTAAAGTTCAAGTCGTGATTAGCTGCGTTACATACCGAGCCGTAGGTTGTCATAAAGTTCTGTGACAGCTTAGCAGGTCCGAGGATCTGATTCAGCGTGCCTTGTCCTTGTGAACGACCGCGAACATAGTAGATGTTGTTGGAAGTCAGTTCGTACAGTCTAGTGACAGCCTGATTGTACTGAAAACTAGCGCTTTGCAGCAGAAGAGGTACTTCAGCCGCAGTTGCTTCGCCAGTCTGTGCGTCTCGGATAGATGGGAAGGTCATCAGAGCGTCATCGGCGGAGAAGGCTCCACCGAAGGTCGCGGATTGACTTCCGAAGATATCGTTATTTGCCATGAATTTGGTGTCCGACTATGTGGTCAGCGAAATGGGTAAATGAGGTAAGGATCAAACGATTAACAGGTCGGTGCGGATTTTGTTCATCGGCCCAGGTACGTCCAGTTCCAATGAAATGTAGACCGAATCCTTAGCAACCGGTGAAGGCCGGATGTCCAAGATCGACAGCGAGTTGATCTGGCCGCCAAGACCAGGAGCGTAGTTAGCCGACTGCAAGAAGCTGTCAGCAGCTTTCAATTCGCTTTGGATCATGGCCAAAGTGTCGTTCGTGTTGTTGGCGCGCCCGATGTAGGGGTTGAGTACGCCGAACAAGTAGAAGCTGACCGAGTCTACGTTTGAGATGATTGATTCTTCGCGGGTGTTAACGTTATCCCAGTCACCTGCGGTAACTGCGTGTCGGACAACCACGTCGCCGGTCTCAATATCAAGGATGTTGATCCATCCGCCAGATGCTGCAATCTCGTTGAGCTGCTCTGCGGTGTAAAGGTCGGTGCCTTTTACGCTTGAGAAGCCAGGAACCGCAAACCGAGTCATAGGCTGGTGAGGAGCCAACGCGCTTCTGGCAGCAGCAAGAACAGCAGCTTGGAAGTAGGAAGGTACTTCCACTGCGCCGTCTAGAACCGTACCGAAAGCCAATACTCGGAACAAGTACCCAGGGTACTTGGCAAGGTCACCGTTGTTGATGGAGCTAGAAGATCCATCGGGGTTCAAGGTGTAAGGGGCTATCCCGCCCTCGAATACTGCCACTTTCTCTGCGGAAGTGAGAGTTCTGTGGATTTCAATTTTGCGTGGCACATCTTCCGACAGAGAAGGGCCGTTAACCAAGAGCAAGGATGACTCGTTAACTACGCTGTTTACAACGTACTCGTCCCAAGTCTCGTCGCCCCAAGCGTCGGTTGCGAAACCGAATCGGACAACGTCGCCTGCTCGAACGCCCAAGCCGACAAACTCAGCGTTAGCGCTGGTAACTTCCACCAAGGTGTATTGATCACCCGAAGTATTGGGGTCATCCTTGATCGTAGCCAGGACAGTGCTGTCGTCCGTGCTTCCAACAGCGTCGGATAGTACAACTTGTGAAGTTACGTCGTCAGCTGTGAACCATGCAACGCGGTACATGTTGAAGCTGGGACCGGAGCGACTATCAACGTGACCTGCGATCAGATCAAGGACGCTGCTGTCCCTACTTAGAGGTACAAAGCCGTAAGTGGCTCGTGTACCATCAGCGGCCTTGAGAGCTGCTTCCCAGCCAGCTGTCAAGCTAGGTGTGCTGGTGTTGAAGTAGTACACTGCTCGGCCATTGTTGGCCAGAAGTGCTTTGCTCAAGGCGTATTTCAGTGGGTTGTCCGGGTCGATTGGACCTGACAGCGCAGACAGCTCTTCTGAGCTAGTAACGCTGAGTAATCCGGTCTGGGCAGCAGCCCACGCCCGGTAAGTTACGTACAAGACACTGACATTGCTGCCAAAGGCAGCGGGTGCGGATAGCGGCAGGGGCACCATATTGCCGCTATCTGTCCATTGTGGCAATTCGAGCGATATGGCACCTTTGACTAGCAGTTCAGTACTTGAAGTAGTAAAGTTATACACTCCAGGTGTGACACTACGTTTTGGGATCTCAACAGAGGCCAGAATGTAGAGTTGTACTCGTAAGTTAGCCGCAGCATCGTTCAAAGCCACGCCGGACGGGAGATTGTGAGCAAGGTTGATAGTCTCGAAAGCACCTTCTTTAGCTGCAACAGCAGAAACAAGCCATTTGTCTCCACTTACGAGTCCATCAGCTGCTGTGATATCCAAGATCAGGCCGTAAGAGCCCAAGCTGAGTGATTGCATGACTCCGGCGCCACCGTCAACCAATGTGACGACTGCACCCGTGTCATTACCTTCAGTCGTAGTCAAGCGGATAACTGGGCTATCAGCAGCCTCAGCACCGGTGATGACTTCGACGAGGTATGTACGGTCAAGTTGATCGCTAGAGCCGTAAGCTCCGCTGATAGCGATAGTTGGCGCGGTGTAGTCTTGAGCCAGAGCAACGGTGAATACGTCGCCGACTACCAAGTTTGATCCGCCACCCAGGTCGGTGAGTGTCAAGCTAGCGCCTCGGTTACCGAAAGCCTTGGCAACGCCGTAAGCCCCGGGAACGAATACTGCTACGTCATCCAATCCGCTTGCGCTGGTGATCGAAAGTAAACCCGTAGCTGGGTCGTTGCCGGTCGATGCTTGAGTGACAGTAATTGTGTAAGTGTCAGAAGGCTGCGCCGAGGACAATCCATCGTAGTTAGTATTGTCTACTGCCAGGCTAGTATTACCTGAGTTGCTGCCACCGGCGGTTACTGTGTCGTCTGCCGTAGTGTCAGCCTGGTTTCCGCCGTCAGCAACAGCAGCGCTGAAGCTAGAAGCGGAAAGAACCCCGGTGAAGCCCTGAACGTAGCTAACCAACTCAAATGCGTCTCCGTTTCCGTCTACGCCGCTTACCAGTACTCGGTCGCCGACCAGAATGCCACGGTCCTTGAACTGTGCATCGCCGGGGTAAACCGTACCTGAGTTATCAGTGTTGGCTGCCCAGTTGTTTGAAGGCCACTGGATAGCGTTGAGTCCAACACGCTCCAAAGTGCCGTCGTTTACGTCGCCGTACTCGAAAAGGCCGTTTTCTACGTTGAGTTTGGTGTAGTCGTCGTCGATTACGCCGCCAACGCTAATGTTTGGCCAAGAGTATGAAGTCTGGAATGAGCCGTTGATCAAGCTACCGGTTGGGTCATAGACTCCCAACTGACCGTTAGCCTTCTCGTCGGACTCACTGAAACGAACCAACTCAGCCGAAGGGCCGATAACGTAAGCCGACAGATCAGAAACCTGTGGGTTAACATTTTGCTGGAATCGCTTAAAGATCTCCAAACTGGGCGAGAAGGGTGCTACTGAACGTGTCATCTAATGTTTTCCCAAATTGGTGGTAATTAGCTGCTGCTATGGACGGTATGTATGTGGTTTAGCTTGGGCGCATGCGGTGTTAAATGCCAAGTACTCTCGAAACCGTACTCTATAAGTACGGGTGACGCCAAAATCGTGGGCTTCTCTTTGAGAGGCTTGGTGGCCTTAACCTGCGACACTTCTAGTCTACGCAAACGCATGACCTTTGCTAATTCTGGGGCAAACGTTTGCAACTGACCTGCCACACTAAGTGCAAGTAGGTCTACTTCTAGAGGGTTTTCGGATAAGCAAAAACAGGTCAGTGAACCGGCCCAAGCACGGGTATAGGTACGTCTGCCTGTCATGTCTTGAATGCCAGGCGACATGTGCCTGTCAGCAATTCCGAGCCTTACGGAGCCCAGGTCGCCCTTTTTAACCACAACAGCAGGCACCGCGCCTGCTTTGCTGGGGTTCCACTCGTGAAATAGGTCAATTCGCATGCCTTCTACCGAGTCGTTCCTACGTCCCTGAGACACGCCCTCTACCCAGAATAGCTGATTAGCCCCAGAGAACCCTTGCAAGGGGTTCTTGATGAAGTATTGCCGTATGACATTACGAATCATCATATCTATGTAGAAATTCTTGGCTACCAATTCCTGGCAGACACTGTTTTCTTCAATGATAGTGGGATCGTCGACCGGGTAAGCCATATTATTTACTATTTGGTGGTATTACTACCGGCAACCCTAGTCGGGCTGCAACGGCGTCTGGACTGGGGTTAGTATCTCGTCCGTAGAAGCTGTAAGTAGCTTCAGGGCCCGATTCCGGCATAGAGGTCTCACCGGAACCTGACCGAGAACCGGTTATCGGCCTAGGTCTGGATGTGCCCTGATTAAAACTATATGGTTTAGGTTTTGTCATCTAATTAAAATACTCCTTTAATCCCACAAAGCCTTATCCATGACTACTGTACCATCCAGAGGAATCTTGTAGGCAGGATGGTCAAAGGGTAGGCGGGCTACTGCAGCGTTACACACAACGTTTAAATCACCAAACGAGGTAGTTGGCTGGATTTGGCCAATTAAGTAACGATAATCACTTCTGGCATCTACCCATACGTCCCAGGGGTGGGCTTCGACGGGCACTGCACAGTAGCGGATCATGGATGTTCCCCCAGTAATAATGGGGCCTTGATCTTGGTACATGGTAAGATCAGACGAGACAGGACTGAGGTCTACGTTGAAACAAGGGTAAGCTGGGTGGTAACCTCGCACAAACCCTACGCCATAGCAGTAGTCGCAGTTGGCAGTGAGTGACAGTCCGCTATCGGGGTCCATGCAGTGCACGCACCTGTCTCCGTAGTATTTAACCTTTAGCAGGTAACCTACAGAGCAAGGTGTGTCGCTCATCAACGAGCGCTGCTGCTCTCGACGTACAACCTCACGATACAAGCCCGCCTGCATCGAGTTAAGCCTACCCTGGTTAGCTGGGATAGGCGTGGACTGGTGCATAATCATAGCCGCATCCCTAGCTGTGACGCGGTAGAAGGTTCGCTGGAACCAACCTGCGTTACGCTGCTTAGGATCCAGTATGTACTGGACATTCTTAGTGAACGGCTGAATTACTTCCCAACCATCGGCTCTGGAATGTCCACCGTGGTTAACTTCCAACTGGAACTCTAGGGGACCAGGTAGGTTGTTAGGGCCTAACACCCAGTGCACAATCGTACCGGCACTCACTCTAGGCTTGACATACACTGCACGAAACAGCTCGTCAGCCTTACAACCTCCGCAACCCTCTAGGATGGGGTCGCAAGGGCCAGGAATGGGATCAGGTACTTCCGTGGGCGGTAGTATGATCGCTTCGGAAGGGAACGCCTGAGGAAATACCTCAGGAAATGCGTTGTCAAATACGTTTGCCATATTATGCTTCCGTTATAGTTACCAAGTCGAATCCAGTGCCTGTACCGTAGTTGGTGTAGCGGTAATTCTGATTCTTCTTAATCGTGTTGTCTATGTTAACACCGTTGGCAGTTACTTTGACATCCAGAGCATTGATCTGTGCAATCGTTGCTAGTGTAGAGATGTCTGCCTTGGATGCGTCTCTCGAGGCGTTATCCGTCGTAACCGAAGTAGTAGCCGGATTAAAGTCATTCAAGTTAGTAACTTTAGTGTCTACACCTGTGATTTGTGATGACACGCTAGTTAGGTCTGCTTGGAAAGCTGCCTCTCGGTTTGCAGCGGTGAAGTAGGTGTAGATGTCAGCTGGGTTGGTACCGCCGCTGTTCTGGTTGGTCAAGTCGGTAGTCGTATCCACCAAGGTGACTCGTGCTACCACATCCGCAGATGGGTCGAAGTCGTTCAGGCCGCTAATCGCAGTCGTGATAACTCCCTGTGAGTCAGTGATGTTTGCGGGCGTTGCAAAACCAGTTGCTGTCACCCAATCACCTTGATTGCCTTGTAACTCGTTGGTGTCTGCCAAGATGGCCGCCACATTCGCTGATACATCCACAGGGGCGATGGTGTTAGCGTCATCAGTTCCGCGCATGTTATTAGCCTCAACGTTACCGGATCCGTCGGTAGCCAGCTTGTTTGCCGGAGTTATCAAGATCAAGTTAGCAACATCCTGAGCGGTATGGTTTGAGCCTCCACCCGATGCTGGATTGCTTGTCGTAACTTTACCTAAGTCAACGCCGGAGCCGATTATCAGGTCAGACCAGCGGGCCGGTGCTGCCGAAGCAAGAAGCGCGGAGTCGGTACCTCGCATGTTGGAAGCCACCACCTGGTCGGTACTAGCATCGAACGTCGATAGCCCGGAGACATCGGCCTTCGAAGCATTTCTAGACGCCGTATCAGTGATCACAGTATCGACAGCTGGGTCGAAGTCGTTGAGGCTGCTGATTGCGTTGATGATTGTAGTTTGGTTAGCCGCTGTTGCGTCTCCGCCACCGGAGCCACCATTAGTAAGGTCGGTGGTGGTATCAACCAGGGTCACGCGCGCCACTACATCCGAGGCGGGGTCGAAGTCGTTCAGGCCGCTAATCGCAATTATTACGTCTGAGGCGGTTGCAAAGCCGGTAGCGGTCAACCAATTGCCTTGATTGGTCTGCAAATCGTTTGTGTCTACAAGGATAGCAGCGATGCTAGCGTTGTCAGGAGCAACAGTATTGAAGCCGGTAGCTGTGGCCCAATCACCTTGATTACCCTGCAACTCTGAAGTGTCCACAAGAATATCATCAACGATGCCGTCGATAACATCTACGCTTGCTTGAGTTGAGAGTCCACTGACGTCAGCCTTGAAGTCACCTGCAACTGCTTGCATGGCTGTAACAACGTCTGCTGCCGTATGGGCAGAGCCTGAGCCAGACGCTGGGTTAGCGGTAGTGACTTTACCAGTCGTGACTTCAATGGCTAGGTCGCTGAAGTTAGTAGGCAGCGAAGCCGTGTATGCTGATGATGTCAGAAGCCCTGAAACATCTGCTGTTGCCCAGTCACCTTGGTTACCCTGCAACTCGTTGGTGTCAGCGAGGATGTTAACTACGTTAGCATCAATGTCATCGACCTTTGTTTTTATGTCAGCGATCTCATTAGTATCAATCAGGATGTCATCGACGATGCCATCGATGGTATCGATCTTGGTGTTAAGAGTTGCGATCTGAGCAGTGTCCACAAGGATGTCATCGACGATGCCATCGATGTTATCGATCTTGGTGTTAAGAGTTGCGATCTGAGCGGTATCAATCAGGATGTCATCGACGATGCCATCGATGATAGTTATCTTCCCATCCAGCGTAGCAATCTCAGCGGTATCGATGATGATAGCATCGACGTTCCCATCGATGGTATTGATCTTGGTTTCCAGTGTTGCGATCTCATTGGTATCAATCAGGATCGCATCGACGTTCCCATCGATGGTATTGATCTTGGTGTTAAGCGTAGCAATCTCAGCGGTATCGATGAGGATCGTATCTACGTTGGCATCAACAATATCGACCTTGGTTTCGATGTCGGTGACTGTGGAGTCAATGGCATTCACGCTGGCTTGAGTAGCCAAGCCTGATACGTCAGCCTTGGATGCGTCACGAGAAGCAGTATCAGTTGTGACTGTATCGTTTGTGGAATCGAACGTACTGAAGCCGGTTGCTGTAAGCCAGTTACCTTGGTTGGCTTGGAGGTCGGCTGTATCCACAAGGATGTCAGCGATAGATGCGTTGTCAGGTGCAACAGTGTTAGCACTGTCGGTTCCCCGCATGTTACTCGCAACCACTTCACCGGAAACGTTAGTAGCTAACAGGTTAGCTGGCGTAGCCAGGATAAGGTTGGCAACGTCTTGAGCCGTATGGGCGGAGCCACCTCCAGCCGCCGGGTTGCTGGTCGTCACTTCGCCTGACCCATTGATTGCCAGGAGATCAAAGTTAGTGGGCTTGTCAGCTGCAAGCAAAGCGCTGTCTGTGCCTCGCTCTGCTGCAAAGACTTCAACGCTGAACGACTGCTCGTATGGCACTAAGGACATTACCGCCGTCTCTTCAATGGTAAAGCAGTCGCCCTCCACTTCCGATGCAGGGTCGTACGAACAGTCGTAGATACCAGTCGTTGCGGCTCTTTTGGTTACCGTCACAACGTCTGCTGTGCTTGCGCCGTTCTTGCGTACTGCAACAGTGGGAGTGCTGTCTGCGTCCACCAAGACTCCAGCGGCTGTGTGTGTACGTATCACCCAGTAAAGGGTGTTATCTTTCTTGAGCGATGTTGGTCTCATCTAATTACCTGCTGCCTCATGAAGAAATTGTGAAATGCGTGTGTGATAAATGGGTTGTAGAAACCCGTTGTTG
>Ga0315321_10000207_pt1 | contig 40842 bp, 47 predicted proteins | sample M180m21515metaG_FD_203464 | JGI IMG/M metagenome (GOLD analysis project Ga0315321, IMG submission 203464) | Ammonia-oxidizing marine archaeal communities from Monterey Bay, California, United States - M1 80m 21515 | ecosystem: Environmental > Aquatic > Marine > Intertidal zone | place: USA... | reverse complement strand
GCCCGTCTGAGATGGGTGCTCGATAAACCACTTCTTCAAAACCTACCCTCTTAGAAGCCCTGCGAGCTTATTCATTCTCTCATAAGCTTCGCTAAGCTCTTCTTCCTCTGGCTCCTCTGGCTCCTCAGCAGGCTCCGAAGGCTCTCCTTCAGGGGCAGGGTTTTCCTCCGCAGTCTGAGCCATCTCATCCTCTTCGTCGGCAGCAGCATCCTTTTCTGCTTGTTCAGCATCCTTTTCAGCTTGTTCAGCATCCTTTTCAGCTTGTACTGCCGCATCTTGTTCAGCCTGAGCCGCATCTTGTTCAGCCTGAGCCGACGCTTCTTCTTGCTGAGCCTTCTGGACTTCAAAGTGCGTGTTCAATGCTCCGAAAAAATCCTTCAGCTTTGGCAAAAACTCTGCGGCGGCTTCAAAGCGTTTCATGTTGTCCTGACTAAGAAAATCCTCCAGAACCGCCGTTTCGCCAACGGCATCCTCAAGAGCTTTCTGTACTTGTTCCGGATCTAACTCCGCTGCCTCTTTAAGCAAAGGCATCCCCTTGCTAATCATGAGCCTCTGGGCTTCCGTGATTTTAATCTTCCTGATCTTCATTGTTTGTTGTCTCCATTAAGATTGTATACCTCATCGTGAATCTGAGATACATATATTGCATTCAGAGAACCCGCTGAAGTTCCAGTTATTAAATTTATAATTCCCCGTCTCTCTTCCGATTTGCGCTCATCTACTGCGTCACAAAGAGCGCAAATGCCAGCTAGCTCGTCGACGGCAAACGCTCCGCCGCTGGATACGCAAATAATCATCCCCTCTTTCGCATACTTTTCTAAGTTGTATGTAGGGTCTTCTTCTATCATTTTTCTTATTTTATCATACTGATGATTAAAAATATCATGCATCTTGTCGTTAGTGTATTTGGAAAACTCAGAACCATTCGGATATTCGATCCCTGTCTTTTTCTTGAGTTCCGCCCTTGCCTCTGATGCAACGCAGGGTAACTCTACAGCACCTAATTGCTTAGAAAGGGCTAGTTTGTCCTCCCCCTCGTTGTTGAGCATATAAGTCGCAGCCTTAAATAAAGAGTAAGCCGAGCCGATGAGCCACCAGCTAGCGAACCTACTTCCAGAGGCGTAATCAAGAGGTTGAGCCTTTCTTGATTCAAAGACCGTCACGATAATCTTGTTCTGGTTCGACGAGGCTCCCATTGCCCCGTAGTACGCAGAAACTGCGCCGTCGACAGGTGCGAAGCCATAAACTGAAGACACGTTACACGCTGGGAAGCCAGTATCCTCGCTGCACGCTTCTGACGGCGGAGGAGAAACCATGGATTCCTTCTCTATAGAAAAAACAAAGGGGATGCAAGAAGAGTACGAAGTTGCCAGCCAAGCGTGAAGATCTGGTCTCACTAGAAACAAGTCGTGTGGCATCAAGTCATAATTTACAAAATCAGTCTCTCTGTTCATAAACGTAACTGTCTGCTCCGTATCTGGAATAAACACCGTTACCGCAACCGGAGTTGCAATGTCTCCAATTCTCAGTTCTTCCCCAAACATGCCCTTAAAAACATCTTCAGACTTATAAATTGCCTGCTTTCTTACGAAATTCCAAGCCATCTTCAACTTACCGAGAAGCCTCGCCTGCCATGGTTTATCCATGCCGTCGGGCAAAAGAGAGGCAAGGTTTGGCATCGAGGAAACAGCTACTCTGTAAAAGTCTCCCTTCTCGTATTGTGGTCTTTCATCACTCATATGTTTAATTAGTCTCGAATGTGAGAAAAGGGAGCGTTCTTTGAACGCTCCCTTACTTGAGTCTACTCGACGCTCTCTGGCTTTTTTCCAATTACGTGCAACGGCTCGAATTCGTGAAACTCAACCGGTAGGTAGTCCTCTGGGTTGAACTCAACTTCAACCACCTCCTCTTCCTGCTCCATCGGAGCGAATAGAGCCAAAACCAAGGCTCCAATCGCAACTCCGAAGAATGCGGCAAACAACATATTTTTCATTATAAACTCCTTAATTATAGAATGATTAAAAGTGTAAAATTTTATTTTTTAAGGCATGAAGGTTAACTTAAGGTTAAACTCCACGCTCTTTTGGGTATTGTAGGTTCTGCCTATCCGGACTGCTCTCTGCGAACTTCTTAAGCAATGCTTTAGTTTCTCGTTTGCTTCGACCCAAAATATAACAATATTTGTGCTTGGGCGGGACTCGTCGCTTCTTGCAAGATTCTCGAAAAATACGCTCTCGTTCTTTTATTTTAATTTTCACTTCTGGTGGAACCAAATTCCAATTTGGGGAATATTTCTTCATCCACCCGCTCCACTCTTCCCTGCTCACGCCAATTTCGGAAGCATATCTGAAATATTTTGATTTCTTGCGAAACTCTCGATCGCTGAACCAGCCCTTGTCTGGGTTGTCAGGATCTAGATATTGGAATGTCGAGCCGCTGGTTTGCCCAAGATAAGCGAAATTGCACGCCTGATATATAGTACCCAGTTCTTTCGCCTCCGGATCAGAATACGCCGTAAAGTATCGAAACTCCGTGTTCTCCACCATCCACCGAATCGATGACATAATCAGCCAAGAGCCTAAGTTCTTCGGACCCCACGAAATGCAAGCTCCACGTGAAATTAACTTTTCTCTGTTTTTATTTTCTTCGCCCAAGAGATTTGAAAAAGCATTAGGCGTTGCCATAATTATAGTACCTGCAAGAACACCAGTTTTTTTCAACCTCGCCGTAAAGCGATGGGTTGGTCTGTTCGGCAGCTTGCCAAGCCACTCGTGTCGTTCAATGAACTTCTTGACCTCGGCACAAACCTGCCTCTCTTCCTTGGGCACATAAGAGAACTCAAAGTCACCTATTCTTAGAGAGCCGGATTCTTCCTCCGTCATGCCAGCATCTGACAAGTCCACAACTCTGTTTCTTTCAGAGACGTATGCCTGCCAACACTTCTTTCCGGAGTAATCCTTGAATCTCTGGTGGGCATTGCTCATCAATGCACCTCTAAGGAAACGTTGTGAATCGCAGAAAGCCTAGAAGTAGCAGATTCGATCATCTGGAGTACCTGTGTCAACAGTAGCAATTCTTGCTCTGCAAAAAGAATGCCCCCTTCGGAATGACTGTGCTCATCTGTAAATTTCTTATCCAAGTACTCAATAACCTGCTCATAAGAACTGTAAGCCAAAATAAGGTCCGGCATCTGACTCTCACGCCAATCGGCGATGGCTACCGTAGACGCAAAATGTTTTATAAACGAAATAGTCATTTCACGCTTCTGAATCATTTCCGCTTCCATGTTCTCTAGCGTGACTGTGGGAATCGAAACTGCTGGCACCGACTGACTCATGATTTAAAACCTTCTCCAAAAAATTCTTTACACTTTCGCTTATCTGTGACGAGAGCTACCCAAATATACTCCTTCCCGTCCACAGTCTTCGTACCGTGCCTATGGGGATATGGCTCCAAGTTTCCGTACAATGGCTTGCGCTTTCTTCGTTGAAACTTCTTTCGCTCTGGGGGCTTGTTCAGGTAGGCAAAGCAGCCTGCCAAGACCTCCTCCATTGACATACCTTCGTCTATCAATCTTCGATGGTCAACGTCCAAGATGGCGGTAACCACCCACTTCTTGACCCCCCAGCCTTCAACGTCGTGCCAGACAGAACCATGATAAGTTCCCTTCTTTAGGATGTCTGGTTCGTAGTTTGGCATCATACTTGCATACTGAGATCTTGCGAGCAAGTCACACTCGATCGGTTCTGCACCTTCAACGCAGTCAGGGAGATTCTTTTTAATTTTCTTAGCTTTCTTCAATGTTCAAGTGCTCCTTAAATTCTGTAAAACCTCCGATCAGGTCAACTTTTATCTCCCCACCTCTTATCGTGACTTTTCTAACGATTGGAACGGTGTGGTGGTCTAACACCTTCTTCATCTCGGTGAGATACTCTGCGTTTTCAGTTGAATCTTCGATATAATGTGGCACCTCAGAGTCTTGAGCGAGCGCACGTGCGTTGTCACAAAAAGGACAACCATCAATGACAACTATATGATAATATTCTGCATTCATCCTTTTAACAACTCCCTCTTAACTACTGCCCCTTCATAAATCTTTTCTCGTACCTGCTCAGGTCCACCAACAACGACCAAATCGATGCCACTATGCCCTCGCTCTAAAATAACACGAGTAAACCTCTGTCGAGAATCTAAACCTTCAGGCAACATGCCCTCACGCAAAGATCTTGACATCGAACTGTCCTCCCTCAAGCAGACAACGTGAGAAGGGTTCACGGATACCTCCTGAAGCGTATAGCTCTTTGTTCTCTCTGCCGTGCCGACACGTGTCGTGCTATTCTCCTTCACCTCTGTTAATACTACTAACATTGCTCTCCTCCTACGGAATAAGTGTTTTTGGTTTCAACAAACCATCTTTCAGAATCATACAAAACTTCTGCGTATAGACCCCTGCCCAAACTACCCCTTAATACTAATACATTCTTCGGCTCATACGTCTTCTTGTATCTCTTAACCGCCTTGCCAACGTGAACATTATATTCTTGGGTCAGGTTAGTGGGCGGATCATAGAACTGGTACAAGGTGACGCTTGAGGGAATATAAACCAGCTTACCCTTCTTCGCCACCACCAAGACCTCCAAAATCATCCTCTCTCAAAGCAGCCAACTGCTGCTGGAGGACTTTCATCTGCTCTACATCAACTGGAGGTGCCTCGTGCGAGAACTCGGCACCTTGGGGCTGTTCTGTCTCTTGACTCCTCTCCTGCAAGAGGAGTTGACTGTACCCAACACCACCAGAATAACAATCATTTAGCCGATCGTCAACCAGCGCAAGTACACGGCGAACCGAATCTATCTGCTCTAAAAACGTCTCCCCGACATCTGCCTCGAACGATGTATTTTCAAGTACATCCGCCTGAGTTGCTAACAGGTGCCCACACTCCTTCACAATCTCCCGCAAGCGGTCGGGAACCTCCCCTAGCTCAACTGTATACGATAACTTTACTCTCATATTAAAACCTCTAGATGCAACTATAGAGGGAAAGCCCCTCTATAAGAAAAATGTTTATTTTTTAATTTTTTTAACCAACTTGATATGGCGTTCTTCAACTACAACAGGGGTAGCTTCGCCAACAGGAAGAACCAAGTATTTCTTGACCCCTTTCGCTGCGCTGGTGACGGGACCGGAGTTGACCTGAAGTACAAAAGCTTTCTTACCACGAATAGAGCGGCTTGATGACGCACGACCTTCGACGAGAGAATTCACCGGATACTTAGCCTCGGCTAACGTGGCTGCAATCACCTTCTGAGCGTACTTATTTTTTGTAATAGAGCGGACCTGTTTTTCCGACGGAATAAAACTCTCATCATTGAGAATCTTCTCGGAAAGATCTCCGTAATAAGGAGGGTTCGCCAAGTAGTAGTGAGCGGCAATAATAGCCTCTTCTCGGTGCTCGGAGCGGTATACCTCCGACCAGTTCTCCAAGCGTGCTTGACCTTCTGGAGAGTATCTTTCTGCTATCGACTGGAGAGCATATTGTTGCTTTTCAGACAGGTTTCCCCATCGAGTGAAGCCACGCTTCAAACTCTCAACGAAAGCACGGTCACGATCACCCAAGTCCTCCGAGAGCAGGGATTTGAGTTGTCGACCTGTCTCGTTGTCGAGGGGATCCACGTAGTTGGCTTCGGAGTACTTCTCTTCCAGTCTGTCGAGCCATACACGCCGACCAGAGGACAAGCTTTTGCGAGCATTGTAGGAGCCCAAAAGACTCTTTGCAAAGTCAAGATCGCCGCCGGACTCTGCAAGTCTAGGGTTTACAACCAACGCCTCAAGTCGCTCACGAATATTCATCAAAAATCTCTCCCTCATCATCAGTACATATATAATATAGCATTAGTTACTGTCATTGTCAAGTACTTTTTTAACTTTTTTTAATTATCCCCAAAAGCCACCCCACCAATAAAGAGCCACGATAAGAGCGGTGTCAGCCACAGCAGCAAGAAAATTGTGCTTTTCTTCTCTGCCATGCAAGGCGAGAGAAGTGGTGCAGTTAAATGTCATGAGAATAATGGTGATGATCTGAGGCGCATTGAGGGCTTCCCAGTAGCCTCCTGCCCAAAGGACTGTTGTCATCAAGGGTGCAGATATCAATATTGTGTGTGCTGCATTCTTGGTGTAGTGTTCACCGTTCTTGAGCAGGGTGGCTGCTGCGGCAAAAGAAAGAACGGCAAGCATCAGAATCTGTGGATTGGTCATCAATAAGCCTTTGTTGAAGAGCGGGGGTCAATCCCCGACCTTACATATATAATATAGCATTAGTGACACTACTTGTCAAGGAAAAAAGACAAGAATCTCAATTTTTATTGAAAAAAAAAATTAATGAAATCAGATAGTTAAGAACCGCTCGATGCCAGCAGGAGGTCCATGATCCCCTTCACCAGAATCGAGCCTGTGGCTAAAGCCAAAGCCCAGCCGATCTTCGCCTGAATGGATTGCTTCAGTTTCAATTCTGCAACCTCTTCTTTTAATTTATTATATTCTAGAAGAACAGGGTTCACCTGAAGCTCCATCTGGCTCTTGATTTTTGCGAAATCTTCCATTGCTGGATATACAGCGTTATTCATGAAGTCTTCTCTGCGCTCCATATAACTCTCGATGTCCTTGACCCTGCTGACAACACCTTCTCCCGTTTGTGGGTTAATGAGAATATCTTCGACTCTATGAAAACCTTCATGAAGCTCCTCAACTTTGACCACCAACTTGTCAAATTTTCCATTGAGTGCTGGTGCTTTCTTTAATTCGTCTAACTGGGTTTGGACTAGAGCGAGACTGCTCGTAATTTGCACCAACATCGATGCCAATTCTTTCTCTTCCATAAGGCTACGCCCTCCACATGATTACGAGCCTCCGAACTACAACGGAGACTCATAATAAATAGTGGAACGTTGACCTTATTGCTTGGCAATAATTGCGTAGTTTGTGGTCAATAGAACGCCCGCTGCTGAAGTTGCATTCTCAAGAGCGCAGCGAGTAACTTTAGCCGGATCAATAATTCCGCTTTCAAACATATTTACAATTTTTTCTTGACGGAAGTCATATCCATACCCCGGATCGCAGTCTTCGATCTTCTGAATGATGATGTCAGGCGAAGCACCGGCATTCTTAGCCATTTGTCTGGCTGGTTCTCTTACCACGTCTTTAATAATATCAAGTGCCAGCCTCTGATCTGGGTGGTCAAATTCTACACTCAAGTTCTTCGCTGCTCCGATCAAAGCCACGCCGCCGCCGGGGAGGAGCCCTTCTTGCTGTGCTGCTTTCACCGCCTCTAGCGCATCTTCGACTCGGTGCTTTTTCTCTGTCATGTCTGACTCTGTTGAGCCGCCAACCTTAATAATTGCAACGCCAGATGCGAGTCGGGTGATCCTCTTCTGAATTAGTTCGCACTCGTGGATATTGTCCGTCTGTTCGATCTCAACCTTAAGGTTCTCGATTCTATTATCAACATCCTCGTAGTCGCCGCCGCCACCCATGATGGTCGTCCAGTTTTTCTTTGAAACCAACTTTGAGGCGGTGCCGAGATGCTCCAATTTCACATCTTTAAGCGACATGCCCACGTCACGAGACACGAATTCTGCGCCGAGTGAGAGTGCCAGATCCTTAAGGGTGTCCTTCCTCTGCTCGCCGTATTCTGGTGCCTTGATCGCCGCAACCTTCATTGAGCCACGTACCGTGTTCATGATAAGTCCAGCTAGAGCCTGCCCCTCAACATTCTCAGCAACAATAACAAGAGGCTTGCCCTCACGTGCAACTGCCTCAAGCACAGGAAGAATATCTTCTACAGCATTAATTGAATGATCAGTAACAAGAACCAGCAAGTCCTTATACTCCAACAACTGCCTACGCTCATCTGTAATGAATGCTCCCGCCAGATAGCCAGAGTTCAACTGAAAGCCCTCGACCAAATCAAGACTAGTCTCTACTGAGCGAGCCTCTTCGATGTTGATCGCCCCATCTTTACCTGCTTGATCTACAGCAGTAGCCACCAACCTACCAAGGGAAGAATCTCCGTTAGCAGAAATCGTGGCGATATGTAGAATATCATCTAGGCTCTGGACGGGCTTCGCCTGTTCCTTCAGGTTCGCCTTCAGGGAAGACACAACTTTTTCCAGACCTCTCTGAATTTCTATTGGGGATGCCCCAGCCGCAATGTGCTTTTGCGCTGCGTTCATGATTCCACGAGCGAGAACAGTTGCAGTCGTGGTGCCGTCTCCGGCTGAAGTGTTTGTCATGGATGCAGCCTGTTTTAGCACTTGTGCTGCCGCATTTTCAAATGGGTCTGGCAATTCAACGAACTGTGCCACAGTAACCCCATCTTTCGTAATCGTTGGAAGCTTGCCATCCTCATGCAGCAAGACATTCCTTCCTCGTGGTCCAAGCGTGGATGCCACGTTGTCTGCCAAGGTGTTAACCCCGGCTAAAATCTTTTCGTTTAGTGTAGAGTTGTTTTCATATAATTTGTTGCTCACCAGTACCTCCAATGGTTGTGAGAATAATATAACACGATGTATTCAGTTTGTAAAGAGTTAATTTAAATTTCGTATTCGAGACCTTCAATCTCGAATCCTAGAAAATCTACAAAAGCTCCGAAGCCTTTCTCAAGTGCTTCTCGGAGAAATCCAATAAATTTATTTATATAATCTCTCGCTGCTGCTGCAAAAGACTTAACCTGTTCCATGCCCCACGCAACCGCTGCCTTAGTAGAGCCAAAGGCTTTAGAAAGAGCGTTCCTCACAGAGTCTAAGACACCCTCAATCAACTGCTGCTCCAAGGCTTCTGACAAGACCATGCCTGTCTCGTGATGTGAAAAAGCATCGTCCAAATAATATTTATCGTCCTGCCACCACTCTTGAAGATCGGAATCAGCAGTCATAGCTTTTTCTTTCGGCTCGATTGCGTCGATGTTGTAAGCTCCTCCACGCTTTGCTGCCTCGCCACGATTTCTCATTCTAAAGTTCACAGCACCAGACTTGTACTTTTTCTTAAACCAGTCGTCCGAAAGTGCTTCAAAAACGCTGCTCTCGGGCTCGGTTGGATCCCACGCTAGCATATAATTAGCCGCATCACCGGGGTTTGCGAACTTTCCTCGACCAGTTGCAGCCTCTTTAAAGACAGCTAAACGAAACTGATCTGAAACTAAAATTTTCTGGACTGACTCTCTCAAGGGTTGAATTCCCTCGTCAGTCATTGCCTGTAGTGTCGCCGCAAAAGCTGCCTTCTGTTCGTCTGGAACCTCAAGTCTTGCTGCTGAACCTTTCTCCATGCTCATGCCAGATAATTTCGCTGCCACCTTTTGATATGCAGTTCCGACTTTTTTCTCATCTGCCCCCTGAGCGGTGAGCATAGCCACAACCTTGTCTTTTAATTTATAAAATTTACCAACACCGGGTCTGCCAGCGGTGCCTGCTATATATTCTTGTAGTTCAGCAATCTGTTGGTCTATCCCTTGATCTCCAGCATTGATTTCTCGATATGCCACCTCAAACATTGCTTTGGCTTCTGGTGCTTGTGCCGATGCGTACTGACTGCCGCCTGCCTTCTTAACAGATGTTCCAAATCTTGGGTCGTCATTGATCGACAAATCCGCTTTAGGCTCGCCAGATCTAACACCCATCGCTATATACGCTTCAGACAATCCACCTCCAGCACCACCAGAGTTCTTGTTGATAAAGTTTATCTGCTCGGGCAATGCCTTATTTATCATTGGAACAAGAGTCGTTGCGATCTGTGATGCTTGCTTGTCTGAAGCAGGAGACTCCTCTACCCAGCCTCCTTTACACTCGCCCGTCTTTTTATCTTTCGAGCCACATCGAAGCTCTGCTTCAATCTTGCCTGCCTGCTTTGAGCCAATAGCACTATTTATCGCTATAACCAAGTTGCCCTCGAAGGCTGTAGCTGCTGTTCCTGTGCTCCCGCCCCTCAAAAATACTTTTAAGTTTCCAAACTTTATAGCAGAAACAACATCCTGTTTGTAAAGAAACTGAACTTGCTCGTCAGACAACTTGTGTTTTTTCATAATATATTGTTTTGCTTTTTTTGCAAAATCATTCCTAGCGTTACGACTGCCAAGATCTGTAATGGAATCAACAGGACCATTCTTCTTGCTGGCTTTTGGCTTTATCTTTGGAAGCTCAGAAGAAAAGTTCGCTATAAGCTCATCAACCAGATCTGAAGCAGGCATGTTTAGTTCTGATTCCAGTATCGTCTCCTCCACAAGACGACACAAGGACTCAAAGGTGAGATTCTCCCTTCCCTTGCTCTTGTCGAACACTTCATTTAAAAACGGATCAACGCTCACGATCGATCTCCTCCTTCACTTCTTCGAGCAAGGTCCAAATATCAAGACCTGCACAATCAATTTTCTTTTTTGTATAATGATAGTGGTGATTGAAACCAGAAAACTCACCGGAATTGCACCGTGGATCTGTTGTCAAAATTGGCTCTCCGTTTGCGTGCCTTGGAGCCTCTAGTGGAATACCAATGCCAAGATGCACAGCCTTCCACAACTTCTTTAGAGCTTCGATCTGAACGGGGTAAAAGTCCAGATGCTCTTCGAGACCCCTGCCATGAACCATCGCATCACCTTTTGCCACAACAGGTCTGGGACCGAAACCGTTTCTCTCATACCACCCTTGGTACTTCGTGTAATAGGCGTTGGCAATCTCCAAGCCGATGCCATGGCGATTACCGAATCGATCTCCGGCGTGAAAAACGCCATACTGGGTGTCTTTTAGTTGATAGATAGTGCCATCGTTATCGATAGCAAAGTGAATCCCGATGCCACGGCGATTAATCACCTTAGCCATCGACTCTGAGGACAAGCATACATCCCAATGATTTGTAAACTGTGTCGGCTTTCTATCTTTTTCTGGCTTCTTGTAGTGACCACCCTCTAACTTGAGACCGTCGGGATCGTCCCATAAGACAACCTTATCCCAGTCAATTGGTAGAAAACTTCCGTTGTGAACAATAAATTTTTCACCGGAACAAACATTCATTGGCTTCGGAGAGTGATCAGAAATATTTTCTTCTCGCTCGGTCCACAACCTCCTGAATGTCATGGGTCCAACCAAGCCATCGGCAGCAAGACTGTTGGCTCTTTGCCAATCTTCAATTGCCTCGAATAGATCTTCGTCGAAGTACTCACACCCAAACCAACTGGGTTCCCAACCTAGTTTGGATGCGCTCGATTCATTATAGAACTGCCTGTCCATATCAAAACCTCAAATTATAAGATAATGTCAGCAATACCTAGCTCGACAGCTTCTTCGGCTCCAATATAAACATTCAGTCTTTTCTTGAGACGATTTTTAATATAACGTTTTGTCATAGCTGAGTTCGCAGCGAGAGCCGTGATGTACTGATCTTCAATCAACTTGATTTCCTCAAGCTCGTTGTCGATAGACTCAACCATTCCGCCTGCACCGGAAGAAACACCGTGAATCATGACTCTGCAATGTTTACCGATGGTTCGCTTTCCCTTTGCCCCAGCAGCCAACAATAGAACTCCTGCCGACATAACCTTGCCAACACCGACGGTACAAATTTCCATGCCGTCTTCTTGCATCATCTGCATCACATCATAGATCGCAAACATAGCTGATGCTGAACCTCCATGCGTGGAGATGATCATGTCCATAGGTTCACACACCTCTTTAATTGCATCTGGGGTTTTCGAGTCTTCATCCTCAACAACGCTAACTCCATTGTGCTTGAGCGTGATCAGTCCTGAAAGAACAACCTCCGCTTTGGACTCTGTAATGTCACCGATCAGCCCGATACAGCGAGGGGCTGGTTCGGAGCCGCCGCCCATTGGAGGCATGACGATCATCATCGGTTTGATAATTTCAGTCGGTGCCTCGGAACTTTTTTCTTCTACAGTCTCTTCTTCGTTGGAGACTTTTTTCTTTTTTGAAAATAACATTTTTTACCCCTTAATAGCTTGTTGTACAATTTTATAAATTGCTTCTTTTGTTAATCTTTCTTCAAACTTCTGTCTGGTTGCGTCACCAGATAGATCTCTAACGGTGGCACCGTCAACGTCCTTCTTTCCTTTGATGGCTTGCATTGAGCCGGAGGTCATAGCCTTCTGGATGGTTCCGTCCTCGCCTGCTAATTCTTCTAAGATTTTGATAGCCTGCACAATAGCTGGATTGTCTTTAATCTTTGGAAAGTCCTGTGCAACCTTCGCCGCAAAGGACAAATCGTTCATGTTTTGCCCGTATCTTCCACCCGACTCTTCGACCATTGCTTTCATTCCAGCCAGAATCTTTACTCCTGTTGGGTTGCGTGGTTCTGATGTCAAGAAACTTTCTACATCGGATCTAGCCTGAGACAAAATATTCTTTGCAGTTTCCGGTGTAAAGTTTGGAGCAATCTGGTCCACCAACTCTTGTGTGATTCCGGGCAGCAAAGAGCCGTCACGCAAATCATACAGGTTGGGATAAATATCGCCACCAAGGATCTTTAAGTAGGGGTACGAAGACTCTGCCTTCATATAAGCCTTACCTTGTACCACCTGTTCTTGATATGCCTTAGAAATAATCTTTGTAGGTTCGCCTACAGTTCTCTTTCTCTTCTTGTCACGATCAACAGAAACCTCGGTAGGAACGTTTACTTGAAAAATCGCAACATCGTAGCCGAGCCTCATTAAGTTTTCAGCCCTGCTAATAATCTTCTTCGTGTCTTCTCCTGTCGTGTCGAACACTAACGGGTTTGCGATCATCAGCAGGTTTGCCGTATGACCAGCCGTAGCATTAGACATAATCTTCCTAGAGATTTGCTGAATGTCGTATTCTTTTTGATTCTGATCTTTAGTCACGAACTTCATGCTAATACCAAAAGCTGGGAAGACCTGTTCGATTCTCTCATCAGGATTTGAAACTTTAAAATCTTTCGGGATCCCGATTTGTTTTGAAAGAAACGATTTCCCTGCACCTGCTGGACCCAGCACGAAGATAGCCTTGAATGGATACCTGTTCTTTAAGATACTCGCTTCCTTCAGGTAAGAAGGGGATTCTAAAAGCATGGAGCTTTTAATTTTTTTCTGGAAGTCTGTCCAATTGGCTTCCCATTGAGCCTCTTTGACCAGTCCTCTCAACTCTTTCAACTTATAACCTGACATTAATTTATACTCCCATCCTTGTCAACAATAATAAATAGTGTGTTAGTAGTTCTTTGAACCGAGTTGAGCTTATTTGTTCTCAAAAGAGTATACAACGAAAATCAACCACAGTAAAGAAAAAAAGCCATGAAAACAAATATTGTCCTCATGGCTTCTTGACAAACCTAAGCGACAACTAGGTTATTTCTAGAGCGATGCTCACTTTTTACGTGATTCTCGAACTAGTCTAGCGGCTACTCGCTTTGTAATCTCTGCGACCATCTCGTCGTTATCCAATTCAAGTTGAAGTCCAGCAGCGGCGAGGGCTTTAGCAAGAGTTTCTTCGACCTTCTCTTCTTCCTCTTCCTCTTCCTTGTCTTCTCGCTTGTATTTTCCACCTTCAGCCATGGGCTCCTCTTCTTCGGCTCCCATTTCCATCTCTGGCTCGGCTCCAGCTTCCATGTCTGGCTCAACAGCAGCAGGTTCTTCAACCGGGGCTTCTTCGCCGCCGGAGGAATCTACCTGAACGCCTGTTACGTCAGTAATGGTTTGCGCCAAGGCTTGGACCAAGGTCTCAACGTTGGGCTCGTCCGCTGGTGCAGATGGCTCTAGTGCAGCCGGTTCACCCTCAACGGGCTCTTCGGCTCCGGCTTCCATGTCAATCTCTTCAGCACCTGCTTCAGGAGCCTCCTCTTCTTCCTCAAAATAAGTCTTTCGGAATGTGTCGATAAATTCTGACTCATTTACTGAAGGGATTCCTGCTAACCCCATCATGCGACGGATCTGCGACTCACCCAAAAGGCTACTGTTCTTCTTGCTCATGATAATATCTCCTAATTATTAAAACGTTTTAAAACGATTTGTTCAGGGGAATCGCTAGCCCCATGTTCTCTAATAAGTAGTTCTGCTTTCCAGAAAAAGAAATTTTATTGGTTGTAAAAGTCATTCACCAAATTCCTTATTAAATCTTTTGCGAACCTTTTGCAGCAACTTCTCTTCAATTTGCTTAACTCGAACGTGGCTAACTCCAAGTCTGGGTGCTATTTCTCTAAGGGTCATTCCGTTCTCATACTTGTCTACTGTCACCAACGTACAGTTCAAGTCTTCCTCATAATCTAGGTACATCCGACAATCAGTATTGGGGCAGGACACATCTAACTTCTTACATAGTTTTGCACATTCTCTCATAGGTCTGGGTTCTCCTTCTCAATTATACTAAAAATATTTTCAATCTCATCTTCTGCAAATAAAGCCTGCTGCTCCATTCCGCCCTGTCGCTCTTTCGATACCGCAGCTTGCTGTCTCTTACTCTGTCTGCCAAACTTTTGCTTGTAAACTGACACGTAATTTATAATATCCTCATCTTCATTTAGATACCCTGTAACCAAGGCTCTAAAAAATTCGCTCTGCCCCATGCCGTCATACTCTAATTTAATTTTTAATTCAGCATGTCGCTTATCGGTGTCATAAAAAAGAATTCTTTTCTCATTCTTTCCGTACTTCATCAGGCGTACCTCTTCAAGATATGCGCTGAGCTTTCCATTTGACCGGCTCCGGTCTGTCGGATAAACTTTGCCTTAACCCACAGTTCCTGAATGTTTCGGGCTCCCGAATAAGATAGTCCACTCTTGATGCTTCCAGACATCTCCTGCAAGATCAAATTCACGTCGCCTTTATATGGAATCATGCTGGACACGCCCTCTGGAGAACCTGACTTACCCCTCCAAGATACTTGTGCATCTCTGCTTGCCATCCCTCGGTACTGCTTGAAACTCCCTTGGTTGGTCTTAAGCAATTTACCCGGTGACTGGTCGGTACCAGCGAATAGAGAACCCGCCATGACAAAATCAGCCCCAGCAGCAAGTGCTTTAACCACGTCACCTGCATTGCGGATGCCGCCGTCTGCGATGATCTTGACTGTGCCAGCATGTTCAGAGCGAGCACAATCAAAAATAGTGTGCAAGCCGGGTACTCCGTGACCCGTCTGGACCCTTGTGGTGCAAATGCTGCCGCCACCAATGTTGCAACGAATCGAATCGGCACCCCAAGATGCCAAAGCGTCGAAGCCTTCAAGTGTCGCCACATTCCCAGCCATAATATGAACTCCGGGACATTGGGTCTTAAGGGTCTCGATAGCTCTCTTCACATGAGAGTGGTGACCGTGAGCAACGTCAATACAAAGAAAGTCGATACCTGCAAGAACAAGTTCGCTTGCCCTCTCTGCAAAATCTCCAGTCGCCCCAATAGCTGCGCCGACAGTATGCTCATAGGAAACAGCGGCGACCATTCGTACCTGCTCCTCAATAGAATTATAACGATGGATGACAGAAGTACCCCCACTCCTATCCATCGCTGCTGCCATTTCAGAACCCGACACCGTGTCCATCGGGCTTGAAATTAGCGGTAACTCAAAACGAATGTCTTCGCTCAATGAGTTGCTAATGTCAACCTCTTGGCGAGACTCAATATCGCTGTACTGTGGCACCAACAATACGTCCTGATAAGTTAGTGCCTCTTCTTTTTCAACATAGATGCTCATATGAATACTCCCCTGTCTTCTTAAGTGCATGAATTTTTGGATAATTGCCTCCGCCCATAACCGGTTTGTACCCTGCTCTAAACACCACTATGGCGGATGGAAACGGCGCAGGGTTCTGTTCTGCGTTAGAGACTGGATTTCCAAAACGTAGCCGACCTTTAATGAAACAAACTTCGTGAGCTTTCATACAGTAATCGTGCCAATATTTGGTATCAGTTCTGGATGGAATCAAACAAACAACCGTTGTGTTCTCGTGTTGACTCTCTTCATATGCCTTCTTGATCCACTTTGAGATCTGCCTGCCATATGGAGGGTTCATGAACACCGTTTCCCCTGCCCAACTTCGAGACAGCCCGTCGTCCTCTTCCGTGTAATAGTTGCTGCACTTTGCCGACTCTGGCGTACAACAAGGGTCTAAAGTGAACGAGAACCGGGCGTTCAATTTATTATAGAAGTCTTGCGGGGTGTCCCACTCGTTACTCTTTGAGCTATAATGTATGCTCATCTTTTTGTTACTACTCGCCACCTGAAATCTCCTTTACATATTGCTTTGCCGCAGACCAACAGGTCGGACAATACAAATTAACTTTATCCTCATTCTGCCTAACTACAACAGACCATGTACTAACCATTTCTCGATTAGCCTTATCGAAAGAAGTTCGACAAGCAAGACACTCGTCTCCGAGCTTATCAAACATGTTCATCTTCTGTTTAATTTCTTTCGCCAATTTTTTCTTAGCGTCCTTCTCTCTCTTCCGACGAATCTTTCGATCTGACATCCTACTCTCCTGTGCTGCCAAGGGCACCGTCGCCTCGATCACTAATTGTAATCGGATACCAATACAACTCTGTACTTGGGTTCAACTCTAGTGCCTTAAATGGGACCACGGGAACCAACACCACTTGAGCAATCTTGGTTCCGGGGGCAATAACCTGCTCCTCCGTTCCAATATTGTGAAGATCAACAAAGACCTCTCCGTCGTACCCGCTGTCTACACAATGGGCTCCAACCACTAAATTTCTTTTAGCGGCAATGCTGGAGCGGTTCATCACTTGCAGCATATATCCGTGAGGAACCCCAAATTTCAAACCTGTTCGTAGCAATCCGTTCTTACCCGCTGCGACCGTTGCCCCAGCAACACCCGGCTCTGGGCAGTAATAAACATCCAAGCCAGCATCTGAGGGGTTTGACCTCGTAGGCGGAACTACATCTGGTCGCACTCTTTGGTATTCTAAAATCATGATTCCTCCTTATTGTCATCATCATTGCTATCGGGCTGTGCTGCTTCCTTCTGGAAGTTCTTTAGAGCATCTGCCGCCGCTTCGAGGCGATCTGCTGCCATTCCAAAAAGATTAGCCACGTCATCTTTCGGCAGAAAAGCATCGTATGCATCGAGCATCTTGCCGAACGCCTCCTTTTGCTCTGCCCATCGGTCATTGGTTTCAGACTCTTCGTCAACCTGTTCCGACTTTGCCCTCTGTTTCTCTAGACTCTTCTTGATTTGCTCAAGCTGTTCTCGAAGAGTGTTAAAATCAAAATTGTTATCAGACATTTTTTCTCCTTTACGCCAACAATTTAAAGTTATGTTTCAAGCTTCTCGTACTGAAGCCCCATTGTGCATCATACTGCAACTTTGCCATGTACGGTCTGTTTATGTGGATCAGATCTCGTTCGGGATCAACTCCCCAGCACTTGATAGAGGTCAAGGTGCTTGTAGAATCTGTCACCTTGACAATCCAATAAGGCTTACCGTTCTTCGTCTTCTTCGATATCACCTCACGTGGAACGAACCAAGCCACCCCCAAGTCGTTATCGTATTCGCCGATTGGGGGCACCACATGCTCCTCCAACTGGCTTAAGATCTTCTCACTCAGAATCAGAGACATCGGGAAGACACCTGTCAAGCTGACCAAGTACTCGATCTTCTCCTCAGAAGAGAAGTCTCCCTCCGGAGCATAACTCTCTACGTTCTCTGTGAACTTCTTGAGGTTTTTCGGTCGGTCGACAGCGACCGCTGACCAGAAGTGTTTGAGACCCGTGAAGCGATCATCTACAAGGTTCGACATTGCCTGACTGCGAACGAGGACATCAATAGCTTTCTTGTTCAACTTGCTATAAACGATATCTTCATTAAAGAGAAATTCTTCGATTGTATTAAACGGTCTATTTTCAACAATCTGGTGAATCGCTGTCTCTCCCAGACCCTTAATTGAAGTGAGTGGCTGAATCAATGTCTTCCCGTCGTCACTAATCTCCCAGACCTTGCCAGAAGTGTTAATGTCGAGCGGTCGAATATTGAAGCCACTCTTTCGGGCAATGTTAATTGCCTTCTCCTTACGCTTCTCCGGCTCCTTGTCCAAGAACGCAGCCATCCACTCTGAGGGATAATAGTTCATGAGGAACGCACATTGGAAACTCAAAATACTGTAACTGACTGCATGACTCTTATTGAAGCCATACCCAGAGAAGTACTCAAAAGTCTTCCACAACTGCTCGGCATCAGGACGTGCCATCCCCTTATTGACACAACCTCTCAAGAACTTATCACAGAGCTTTTGTTTAAGTTGCGCCCCTTTGCCTGTACCTTTCTTTGTCAAGACTTTTCTCAAGAGATTTCCCTCGTCGAGCGACAAGTCTTCACCAAGCCGATGAGCGAGCATAGCGATCTGCTCCTGAAAGATCAAGAACCCGTAAGTCTCTTCTGTCACATCACGAACAATCTCGTTGAGGTATGGAACATTCTCCGGATCAGACTTTGCGTTGACGTAGTGCCTGTCAACCTTGGCTGAAAGAGGACCGGGACGAAAGATCGAAGTCACAGCGGCGAGGTCAATGATGTTATTAGGCTTCACCTTGCGACAGAAGCTTTGCGCTCCTTGTTCTGTGAATTGAAAGATTCCTGCCCACTTGCCCTTATGAAAGACATTCTTATAAACGCCCTGATCATCCAAGTCAATAACATCGGGGTGGAGGTTTTCGTCATAGAACTTTTTAACATCTTGAAAAGTTGGCTCTTCAATACCGTGATGACGCTTCAGGATGTGAGTGATTGCACCCTCCATCATACGAAGAGAAGCCAAGCCGAGAATATCGAACTTAATAAAACCCATCGGCTCAAGGTGACGGACGTTCTGACCTTCAGACCAAGGTGTCTGACGAACACCACCAGAATAAATAAGTGGCATGTTCTTGTGGAGGTCTTCAGCAATCACCACGCCGCCAGCATGACGAGAACAAGAACGAACCTGACCTACCAACCTCTCAATGTGGCTCTTGACATCGGGATACTTCGACAGGAATGCTTGAAGAGTCTTGCTATACTTCATCACCTCTTCCCATGTTGGAGCATAAACACCCGCCGTGATACCGTGGTCTTTCTTCGCCAGCGGGGTTGCTTCAAAAAGCATCTTGCCTGTGACCGCATTCACCTCGGTAAAAGGAATGTTGTAGAACTTTGAAATGTCCTTGACCAGAGAACGTAGCTGTAGCGTGTTCCAGTTCGAGATGGGCACAACCGTGTTCTCGCCCCATTCTTCAACTAACAATTCCTTGATAGCCATCGGATCCGATACATCATAATCAATGTCAGGGTAGTCTGTTGCGTCTGCTCTTAAGAATCTTCCGAAAAGCAAACCATACTCAATCGGGTCAACTTGTGTGATACCCAAAACATAAGCTACCAAAGAACCAGCGGCAGAACCTCGACCGGGACTAACAAGCTGTGTCCGGGTTGCACGGTCGGCGATGGCTTTCATCGTGAGGAAGTATTTACTGAATCCTCGGTCGTTGATAACCTTAAGCTCCTCTCGGAGACGCTCAATGTATTCTTCGTGTTTTGCAGGTTCGATAGAGGCGAGCAGTAGCTTCAGACCTTCGACGCTATACTTAGCCAATGCCTGATCTTCAGTTACTCCATCCGGTACAACAAAATCTGGCAGGCGGACGGTGTTGTCTGGTAAGAACGTATCGATTCTTTCGTGAGCGATGAAGTGTGTCTTAACCAGAGTATCAAAAATAAAATCATCATCATATTCCGCACCACAAGACTTAGAATATTTCTTGTACGCTTCCCACATTTGATCGCCATTCTTCGGATAAAGCTCATAGCCAATATCATCTACGGAGTCTGGCAGCGATGTGTCTGGGTCTCCCTTTCCAAGCCAAGCTAGGCGACGATACAACTCTCGATCCTTCCAAGCTTCAGGTTCTGGGTAGTGGCTGTCCGCTGTGGAAATAACTTCCACGCCGAACTCTTCCGCAACCTGAATAATGTATTTATTAATAATGTGTTGTTCTGGAATGTTGTTCCATTGAAGTTCTCCGTACCAGCGATCTCCGAAGATATCTTGCATGTTACGAGTAGTCTCTCTCATTGCTTCCAACACGGCTTCTTCACCGGCTTCCTTGTTCCGCCAGTAATCATTTGAGTAAACACCGCTCAGGCAAGCTGACGAAGCAATGACTCCCTCGCTGTGTTCACGAAGCATTGCATAATCAATTCTAGGGAATCGATAAAAATTCTCAGGCTTGAAAGACTTTGAAACAAGTTCAAAGATATTATTTAAACCTGTTTGGTTTTGAGCCAAAAGAATAAGATGCGCTCGTTGTCGTAAAAAATCTTTATAAGTCCTGTCTTCGGTCTCAATCACCGCACCCGATGCATCGCCCTTCTTCCTCACGGATTTGTTCTTCTTCAAGGCAGCTTGCTTATCGTACTCTTCCTTCCAGTCTGATATTGAATTGACAAAATAAGCTTCGAGACCGAAAATCGGCTTAAACTCTTTGCCCTCCGACATCATCTTCTTTGCATGTAACACCTGATAAGACAGACCATTGGCGTTACCGTGCTCGGTCAGAGCAAGGGCATCCATACCGTTCTTGTACGCAAAATCCATGTGTTGCTGCGGGTATCCCAGCCCGTCGAACGGGGAGCCTGCGACGGAGTGACCGTGGAGTCCCACGAACGGAATTGATGATTGTGTTCTTTCTGTCATTCTTATCTTACCTCTTTGAGTATCGTTCAGCTAAAGCAGAGACCATAGTAGAAGCCTCATTTGTTATGTCTATAATATAACCTAAATGCTCTTCAATGTCAAGCTCTTTTTTTGTTTTATGTTCATTTTCTAGAAGTGCCTCAAAAAGATATTGCATCTCGTGAGACAGGTCAAACCACCTATGGGGCAAGTCTGCCCCATCCTTCATGTGGTAGGGTAGTGCATCGTATTTATTCTCCGTCGTATCCGATAGGGTTCCACTCATTATATTTAATCCTCTCTGGCTTCGCTAATTTAAATTCTGATCTCATGTAGTCTCGATATTTAGCCCAGCAATCTACCCGGTAATATTCTTCTACGTTGACCAATTCTCTCTCATCTATTATAACATTTTTAAAAACAATGTCAAGTGAAAAGTTTCTCGCAGAGTATCTTTTTTCGAGCGGCAGAACCTGACCTTCTGCGTCTCTGAAGTTAACCGCTTCGCTCCTGACGTGCGCCCTGCAAGCCTTAAAGTCTTCTGCCCCAAAGGTGAATCCAAGATACTCTCCATCTTTAACAGTTTTTCCGTCATGAGTCAAGGTAAAACTTTCCTTACTCGATATCTTTTTTCGATGAGCCCTTACCACGGAAGGATCGTACACCCCGTAGGGAAATGCAGTATAAAATTTATCTGGAATTACCCACTTGCTCAGCTTTCTAGAGATGTGGTATGCCGACAACGCCCCATAAAGAACGCTCCAGCCCAGACAGTCTCTCCTGTCTCTATCTTTAGGGTGAATGGGCACGTAGAAGATAGGTATTTCTTTTTCTTCGTAGGAGGGCAATGGTCCTCTCTTCAGAGAGACGGGATCATAAACCCAGTCTCCAATGCGGTCTCGAATAAGCTTTTGTGTGTCCATGTGGCAGACCACCCAGATGGTCTCGCTTCCTGCCATGGCACACTCTTGTACCGCCCTTTCTACAGCCAAATAATCTTCTCCGAGTGGCATCATGCAATCGTGCCAAGGAAAATTAAAATCTAATAGTTGACCTGCCACAGGAACGATGCCTGCGAGATGAAAAGATTTTATATTCTGAGCCCCGGAATCAATCATTCATAAACTCAATAGAATCTGTATTTTTATATTTATTTTTAAACACAGGGAACACCTCACGATGAGAAGACTCGATCTTGAGTGCGTAGTTTGACTCTCCGCAACTCTGACCTTTGATCCCAGCCGCTCTCATCAACTCTTCCGTTTTAAATCTCACGTAGTAATCCGAATAAGCAGGATCTCTCAACTGTTCTTTCGTCATGTAAGATATGGCTGCGGCATCTTTTTTTGTCGGGTGATGTCCATCCAGCCTCTCGGTTGGATAAAAGCGCACACACTTGACAAAATCTGATGTACTTTCTATCCTGTCGTGCTCGTGACTCATCCCACTACGGACGTTAATCCAGTCGACAACCTCATACAAATCCTCTGCCGTCTCGACGGGAGAGGGGAGCCCAGACACTCCGATGTCTGAAAACAAATATATCTTTTGGTACTCAATAATAAATAAAAACCCGGAGGAGGTGGAAGCTTTGATCTGGTTACTCTCTGGTAGTAGCTTCAAGCTATCTGCCTTCTGACCCAAGGGTGTCTTCCCACTCATCGACAACAAGAACCACAAACGAGCAAACTCTCCTTGGTCAAAGTCTTTATGAAATCGATGAAGAGGTTCTGACTCAGAAGAAACCAAAGGAAGGTTTCTTAGTTTTGCGAACCTCAAGGCTTGGATTGTCGCCCCAACGACAAGCTCGTCGTAAATTAGCGAATGCTTCCTAGAGATCAAGCTGACCTCTCTGGGCTGTGAGGGCTGTGAGAATCTCCTGCGAATATCGCAAAACCATTCGAGAATAATTCATACCTGCTCGGCTTGGGTTCACGCCTCTACAGCGATATCCCGCATTGTAACCGCACAAACCAATTCTATAATTGGCATTTCGGCACCTTCCTTGAGCGCATCTTCCGTAGCTATGGAGCCAGTATCCAAAAATCCGAGCCCCTGCTCGAATGCTCGTCGCCGGATCCATCAATTGTTCGCAGGTGTAGTCAACGCCCCCAGAAGCTCTACCCCCTGTCCACTTCGGGATAACTTGTGTTAACCCGCAGGCATTTGCGTGACTGACCGCAGAGGGAGTCCAGCGACTCTCAATATGAACTAGTGCAATGAAGGCTTCGGGGCGAATATCGTTCGCCGATGAAACCTCCAGCACCAACTCCATATGTTCACAAGCTCGTTCTGCGTTGGGCATACCAATAGACATGACCGCTGCACACAGCATCGCTGCCGACAACATTGGCTATTTTCCCTGAGTCGGGTTGTAGGTTCCCAGCACATAATTTTCTAGGACTATCTGCACAGTCTCTCCATCTAAGTCCAACGACTTGATCATATGACCTTCGACGATGGCGATCTCTCCAGCAAAAATTTCCAAATCACAATCGTCAGACTTTGAGAGAACCCGAACGACTTCTATATCCTTCGCAAGCTTGAACGACTCCGGAAGGAGAACCGTTGTCTCCGAGGAGGGAACATCTGGCTCAAAGGTTTCTACGTGCAAATGTCGGTTATAGGGCTTAAACATAAAATATTCTCCTTTAGCGGTGGTGGTGAAATCGTCGACCTGAACGACGGCTTCGTGTGTGTTTCTTGTGTCCGTGTTGCTTCCTAACAACAATCCGTCCGCCATGATGGTGGTGGTATCGTGGGTAGCTCTTGTAGTATACTACGATCCGAGGACTGTAAGAAACCACAACAGACCGAACCACCACGTGAGTGTGGTGATGGGTCTGGGTGGGCGTGGATACAATGGTTACCTTATCGTGACTGCTGTCAGCCTGCGCTGTTCCTGAGTAGGAAGTGGCGAACACAACAACTGCCAATAATAACTTCTTCATAGTACTCCTTTATACCTTCATACCGTTGACCTTCCCGTAGAAGTCCATCAGTTGTTCAATGTCAGTATCATCCTTAACGAGGCGATACGCCTTAACAGCCATGCTGATCTCTTCACGAGACAGCCACCCATTTTCGATATAGTTCGCTTTCAAGGCTCGCTTCTGCTCCTTGAAGGGCTCCATCGCTTCTTCAACAGCGGCAAGAGATTGAATATAATCTCCGATCTTAGCCTCTTTCTCTTGAAGGTCTTCTGAGTTATCGTTATTGAACTTCGTCATTCTCTTTCTCCCTTGCCTCTCGGCATGTTGTTAATGCTTCTTTATGAAGCTCTATCTTACTCTTATAATATAACCGAACTTGAAGCAAATGTCAAGTACTTTTTTTATTTTTTATCCACATTTTGCATATCCGCAAGATGTACAGGTCACACAACCATCTTGATAGATGAGAGTCTCCTCTCCACAAGCCTCACAGATCTTGTCACTTGGAGTCTCTCCGTCTTCAATGTAGTTCTTGAGGATGCGAGCAATACACTTCGAGAAAGAAAACATATCGCTCTCCTTGTCCTTCTGCAATTGCTCAACCATAAACTTCACTTGTGCTCCGTGTCGCAACCCCAATGAGATCATCCTAGTAAAGGCTGAATTGTTAGGATTGTCGAAAACCTTAACCACATCCTTTATAGTAATACTATCACCGTTGTACCCAAATGTCAAGTCATATCTGTTGTTTCTTGTTTTAAAATTCTTTTTTGATAACACCCCTTTATTATATTTTTTGGGGATCTCAATTAAACTGCTTTCGCCGCCGAGAATTTCATATGGCTTTCCATCTAGATTGCCCACAAGAACGACCCAAGATTCTCCTAAGATCGTAGTATGGTGAATGTCACACTCCAGTTCTTCAGGTCGCTTTGGGGCAGCGGTCTCTGGAAACTCTTCCTTCGCTGATTCGTCCTTTGTGACCAGCACCCCGGTGCGGCTACCGTCAACATAGACCGTAACGCCCTTCAGTCCTTTCTTCCAACCTTGCAGATACAGATCTGCAACTACTGATGGTTCTGTTCCTTTTGGAAGATTAATCGTGGAACTGATCGCATGGTCGATGTGTCTCTGAATCGCTGCTTGAATTTCAATACGCTTATTCCAGTCAATCGAGTCGCTCTCCGTAAAGAAGGATGGAATCTCTGTCGCCCCTGTAGCATCCATGTATTGTCTAACATTGTGATGGTGGACTTCAAATTCCATCCAGCGATCCCCGACCTCATCAACAAAGTCAGGCTTTTCTGACTCGGTATGATCCATCTTTCTTCGTCTTGTGTAAGAATTTCTGAACACAGGTTCAAGACCTGAGCTAGTCTGGGACAGAATTGAAACAGAGCCAGTAGGAGCATTCGTAAGAATTGAAATGTTTCTACGTCCATACTCTTCCAACATCATCATGATGTCGCTGGGCAAAGACTTGATATATAAATTATCTTTTTCTTTTTGCCAGTCGAACACAGGGAATGCGCCACGCTCTCTTGCGAGCACCACACTCTCCCTGTAAGCTTCCTCCTTCAGCGTCTTGTAGATCATATCCGTGATCTTCAGCCCCTCGTCAGAGTCATAAGCCAAGTTTAAGCAAGCCAGAACGTCGGCAAGACCGTGAGTTCCAAGACCGGTACGGCGACCATCCTCACAAGCCTTGAGCAGCTTTGACCACATCTCCTTTTCGTCAGCCGTGTCTGATACTTCCAAAATCGTGCGAAGCTTTTCAGTCTCAAGCTCCACCAAATCATCAGATAGTCGCATAGCTACACGAACAACTTCAGAAAACTTCTCAAAGTCAAACTTTGCCTCTTCTGTGAACTGGTTTTCTACTAAATTCTTCAAGTTGATAGAGATTAGGCGACAACTATCGTAAGCAGACAAGGGGATCTCTGCACAAGGGTTGGTGCAAATAGTCTTAAACCCTACGTCGGCATAGCTCTCGGCTGGGAGGTATTTCTCAATATTGCCCCACATCAATAGACCGGGCTCCGCAGTCTTTGTGGCAGAATCAACAATAGTGTTCCAAAGTTCTTCTGCGTTAATCTCTTTTGTGTGTGTCGGATTATCAGATCCTACTGGGAACTGCAAAGTAAACGATTGATTATTTTGGACAGCCTCCATGAAGTCATCGCTTATTTTAATTGAGACGTTCGCACCCGTAACTTTCGTCAGATCGTGCTTCATTGTAACGAAACTTTCGATGTCCGGATGTCGGATGTCCATCGTCACCATCAGCGCACCTCGGCGACCGTTCTGACCGATCATTCGACAGACATAAGAATAGAAATCTGCGAAAGACCAAGCCCCTGTGGTCGTTCCTGCTGAGTTATTTACTTGTGTTCCGTCCGGGCGCAAATTAGATATGTCCAACCCGACACCACAACGACGCTTAAATAAATTAGCAAGATCTCTTCCGGAGTTAACGATGGAAGAGATGTTGTCTTCAGGTGATGCGACCACAACGCAGTTTGATAACGACACATTGACATAATTATTCCCAATCCCCATCATCGGCGAGCCTTGAGGAACAATATATTTAAAATCTTTTAGGTAACTATAAATTTTATCTTCTTCCATCTCGTGACCAGAGTTAAACTTCTTCTCAATTCTGGCGAACTCGGATGCAAGCCTGCGATGCATGTCATCGGGAGTCCTCTCTTGCAGGACACCCTCTTTGTTCTTGAGAGCGTACTTGGAAACCCAAACGTTGGTTGCCAATTCGTCTCCGTCAAAATATTCTAAGGTAGCCTTTTGCGCCTCCTCATTATCGATCTTCTTAGTCATTATTAAACCCCTTTCTTCCTGTTTTGCTGTTGTCTAAAGTTCTTGTACCTCTCCTTCAAAACCTGAGACTGGTCTTTTGACGTAGGTACAGACACGTTTTGTGTCACGGAAGTTTGTTTGAGCACCTTCAAGTCTACGCTCCTAGTGTCAATAAACATAGGAAACACCATTCCATCTGGTCCGTTCCGGTTTTTAGCTACAAACATTCTTCCTTCATTATTATTTTTGTCTTCGATAGTTCTAGACATCGTGCAAATAAAGTCTGCCACAAAGCACTTGTTGAATGCTTCTGAAATAGCCTCCATGGTAACCACCTCGGCATTGATGCCCGTGCGATTCGTCTGAGAAGCCGTCCATACTGGTAGCTCGTAGATTTGTGCGATACCCCGCAACTCTTCATAAATAGATTCCAGTTCTATTCTTTTTTCTCTTTGTGCTCTCACAGGGCGCAAAAGATCTCCATAATCTACAATCACCATATCCGGCTCCATTCCCCGACGGATAAGGCGATCCAGATGATTCTTGATCATCGCAGTCGACGCACTCTTGGTGGGATATTCTTTGACGATAAGTTTGCCTTCAACCCCCTGTACATACTCATGAACCTTGTTCTTATAGTTATAGACTTCATTAATCGGAATCCCAGTCATCGTGCTGTCGTATCTGGTCGCAACAACAGTATCAGCCAATTCTAGCGTGTAGTGTACAACGGTCAAGCCCTCCTTGACAGCCTGTGCTCCCAAGTGAACCAACGCCATCGACTTGCCAACACCCGTAGGGGCGATAACAACCCCCAACTCTCCAGAACCAAGACCCCCATGCGTGATCTTGTCAATGACATCCCACCCAGTAGTGATTGGGTTTCTCGCCTTAATCTGGAAACGCTCCTCAAAGTCCGCTAAATAGTCGTACCCGTAATTGTTGTCTGATCCCAGCTTCAGAGCGTCGTTGATGGTTTGGCTAATCTCATCATAACTCGACGTGCGAATCAAACCCACACATTTTAACATCGCAGACTTAAGCTTCTGCTTCTTACAAAAGTCGAGCGCAACCTCTTTGATGTGCTCTGCGTTCTCAACAGAGTTGTCGGTAGATAAGACTCTAGCAAAATATTTTCGGACCTGCTGCTGGGTTATCTCGTTCTCCTCCGAGATTTCCGCCCGAAGAATGGTCGTCATTGTGTCTCTAGAGGGGTGCGTCCCGTACTTGTCACGATAAGAAAATAATTTCTTCACAAAAAGTTGCAAGTATCCAAGCTCTAGAAAGTTTAAGTCCAGAACCTCTGCGATCTGGTCTGCGAAAACTCGGTCATCCAGCATGACTTGCGTCAGGTTTTCCTGAAACTTTGAACCATAATGTGAAAAGTCTGTCTTCTCGTTGTTCGTCTTGGCGTTCATGTTTTACTTCCCCTTGTGTGTGTATCTGTTATAAGTCTGGAACATCGTGCTCCAGTTCCCCTCGCCAAAGCCATCCTGAATCATCATCTTGACAACCTCGGTCTTGTTGAACTCTGGCAGAAAGTTATCTACCGAATGCTTCAGAACCTCTTTCCCCTGTACCGGGATTGATGGAGAGTATAATTGCATAATCTTGTAATTCAGTTCAACCTTGTCAAAGTCTTCGATAATATTACTATAGGCTTTAACCTTGCTGTCTACACTATAGCAGTAATCTCTAACCTCGTTAAGTGTAAAGCTCTTCTCCTCAGAAAGAAAAGGGAGACGCTTAGCAACCGTGGGCAAGCCAACACCGGCAATACCCTCTAGGTTGTCCGACTTATCGCCAGCGATAGCACGAGCAAGAGCAAAGTTGGTGGGATGAATCCCAAACCGTTCCGTAATTATTTTTTTATTTAAAACTTCCTTCTGAATTGGTCGAAATACCACAGTTTTATCATCGCATAACTGGAAGAAATCCTTGTCGCTAGAAATAATCACCTTCTGCCAGTCTGAGTACTTTGGATGCTGTACTGTCCAACTGATTAGATCGTCTGCCTCTACCTCTGGCAACATTAGTTGGATTATCGGCATACAATTTAAATATTCGATAAGCCGAGTCTGCTGCCAAACTTTATTTTCGATCTCTTCGTTCTCTGACATATTACGAATAGAACGATTGAGGCGAATCGGCTTTCTACCGTCCTTGTACCCCTTGACAATCTTCTTGCGGCGGTGGGATCCGCCTGCGCCATCCCAACAGATCACAATACCGTCGGGTTCCATCTCTCGTATTTGCTTTTGAAGGATCTTCAAAAACCCCTTCAATCCGCCGATGGGTTGCCCGTTGCTGGACAGAGACGGGTCTACAATGTATGCCCTAAAATACATGTTGAGGGCATCAACAACCATTAATCTTTTCAAAATTCTCTCCTGTTTATTCGTCGTAACCGATGTTCTCTGTTGTTTCAGAAATTTTATAACTTTCCCACTTATCGTCATCGGTCGTGTAGACAACTCTTTTAACCCCGACGAACTTCATCACCTCGTGACACATAGAGCACGGCTTGCTCATCTTCCAGCTTCCCGATTTATTCACTCTTGCCACGTACAGCGTAGACCCCAGCGTTGATGAACGCTCCAACCCCAAGATGCAGGCAGTCTCTGCGTGGTGAGTTGCTCTTCCCGGAGACGAACGGAATCTTTGACCAAACGAGGTGTGATTATCGCTATTTGCTGCTAAGTTCAAAACTGACCCTCCCTTAATCAAAACTGCACCATGCCTAAACGTGTCGTGTCCAGATTGCTCTGCGACTTTCGCTGCAATCCTTAACCTTCTTATCTCTTTGCACATTGATGAAATGCACCCTCCAAAAAAAACCCCTACTGGTGATAACAATATAACACAAGTAGGGGTTAAAGTCAAGAGGTTTTTTTATTTTTTTTAAGTTGCTTCACTTTCAGTCTCCGAGTCGACATCATAAAAATCTGAGGCGTTACCTTCCCTCTTTTGAAACTTTAAAATAATTTCTTCGTCCATGATCTCAAGAACTCGGTTCTTAAACTTGTCGTTCTGTAACTTTTCTGTCCACGTGGCAGATTGGAACTTTTCTGTTGTCCCATCAGGGTAGCGCAAGGTATACCACGCTCCGCTGTTCGTAACGTTGTCAGTACCCTTGACCGCCTCAAGCCAGCTTTCCTGATCTTGGATTCCGACTTCGCCGCCCCACAGAATCTTGAAAGCGCATTGTCGACCTTGTGTTCCGAACCTCGACTTTTCAAGTTTCGCCTTTACCTCGGATCCGATTCGGAAGCCCCGTTCGTCTGTCAAGAACGAAGCCTTGGCTTTACGACCAGTCAGCCATACACGCAAACTATAAGTATAGTGCATTGCCTTGCCTCCGGGCGTAAAATACGGAGTAGTCATTGCCTCTGCAACGTTGCTGGTGATGTTCGTCTTCAACTGATTCAACACAACGAGAGTCGCTCCGGCGTTCGCAATCGGCTGGACAAGCTTAGCCATTCCCTTTGAGAGGATTCGTGGCTTCACAGCCATGGAGCTTAGAGGGTTGAAGTCACCCGCAATGTCCGTCTCGCTTGGGGTCAAAGCTAGGGAATCCCAGATAAACAAAAGTTTGTCGTCTGACGAACCGACAAGCTCCTCGATAGTTTCGAGAACGAATTCCACAGAACGAGCCTGCACATAAAGAACCTCGTCTACATTACAGCCAGCATCCTCTAAAAATGAGGGGTCGATCGCTGATTCGGCATCAAAATACACAACCGTTGTGCCCATCTTTTGAGCATTAGCTGCAATCTGAGCAGCCATGAAGGACTTACCTGTTGCCTCTAGACCTGCAATTTCTGTGACCTTGCCAACTGGGACTCCAGCTAACTTTCCTCGGCAGATAATACTATCGAGCCATCGAGAGCCTGTAGGAATAAAGTCGGTAACTTCGGTTGGGTTGTCAGAAGTCAAATCAAAAGCAACTTCAGTTCCAGCCTTTTTATTAATAAGTTTCCTCATCTCTGAGATTGAAAGCTTTCCCGCTTTTTTGTTGTTCGGCATCTGTACCGCCTTTTTCTTAGTTCTTGCCATTTATTTCTAGTCTCCAATGAATAAAAGAGTGGGACACCTGATAACCCTGTGCCCCCCTGTGGGGCTTACTCAGTCTTTATTTTGTTTGGACAAACTCATAAAGCTTTTCAGCAACGAGCAAAACGTCTTCCGTTTCGTAAGGAAGCACCTTGTGACGCTTATAGGTGGAATCACCCTCAGCCATAAAGTGCTCGTTTTGCTCCAGTCGCTCGGTGCGACTTTCTAGGATGCCGATTGCCATCCCAAGAAGTTCGGTTCTAAGCTCATAACCGCTTTTTTTATCTGTTGTGCTCATTTTCTCTCCTTATGTGTGTGTGTTGTGAGCATCACAACTATTTATAAAAGGTAAGACACCTGATGACCCTGTGCCTTCCTGTGGGTCAGCTTCCTTCCCTAACTCAGAAGGTCGCTAAATGCCTGATCGACAGAAGAACCCACGCTACTACTATTACCAGCCGGGTTGTTGTTGGAGGACGTGCCGTACTTCTGCGTTTCAGACGAACCAGCCTCGGCAACCTCATCGGAAGCCAAATATTCATCAAGCATCGCTTGAATTTCATCAGGTGTCTTCTTCTCAAACAAGCCGTCAATCTCAGGAACAGTTTCCAAAAGCTCAGCGCACTCTTCCGTAGACAGATCTGGACAGATCGCAGTAGTCCGACGGTGTGGAGTCAGCCGAGTAACAGGAAACGCTGCACCTGCTGGCTTGCCATAGTTGATGGTAAGATCCGTTCCCGTTTCCGGGTCGGTGATATCGCCATACTCTGGATTAAGGACCAAGTTAAGAAGCTGCTCATACACAGTCTTGCCGTAACCCCAGACACGAACACCCTTGCTCTCTTCACCACGAACGATGACCGGAGAGAAGAATCGCTGTCGAGCCATAAGGTTCTTTGCAAGCTTCGTTGCTTCCTCCGTACCTTCATTGAATAGGGACCGAACAAAATCGTTCAGCGGATCCGCTTCTCCAAAGTTACGATAGGGGCTAAGAAATCCTGCGTTCTTACCCAAGTTGTAGTGGAACCAATACTCCTTGAAGGGGTCGCCATCAGCAGTCGGAACAATCCGAACGGTCTGGTCTCCATCTTGAGGTCGCCAAAAGGAAGAGGATCGTCGTGAGCCCCCACCCTTTACAGCGTTAAGTTTGTTCCGCATCTTATCTAAATCAATACCCATTTAATTTCTCCTTATATTATTGTTAAAGTCAGTTAGCAAATATCCCAACTGCTAGGTATCCCTATGATAACCCATAGGGGAGGTTTTGTTAAGTGTTATTTGGAAAATAAGTTACAGTCGGCTCATCCGTTACGGTAACTTCACCAATCAAAGTGCTATGGTTAAACACACGAAATCCACCACTATTCACATCCCAAACAAGTTCTTGACCTTCGGGAAGGGTTCGAGCGGTGCCCGTACCCGTCAATTGCGTGTCGAGAAAGCCGGTAGGCAGATCCTCAAGTTGCACGTAGGTCATTGGGCGAGTATCGCCATTTTGCTTTGTGAACGTTCCATTATGTACTCTCATTTTCTCTCCTTTGTTGAGTGCCTTGAGACAGGCGTTTGTTTATTGTTTATATAATATAACACAAGTTTCTACTTGTGTCAAGAACTTTTTTCACTTTTTTCTGGAAAAGTTTGAATCTGAGAGGAGCGAGCCACACAGTACCCGATCGTCCTGTCATACTGGGTTGTGTGAATACTGTATCCTACCTGTGACAAACCTTCTCCTTTTTTGATTCGGACACTTTCCCGAATATTTCCGAGAGCTTTTGAATCACTTTCCAAAGCGTCTTCATTCATGCCATAATAATACCTCATTTCGGTAACTTTGTCAAGAGGAAAAAAGAAACTTTCTTCATTTTTTTCGCAATCCATGATTCCAAGCGTTGAGATTCTTGAGACATCCGAGCTTGGGGTGTCTTGAGCCAAAACAGGATCGGAGTTCTCGAAAACATTCATCATGTGAATCGTAGAAATTATCGTCTCGTTAATCTTCTGGTGATAATTTCTAATCGATACACCTCCGAGCATCTTCTCAATTGTGCTGTTGTGAACCAGCATCATCTCCTTGAATAGACCCGAGCGAGCATACTCCTGCAAGACTCGATAAACCAGTCTCTCTTGAAGTTGACGTTCTCCGCCGATCATCTCCGCATCGGGTTTGATATAAAGAATGCTCACGCTACGATTCTTGAAGTTCTCCAAGATGCGAAGAGATGCCCCCGAAACAAAAGATGAACCACACACAACAAATAAGATACCCCCTTCTTTTGGAACCTTTTTCACGAAAGAGGAAAAATTTTTCGGTACGGCGTTTTCATACCCCTGATGGTCGAGCCCGGTCGGGAGTGCATAAGAATTCTTTGCCTTCTGGAGACCTGCGTCAATCTTGTAAACGTCATACTGGGGGTATTCCGAGAAACCATCTGCAATAGCGCAGCCTGCTGAACCTAGACCGATTATAATATCCATTATTATCTTACCTCCTGCATGTTTCCAAAATCTTTTCCTGCCTTGACGTTCACTTGAAATCTTCCCAACTCAGTATCTGAGAAAATATCGACAATTTCTTTTAAATGTTTCCTCTCAGAGTGCGTCATATCTAACACAAGACTGTCGTGAACACAAAATAGAATATGAGACTCAAGCCCCTTCAAGAAATCGTGGACCTTGCACATTCGGCGCAAAAACAAGTCACTTGCGGTACTCTGGATAATATAATTCAAAGAGTGGTGTTCGTCAGCCGGAATAACTCTATTAAAAAAGGTGCTGACGTGAGTTCCATCGAAGTGTTTCTGACGAACAGTCTCACGGTTATAAACCTTACTCAACTCTGCATCTTTTGATGCTGGGTTGTAGAGCCAAGCAAAGATCCTCTTCTTAGCCTCCTCTCTCGACAGCCCGTCCTTAAAAACATTTTGGATGTTCCAATCATGGAGATCTTCCTTTGGTTGAGTTTGCCCAGCTAACGCCAACAACGTCCTCAACTCCGCTGCATTGAAGTCCAACTCAACCAACCAGTCGTTCTTCGGCTTGATAACAGAGCGCATAGAAGAATCAAGAGTCAAGATTGGAAACGAAGCCTTCTTTGTCGTCAACCTGCCCGTCTTTGTGCCAAATATATTATATTGGATCTTGTTATGGGTTTGAATCTTTTTCCAAAAATCCCTAACACGCTTTGAAGCGAGCTTCGACTTCAATGCATTCCGGTTCAAGAACAATTCTCGCTGAGCCATCTCACCGACAACTGAGGACAAGTGTACCAAGAAGTCATAGTTTGGTGGCTTGTCTCTGCTCTCTAGAACGTGTCTCGTTATCTCATTTTTAGCATCGAAGAACTCTAATAGGAACCTCTCCGGGACTAATCGATAAAAACAATGATCGTCCAGATCAACCTTAGCTTCAGAAAAAGATTTAAAATATGCTAAAAGACGTGCAGTCAAGTTTTCCCAATTGCGCCTCTGGTCTTCTGGGCACACTTCTGCCAGCGTCGCCCCGCCACAGTACAGGCGAGCATATTCAACGTCACAATCGCTCAGGTGAACGGAATATTCCCAAGTCGCAGTATGTCCAAGTTGTGCTGGTGACTTCTCAAAGTTCAACTCGCCGTTGGAGTAGAACCCTGCACACTTGCCCTTATCGTCTAAAGCTTGAAATAACACATACACTCCGATTTCCAATATATTCACCATTAATATAACAGATGAACATCAGGTTGTCAAGAAGAAAATGAAAAAAAATTAAAATTTAAATGTTGGTCGCTTGAGACCATTGTTTTTTCGACGAACAAAAATTTCCTTAACCTCTTCGTCAGAGAGAGTTGGCATACCGTGAAGTCTGCGCCTGTTATCAATGCAATGTGTATTAATATACCTTATTGCCTCTTCTATGTTAAGGTTTTTTTCATAAAAACGTGCTTTTTTAACGACCCCTTCAAATGTAGGCTGATCCCACTTAAGCTCAGATTCTGTAGCTCGGAGCCAAGCGTACATTCTAATCCACCACTTCTGCGGATACTCTCTCTCGAACTGCTCTGTGGTCAGAGGTTTTCTGCCGACAAGCTTCCACTTGGTCTTTCCATCCCTGCATGGAATTTTTTTTCTAATATTCGGCGAAGCCGCAACATATGAATTATAAATGTTCATCATATATACGCTAAAGACCTCGATATCATATCTGTTCGTAGGAATATAATACGATTTAAAAACTTTGTCAAGATCATAAATTCCATATCTTTTTAAGTAAGCCTTCATCGGCTCCGATTCGATATCTGCAACCAAACGCCACGGGGCGTTGAGATCAATAGCAAATCCGTATCGCCTTGCCGCATCGAGATACAGGTGAAAGTTGTCGTTCTTAAAGTATCCCATGTATTTGGCGTAATCGTCACCGTAGTCAGGCTTAGGGGCGATGTTTATCATCAAGCCAGAGATCTGTGGAGCACAGAGCTTTGACACAACATGCCCACTTCTTGTGTGGGGTCGTTGCGGAAGTTGGGTCGACAAGAATTCCCTGAATACCGCTAGAAAAGAATCAAAATCCACAATCTTTTCATCTCTATTGGTGGATAAGAACCCCTTGTGAGAGGTGAACGCATCGTAACTAGCCTTATAAGCATCGTGGTGCAATTCGTGTAAACTAACCCACCCCTCGTAAGGTTGAACATCTTTCAGCGGTCCATCTTCGTCATTGTATGAAGAGTCTCTTATCACCCTAGATGTCCAAAACCGCTGCAAGTCTGCAAAAGCATCTGCCACAAAGTTAAGCACAAATATGGTTTTTCTATCCGGCGTTGAGAGTTGTTTTAAATTTTCCTCTGCGGGGTAGATGGGGAAACCCCTATCATCAACTCGACCGTAAAGAACTCTTCCGGGAGCTACGTTCTCTCCATACTTCCCATACCAGAAATTATCTCCCTCTGCGCCGGGATATGTATATGCAGTATCTGCATAAAGGCTTCTCTCTTTGAACATGGTGTCTGACGCAAGTTTGTTAGTGCCCAAAGGAATGCTCAGGTCTGTGGGTTGTTTTAATTTTCTGCTCATGATGGACCTCCAGACACGGGCGGAGGCGTAGCACCTGTTGAGGGAGTTTCGCCATTTCTAGCAGGCTGATTGCAAGGATTTGCGTCTGGATCTACCGTTACATTCGGCTCTCCTGAGCCCGGTGCCTCAAATACGGTTTTTAAACTAGTCTCGAAATTCCCACTCTCGATGACGGTAGTCGCCTCTAATATCATATAGTAGCCACCCATTCCAAGATGTTGAGCTAACGATCGAACTGTCGAAGGCACACCAATACCGACAGAAGAGGGATCAATATAGATCATACAGCCGGGAGAAAACACGGGGCAGCCGAACAGCTTGAGGTCTGCATTATAAATTTCGTGCAAGTAACCTGCCCTCCCCATTCTCTCAATTCTCATCTCTCTGGTGCCCTCTTGATCTTGCGCTTTGAACTTTATCTCCTTCACCAAGCCGCCTGTGGCACCCATACGCATCCAATATCTTCCCATCTTATCATCTTCTTCTTCGTTACCGGTAAGACGACGACTGGTCGTCGAAGAACAGAAGATCATTAAATAGCTTGCCATTCGATGACCACCGTCTGGTGGAATTGAAGGATAGTCTGCAATGTCGCTGAGTGCTAGCCTCTTATTCCCAAAACATGTCGAGTCTGCACAGCCCGGTTTAATTCGGTCACTAGGGCTTTCCCCGTTCATAGCCATCGGTGCGTCAAAAATGTTAATTCCAATCTTTGGCATCGTCTGGGTTCCCTGATCCATGCCAAAGCATCGAGGGGTTAAAGAATTGCTGACCAAGCTGGTAATTGTATCTCTGATAAAAGCTTTGAGCGGATACGTTGTTCTCTGAGTTCCCACGATCGTATCCAAAAACCAAACTTTAAAATTCTCTAGGGAAATGGGAACGTCTGCTAAATTAATTGCTTTTTGAGTTCCGTCCATCATGTCTGTCCACGTGTAAGGACCGACAACAGGTTTAAGCTCTTTCTTGGGGTCTGCCCCCAGTCCGCCGTTAGCTGCGGGCTTTAAAACTTTCAATGCTACATTTAATAAATCCCCGTAATACATGAAAGAAATCTCAAGCTCGTTTGCATCTCCGGGATCACTAGTAATTTCAGATCTGACTTCCGAGTTTGTGTCTCTCCTCGCTCTGTCTCTCTCTTCTCTATTATCTCCTTCTGGCTGGGCTGTAGCCCTTTGTAAATCTCCAAGACTGCCTGTGGTGGTGCCGTCGCTAGACTCTAACTGGTTCAAGATGTTAGTTCTCATTGCAGCCGTGCGAGAGCGAGATCTTTGAGCATCCCTTTCCTGCAACTGTTCTCCGTTAAGTCGACCTAGATCCTCTGCTTTCACTTTAATCTTAAAAATGCGACCGGAGGTTTCAATCAGAGACAATAGTTGAGAGTAGCGATTTCCCTTTTCACGCTCTCTAGCCTCTTCAAGACGATCTAGGTCTCCTGTAATCTCATCCATGGATTCTTGGCGACGCTCCCTCTCTTCGGAACCCTCTTCAGCCCTGTCTCGTTCACATCGTTCAGAAGAGAGTCTTTCTCTCAAATCTCTCTGCTCTGTGTTCTGAGTCACAGTCGTTGCATCAGTTCCCGTTGTTTCCGTCTGCGTCCTCTGAGCAGCGTCCATTCCAAGCAGCAGGACATCTGCACGAGGATCTGATAAAATCCCCTCTAGTGCCGCAAAGTATTCCAAAGAAAGCTCAATTCCGCCGCCATCTAGGAGAGTCAATTCGTGTTTGACGATGTTTAAATATAAAGATATTTTTGCGTGCTTGACAGCACTCGACATTCTAGTCCACTCTTCACTTCTAATGCCAAAGGTCTCAAACATGCTCGGTGGAGGGTCTGTGTATCCGACGACTGCCCGGATCTTGTAAGGAGCCGTTCCCGAATCGGGCTGAGTGCGACCGGGAGAAGGGGCGATAAGGTCCATCCACGTGAGTCCGGAATCTAGTTCCTCGCTCAAGTCCATCATTGATGAAAAAAGAAGCTTCATCTTTACTTGAATTGAAGAATTAGCCTCTCCGGGATCACGACCATTTTTCGTCCACTCGAAACTGACAAGAGATACTCCCTGCCCTCTGCCTGCGGCAGATGAGGTCATCGCACTCACCCGTTCTGTACTTAAGTGATCTTCAAATAAAAATTCTTTCGCATCGCCAGCAATACCATCTGAAACTTTAAACAAGCGGACTTGGGGCATCAAAGAAGAAATCACCAAAGGAGGTGCCTTCATCAGCGCAGACATATTCGGCACAGAAGTAAGCTTTTCAACCACTTCGTTCGGAGACACAAAGGAGTTGGCTCCGTTTCCGCCAATTTGCACAAACTGATCATAAGTATGACCCTGATTCGCTTGAGCGAACGTATCCCAATACATCGACAAAAAGCATTGCTGTTGAAAGCGCAGTTGTTCGACAGCCCGCTCGTCATTCTCGATCGTTCTTGGTGCTGGGTTAGTCATTCTATCCTCTCAATTTTCTTAAAACATAATCTAGTGGTGTCGGGACTCTGATCACCTGACCCAAACTCACATGAGATTCTGTTGGAGTCTGGTTAAACCACGCAATCACCCACCAGTATCGTGATTCGCCATAATGCTTGTGGGCGAGTTTATAGAATCGATCCCCACGGACCCAAACGTGAGAAATAAGATTCATTTTTGCAATCTCTTTTGGTGTCGGATAATTTAAATGAGGCGAGTCAAACTGAATAATGTGCTTCACTCCCCTTTCATCGAACACTTCTTGATATTCCTCTTCTGCGTTCAAAAGTTCCCTTCTGGTATCCATTCTGTTAGCCATTATTCATCTCCCGTCATCTGGCTTGCTGCCGCTGCTGCGACTGCTGGGTTTTCATTATTTCCCGAGCCTGTCGACCCCTGTGGTGCCCCCGCCCCTTGAGGGGTGGCTCCATACGGAAAATTCTCTTGCCTTCTTCCGGTGCCCGTGTAACCAAGACCGTGAGTGTGCATCACCGTTAAGTCTGCTGTCAGCTTGATTGTCTGGGGATATACCGTACCTGCTCCAGCGTGAAGAAATCCGGCATCAACATCAGGAGAATAGTTAAAGCCGCCCATTGTGCACACCAGACCAGTCTCAGATGCAGAGCCTGCTAACCCTTCGCCGACTGAGGATGAGGCATCCCTCACCAAGTTGATAAAACGCACTTTAAATAAGGGAGGCGCAGAGACCACCATGTTGTTTCCTGTGCCTTGGGCGGAATATACCGGATACAGCATCCCAAAAAGAGTGGTGCACCTCTGTAAATTCTCTTGTGCTTCTGCAATCGATCCAGCAACCAACTCCCACTCAATAGAGATTGTTCTTTTCGTGCCCTTGAAGGTCTGGATAGGGTCCATCCTGCCATAAACATCTTCACTATTCCAATCCGACTCAAAGGAGTCGTCAAGAGATGTTAAAAATGCCTTAAACTGTACCGACTCAGATGTAGGAATATGAAAAAAATCAATATAATACTTGAAGGCATTTGCCAAGCCATCAGTACCGTCGTTCCATGTTGGATCTGTTCTAAATGTCATATCTTTTGTTCCCCTTTAGTAGTATTTATCTACCCGACTCGTAAATCATACTTTTCTTTTAAAAGATCTACGACGACTTCTCCAAGGACTCTTCCGTTCACTTGCAGTACAATATTCTTACTACTTGAACTTCCCCCAGAGCCTGACATAGCTGATGACAATGCTCCCGACAACTTATCGAACATGCCATTGTCAGACGCAGCAGCGACTGGTGCTGCCTGCCTGTCCATTGCGGCTGTCTGTCCTTTTGCGACAATCTCACCCAAGCCTTCTCTATTTTCAGGCTTCATTTTGACCGCTGCCTCGATTGCGCCCTCGAACGCATCAAGAGTTGCCGCAAGAGCAACGGTTTTTGTTTCCGGGATTTGATTTAGCGCATCTGCCAACTCTCGAATTGCTGTAGCGATTATCATCATTCGATCCGGCAACGTTTCGTCTAAATTATTTAAGACCTCAAACAATCTTGCTGCGGCGTTAATTCCGTCAGAATTGTTTTGCATGTACAGCATACTGTCGCCGATACGACGCAAGCCCCAGCTTAGATTATAAGTGAAATAATACCAGTCTGACCACCATCCGCCGACCTTGTTCCACAGTAGGTCCAAGCCGATGCCTAAATCCCTAAATCCCGCTCCAAGTTGAGCCATTATGGGTGCCAGTATCATCAAGTACGGAATCAGCGGAATCAGCATCATCATGCCGATTGCAAACATTGGAAACGCCATGGCTAACCACATCATAGCGGGTGCCAGAAGAGATGCAGCAACGAACCACATCATAGATGCGGGGAGTAACCACAAACCTGCAAAGAAAAGGAACGGTGCAGCCATAAACGCCATCATTGCAAACGGAAGGATCCCAACAACCGGGTCAGCCAATAAACCCATCGTTGGCATAAACGGAGTCAACAGCATTAGACCCCAAGCAAGCCAAGCGAAAGCCACACCAATAATAGGCAAAGAGAATCCCAACAATAAAGATGCCGGGAAGAGCCACAAACCTGCCACGAAGAGAAGTGGGGCTGCAACAAAGAGAGCCATTGCTAGCGGCAAAATTCCAACGGTGGGATCTGACAATATCGCCATTGATTCAAAATGAGGTGCAATTTGCTCTAGTGCAACACCCAGCATAAAGAGCCCTGTTGCAATTAGAGGTAATCCGATTCCCATAAGTATCCCGGCGGGATATAACCACAACGAAGCGAAGAACAGAAGCGGTGCTGCTACGTTTAGGGCTTCGGCTGCCGGTTGGAGTAATGTCGCAACGCTCGTTCCGAAAGACGCAATTGCTACTGCGATGCCATTTAGATATTCAGCAGAAGGTAGCGTCCAGAGAGCGGTTCCTAAAAAGCCAATGCCAAAAGCAAGACCAAGCAGTACGTTACCCATACCCTCCATGTCAGTCATCGCCGCAAGTCCAGCAAAAACCTGACCCAAAGCTATCGCTTTTTCTGTTGGAATACCAGACATGGCATCAGCAAAGATATAAAGTGCTTCTGTTAAAGTTTCAAGACCTGTATCAAAGAACGGGAGGCTCGCAAAGATGCCAAGTAACAATAAGCCCAAACCAAAAACCGGCAAAGCAAACCCAAGCATCAAGAGACCCGACGCAATAGCACCAAGGACACTAGCGAATGGTGCAATAATAGCCATCGCAGTAGCAAACTGGGTGAGTGGTCCTGAGAGGAGAGCCATGCCAAGTGCAATAAAAGTAGCACCAAGCAAGAATGGAACACCAGCCAACATCATATACAGCCCAGCGACCAACATGAACGGAGCAGCCATCATCAAAG
>Ga0315321_10000206_pt1 | contig 40845 bp, 37 predicted proteins | sample M180m21515metaG_FD_203464 | JGI IMG/M metagenome (GOLD analysis project Ga0315321, IMG submission 203464) | Ammonia-oxidizing marine archaeal communities from Monterey Bay, California, United States - M1 80m 21515 | ecosystem: Environmental > Aquatic > Marine > Intertidal zone | place: USA... | reverse complement strand
TATATCTCCCGCAAGGAAGCGCTGACGTTCGCAGATGCATTTTGGCCGGATGCGCCGATAACAGCCGCACTCGATTGGGCAGACGCTATTCACACGATTTCCTCACTTGCAGGATTTGAAGCACTGCTCCGCCAGAAAGCCGTGCATGTGCATGGTTGCCCCTTCTACGCGGGCTGGGGGCTGACGGAGGATTACGCGGATACCCCGAAACGCCGACGCCGGGACCTGCCGCTGGACGCGCTTGTCGCCGCAACGCTGATTCTGTATCCTCAATATCTCGACCCCTACACACACAAACCTTGTGAGGCGGAGCAGGTGCTGAGCCGGTTTGCAGAGGGCTGGTGGGATCCATTGCGGGGCCGCCCGCTCTGGCATCGGGCAGCTGCAGCAGTCAAGCGCACGCTTGGCCCTCTACGCGGACGGTTCTAGTCTCTCTCAACACGATATTGAGGAGATGATTCATGGCGCGACGGATTGTTGATATTTCGGCACCGCTTGAGGCTGGCATTAAAAGCGACCCGGATGGGCTTAATCCAAGCATTCAGTATTTGACCCACCAGGATACGCGGGAACGCGTTGTCAGCTTCTTTCCTGGGATGTCCGTTGATGATCTGCCTGATGGCGAAGGCTGGGCGCTTGAGAAAGTCGAGATGTCGACCCACAACGGCACCCACCTGGATGCGCCCTATCATTTCCATTCCACCATGAACCACGCGCTTAAGCCCGGTGGAGAGCCTGCATGGACGATTGATGAAGTGCCGCTGGACTGGTGTTACCGGCCTGGCGTCAAGCTCGATTTCCGGCAGTTTGAGAACGGCTATGTCGCAACCGCTGCCGATGTGCAGGCGGAGCTGAAGCGCATTGGCCATGACTTACAGCCGCTGGACATCGTAATCGTGAATACTGCCGCTGGCGCCCGCTATGGCCAAGATGACTTCACTGATACCGGTTGCGGTATGGGCCGTCACGCAACGCTCTGGCTGGTCCAGCAAGGTGTTAGGGTAACGGGCACCGATGGCTGGAGCTGGGACGCGCCGTTCTCAGCCACTGCACGGAAGTACGCAGATGCGCCGGACCCCAGCATTGTTTGGGAAGGGCATCGGGTTGGGCGCGATATCGGCTATTGCCACATTGAGAAGCTGCACAATTTGGAGGACTTGCCGGCGACAGGGTTCGAGGTTTCCTGCTTCCCAGTGAAGATCAAGGCCGCGTCTGCTGGATGGTGCCGGGCCGTTGCAATCTTTGACACCTGAGAATTCGTAATCAGACACAAAAAAAGCCGGGGCGGCGGTCGTATGACCATCGCCCCGGCTTCTTTGTATTCAGCGAAGTCTACTTCTTGACGTAGTAGAGCATCAGCTGGTTATCCGCACGCTGTACCAGCTCAATTTTGCTGGACACGCCCCATGCCAAGCCCTGCTGATGCAGGGGAACGTAAGCGATTTCGTCCGTGGTGATCTTGTAGGCTTGCTCGATCAGATCCAAACGTGTCGCCGGATCATTTTCAACCAGGACCCTGGCTGACAATGCGTCAACTGCAGGGTTGCAATAGCCACCCAGATTGAATGCACCGCCTTTGCCTTTGTCATCCCGGCAGCCATGCAGATTGGTCAGCACGTTCCAGGAGTCGAGGGAGCCAGGGGTCCAGCCAAGCAGGTAGAACGAGGTGTCAAAACCACCTGATGCCAGCACCTTAGCGAAGTACTGGGCCTTTGGCTGAGCGTTCAGGTTAACCTTGACGCCAATACGCGCCAGCATGGCGACAGATGCCTGGCAGATCGCTTCGTCGTTGACGTAGCGGTCATTCGGGCAATCCATGCCAACTTCGAACCCGTTCGGGTAGCCTGCTTCAGCCAGCAGTTTCTTGGCACCTTCAGGATCATAGTCGTGGCGCTTGAAGCCAGCCGCTTTGTCGAACATGAACGGTGAGATCATGATGGCGGACGGGGTCGAGAGGTTCCGCATCACTTTCTTTTTGATCGCTTCAATATCAATGGCTTTGTAGAATGCCTCGCGGACACGGATGTCTTTGAACGGGTTCTTGCCTTTGACGTTAGAGTAAACCAGCTCATCACGGCGCTGATCGAAGCCTAAGAAGATCGTCCGAAGTTCCGGGCCGGTCAGCGCTTTTGTGGCCGCGTTGGCGTCAACGCGCTTAATGTCCTGGACCGGAACAGGATAGACCAAGTCCATCTCGCCAGAGAGCAAGGCTGCGACGCGCGTTGCGTCCGAGCCAATGGTCGAGAATTCGACGTCATCTGCATTGCCTGGCTTTTCCGCAGCGTTCCACCAACTGGTGTAGGCTTTCATCAAGGTTTTGACGCCGGCTTCATGGCTTTCGATCATGTAAGCGCCTGTGCCGTTCGCCCGAAGCGAAATCGGGGTGGCGCTTTGGTCTGATGCGGAAGTGACGCGGACGGAATCGTTCGCTTCAGCCCATTCCTTGTCGATGATGCTCCAAGTCGCCCATTCGTAGTGCAGGATTGGGTTTGGCGAGGATAGAACAACATCCACAGTGTGATCGTCGACTTTGACGAATTTTGCGTCTGCAGGGATACGGGTTTTGAGGTCCGAGCCTTCAGCCCGCACACGGTCCGCGGAGAAGAGAACGTCATCCGCCGTGAAGTCATTGCCGTTATGGAATTTTACGCCTTTGCGCAGCGTGAACCGCCAGCGCGTGGGTTCTAGGACTTCCCAGCCGGTCGCGAGGGCTGGTTGGATCTGTAGGTCCGGACCGCGCCGGATCAAACCTTCATAAACATTGCTCAACATGCTGAGCGTGAAGGTTTCATTCAGTGAATATGGATCCAAGGATTTGAACGAACCTTGGAAGGCAAACTTGAAGTTAGTCTCCGCAGCCGCCGGCGTAGCGAGCAATCCAGCCGCGATGGCTGCGCCCAGTAAGCTTCGTCGCAATGACATCTGATATGTCTCCCTTTGTTATGCGCCGGCACCATGGGGCTAGCGATTGGGAGCAAGTGTATGCCTGTTTTTGCTTTGCGTATATGCGGTTTTTGAGGCGGGGCGGTGGCTAAACCTTAGGCACAGTCTGCCCACGACGGCGGCAACCGGCGACCATGGAGTTCTCAATCAGGCAGGCGATGGTCATTGGCCCGACGCCGCCAGGAACTGGGGTGATGGCGCTAGCCAGTTCAGAGGCCTCAGCATAGGCAACATCGCCAACGAGGCGGTTTTTGCCATCAGGTTTAGGCACGCGATTAATGCCGACATCGATAACGACGGCGCCCGGCTTGATCCAGTCGCCCCGAATCATTTCGGGCCGACCAACAGCGGCCACCAGAATGTCTGCATTCCGGCAGCGCTCACGTAAGTCCGCAGTGCGGGAATGGGCGATGATCACCGTGGCACTTTCCGCCAGCAACATCGCCGCCATGGGTTTGCCGACAATGTTGGAGCGCCCGACGATCACAGCTTCTTTGCCCGAAATCTTCGTCACATCTCGGATCATCCGCATGCAGCCGGTGGGCGTGCAGGGTGCGAGTGCTGGCTCGCCCGTCCAAAGGCGGCCGACATTGACCGGATGAAATCCGTCCACGTCTTTATCCGGGTTGATGGCATTCAGGACGAGTTCGGAATTGATGTGGTCAGGCAAGGGTAGCTGCACCAAAATGCCATCTACGGCCTCATCGGTATTGAGTTTCTCGATCAGCGCCAGCAGGTCTGCCTCTGTTACCGTATCGGGCAGTTTATGCTCGAACGATTGCATACCTGCACCGGTGGTGGCTTTGCCTTTATTGCGTACATAGACCGCACTCGCCGGATCTTCGCCCACGAGGACGACGGCCAAGCCGGGCTGAAAATCCAGGCCGGATACGGCTTGTCCAACCCGTTCACGCAAGGCGGCTGCGGTGGCTTTACCATCGATGATGCGGGCGTTTGTCATGGGGCGTCCTCAATCCAAGCAGTGATTCGGGCCGAAAGGTCGTCCGCCTCGCCTTCAAGCGCAAGTGTTTTTGAGCGCGCCTTAGCGCCGCTGGCCAAGGAGATGTTCCGCTTCGCTAGCCCTAATGATTTGGCGACATAATTAATGACGGCTTTGTTTGCAGCACCTTCAACCGGCGATGCGGCGGTGCGAATTTTCAGGCGTGGTAGGCGGGTAGCGTCTGGCTCGACTTGGCCGAGCGCAGATTTGCCAGCACCCGGTGCCACGCGAATATCCAGCAGTAGGCCGGATTTGGCAACGCGCCAAGGCGTCATGCCGTCAGTTCATTTGGATAATTTTAGCGGCAACGTTGCTAAGAACGCCCTGCAGAAAGAAAATAAACAGAATCAATATGATCGGGGAGATATCAATCCCGCCAAGGTCCGGCACTATCCGACGGATAGGCCGCAAGGCCGGTTCCGTCACCCGATGCAGGAAATACCCTATTGTCGAAACAAACTGGTTGCCGGTGTTGATAATGTTAAATGCGACTAGCCAGCTCAATATCGCCGAAATGATCAGCGCATAGATGAAGAGCTGGAGGGCGATCTGAATCACCTGAAGCAGCGGCAACAGCACGATATCCATGGGCGAAGGACCTTTTGGCTAGAGGATGCGCCGGAAGCTAACGGCGGCGCGGCGCTTAAGCAAGTAAACTGAAGCCTGGAGATACCACGCGACGATTTACCCAGTCCTAACTGGGCGCCTTGCGGTTTCACGTGAACGCGAAACGCGCTATGCGATGCGCGAAAAACAACTGTTCCGGCGCAGACATAACCTGCCATGACCTATTCCAATTCCCACCCCGCCCTTCTGCCGACTGGCTTGGCGGATGTCCTGCCGCCAGCGGCTGCTGCCCAGGCTGCTGCGTCTGCGCGCGCGATGGCCGTTTTTCAGCGGGAAGGCTACGAGCATGCCGAGCCACCAATGCTGGAGTTTGAGGACAGCTTTCTCGCCGGCGCTGGTGATGCGCTGACCCGCGAAACCTTCCGCATGATGGATCTGCAGTCTCAGCGCATGCTGGCGCTTCGGTCTGATATGACTCCCCAAATGGCTCGGCTTGCCTCAACCCGGTTGGCGACAGCGCCACGTCCTTTACGGCTTTGCTATGCGGGCTCAGTGCTTCGGGTTTCAGGCGGCAGCAGTGCGCGCGACCGGCAATTGCGCCAAGCGGGTGCGGAACTTTTTGGCTCCCGGGCAGCTGAAGCGGATGCGGAAATTGTGCTGCTAGCCGTTGCGGCTCTGGACGCTATTGGCATCAACAGCATCAGCGTTGACTTGAATGTACCGCGCATGGCGGGCGACTTAACGGCTGATCTTGGTCTCTCACCAGCTTCTAAGGCAGCCCTGATGACGGCGCTAGATCGCAAAGACACAGCTGAAATGCGTCGTCTTGCACCTGCCGCTGCAGATATGCTGATCGCGCTCACAAATATCGGCGGCCCGGCAGAGGATGCATTGAAGGCGGCTGAGGCTGTTGCTTTGCCAGACGCAGCAGCGGAACGATTGACGCGCTTGGCGGAGATCACTGCGCTAATCCGTGCAGACGCGCCAAACCTAGACCTGACCATCGACTTTGTTGAGCACCGAGGTTTCGATTACCACACCGGCGTCGCGTTCTCCCTGTTTGCTGCAGGCCATGACCGTGAGCTTGGCCATGGTGGCCGCTATCGGGCACCGGCGCTGGACCGGGACAATGGCGAGCCTGCTGTTGGTTTTTCTTTGTTTATGGATGCTGTCGAAGCGGCGGCCCCGAAACCTGAACCATCAATCCGAGTCTACACGCCTATCGGTATGAGTGCCGAAGACCGACAAAAGGTCCAAGCGCTTGGCTATGTAATCGTGCGGGCGCTCGGCCCTGACGCGGACCCTGTCGCGACCGCATCGACCTTAAATTGCGATGCTTACTGGCGTGGTGACGACGTTATTTTCCTGAAGGATGAGTAGCTTATGGCAAGCGTCGTAGTTGTCGGCTCCCAATGGGGCGATGAAGGCAAAGGCAAGATTGTTGATTGGCTGGCGGACCGGGCGGAGCTCGTCGTGCGTTTCCAAGGCGGCCACAACGCCGGACATACCATCAAAACCGGCGACACCACCTATAAGCTCAGCCTGCTGCCATCAGGCGTGACGCGGGGGACGCTTTCGGTTATCGGCAATGGCGTTGTGATCGACCCCTGGGCGCTGTTTGAAGAAATTGAGCGCGTACGAGGCCAAGGCCTCACAATTACGCCGGAAGTTCTTCGGATCGCTGAAAACGCGACTGTTATCCTGCCGTTCTATGCAGAGCTTGATCGGGCGCGCGAAGTCGCGCGCGGCAAAGATGCTATCGGCACGACGGGCCGTGGTATCGGCATTGCCTACGAAGACAAAGTCGCCCGCCGTGCCGTTCGCGTTGTGGACCTGGCGGAGCGGGAAACGCTTGAGAGTAAGGTTGCGGCATTGCTGCACCATCACAACGCCTTGTTGCGTGGCCACGGCCAGGATGAAATCAGCGACGAGGGCATGATTGAGACGCTTCTGGCTGTTGGTGAGAAGCTAGCGCCCTTCGTTGAAGCGACGTGGGACCGGGTCGAAAGTGCGGCCCGTAAAGGCACACGCATGTTGTTCGAGGGTGCGCAGGGCGCGCTGTTGGACGTTGATCACGGCACATATCCGTTCGTGACATCATCAAACACGGTTGCTGGCGCTGCGGCTGTGGGTTCCGGGCTGGGGCCGCGATCCGTCGGTTATGTTCTGGGCATCACCAAAGCTTACACAACGCGCGTTGGTTCTGGCCCGTTCCCCACGGAACTGCTTGACGATGTTGGCAAAGGCCTTGGCGAGCGCGGCCGGGAGTTTGGGACTGTCACCAGCCGCCCCCGACGCTGCGGTTGGTTTGACGCTGTCCTGGTCCGCCAGACCGTGCGCATTGGCGGCATCGCTGGACTGGCGCTGACTAAGCTCGATGTTCTGGATGGCATGGATGAAGTGAAAATCTGTGTCGGCTATGAAGACGCGGATGGCAACACCTATGACCATCTGCCAGCGTCTATGCGCTTGCAGGAGGCTGTGCGGCCAATCTATGAAACCATGGAAGGCTGGTCCGGCACCACGCAAGGTGGGCGCAGCTGGGTCGATCTACCAGCAGCAGCGATCAAGTATGTTCGTCGGATTGAAGAGCTGGTCGGCGCGCCAGTGGCACTGCTCTCCACGAGCCCGGACCGGGATGATACGATTATGGTGCACGATCCATTCTCTGACTGATCAGGAGCATCCATCATGGCCGCGAATACAGGACAAACGGGGCCAGATGATGCTTGGCTCGCGACCTATTCAGAAGCGGTGATTGAGCCTGATCTGCCGATCATTGATCCGCACCATCATCTCTGGCTTCGAAACGGCTATCTGTATTTGTTGCCAGAAATCGCGACGGATATGGCGAGCGGTCATAACGTGGTCGCGACGGTCTATGCCGAATGTCATTCCATGTATCGCGTGGATGGGCCGATAGAAGAGCGCTCCCTTGGCGAGACTGAATTTGTGGCTGGAATTGTAGCTATGAGCGACAGCGGCACCTTCGGCCCCTCGCGGGCTTGTGCTGCGATGTTCGGCAATGTGGATATGACGCTCGGCAGTGCGGTTGCGCCGTTGTTGGAGCAGCATATCGCGCTGTCCGGCGGTCGCTTTAAGGGTGTTCGTTATTCCACAGGCTGGGATCCAGCACCCGAAATCCACAATGTTGCCCCGGCGGCAAATATGCTGGCGGACCCACGCGTGCGAGAAGCCTTGGCAGTGCTTGATCGGATGGGTCTTTCGCTCGACCTTTGGCTCTATCATCCGCAATTGGATGAAGTTGGGGCGCTGGCAGCAGCGTTCCCGAACCTGACGATCATCCTGAACCACGTCGGCAGCCCGATTCTTGGCGGCCCGTACCGGGACAAACTAGATGAGGTTCGCCGCGATTGGGAAGCCGCCATCCGGCGTGTCGCTCAATGCCCGAACGTGTTTGTAAAGCTGGGCGCGGTACCAATGCGTAGGACCGGCGACAAAAGCTTCCCGCCTGGATCAGAGGAAGTCGCTACGGCTTGGCGGCCTTATATCGAGCCATGCATTGAGGCCTTTGGGGCAGGGCGCAGTATGTTCGAATCCAATTTTCCCGTGCAGAAGCGTTGGACCAGCTATCAAGTCACATGGAATGCTTTCAAGCGCATCGCATCCGGCGCCAGCGAGATGGAAAAATCATCCCTGTTTGCAGGCGCAGCCGCTGCGGCATACCGTATGGATGTGCTCTGAGCGCTAGTCTTAGACGTCGCCAACAGGGTCCTTCGGCAGGTTTGTCGGCAATGCTAGCGCGTCTTCCAGCAGTTTGCCGTATGCCAAGGCCATATCTTCCCGCCGTTGAGGTGCAATGATCTGCACGCTGACGGGCAGGCCTGCTTTCGTGAACCCGGCTGGGATCGCCAGGATCGGATTTGAGAGCGGCACCGTTCCCCAGCACTGGTGAAACCAGCGCGGCGGATTAGATCCTGCCCATTCATCCACATCCGCGCCGCCACGTAGGTCTTTGGCGAATGGCACGACGCCGACGGTGGGTGTGACGAGAGCGTCAAAACCCTCAAAGAACGTTGCCATGCGCGTGTAGAGGTCAGCCCGCCAGCGCTGCGCTTCAGCCAATTGTTCAATCGTCATTTTGCGCGCGGCATCAACCAAGATGCCATGGACGGGCTCAATTTTATCGCGGTTGGCATCCGCAAATTCGGCGCGCTCTGTCATGTAATTAAAGCTGATCAGGCGTTGGAACAGAACATCTATCCGGCCAAAGTCCGGGCGTGTTTCTTCAACTACCGCCCCCATGCTTGAAAATTTCTGGAACGCGGCGCGAGCAATGGCTTCGACTTCAGGGTCGACACCGCCAAGGCCTAAGTCTGTGGCGAACGCGATGCGCTTTGGTGGGCGGGCCTCCCGGACGGCGCGTTGGAATTGGCCCGGGATTTCCTGTTGGGTCAGCGGATCGTTCGGGGCATGGGCTGCCATCGCATCCAGGAAGAGCGCCACGTCGCCAACGCTTCTGGCCATTGGGCCTTGAACCGAAAGCGGGCTAAATCCGCGCTTGGATGGCGCACGGGACACGCGGCCAGGGCTGGGGCGAATACCGACAACGCCACAGAACGCGGCTGGAATGCGTAAGCTGCCGCCAACGTCTGAGCCATGCGCCAGCCAGACCTCGCCAGCGCCAACGGCTGCCGCCGCCCCGCCGGATGATCCGCCAGACGTGCGATTATTGGCATATGGTGTCGCTGTAGCACCGAACACGCGATTGTCAGACACAGGCAACATGCCAAATTCAGGCGAGTTCGACTTAGCAATCACAGTAGCGCCACGGCTTTCCAGCAGCGACACCAACGGATCGGATTTGGTGGCGATATTATCTTTGTAAAGCGGGCAGCCATAGGTCGTATGGAGGCCTTTTACGTCGATCAAATCCTTGATGGCGATGGGGAGGCCAGCTAGGTCTGCCGGGTGATCGCTTGGCTTAATACCTGCCGAATCGCGCTTTTTCGCAGCATTCCGCGCTTGATCGAGCGCTAAAATCGGGAGGGCTTTTAACTTAGGCTCAACGGCCTCTATACGGGCGGCTGCGGCTTCCACAAGTTCAGAAGTTTTGACGTCGCCTTTGCGGAGTGCGGCGACTGCATCAACAGCTGAAAGGGTGATCAATTCGGTGCTCGTCACGGCATCTTCCCCCTGGATTTATAGCCTTACGAAAAATTAACCATAAAGTGGATTGGACATCGCCCGCCACCCCTAGTAAAACCCGCCCGCACGCGCCAGTTCGACCTGTCAAAGGTCCTGGTGCGAGCGGGGCCTAGAATCAGGCTTCGCTGCTGGACCAATTTCTGTTCAGGCGCGCTTCAAAAAGACTGCGCCGGGGAGGCGATACATGGCCGATATGATCGTGGCCGATCAGCTTGTGAAATCGTTTGGTGCGAAACGCGCCGTGGATGATGTTTCACTGCAGGTTAGGCGAGGCGAAGTTCTAGGCTTTCTAGGCCCCAACGGTGCCGGTAAATCAACGACCATGAAGATGCTGACAGGCTTTTTAAAGCCAACGTCAGGTCGCGCTGAAATCATGGGCTTCGATGTGGCGGTTGATCCGATGTCCGCCCGCCGCCGCCTTGGCTATCTGCCAGAAGGTGCGCCGCTCTACCCGGACATGACGCCGTGGAGCCTGCTGCACTTCTGTGGGCGGACCCGCGGCACTTCTGGCTCAGAGCTTCGCCGAAAGGTTTATGCATCCATTGCGCGGACCAATCTGGAAAGCGTCGTGGCGCAACCAATTGAAACGCTCTCCAAAGGCTTTAAGCGCCGCGTCGGCTTGGCCCAAGCGCTGCTGCATGACCCTGATGTGTTGATCCTGGATGAACCGACGGACGGCCTGGACCCAAACCAGAAGCATGAAGTTCGCGAGCTCATTCGTGAGATTGCGCCCGAAAAGGCGATCATTATCTCCACCCATATTCTGGAAGAGGTAGACGCGATCTGCAGCCGTGCGGTCATCATCGCAGATGGCAAGGTGATTGCGGATGGTGCGCCCGGCGAATTGGCCCAGCGGTCTGAAATATTCAATGCCGTCGCCGTAATGCTGTCAAAAGATGTGGCTGAGCGCGCCCGTGCAGCGCTTCAGCCGCTGGACGCGGTGAAGGATATTCGCGCCATGTCCCAGGCTGATGGTCAGGCGAAGCTGATCATCGCTCCGAAAGACGGTGCCATGATTTTGAACACCGTTGCAGGCGCGCTGGCGGATGCCGGTGTGGACGTGATTTCGGTAAGGCCGGAAGCCTCGGCGCTCGATGATCTCTTCCGCCATCTGACGCTGAATGGGGAGGCGGCCTGATGGGTACCTTGCTTACTGTCGCCCGGCGCGAATTCGCCGGATATTTCGCTACCCCCGTCGCGGCGATCTTCCTGATCATTTTCCTGGCCTTGGCCAGCGCATTCACGTTCTTCGTCGGCTATTTCCTAGAACGTGGGAATGCTGACCTGCAGTCCTTCTTCATGTTCCACCCTTGGCTCTATCTGTTTATGGCACCGGCGCTATCCATGCGTCTCTGGGCCGAAGAACGCCGCCAGGGCACGATTGAGTTATTCCTGACCTTGCCCATACCAGTATGGGCGGCAGTGCTCGGTAAATTCCTGGCTGCGTGGTTGTTCCTGGGCTTGGCATTGGCATTGACCTTCCCAATGTGGATCACGGTCAATGTCCTGGGTGAGCCAGATAACGGCGTCATCCTTGCCAGCTATTTGGGATCATTCCTGATGGCAGGTGGATATGTGGCAATCGGCTCTTGCCTGTCCGCCGCGACCAAAAACCAAGTGATCGCATTCGTCGTCACCGTGACAGTGTGCTTCCTCATGACCGCCGGCGGCGCTGGGTTCGTGACGGACCTGATCAGCGAATTCATGTCTGATGATGCATTGAAGACGGTGGCTGGGCTTTCGGTCCTGCCGCATTTCAACCAGATCGTCAAAGGCGTGATTGATGCGCGGGACGTTGTGTATTTCCTGGCCCTGATGGCGGCCTGGCTACTGGCGACCATGGTTGTCGTAGATTCTAAGAAAGCGGGATGAGGCAAATGGCTATGGGTAGAAAAACTAACGGCGCGCTTGGCCTTATTTCACTCGTCCTGATCGCTATTGGCTTTATCGCGACCGTGACGCTGGCGAACAATGCGCTGAAGTCTGCGCGGATTGATTTGACCGAAGAAGGCCTGTTCACGCTGAGCGAAGGCACGCTCAATGTCATTGACAAGATCGATGAGCCGATCACGCTGCGCTATTATTTCTCTGGCCGGTTGGCCCGGGAAATCCCGCAAATCGGTATTCTCGGCGAACGCGTCAAGGACATGCTGGAAGAGTTTGCGGCATACAGCAAAGGCAATATCCGGCTCCAAATCATTGACCCGCTTCCGTTCACGGATGAGGAAGACCGCGCCGTTGCTGTTGGCCTACAAGGCGTGCCGGTCGATCAAACTGGTGAGACCGTGTATTTCGGCCTATTCGGCGTTAACGCGACGGATCACCAACAGGTCATTCCATTCTTTGACGAAAAGCGTGAGCCATTCCTGGAATATGATCTGGCGCGGATTGTCTACAATTTGGCCAACCCGAAGAAGCCTAAAGTTGGCTTGATCTCGGCGCTGCCCATTGCAGGCTCCCAGTATTCTCGGGGCGCAGAGGGCGCACCGGATGACAGCTTTGTCGTGTGGTCCCAGGCGAAACAGTTCTTTGATGTTTCCGAAATCAGCCCAAGCGTTGATGAGTTGCCGGATGATCTGGACCTTCTGCTGATCGCCCAGCCACCAAGCCTGAGTGATGCGACACTGTATGCGATTGATCAATTTCTGCTGAACGGCGGCAAAGTCGTCGCCTTCGTTGATCCGCATAGTGAGGCAGACGCCCAGCGCCCGCCGCAACGTGGCGGCGCTCAGCGTGTCGACTTCGGTTCGGCCGATAAACTTCAGAAGCTCTTTAATGCCTGGGGGATGGATATCCCTGCGGACAAGCTGGTTGGCGACATTTCAAACGCCCGCAAAGTGCGTGCCCCGAACGCCAGCAAAACCCGTATGCTTGCGATTGAATACCCACTCTGGATGGCGCTGCGCCGCGCTAATGTGAGCGAGACTGACATCACGACCAGCCAGCTAGATCAGCTCCACATCGCATCCCCTGGCCATATCAAGCCCTTTGGTGAGTCTGGCGGCCTAACGATTGAGCCGCTCATTCAAACCTCCCAAGATAGCGGTTTGGTGGACTTGGCGCGGGCACAAGGCCGTCAGCCAGATATCGTCGGTATCGCCAATGATATTAAGGCTGAGAGCAAGTTCACACTCGCTGCGCGCTTGACCGGTATTGCCCAGACAGCGTTCCCCGATGGCCCGCCACGTCCAGCAGTTCTGGATAAGGAGGATGCCAAGCCTGAAGACCAGGCCAAGGCTCAAGAGAAGTTTGACGCTTCCAAAGCAGCGCACATAGCGAAATCAAGTGCGCCTGTCGGCCTCGTTGTCGTCGCGGATGTGGATATGCTGGCCGATGGACTTTGGGTGACAGTGCAAGACTTGTTTGGGCAACGCGTCGCCGTGCCAAATGCCAATAACGGTGCATTCTTTGCCAACGTTCTGGAAAACCTGACGGGTTCTGCGGACCTGATCGGCCTGCGTAGCCGGGGCGGGTACCAGCGTCCGTTCACGATGATCAACGATATTCAGCGTGACGCTGAGCGTAAGTTCCGCGCCAAAGAACAGGAACTACTGCAGGACCTTGAAGCCGTTCAGAAGAAGCTGACGAATGTGAAACGCGCCAGCGACCCTTCTGGGAAAACCTCATTGGTGTTGACTGATGAACAGCGTGCGGAGATCGATGCCGCTCAGCAGCAGATGCTGAAAGTACGAAAGGAATTGCGCGATGTGCAATTCGCACTGCGCAGTGATGTTGAAGCGCTGACAGGTAAAATTAAAGCCGCCAATGTGGTCCTGATGCCCCTGATCATCGCTATTCTGGCGCTGTTTGGCGCGTTTCTGCGCAGCCAGCATCGCCGGGCGTTCCAGCGGGAATTTGCGAAGGCGGCTAAATCCAGTGAAGGGAGCGCAGCATGAACGCTCGTCTATTCCTGATCCTCGCCGTCGTTGTCGCCATCATTGGTGGCGGCGCTTATTACTTCACCCAAGAGCGCGAAAGCCTACAGGCAACGGCGTTTGAAAAAGGCCCGATGTTTGAAGGCATCGAAGCCAAGATCAACAATGTCGATACGTTCCGGATTGAAAGCCAAGAAGGCGGTGTTCTCACACTTGCCCGTAAGGATGAACAATGGGTCATCCAGGAGCATTATGGCTACCCGGCGGATAATCTGCGCGTCACTGGCATCCTCAAGCGTATTGCGACGCTGGAGAAGATTGAGCCAAAGACCAAGAAGCCGGAAAATTATAAGCGCCTTAGCGTTGGCGATCCGTCTGACGAATTCTCACTCGCAACACGGATGACCCTTAAGGCTGGCGAAACAATGGTCGCTGATTTTGTGGCTGGCCTGAACCGCCCACCTGCCACTGGCGGCGGCGTGTTCGTGCGGGAATTTGAAGATGCCCAAACGTGGCTGGCTGAAGGCGAATTCAAGCCGAAGCGCCGTGTCCTCGATTGGCTACAACGCACGATTATCGACATCGATGGACGCCGTATATCTGGCGCGCGCATTCAGCACCCGGCACTCGATAAAGACGGCAAGCCAATGGGCGACGGTGCGACTGCAGACCTGATCTTGGTTGCGAAAGAGACGCCGGATCAAGAGAAATACAGCCTCGGCGCTGCTATTCCTGATGGCTATAAGCCAAAGCCGGACCATGAGCTTTCGGCCATTGCGCGCATTCCGGACTTCCTGATTCTGGAAGACGTAAAGCCTGCTGGTGAAGTGGACATGGTCGGCGCATCCACGACCTTGTACGAGACCTATGACGGTATTCGGATGACATTTACCTCCAAACAACAGTCCGATGGCAAGATTTGGACGACAATTAGCGTTACCGCAGCAGAGCGCTGGCAGGGCCTTGATGCCTTCCTTGAAGCCCACAAAGGCAAAGACTCTGAAGCCGGCCGCATCGCCAACGAATTTAAGGTGTCAGAAGACGTCGCTGCCGAAATTAAGAAGTGGTCTGCCGCAACAAACGGTTGGGCCTACAATCTCACCGACTACAAATCCAAACGCCTAACAGCCCGCACGCCAGACGTCATTGCAGCCCCTGACGCCAAGCAAGGTCAACCGAAGCAGTAGCGACAGCGCGGAGACGGATTGCTAGACTTTGCTCCTGAACCTTGGGAGCAAAGCTTATGCATGTCGGTGTCGCGTTGTTTTTTACGGCCGAGTCAATCCGTGCGGCTGATTTAGGGCTGGCGCTGGAAGAGCTCGGGTTTGAATCGCTGTGGGCACCGGAGCATTCGCACATTCCACTCTCGCGCGGGTCTGAATGGCCCCAGGGTGGGGAATTGCCCCGTAAATATTTCCAGGTTATGGACCCGTTCGTCACACTGACTGCAGCCGCGACCGTTACGACGCGGCTCAAGCTCGCAACCGGCATTTGCCTCGTGCCGCAGCGGGATGTGTTTCAGACTGCAAAGTCCGTCGCAACACTCGACCTAATGTCCGAAGGGCGGTTTTTGTTTGGCATAGGGGCCGGGTGGAACGCGGATGAAATGGCGAACCACGGCGTCGACTACAAAACACGCATGAAACTGATGCGGGAGAAAACCGAGGCCATGCGAGCCATCTGGACGGATGAGACGCCAGAATATAGCGGCGACATGGTCGAGTTCGGGCCGATGCAAACGTGGCCTAAACCGGCCCAAGCTGGCGGCCCACCAGTTTATGTTGGCGGCGCATTTCCCTACGGTGCTCGGCGCGCACTTCGGTATGGCGACGCATGGCTGCCGCATTCTAAGCGCCCGCACTATCACATCCTGGATATGATGCCGGAATATCGCGCCATGGCGAATGAGGCTGGCCGCGATATTCCTGTCACCGTGTTCGGTGGGGAGCCGGTGCCAGACATGCTGAAGCGCTACGAGGATGCTGGCATTGAACGGGTTGTCATCAACCTCGACCCAATGGACCGGGACAGTAGCCTCACCAAGTTGGATGCATGGGTGAAGGCAGGGGTTTTGCGGGCAACCTAACACGCTCAAAGGTAGGTGTTCACTGCCGCTTAAGTTTATCACCCGATGCTGGGGATACACATGCAGGCATCCCAGAATCAGTGATTGATATGCAAATTCGGCACAATCAGACCGCTAGCGATGGCCACGATATACTGCATACCGGGCAACCCGATATGCAGGAACGCTATCAATTTATTGGCCTGGCAAACAGTGACCTCCGTGAGTTGCAGGCATTCTGGCCAACACTTGAGGCTGCGCTGCCGGAAGTGCTTGATGCCTTCATTGCGCATTCAATGAACGCACCGACTGCTGCGCGGCATTTGCGCGGTAACGAGGACAAGTTTCGCAAGAGCCAGGCAATGCATTGGCGGGCGATATTCACAGGTGGCTTCGATGCCACTTATATCAGCACTGCCGAGAAAATTGGACGCGCCCGTTACCAGAGTGGAATGGAGCCACGTTGGTTAATTGGCAGTTATGCAACTTTTCTGAACTTAATTGGCAGCGTGGCGCTGCGTAAGTACCGCCGTAAGCCCACGCGCCTTAAAGCAGTATCAGAGGCTGTTCAGAAAGCTTTGATTCTGGATATGGATGTTGCGATGTCCATTTATTATGAAGAAGCTGCATCAGAGCGAAATGCATTGGTTCGTGAGCTTTCTGCCGAAATGTCTTCCGGGTTGGGTGAGCTTGTTCATGACATTATGGGGCAAACAGCAAAACTTGATCATGCAGCCCCTGCAGCTGCAGACGCAGCACAGGCAACTGAAGGCCTTTCAACTGAAATCGCGAGTGCAACCGTTCAAACGTCAGAAAATGTGAATACGGCATCGGCAGCAGGTGAAGAACTGGCATACGCTATTCAGGAAATTAGCGCGCAAGCTGTTCGCTCCGAAGCAATTGTGCGGGAAGCGATGGAAAAAGCCGAGGCAATACAGTAAACAGTGCGAAGTCTGGTTCTTTCCGCCCCAAAGATTGGAGAGGTCGTGAAACTCATCAGCGGGATCGCGGCACAGACCAATCTGCTGGCTCTAAATGCCACAATTGTGGCGGCGCGAGCGGGTGAGGCTGGACGCGGGTTCGCAGTCGTTGCAGCTGAAGTGAAGGCGCTGGCTGCGCAAACGGCTGGCGCGACTGAAGAAATTTCCCGCCAAATTATTGAAATTCAGGGTGTGTCTGAGCAAGCCGGCGGTGCGATCTCCAGCATTGGGGACACTATCTCCAGCGTTAATGAGGCGACGACCTGTATTGCCGCCAGCATTGAAGAGCAAACCGTCACAGCACGCGGGATTTCTGAAAGTATGCACGAGGCGTCAAAGGGGGCAGCGAGCGTTGCAGAAAATTGCGCCGCAGTGAACGAACGTGCTGGTGTTACGGATGAAGCGTCTGAGTTGATCCTCAAATCGGCGGACGATCTGCGCGATGTCGGCACGCGCTTGTATGCCGGCATTGATGATTTCATTAAAAACCTGGACGCAGCATAACCGATATCCGCTAGGTTGCCCTTGCCACATGGCGTCTGTTTGCCCATGTTCGCAGAAACACACCTCTAGCATTTCGGAAGTAAGCGGCAATGGAAATAACGACTGGCGACGGCACAGCCCCGCAGGCGGGCAGTGCGAGCCCTTTTATCAAAGATAGTGGCGCCGAAACGTTCATGGCGGACGTGATCGAAGCATCCATGGAAGTCCCGGTCATTGTGGATTTTTGGGCGCCATGGTGCGGTCCCTGCAAACAGTTGACGCCGATCCTGGAAAAGGTGGTGATTGCCTCCCAGGGCAAGGTCAAACTGGTCAAGATCAACATCGACGAGAACCAGCAGATCGCGCAGCAGATGCAAATCCAGTCAATCCCGATGGTCTATGGCTTCAAGCAGGGCCGCCCGGCGGATGGTTTCCAGGGTGCGCTTCCGGAAAGCCAGGTGCGGTCTTTCGTTGAAAAGCTTGTTGGCAGCGAAGTAAAAAGCCCGATTGAGGAAGCTGTTGAGCAGGCCCTCGCGGCAATTGAGGCGGATGACTTTGAGACGGCAGGCGCAATTCTGGCCCAGGTGCTGCAACACGAGCCGGAAAATCCTTTCGCATTGGCCGGTCTAGCGCGCGTTGCGCTAGCGGATGGCGATCTTGAGAACGCCGCCGCATTTGTGGAGCGCATTGCAGACGCTGATCGCAGCGATCCGTTCGTTGCGGGCGCTATTTCCGCAGTGGACTTAGCAGGGCAGACGGCTGGCGCCGATACGTTAGAGATCGAAGCGCTACTAGCCGCCGCTGAAGCTGACCCAAAGAACCACCAAGCGCGCTTTGATCTTGGGATGGCATATTTCGCAGCAGATCAGCGTGAAGAAGCCGGCCAAGCCATGCTTGATATCATCACCGCCGACAGGACCTGGAATGAGGAAGGTGCGCGCACGCAGCTTCTGAAGTTCTTTGAGGCCTGGGGTCCTATGGATGATGCATCCAAGGCTGCGCGACGCGGCCTCTCCTCCATCCTGTTTTCCTGATCCTTCGCGGGAACCATCGGCAATGACGAATGATCCTTTGGCGCTTGCCCTGCCGGCGATTACGCCGGTATTCCCGCTGACGGGCGTATTACTCCTGCCGCGCGCGCGGTTACCACTGCAGATATTTGAGCCGCGCTACAAGGCGATGATGCAGGATGTGATGCAGGCGGATAAGGTGATTGCGATGATCCAACCGCGTGATCCGGAAAGTGTGGGCGACGCGCCAGAATTGTATGATGTTGCTTGCCTTGGCCGGATCATCGAACACGAAGAGCTGGAGGATGGGCGCTGGACCCTCACGCTTGAAGGTGTCATCCGTATGCGCATTCAGGAAGAGCTTGCGGAGAAGGACGGCTACCGCCGGGTGCGCGCCGATTATTCCGAATTCTCAGAAGATATCACTAAGGCCGTAGAGACAGAGCTTGATCGGGATCGGCTGCTGGCGGCACTCGGAGGTTACCTGAAAACCCAGGGGCTTGGCGCGGACGAAGATGCGATTGGCCAACTGCCAGATGAGCCGCTGGTGAATGCGCTCGCTATGGCATGCCCGTTCCTTCCAGCGGAAAAGCAGGCGCTTCTGGAAGCGCCGAGCTTCCAAGCGCGTGCAGAATTGCTGGAAGCGCTGATGCAGCTCGCCATTGTGCCAAACGCCGCCAATGATGATGAGCCGCCGACGATCAACTGATGGCACGCGCTGAGAGCGGCTGACTAAGAGGATAGGTCAATGGGTTATGAGCATATCGTTGTTGAACGGGATGGCCCGGTCGCGCTGCTTACGTTCAACCGGCCAGACCGCCTGAACGCCTTCCATAATCCGCTCATGCACGAGACCCTGGATGCGGTCGCAGAATTGGATGCCGACCCAGCCGTTCGCGCCATAGTGGTGACCGGCGCTGGCCGGGCGTTTTCTGCTGGGTTTGATTTGAAGGCAGCGGCTGAAAACCCGAAGTCTGATATCGAAGACTGGGAGCAGCAAATGCAGCTCCAGTTCGATTTCATCATGCAATTCTGGCACGCGAAAACGCCAACGCTATCTGCAATCCACGGCTACTGCCTCGCTGGAGCCTTCGAGCTGATGCTGGCGACCGATATCACGATCGCAGAACCTGGAACAAAGCTGGGTGAGCCTGAAGTCCGCTTCGGCACAGGCATTGTTGCCATGCTGCTCCCGTGGGTGACGGGGCCAAAGCAGGCCAAGGAAATTCTGCTGACGGGTGAGGATAAGCTGGATGCGGCTGAAGCCGTCACCATGGGCATTATCAATCGCGTGGCGCCGGAGGGTGAGGCGCTGCCTGCAACCCTGGCCAAAGCGCGGATGATTGCCAATGCATCTGAACGGTCGGTCACGCTCACCAAACGGGCGATCAATCAGACCTATCAGGTGATGGGGATCGACACAGCACTCCGCACCGGGCTGGATATCGATGTGCTGCTGAATGCTGGCGGCGGGCCGGAAAAGCGCGAGTTTGCGCGTATCCGGGATGAACAAGGTCTCAAGGCCGCCCTCGCATGGCGAGATGCCCGGTTCAAAGACGCCTGATCCAGCTGCCGTTTTAGGTTGACCAAGCTGGCGTCGGGGCAAGCTCTGGCCATGCAGCCGGGCGCGCGGCTTTTGCGGCGGCCTCAGTTTCCGGCAGGCTCGCATCCCAATCCTGGCCAGCAATGCGCATGCCTGTGAAATCCCGTGGCGCACGGCTCGCCATCCAGCGGATCGGTGGGCCCATAACGCCAGGCTTCAGCATTTTATCACGCGCAATGCCAGATGCGGGGGAGACGAACGGTGTGTCCGTCGCCCCCCCCGGCACCAGTACATTCACCGCGACGCCGTCCGCAGCAAACTGCTTGGACCAAATGGCTGTCATGCTTTCCAAGGCGGCCTTAGTGGGGCCATAGGGTGCCACGCGGTGCATGGTGAAATAGCTCGTCGTCACCATCACAATTTGCCCGCGCGGGCTTTGTTTGAGGTGCGGCATGGCGGCTCTGCTCATGGCGAGGGGACCGCGAACATTCACACGGAAAAAATTGTCCCAGACCTCATCAGTGAGTTCATCCAGGTCTGGCAGGCGCGTTTCGCCGTCTGCCCGCAGTGATCCCATGCCGATGCCGGCATTGTTGATTAAAAGGTCCAACCGTCCCGTCGCATCTACGGCAGCCTGCACGGCAGCGGCGCAACTGGCAGTGTCGGCGACGTCGGATTGAAAGGTGTGAATGTCGCCTCCCATATCAGCCTTCAGGCGCTCTAGTGCGGCGGGGTCACGGTCTGCAGCGACGCAGGTAACCCCGTCTTGGCGGAGGGCATCGATCATTGCGCGGGCGAGGCCGCCAGCACCGCCAGTGATCAGGGCAGTCAAGGGAGCAGATGTCATGGGAAAGCTGTCCTAGAAGTTAAAAAGATCAACGCCCGCAGTCGCGGTGCGGATACGGTACAGGCTGGTTGAGGCAGTCAAATACAGTGAATGCAGGTCGCCGTCGCCCCAAGTGAAATTAGCTGTGACTTCCGGCATACGGATGCGGCCAAGCGGCGTCGCATCAGGTGCGAATACATGCACACCGCCGGGACCGGTGCAGAATATATTGCCCGCTGCATCCATTTTCATACCGTCTGGCGCGCCGGGGCCATCGCCTTTGGGGGCCGCCCACACGCCGCCGCCCGTCACAGTATTGTCGCTAGCCACATCGAACACGTGAATATGGCCGTTATCGGTGTCATTCACGAATAGCTGCGTGTGATCCAGATTGAAGCAAAGCCCGTTCGGTTGGCCGAAATCATCCGCGATCAAATGCAGTTCGCCATTTGGTGCGATTCTGTAAACGCCCTGGAAATCCAGTTCCTGATCGCGCAGAACGCCGAAGCCTTCCATCCGACCGTATGTGGGGTCCGTAAACCAAATCGAGCCGTCAGAGCCGACGATGATGTCGTTCGGGCTATTCAATTCTTTGCCGTTCCAGTGGGTTGCTAGCACCGTAATCGCGCCATCTGCTTCCGTGCGCGTGACGCTGCTGCTGGCATGTTCGCAAGTCAGCATACGTCCAGCTTGGTCGTAGGCGGTGCCGTTCGCCTTATTGCAGTGCTGACGGAATGTTTCGACGCCTCCTGCAGCACTCCATCTGCGCATAATGTCGCCGGGCATATCACTGAATGTCAGTTGCTGCGCTTGAGGGTGCCAGATTGGGCCTTCGGTGAAAATGAAGCCGGTTGCTACCTGCTCCAATATTGCATCTTCAGCAATAACATCCGTCATGCGGGGATCAAAAATCTCGACTGCGGTCATCCTGTCGCCCTCTTCTGATTTCATGGTTATGATGGAAGCAGGCATCACCCGAATTGAAAAGAGCACCCAATGCCAGATGACGGAATTATGCACGGCTCCCACTGGGGCGCTTTCAGGGCGAATGTGGAGGATGGCCGCGTCGTCGGTGTAACACCGTTCGAGGATGACAAAGACCCCTCGCAGATTCTGGATGCCATTCCTGAAATGCTTTACGGCCCGACCCGCATCGCCGATCCGCATATGCGGAAGTCTGTGGCGGAGCATGGCCCGGGTGCCAATCCAGAAGGCCGGGGTGCGGAACCATTCGTACCAGTCTCCTGGGATCAGGCACTGGACGTCGTCGCTGCGGAATTGCGCCGCGTAAAAGCAGACCACGGCAATGAGGCGATCTTTGCCGGGTCATATGGCTGGTCATCTGCAGGCCGCTTCCATCATGCCAAAACGCAGATGCAGCGCTTCATGAACCTGTTCGGCGGGTTCACAGGCCAATTGCACAATTACAGCTACGCGGCGGCCTTGGCCGTTTTGCCGCATATCTTGGGCTCGGCTGAGGCATCCCAAGGCCCGGTCAGTGATTGGGATGGTTTGCTGCGGGAAAGCAAATTCATTCTCTGCTTCGGCGGCATGCCGCTGAAGAATGCGCAAGTCGATTCAGGCGGCGGCGGTTCACACACTATGGCGGACTTCCTGAAGCGCGCCAAAGACCAAGGCATTCGCTTCGTCAACGTGTCCCCAGTCCGTGAAGATTTAGAAGGCGTGCCAAGCGCCGAGTGGATTCCAATCCGCCCAGGCACAGACACGGCCATGATATTGGCTATGGCGCACGTGATCGCGAGTGAAGGAAAGGCTGACCAGTCGTTCCTCAATACATATTGCGTTGGCTATGAGCGCTTCCTTGCCCATGTCATGGGGGAAGATGGCAGCCAGGCTAAGACGCCGGAATGGGCCGCAGAAATCACCGGCGTTCCGGCGGATACAATTCGGAGCTTGGCTTTAGCGCTGGTCGAAACTCGCAGCTATATCAACATGGCCTGGGGCATTCAGCGCGCGGATTATGGCGAACTGCCGTTCTGGGCGGTTGTTAGCTTGGCCGCGATGGTCGGCCAGATTGGCCAGATGGGCGGCGGGTTCGGTTTCGGCATGGGCAGCGTCAACGGCATGGGCAACCCGCGCGAGCGCACGCCCTCACCGACATTGCCCGCAGGCGTCAATAGGTCTGATAGCTGGATTCCAGTCGCACGGATCGCAGATATGCTGCTGCATCCGGGTGAGACCTATGACTTCAACGGCGAAGAGCGCGTCTATCCCGACACACGGCTGATTTATTGGTGCGGCGGCAATCCGTTCCATCATCACCAGGACCTCAACCGCTTAGTCGAAGCGTGGCGTCGGCCTGAAACAGTTATTGTTCAGGATATCTGGTGGACAGCGACCGCCCGCCACGCTGATATCGCACTCCCCGCAACAACAACGCTGGAGCGGAATGACGTTGGTTCCGGCGGCCGCGACCCCTACATCATCGCCATGCACAAAGCGGCGGAACCGGTGGCGCAATCCCGGTCGGACCACGATATTTTCACTGGTCTGTCAGACCGGATGGGCTTCAAAGACGCCTTCACCGAAGGCCGCACGGAACGGGAATGGCTGGAGCACATCTACAATGTCTCCCGCCAACTGGCATCACGCCTCGGTGTTGAGATGCCCGGCTTTGATCAGTTCTGGGAGAACGGCCACTTCAAGGTGCCGAAGCCCGCTGAACCTTTCGTGATGCTAGGTGATTTCCGCGCTGACCCAGACGAACGCGCGCTCAATACGCCTTCCGGTAAGATCGAACTGTTCTCAGAACGTGTTGCCGGGTTTGGGTATGATGATTGCCCAGGCTATGCCGCATGGCGGGAGCCGAAGGAATATCTGGGCTCCCCGTCAGCGGCTAAATATCCGCTACACATGCTGTCTAACCAGCCGAAAACCCGCTTGCACAGCCAGATGGATGCCGGGGGAGCCAGCCGCCGTTCCAAAATCAAAGGCCGGGAGCCGATGTGGATCAATCCGGATGACGCGACCACCCGTGACCTTAACGACGGCGACGTAGTCCGGGTATTTAATGACCGTGGCCAAACGCTTGCGGGCGTTATCATTTCCGACATAGTGATGCCCGGCGTCATCCAGTTTCCAACCGGCGCCTGGTTTGACCCGCTGGACCGGAAATCCCCCGGCGCAGCGCTGGAAAAACACGGCAATCCCAACGTCCTCACCCGCGATGAGGGCACATCAAAACTCGGCCAAGGCCCGTCAGCGCATTCAGCGCTCGTCGAGGTCGAACGCTATGACGGCGACCTACCCGAAGTCACCGTCCACCAAAAGCCCGTTTGAAGGAGCGCACGATCATGAACCCCGTACTTGGCCTGGATCATTGCATTATTGCCGTTGAGGACCTTGAAGGGGCGCGGCAGGACTATGAGAAGCTTGGGTTTACGTGCGCGCCGCTTGGCAATCACCAGAACCGGGCGACGGCGAACCACTGCCTTATGTTCCCGGAAACATACCTGGAATTGCTCGGCGTCAATGAGCCTGACAATCCAGATGGCGGGCTACGCGATAAATTGGCAGCCCGGGGTGAGGGCCTGCATCGATTGGCGCTCGGTACGCCGGATGCGGACGCTGTAAAGGCACAAGTGGAAGCGCTTGGCGTGCGTACAGACGGGCCGAATGACTTGGCGCGGCCTTCGAAAGAGCCGGAAGGCATGGTCAAGTTCCGTAATCTCTTCCTGGAACCGGATGATCTGGGCGGCATGCCTGTATTCATGTGCGGCCATAAAACGCCGGAATTGATGCGCAATGAGCGGCTGCTCACCCATAAGAACGGTGCGAACCGCTTTGCTGGAATTACCGGTATCGCTGCTGATCCCATGGCCACAGCGCTTGAGCTTGCAAAGCTGTTCGGTAAGGCGTCCATCACCGAAACGGCGTATGGCGTTGAGATCGACAGCGGACGCGGCTTCATTCGCCTCGCTACTGACTCCAGCATTGGTGAAGCCCATGCTAGCCTTGCAACGCATCCGGCGGTCGAACGGCCGATCTGGCATGTGCTGACCATCGGCGTTGATGACCGGGAAGCAACGGCGGCTTATCTGGCCAGCGCTGGCATCAACGCTGAGCGGATAGGCGATGTTGTCCGGGTGAAGCCGGCTGATGCGCGCGGTCTCAACCTAGAATTCATTGCCTAACTATTGGCTTTGTCATCGTACCTGCTGCTCAAGCTAAACAGGCGATCCTATGACCACTGATCCAGCCATCCTTCGCCGCGAAGTCAAAGCGTTGTTGTTTGACCAATACGGCACCGTCGTCGATATGCAGGGCTGTCTGGTGGAGGCATCGACGCCTTTCCTGCAAAAGAAGGGCTGGGAGGGTAAGCCGAATAGCTTTGTCACGTGGTGGCGGCGCACGCATTTCGAAAACTCGATGATCGATGCACTCTGCGACCGAGGCCACACGCCCTATCGCCAGATAGGGCATCGTGCGGTCAGCCATGTCATGGACCGTGCGGGTATTGCCTATACCCAGGATGAGGTAGAGTGGTTGGTGAGCGAGATTGAGCGTCTCAAGCCGTTCCCAGACGTGCTGGAGGCGCTTGGCAGGCTGCACAAGCGTTACAAGCTGGCGATCCTCTCTAATGGCGACAGAGACATGCTGGAGGCGGCTAAGCCTCATATCGGCTTCCCGTTTGATAAGGTGATGTCCGTTGAAGAAGCGGGCTATTTCAAGCCGCACTGGAAAACCTATGCCAAGGCGGAGGAGCTTCTGGATATCGACCGCTCTGGCATCCTATTCGTCGCCAACCATGCATTCGATTGTGTTGGGGCAAAGTCTTTCGGCATGCGGACAGTCTTTATTGACCGTCGCAAACGCCCATTCGGAGATTGGCCGGAGCAGCCGGATCTGATTGTTAGTGACTTCGCAGAACTGGCTGAAGTGCTCGGCTAAGCTGCTTCAATTGCCTTCAGGTCAACCGTCTCATAGCTGTGACCGAGCGCTTCGACAAAGCGCAGCAGGTCCGCTTTGGCGATGGTTGTTGTCATCGTGTTGTCGAGTGGGTGGAAGTTCAATGGGTCTTCCGCCAGAAGGTCTTGGTCAAACAAGGGCGTGATGGAGCCGGGCTCAGCGTTGATAAGCGCGAACGGCGTTACCGCACCTGGGATCACGCCCAGCATTTCCATCAGCAGTTCCGGCTTGCCAAAGGATAGATTGCCAGCACCGATCATCTTGGCGAAAGCTTTAAGGTTGATTGGCGTAGATTCCTCCGCCACCAACAGCCACATCCGGCCTTTCTTGTTCTTCAGGAACAAGTTCTTCGCGTGACCGCCATCTAGCGCGCCACGCAGGGCCTTGGAATCATCCACGGTGAATAGTGGCGGATGGCTGATGGTCTGGTAAAAAATATCGAGACCGTCAAGGCGCTCAAATAGGTCCGCAGGCGTCTTAGGGCCAGCCATGGGAGCGATTTAGCGGCCCCAGGCGCGGTATTCAGCGCTGTCGATGTGCACGAATCCGGATCGGCTGTATTTGCCAACACCGCCAAGCTTCATTGCTTTTGCAGCGCGAGCGATGGAATTCACGGAATAGCCATCGATCTTGATATCGATTGCCATGCCTTTGACGTGATAGCTATTCCGAGCGACGCCGCCGGATTTCCGCGCCAGCATGGCGTTTGTCGCTGGGCTACGGTAGCCGGAAACGATCTTGATCGGCTTATTCGTGCCCAGCCAGCGGCGGACAGAATATAAATAATCGATAACTTGTGGATCCATTGCGCGGCTTTGATCGTTACGCCAGTCACGCATGATCGAATTAATCTTCCGGAGACCGTTCCTGGAATACTTATTCCCGATCCGATAAACCACACTCAGCTTTTCGCCAGTGTGTGTCTCCACCAGCTTAAGAGAACGGCGTCCGCGCGCGGCTTCCGCATCGTCTGGCGTAAGCCCAACGATACCGGCCGCACCGACGCCTGCCGTGAGGGCAAGCAGTTTACGGCGCGAAATAATGCGCTCTTCCAATTCCTCGTGGTCCAAGGATTCCTCCGTCACCATGACACGGGGCGCGTCTGTTCTGTAGAGATACGCCCACATGGTTTTAAAATGGTTACCAGACTAGATATAGCCTTGCCAAGTCTTTGTTGGCGCCACAATTACGTTTCTAGCGGCAATGTTGCCGCAGTGAGCCATTTTGCGACAGCTGCGGGAAGCTGTGGGCCGACTAGGGCTTTTACCTGGGCATGATAGGCATTTACTTGGCTCTTTTCTTCGTTGCTCAATAAGCCTGAATCAATCAGTCGCCGGTCATAGGGTGCGAAAGTGAGTGTTTCGAAACCTAGAAAGGCCCGCTCGCCACCAAAGATATCCACAGGTTCCATTAAAATGAGATTTTCTATGCGGATGCCAAAAGCGTCCGTTTTGTAGTAGCCAGGCTCGTTCGAAAGGATCATACCCGGCTCCAGCACTGCTGACCCGGCCTTTGATATCCGTTGCGGGCCTTCGTGCACGGATAGATAGCTGCCAACACCGTGGCCTGTGCCGTGGTCAAAATCGAGCCCTGCCGCCCATAGCGGCGCGCGAGCCAAGCTATCTAGTTGCGCTCCTGTGGCACCTTTAGGGAACTTGGCGGCGCTCAGTGCGAGATGCCCTTTGAGCACCAACGTATAAGCTCGCCGCATTTCATCTGTCGGTGCGCCGATGGCAATCGTGCGGGTGATATCCGTTGTGCCGTCCACAAATTGCCCGCCTGAATCGACTAAGTAGAGTGATCCTGGCTCCAACTCCCGATCACTTTCGGGCGTCACGCGGTAATGGACGATGGCACCATTCGGCCCGGCACCCGAAATCGTTGGGAATGAGAGGTCGCGGAAACCTTCGAGTTCTCGTCGATATGCTTCTAATTGGTCTGAGGCCTGCAGTTCCGTAACACCGCCGGCTTGTGCCTCTCTGTCCAGCCAATACAGAAAACGGGCGATAGCGACTGCGTCCCGGAGATGTGCGGCGCGGGTTCCAGCAATTTCAGCCGCATTCTTCCGGGCCTTCGGCAGGCTTGTCGGATCATCGCCAGATATGGTCTCCGCACCATTTGCTTCCAAGATTTGGCTGGAGGCGGCTGGTGCTGACCTGGGAACCAGCAAGCGCTTGCCTTTGAAGGCTTCGAGTGCTGTTGGAAACTGTTCAAACGATTGAATATCCACCTGATTGCCGACCCATTCCCGCACGCCGCCATCCAGCTTTGCAGCGTCTACAAACCAAGAGACGCCAGCGTCAGCGCCTAGGATTGCGAAGGAGAGGGGCAGAGGTGTGTGGTCCACATCGCCGCCGCGCACATTCAGCAACCATGCAACGCCATCGGGCGCCGTCAGGAGCGCCGCATCCAGGCCTTTGCCCGCGAGATCGGCTGCAAGCCGCGTCCGCTTGTCGGTAGAGGCTTCACCGGCATATTCCAGCGGATGCGGGGTGATGGGTGCTTGCGGCGGGGCTGGGCGATCTGCCCAAACGGCGTCTACGAGGTTCTGCGGCGCTGCTGCAAGGCTGCCGCCCGCTTTCGCCACCGCCTCCTTGAATTTCTTAACCTCGCCTGGCGTCAGTAGCCAAGGGTCGTAGGCCAGTACATCGCCCTTGGCCAAGTTTGTAGCGACCCACTCATTGGCGGGCGCTTCAATACTATGGTGGGTTTCAAAGATATCGGGGTCAGTTTCCTGGGTGAGCTGTAGCGTATAGCGGCCATCAGAGAACACGGCGGCTTTCTTCTGCAATACGACGGAAATCCCGGCCGATCCTGTGAAGCCAGTCAGCCACGCCAGCCTATCAGCTGAAGGCGGCACGTATTCGCCTTGAAACTCATCCGCGCGGGGCTGAATCCAGCCAGCGTAGCCTTCTGCTGCAAGCGCTTCCCGCAGGGCTTTGATACGCGCTGTCGTCATAGCTGCCGCTCCTTAAACGCAGATATGCAAATTTGGCATGCTGCATTGCAATATCTGCGATTCATTTTACGAAAATTAGGCGTATGTCTAGCGCAATGTAAGCGCGCTGGACACATTAGGGATCGCCCAAGGGGGCGTAAATAAGTCGGGCGCAGGAGAAAGACGATGACGATGCAAGAGCAAATCCTGGAATGCCGGCGGCAAGATGCTCAATCTCTCCGCGCGATGATCGCTAATCTTTGGCAGCGGATGACAGCTGCGCATAATCCTGGCCTCGACGCCATGGAAGCCGCGCGTCTGGATTGTGAACGCCAGGACGCTGCCGAAATTCGCAGCTGGCTCCGCCGGATCGTTGATGCGGTCGTAGGCCTGTTCACACACCGCAAGGGTGCTGCGCACGTATAAGCTAATGTCAGGGCCGGATTGGTTTGCGCAATACCAGTGCCAGCCAATCGCCCTGGCGGATGCGCCGCTCCAGCACGAGCCCATGGGCGCGATGGGGTGCCAGCACAAACGGCTCCTGCCAATATAGGAAGCCTGAAAGCACAGCCCGTCCGCCCGGTGTTAGACTGCGCGCTAAATCCCCCGCCATCCGCCGCAGCGGGCGGGCCAGAATGTTCGCTAACACAAGATCAAACGGCCCAGCGCGTTGAATTGTTTGGGATGCCCATCCGTTCGCAGTGACGGCACGAAGCTTGTGTGGCGCATGATTTTGCCGGGCTGTTTCATCCGCGACAGCGACGGCGCGTGGATCAATATCTGTCAGCAGTACGTTTGGTTTCGCGGCTTTGTATGCGGCCAAACCCAGCACGCCCGTGCCACAGCCCAAATCCAGTACATTGCGAAGCGGCTGCTGCTTCAGCACGTAATCCAGCGCGCGCAAGCAACCTTTGGTGGTTTCATGCTCGCCAGACCCGAATGCCCCACCCGCTTCGACAAGCAGGTCAATGACCCCCGGTGGTGCACGTTCCGTCACATGCCTGCCACGCACACGGAAGCGCGAGACGCGGATTGGTGGCAGGCTTTCCAGCACCTTTGCCGCCCAATCGGCATCGTCTAACGCTTCGATGATGAGCTCTGGCGTGGGATCGCCAGACGCTGCGGCGGCGATAGCCACGGCAGACTCTAATGCCGCGCGGCTTGGGCGTTCGGTGAAGATCGCTTCGACAATGCAAGCATCGGCCATGTACAGATCACCAGCCCATGTGGCTGGCTCAGGTGCGCTGCGGGGCGGTGTATCAGTCGCGCGTTCATAGATTGAGATGGCGACAGCGTCTGCCTCAAGGGCAGCTTCATAGGCCGGTGCGGCGGCGCTGGAGACAGCGACAGCCACGCGCCATTGCGTTGGCAAGGACATATCAGACTTTCTCTACGAAACTCGCGACGACAGTTTTATCGCCAGCTTGCTCAAACGCGATCTCAAGCCGATCATGGTCTACGTCTTCCACCCGGCCATAGCCAAATTTCTGATGAAACACGCGCTCGCCGATCGCAAAATCAACTTTGGGCTTGGCGCGGGCCTTCACTTCGAATCCAACGCCATCAATCACTTGGGCGCGCGGACCAGCAGCGCGTGCGCCCATCGCCCGGGACTTTGTGGATTGGTACCCGCCGCTCGCCATGCCTTGTCCGCCAGAGAATTCTGGCGTTTGCGGATAGCTGGCACCAAGGCCTTCTGGCGCATCCCGTTCAATATGTTCGGCTGGTAGCTCATCAATGAAACGAGAGGGCAGGGACGATACCCATTGGTTATAGACACGCCGGTTTGCGGCAGCGGAGATGATGGCATACCGCCTAGCCCGCGTTAGCCCTACATAAGCCAAGCGACGCTCTTCCTCGAGCCCAGCGCGACCGGACTCATCCAACGCCCGTTGGTTTGGGAACATCCCATCCTCCCATCCCGGCAGGAATACGATGTCAAATTCCAGGCCCTTAGCGGCATGGAGTGTCATGATGCTGATAACATCATCACCGGCGTTCTGGTCGTTTTCCATGACCAGGCTGACATGCTCCAGAAAGCCCATCAGGTTCTCGAACTCACCGATGGCGCGGACGAGCTCTTTAAGGCTCTCAATACGGCCAGGCGCTTCGGGCGATTTATCATTGCGCCACATATCAACATAGCCGGACTCGTCCAGCACCGTTTCCAGCAGCTCGACCTGATCGACGCCGTCGCTGAGGGCGCGCCATCTATCGAACATCTGGACGACAGCACCAAGGCCGTTTCGGGCTTTCGGGCGTAATTCGTCCGTTGTTGAAAGCTGGCGGGACGCTTCAAACAGCGAAATCTGTTTGGCGCGGGCAAGCGTATAGGCTGCCTGAATCGTAGCAGCACCAAGCCCGCGCTTCGGCGTGTTTACGATCCGCTCAAATGCCAAATCATTGTCCGGCTGCACAACAATGCGCAGATAGGCCAAAGCGTCCCGAATTTCCGTGCGTTCATAAAAGCGCGGTCCGCCGATGACGCGGTAGCACAGGCCAAGTGTGACGAAGCGTTCCTCGAAGGCCCGGGTTTGGAACCCGGCGCGGACCAGAACTGCCATCTCGTTCAGTGAAACCTTCTTCCGCTGCTGGTTTTCAACCTCGTCGCCGACCATGCGGGCCTCTTCGTCTCCGTCCCAGAGTAGGCGAAGCTGCACTGGCTCGCCCATATCGGCTTCGGTCCAGAGCGTTTTGCCAAGCCGCTCCTCATTATTGGCGATGAGGCCGGAGGCCGCGCCGAGGATGTGGCCAGTCGAGCGATAGTTCCTCTCCAACCGGATTACGCGCGCACCTGGGAAATCTTTCTCGAAACGCAGAATGTTCCCGACCTCAGCACCACGCCAGCCATAGATTGACTGGTCGTCATCACCAACGCAGCAGATGTTCTTGTGCTCCTGTGCCAAGAGCCGCAGCCAGAGATATTGGGAAACATTGGTGTCCTGATATTCATCCACCAGCACATATTTGAAGCGCCGCCGCCAATCTTCCAGCACGTCTGGGTGCTCTTGGAAGATCGTGGTCATGTGCAGCATCAAATCGCCGAAGTCGGCGGCGTTCAGAGTTTTGAGACGTTCTTGGTATTGCGCATAAATTGCCTGGGTGCGGCCATTGGCGAAGTCGCCCGCGTCTCCCTTAGAGACCTTGTCCGGCGTTTGCGCCCGGTCTTTCCAGCGTTGGATGCGCCCCATCAAGGCGCGGGCGGGCCAGCGACCGGTATCGATATTCTCCGCCTGCATCAATTGTTTCAGCAGGCGAAGCTGGTCATCGGCGTCCAGAATGGTGAAGTTGGATTTCAGGCCGACAAGTTCCGCATGGCGGCGCAGCATCCGTGCAGCAAGGGCGTGGAAGGTGCCAAGCCACATGCCTTCTGCAACACCGCCGATCAGCGCGCCAACGCGATCTTTCATCTCGCGGGAAGCTTTGTTCGTGAAGGTCACTGCCAGAATTTGCCGCGGCCATGCTTTGCCAGCGACCAGAAGATGCGCGATCCGTGTTGTCAGCGCTTTGGTTTTACCTGTGCCCGCACCTGCGAGCATCAGCACAGGGCCATCCAGCGTTTCGACCGCTTTTAGCTGTTCCTCGTTCAGCCCGTCCAAATAAACCGGGCGTCCTTCGACCATCGTAGGCGCTGGCGGTGGCGGCGGCGCGTAGCCTGGATTGGCGCCATCATAGAAGGCGTCATCGTCGAATGGGTTGGTGGAATTGCTCATGCATCATCATATAGCGCGGATATGCCGGTTCGGGCGCCCTTACTGTTTCACTTGCCCTGTGGATTGCTGTGCAGTCACTGCAGGTCGGGCTTTCCGCACCAGATCCGCCACGGCATCAGCGGCGGCACCTGCTGCATCTGGTGCCATTGCAGCCAGGCCGGCGTCAACTGCAGCAAGCGGTGCTTGATTTTTTTGGTTGACGGTTCCCAGAACCAGTCCCGCTTTATCGACAACAGTCCAGCGGATTTGAATTTGCACGGTTTCCCGGCCGCCAGCTTTCACGGGTTCGATGGCGGCGCGCACATGGATCACAGCATTGGCTGTACTTTCTTCGCCGGGCTGCATGCCACGGGCTGCAAATTGGGCTGCCATTGCGCGGGATAGCGGGCCGCCATCCTCAAAGCCTTGTGTTTTTGCCGGCGGGATGGCAACGACCAGTGGGGCGACGGCCTGCTGCGGGGGCGGCTCTACTGGCCCCCAAATATCAACGATACGAGCCGTGATGGCATTGATGACAGCGATGGTTTCACCCCGTTCGACCCTGAAATCCAACGGCGTCGGGATAGAAAATGCATCCCATATGGCACCATCCGGGCCTTCAAGACGCCACCAGATGTCAACATACCCTTTGCCATCAAATGTGGCCGGGGCGGCGGCTGAGAGCAGTTTGGCGCTATAGGCCCCTGCGACATCAATCCCAGCAGCGACCTCTTGCTGCACAAGGGAGCGAGCGAGGCGGCGACGGAAGGCGAGGCTATCTGCGTTAGCATTCTCAACCGGGGCGATGAAAATTCCGCCGATAGCGGTTTCCTGCAGCGGCGGCGCTGTCAGCAGTTCGCTATTCCGGTCTGTGCGGAACACGGTTGGCGGCAGTCCGCAGCCTGCGAGCATCAAAGCCGCCAGGATCGCAGCTACATGAACACGCATGATGCCATTCCAGCCAGGATAAGCACGAATATGAAGATGATCAGATGCGGCAATGAATGGCCTTTGTAGCGACGAACTTTGGGAAACTCATACAGGAGTATAGTTCGCTCTAGCGCCAAGTTCATCTGCGACGTAGGGTTCCTGCAAATGAAAGCCCTAAAGCCGAGGAGGCCCATCTGATGGCCGCAACAACAACGCTGCGTTTGAATGCAGAAGACAATGTCGTCGTCGCCCGCGTGGATTTAGCACCGGGTGCGCCGGTTGAAGATGGTGTAGCCGCCACAGCGCCCGTACCCTCCGGCCATAAAGTTGCTGTGAAAGCCATCGCAGAGGGCGAGGCGATCCGGAAATATGATCAGATCATCGGCTTTGCAGCCACTGATATCGCCGCTGGCGACCATGTGCATGTCCACAATTGCGCCATGGGGGATTTTGAGCGCGATTATGCCATCGGCAAGGATCTGAAGAACGTTGAATATGTGGCGGAAGCCGAACGCGCGACGTTCCAGGGGTATAAGCGCTCGAATGGTCGCGTAGGTACACGGAATTATATCGGCATCCTGACAAGCGTGAATTGCTCAGCATCCGTCGCCCGCTTTATTGCGCGGGACCTGGAAAAATCTGGTGTGCTGGATGACTATCCGAATGTGGATAGCGTTGTCGCACTGACCCACTCAACAGGGTGTGGCATGGCGGGTGCAGGTGAAGGTTATGAGAACCTGCAGCGTGCACTTTGGGGCCATGCGCGGCACCCGAATTTCGCAGGCGTGCTGATGGTCGGGCTCGGCTGTGAGGTCAACCAGATCGACTTTCTGCTGGAAGCTTACGGCATTGAGCGCGGGCCGATGTTCCGCACGATGAATATCCAGGATGGCGGCGGTACCCGGAAAACTGTCGATTGGGGCATTGAGCAGATCAAAGAAATGCTGCCTGAAGCGAATAAGGCAGAACGGGAAACGATTTCGGCTGAACATCTGACCGTGGCGTTGCAATGCGGCGGGTCGGATGGGTATTCCGGCATCACCGCCAATCCCGCACTTGGTTTTGCGGCGGATACACTGGTCCGCCATGGCGGCACGGCTATCCTGGCGGAAACGCCTGAAATCTACGGCGCAGAACATCTGCTGACACGCCGCGCGGTCTCAGACAAAGTCGCCCAAAAGCTGATTGAGCGGATAAAGTGGTGGGAGGATTACACGGCCCGTAACGGCGGCGAGATGGATAACAATCCTTCTCCTGGCAACAAGGCTGGCGGCCTCACGACCATTCTTGAAAAATCACTGGGCGCGGCGGCCAAAGGTGGCACGACCAATCTTGCCGGTGTCTACAAATATGGCGAGCCGGTGGATGCGCATGGCTTTGTCTTCATGGACAGCCCCGGCTATGACCCGGCCTCTATCACTGGTCAGGTAGCGAGCGGTGCCAATGTTGTATGCTTCACGACCGGGCGCGGCAGCGTATACGGCAACAAGCCTTGTCCATCGATAAAGCTCGCGACCAATTCGGCCATGTACAACAAGCTCAGCGAAGATATGGACGTAAACTGCGGCCCCATCGCTGATGGTGACGCGACCGTTGAGGACATCGGCACAGAAATCTTCGAGATGTTCCTGGCAGTCGCCTCTGGCAAACAGACCAAGAGCGAAGCCCAAGGCCTTGGCGATGCTGAGTTTATTCCTTGGCAAGTCGGCGCTGTGATGTGAGCTTGGCCTCCTCAATGAAGACCGCCAAAGGTGGCTGCGCCTGTGATCAAGTTCGGTACGAGGCCGAACTGCCTGCGCTTTTCGTACATTGTTGCCATTGCACGAGATGCCAACGGCAATCGGGTGCTGCGTTTGCGCTGAATGCGATGATCGAAGCGAACCGGGTGCGATTGACGTCGGGTGAGATTGAAGTGATCGATACCCCAAGTGAAAGCGGCAAAGGCCAAAAGGTTTGTCGCTGCCCAACCTGCAAAACGGCAGTGTGGAGCATCTATGCCGGCCCTGGCCCTAAGTTCCTGTTTTTACGGGTAGGAGCCATGGATCAACCGGACCTTTTGCCACCCGATATCCATATTTTCACCGACAGCAAACAGCCTTGGATCCAGCTGCCGGAAGGCGCGCCTTCCGTCGAGCAGTTTTATGATCGGAAGGCGTATTGGCCAGCGGTATCGCTGGAGCGGATGCAGCAGGCGATTGCTTCTGAATAATTAGGTTCCGGCCTCATCCGATTTCTCGCTGCTCTTACCCTCGGTCAGCATTTTCTGCTCATCTGTGGGTGCCCCTTCCTTCGTTTCACCGAAGTATATTGTCCGATGTGGGAAGGGGATTTCGATCCCGCGTTCGTCGAACACGCGCTTTAGGATGGCGTTATATGCCCGACCAACACCCCATTGCTTGCCAGGCGCGCATTTAATGCGGCTGCGGACCGTAACGGCGCTGTCGCCAAACGTTGTGACGCCAAACCATGTCATGTCTTCCAGAATGAGCTGGCCCCATTGTTCGTCTGCGCGCAGTTCTTCAAACGCGTCGGTCATAGCGACCTTGGCATCGTCGACGTTTTCTTTGTAGGCAATGCCCATGTCGCAGACATATTGGCCGAACTCGCGCATGAAGTTCGTGACCATATCGACGGATGAGAACGGGATAATGTGGAAGGCGCCGTGCAAATCGCGCAAGCTGACGGAGCGGATCGTCAGCCGCTCAACCGTTCCAGTTGTGCCGCAAACATTCACTACATCACCCACATTCATCGCATTTTCGAACTGAATGAAGATGCCGGTGATAATGTCCTGCACCAGCTTCTGCGCGCCGAAACCAATGGCCAGGCCGAAGACGCCGGCAGACGCGATCAGCGGCGCTATGTCGATGCCAATTTCGGAAAACGCAAACATGATCGTGATCACGATGAGCGCAATAGTCATGGCGTTTCTGAATAGGCTGAGCAGCGTGCGCTCACGTGCCGTTGGCGTCGAGCCGTAATCAGGGTTGAGGCGGAAATCGATCCAGGAGGAGATCGCCAGCCATACAGCGAAACCGAGCAGCAGAATGAAGAATAGGCTGAACAGGATGCCCGTTAGATTCACGCCAACCTGGCTGATCAGCCAGCCATGCACATCGATCAGGTCAATCGTGTTAACCACGAACAGCACCACGGCGACGATGATCGCGAAACGCACCAACAGCAGCAGCTTCGGCACGAAGGCATTCAGGCGGGGCTCTAAGAGCGGCAATCGCTGGGTGACTTGCTCCGGCAGGCGGACACCGCGCGCCATCAAACGTCGCAATCCTGCACCAACGATCGCGCCAATGATGACGGCAGCCAGGACGCGGGCCGATCCAGCAAGTATCGGGAACAGCAGGCCGCCTGGCCTTGTGATAACGATGATGAACAGCACGGCCAGATACACCAGTACAGGCACATGCCAATTGTGGGCCAGGAACCGGAGTGCGCCGGGACGATCTGTCAGACCTTGGCCACCGACGAGCCAATCTGCGACAGCAGCACGGTTCGATAGTGTTAGCGTGATGAGGATCAACAGTGCCGTCAGATAGACCAACACTGCAGCAGCTTGGCCTGCCATAAATGAGACGTTTTCATTGATGATGGGGACAATCAGCAACTGGCCATAGCCGAGCACGCTTACTGCTGCACCAACCCATTTCGTTAGTAATCGCGCCGCCCGGTCTGGCAGCGGTGCAGGCCGAAGTTCACTGGCGGCAGGCGAGAGGATTGTCCGCATGGCAACCTTGATCATCTCAACAATGAGGAAGGCGTTCAGGTATAGAGCCTGCCGGGTGCTGATAGCGCTGTATTCGCCAATGAAGGCGACCGCCACCAGATATCCTAGGCCCCATGCGAGCAAGACCACGCCAGCGTCAATCACGACAGACCCAAGTGCCAGCATCGCGCTTCGCAAAAAACCGGCACCGTCAGCCTGCGCGCCAATCCGTCGATAAAGCCGCTTCGCAAATCGCCGCAGCACTAAGAATACACCGACGGTGACGACAATGATCAGCGCCAGATCAAGTAAGGCGTCCGTCAGGATAGATGCCTTGGTGCTTTCCAACGCCGCCAGCCTTTCCGGGGCTGAGATAAGCTGGGTCCAGATTTTGCCTGCACCCTCTGCAATGTGGGTTGAGATTGATGCAGTTGTTTCCGCAATTTTGCGGCCAACCGAAGGTTCGTGCGGTTCAGGCGCTGGCTTGGCACTGCCATCGGCAGGCGCGCTGATACGCTCAAGCTCTTTGATAAGCGCGGCGCGTGCAGTGTCGTCCTTCAGCACATCAGCCAGCACCCGGGCCTGCTCCGCTGGCATCGTGCTTTCTGTTTTCGCTCCCGGAATAACCTGAGCGGCTACAGGGCTTGGCACCGCGAAGAGTGTGCTGACTGCAATAACGAAAAAAACGACAGCGATGAAACCACGGTTGATGAGGCAAAGACTGTTCAAAGGAAAACTCCGGCGCCGCGCTGGACGGGAAAGGTCAATGTGTGCGGAGAGTTATACTCTCTCCATAGATAGTCAAACTGTCTTTCAATGCATACCATTCCCCAGGGTCATCAAAGCTGCCAAGATTATGGGAGCAGTCACATTCTAAAACGCGAAGGAGCTCCGCCATGGATGGCATGTCCCTACTCCCCTCGGCTTATGAATTGGCACCCGGTGAAGCTGAACGTGAACTTCGGGTGCAGCTTGCAGCGGCCTATCGACTTGTCGATTATTTTGGCTGGACAGAGTTAATCTATGGTCACCTGACAGCACGATGCCCAGGCCCGGAGCATCATTTTCTGATCAACCCTTATGGCCTCAACTACGATGAAGTGACAGCCTCTAACCTGGTCAAGATTGACCTTGAAGGGAATGTGATTGAAGGGCAGGGGCATGGCGTGAACTATGCCGGGTTCGTAATCCATTCAGCTATTCATATGGCGAAGGACGAGGAAAATCGTGTGGTTATGCATACGCACACGCGCGCGGGCATGGCAGTGGCGGCCTTGGAGGATGGATTACAGCCAATCTCAATGACGTCGACGCAATTTTATGATGACATCGCTTACCATGACTATGAAGGCGTCAGCCTCTATCTGGATGAACGCGAGCGCGTGCTTGATGCATTGGGCGATTCAAAAGCCATGATCCTGCGAAATCACGGCCTACTCACTGTCGGGCGGACGGTGCCTGAAGCGTTCCTATATCTCTATCGCTTGGAGCGGGCGTGCCAGGTGCAAATTGATGCAAGCGCAGCTGGTAAGCTTCGTCTTTTGACCGATAATGTCGCTACCCGTAGCCGTGAAGACATGCGAAAAGGCCTGACTGAGAAGCCAAAGGGTGACCTTGAGTTTGCTGCACTTATGCGGAAACTCGACAAAACTGACGACAGTTACCGCAACTAGGAAAACTTCAACGTGATCAATACAGTGAGGCCGGCAAGCGTCGGCATGTCAGCAGATCGCCTGCAGCGGATTGGTGGCTGGATGGATGGCTATGTCGATAGCGACAAATTGCCAGGCTGCATGACGCTTATCGCGCGCCACGGCCAAGTCGCCTACTTGGATAGCCGGGGCATGGCGGATGAAGCGGCTGGGCGTCCTATCGCCCCGGACGATATTTTCCGCATCTATTCAATGTCCAAGCCCATTGTCTCCGCGGCGGCTATGGTGCTCTACGAAGAGGGCTTGTTTCAGCTGGATGATCCTGTCGCGCGTTATTTGCCAGAATTCGGCGATGCTCAGCTTTGGCTAGACGGCGAAGGCGCTGACATGAAGACCGAGCCTGTAGGTGACGCCATGCAGGTCTGGCATCTGATGACCCATACCTCGGGCCTCATTTATGGCAATCGTGAAGATGGGGCTGTAGGCGCAGCTTATCGTGCAGCAGGTGTCGATTTCTCTGGAAGCCGCAATTCCGGCACGCTGGAAGAAATGACCAAACGGCTGGCGACCATGCGGCTCCGCTGGCGCCCGGGCACACGCTGGGAATACAGCGTATCAACAGATGCGCTTGGCCGGTTCATTGAAGCTGTCGCAGGTGCGCCGCTTGATGAAGTGCTGCGCACGCGTATCTTCGAACCGCTCGGTATGGACGACACGTATTTCCAGCTTCCAGCAGAGAAAGCCGGCCGGTTAACGTCACTTTTCACTAAGCAGGCAGATGGCTCGCGCGTGGAGACTGACCCGGCGAGCGTAGACTCTTCATGGGTGAAGCCGGTGACCTTATTCTCCGGCGGTGGTGGGCTCGTCTCAACCGCGAGTGATTACCTGAAATTCTGCGAGATGCTGCGGGGCTTGGGCGCATATGAAGGCACGCGTGTGCTTGGCCGAAAGACAGCGGAATACATGATGCGCAATCATTTGCCAGGCAATGCCGATCTCACATCCATGGGACAGCCTGTCTTTAGTGAGACGGCTTATGACGGTATCGGATTCAGCCTTGCCGGGTCCGTTGTCATTGACGCTGCAAAAGCAAAAGCGCTTTGTTCGGAGGGCGAATTTGCTTGGGGCGGTGTTGCTTCTACCGGTTTTTGGGTGGACCGGGCAGAAGGGATCGTCGCGATCTTCATGACACAGTTGATGCCGTCATCTTCCTACCCAATCCGGCGTGAGTTGCGGTCCTTGGTGTATCAGGCGATTGCGGAATAGCCGTCAAACGCTGTATGTGACTGATCTTACAGATGATGCGCCAAAACCTTGCACGATGGCGGCAGCTGCATAAGTTTATGCGCAAGAGAAGCAGCATCGCCTTTGGAGGGCCTTGAAAATGTCAGTACGGTTTAGTTTTGCACTTGTCGCGCTATCTGCGTTTAGTTTGGCGCTCGCAGCGGCGGCAGGCGGTCACGCTAGTGCTGCGGACCAACTCGCTCAGGCAAAGCCTGCAGATGCCCAACCTGCTGATAGTGCTGCCCCGGCAGCTCAGCCTGCGCCAAGTCCCAAAGATTACGGCGTGACAGACACAGCGCGGCCTTCAGACCCGGTGCTGATGGGCGGATTTATTTTTCGTCAGCGCTGTGCTGTATGCCATTCCAAGAAGGAAGGTGAGAAATTAGCCTATGGTCCGCATCTTGCCGGCATTTATGGGCGTGAAGTTGGGTCCACGGGTTGGTTTAGGCAGTCGAACGCGCTGACTGAGGCCGGTTTCCGTTGGGATGAAGCAAAATTGGACAGTTTCTTGCAGGACCCAAAGAAAGCAATTCCGGGCGTGAAAACTGATGTAGTTGTTCGCTTTAAGCGCTCTCGCACAGCGCTGATTGCCTATTTAAAGAGTCTTAAATAGCGACGGCAATCGGTTTGGATAATATTCTCTTCATTCTTCCTCGCTAAAGTCCTTCCTGATCCGCTGAAAGCGCCAACCTGATATCGCTGCGGTTCGGGAATCGAGGGACGAATGAGCTATAAAGAAAGTTACGGGCGCGCTGCCGCCATCGCAAAAGAAGCGCTGGAACAGATGGATTCGCTGCAGATTGCATCGCACCCAGACAACTTTGAAATCTGGTATGCTTTCCATGCTGGCATCGACGCCGAGCTCTCCCGGCAGCTGAGTGGCATGCTTGAGAGCGTGGATGAATTCGATCCCCACTCGTATCAAGACATCAAGCAATCCTATCTTGGCGAGGACGCCAGTCAGATAATCCAAGACGCCAGTGAAAGCGTCGAGGACATTATTGGCAAAGCCGCGACCTCAATCTGCGCTGCATCCGATAACGCAAAGCATTACGGCACGAAGTTGCAGAGGTTCAGTGGTGATCTCTCTGACGCTGCGCCAGAAAAAATCCAAGCACTGGTTAAGAGAGCGCTGATGGATGCGAAGGAGGCAATCGCAAAGAATGCGGCCCTCGAACGCGAGCTGAATGAAGCCAGCGACAGTATCACTGAACTGCAAACCAACCTTGATGACGCCC
>Ga0315321_10000203_pt1 | contig 41051 bp, 42 predicted proteins | sample M180m21515metaG_FD_203464 | JGI IMG/M metagenome (GOLD analysis project Ga0315321, IMG submission 203464) | Ammonia-oxidizing marine archaeal communities from Monterey Bay, California, United States - M1 80m 21515 | ecosystem: Environmental > Aquatic > Marine > Intertidal zone | place: USA... | reverse complement strand
CTTATCCACTTCAGCTTCCTCCCCTGAGCCAGTGCCTAGTATTCGCACTGTGTCATCAGTTATGTGCGTAGTGTAGTCCAGCTTACCCTCTGGATTGACTACCGCAATCTCATAGAAACCGTCCCACCCATCAAGCTTAATGACAGACGCAGCCCATCCATTGCTAAAGACAAACCAAGCGTAGTCATGCTGGGGCATTGACCGATGCTCTGAAAACACCACATCCCTGACGCTGATGCTACATCCATGCCCAATGACATAGTGAAGAACACCTTGGAGTTCGTACACCTTAGTTATGCCACTCATTTGTATACTCCCGTGGCATCAAAGCTATACCGCACACCATTCATGCATTCAGCACCCAGCACATCACCTTGACTGGCGATGAACACCATCAGCCCACCATCATAGTCCTCACATACCTGATGCGCACGCTCTATGTCCTCAGGAAAATAGTCATACTCTGTAATCGTCCCGAATCCATAGCTCAGTACACACAGGAACACTGCGGCTATGCCCTTGAGGATATTATCCTCGGTTCTCATTACATCTGCCATGTTGCTTACCTCTTACCGTGTCAAAAGTAACACGCAATTACCCACCCCTGAGGATGGGCAACGACTTGCTACTCTTCAAGATAGTCTTCAAGTTCCTCTTTAACATCGTCCCTTAGATTGAGCATACGAATATACATATGCACGCCAGTTTGCTCTGCTTGTGCTGCTTTGCGCTTGCCCGAAACTAATACGGACGTATCCTTAGCTGCCATCTCCACGCACTTATCGTAGTAGAACGCCTTCGCCTCAAACTCCCCAAGCCTTTCCAGAACGTCAGCTTTAGTGAACGGCTCTCTGCCCTCGTACATATCACCGAAGGCAATCTCAGAGATTTCCATCCACGACTGCTCATAACCTAGCAGTGTAAGGATGAGTTCTTCCTTACTCTGACTGCGCAGTTCATCAGCCCGCTGATTCGTTTCTTTACACAGCATATCTTTCTCCTGTCATGTGTGTACGCTACAGGATTGTGCATAACACACAGGCATACTCACCCCTGAGGATGAGCATGGTCTTTGTGCTACAGATTTACCTTTCCCTTTGGCTCAGGGTTATCGCGTTTCGCACGCTGCTCTTCACCTCTAGTCGGGAGCTTTATCAACTCCTTGAGTTCCTTAAGGTGCGCCTTTGTAAACTTCTTCATGTGTACCTCCTGCTTTGTTGTTGAATGATTGGGGATGATGAGGGTCATTGAGGACAATGAAACCCTCTGAGATGTACTGATAGTACCATCATCCCCATTGTCCCCATCTGAGAGGTAGTGTGTGTGTGCGCGGCTGAGAGGGCAAAATGTAGCCGCGCTAATAGATTGAGATTTACTACCAGCTTTACTCAGGAATTGGGGACAATGGGGACAATGAAATCTATTATACCTTATAAAAGATATATAGATTAATGACTTACCCTCTGCCAGAGCCTCAAAATCACGGGGACAATGAGGGGACAATGGCGGGACAATGGGGATAAGGGCTTATCTATATGTACGTCATAGCATACACATAGAAAAGCCCTACCACCTTTCGATGATAGGGCGTTAACACCAGAGCCGCGCTTAACTTTCGCGCAGTTCCTCAAGTGCAGCCTCAACAACAGCAATCAGCTTGGCTTTAGTACCACCGAATGCCAGCACTGCTTTGAAGCTAGATGCTATGTATTTCTCAATAGCTGTGACCTTTTTGTACTTGGTCTTTTTAGCATCAGCCTTGGCAATGGTTTCCTGAGACATATCAAACAGCTTGTTGTCAATCAGGGTCTCAAGATACATTACCTCAGTCCCCTCGAAATCAACTAACTCTTTAAGCATATCTCGCCGCGCAGCCGCAGCCTTTGCATCGGTATTATTTCCTTTGTACTTATACCGATTGTCGACAGAGACCAGCTCCCAAGACTTACCGACAGTAGCCCTCAGCAGCGCAATAGTCTCATTGCGCTTGCCGTCTGCGCGACCAGCATTAATCAGCTTATTAAGTCCATCCATCCAATTGTTAACGACTGCTTCAATAATTATCTCTTTAGCCAGTACCCAGTAGACTGCTGTCCGTTTCTCAGCAGCCGCGCCAGAATATGGTTCTAAACGTACCAGCAATGCTTTCTGCTCTTTTGTTGCTTTACTCATAATATCATTCCTTATTACATTGGTCATATACTCGGAAGTGAGCATACATACCGCATAACCCCTATGGGCTATGCACTATGTACGCGCAAAGATACCGCGCACAGTCTCATTACTGTGCGCGGCGTGGACTTATTCTCTGTCGAGTGCTGGACTAGGCATACCAGTGCGGGGAAGAGTCCAATTCGAGTCTCCGCATTTTCACCACTGACGTTCAGGCATTAGTGGTTCACCGGCTGTCTGACGTGGCGCGTTGTCGCCCGTCTGTGTAGCGAGTCCGTACCCGCTTGACACTGAGATGATATCCAATGGCTAATAGCAAAGTGATTCACATCACAGAGCCATAGCCATACCGTACATCTTGTTGCTTACATAGTAGGTAATCAACACAATATAGCGAACGCACTATCTAGGATTAGGGGCGCGGCATGGACATGGGGGTATACGTGGTCTATATATATTAGGTGTTTCCACAAAATTTTTTATCAGAATAACATATAGACGTTATTCTTAGCCGCACAAATGCCCGGTACCTTTTTAGTCGCTAAGGACTCTTAGCCGCGCCTAGTACTGGGCTTGCTTTATTAGGAACTTAGCCATATCATCAATACGTAACTACTTAGGAATTAAAATGGCTAGACCAAATAGAAACCTTAAAAAATTAAATTTTTATCTGAGTGAAGCAACCCATAATTGTTTAAAGCATTTAGCCGCGCTTAGGGAAACAACTGTCTCTGAGTTAATGCGGGAAGGGTTACGTCAATACGCACTGACTGAACTTAACAAGGAAAAGGATAGTGGAAGAATCGTCACAGGCGGAGCTGGACAAGATGCTAGCAGAGATGTTGCCACCAACGCAGAAGGAATTAACTCCAACGGCGCAGAAGGGTAACGACCATGATGCGAAGCTTGCGATGGAGCTGGTCTCTAATATCAGACCTCGTACAGAAGTTGCGGCTGCGTATGGGTACACTGCGGCTCAACTCAAAGCGCGGCTACGAAACGAATCTTTTCGAGCAGTACTTAGAGAAGCGAAGCGGCTCTGGGCAGCAGACACCAACGCCAAAGACCGAGCGCGCCTCAAGGCGGGTATGCTTGTTGAAGACTCACTCCTCGACATCTATGAAATCGTCACAGACCAAGGAGCAACTCCCTCAGTAAGAAACCAAAGCTTCCAGAACCTAGCTAAAGTAGCTGGGCTGGACCAACCGCAGAAGGGTGGGGAAGGTGGTGGACTACGTATAGTTTTTAATATGCCGACAGGGGAACAGGAGATTTCCTTACCAGCTATTGACATAGACCCTGAGTAATGGTGCAATTGCATTGCACCCCCGTCAGTTTTCTCCTTTCTGACGCGAAACCCCAAGAGGCTCTCCCTCTCTTGGGGTTTCTTTTTATGTGACCCTATACTATATTAACCACTCAAACAGAGGAGAACATTGTGGTAACTGAAGTTATTGACACTGAAGAAGACGCAGTAATAAAGATAGTTCAGCTTAAAACTGATATTGCTAGGCTAGAAGCTGACAAGCTTGAGATGCAGGGGACTATTGATGGGTTAACTACTCAGATAGTTCAGATACTCAGTGATGCCGAAGAATAGCGATAAAAAACTGAAAGGGCTTTACGGTAGCTATAACAAGCCTAAGCGAACCCCTGACCACCCTACTAAGTCACATATGGTGGTGGCTAAGGAAGGGGATAAGGTTAAGACTATACGCTTTGGGCAGCAGGGCGTTTCGGGTGCTGGCAAAGACCCCCAGACAGCCAAAGAAAAAGCTAGGAAGAAATCCTTCAAAGCCAGACACGCCAAGAATATATCTAAGGGCAAGATGTCTGCCGCGTACTGGGCGGATAAAGTAAAATGGTAATTGTAATATCATGCAGTGGAAGCCAGCCGATTTAATAATCATAATAGTGACCATAAGCGTTTGCTTGGCACTGTTGCTTGCTATGCTTAAACCACTAATTACTGGTGAGCCACTCAGCGTGGAAAAGGCAGAGATGGTAAAGATAATAATCTTGACGTTGGTAGCATTGGTCTCTGTGTATATTGGTAAAAAGGTATAACTCAGATGTATAAAGTAAAATGGTAATTCAATTGTACCTCCGACTGATGAACGAGGCTGAGTACTATAGGCGGCTAAATGACTCTTAACCAGAAACAAGTAGAGTTCACACGTACACTGGGTCATTTTATAGTGTGGTGCTTCCGTAACGACTACGAAGTTATTGGTGCGGAATTACTAAGAACTAAGGAACAGGCTGAGATATACGCTGCTGCTGGAAAGGGCATAATCAATAGCGTCCATAGGCTTAAGCTGGCTATTGACCTGTTTAGGGTTGTAGGTGGCAAAGTATCATGGGACACTAAAGACTATGAGCCACTAGGTAGGCAGTGGAAGAAGCTACACCCCGATGCAAGATGGGGCGGGGACTTTACTAATAGAGACTGTGTACATTTCAGTTTTGAGTACAAAGGACGTAAGTAAGTGGACAAGAGCGTAAGTGATTTTGTTATTGTTGTGATTACTACAGTATGCGTGCCATTGTTGGCTTGGACTTCTCTGACCCTATGGGACTTAAACATACAAGTAACAAGACTTAGCGAAGCTACATCACAGTTGACCGCAAGGCTTGCTGAGACGAATAGAGTAGTAGTAACCCGCGTGGAATTTGAGGCACATAATGAGCGACTAAACCAAGAACGCACTGGAATCAACATTAGACTTAACAAACATGATGACCAGATTCGCGCACTTGAGATGAAGCGTAAATAATTTTAAACAACGAGGCTAAACCAATGAAATTTTTCCTAAAGAGTAAAACAATCTGGGGCGTGATTATGATGGTAGCCCCCCAAGTCTTGCCAATCGCTACACTGTTTGGTCTACCTGTTGGTGGTGATGATGTAACACTGCTTGGCAACTTTGGCGATTCCGCCTTAGAAACTGTTGGTGCTGGGCTTGCTATTTATGGTAGGTTTAAAGCTGGCGGTATAACAGTAAAGCCTTAAAAGTTAAGACTAACCTTGGTATAGAGAGAGAAAAATGGCTAATAACAAACCCCACTGGTCTACTATAAAAGACCCAGTAAAGCGCCGAATAGCTAAAGAGAAGCAAGAAGCCCGCATTGAGGCTAATAAAGAAAATAGTAAGCAGAATAAGTATGACACAAATCAACATGCGTCATTTGCTGGCATGGCTAGGGGCTTACGAAATACTCTTGGGATGAATGCCGAGGAAACCAAGCCGCGTGCTGATGGTAAAAAATACATTGGGGACAATCCCAAGATTGCTAAGAGGTACGACTCAGATAGACGCACATCGGCTAAAGAGCGTGGAAATGAAAAAGAAAGCAAACGTGTAAGCGTCACCGAGCAAAGCAGATATAAAAATCAGATGGCTAATGCTCGGACGGAAGATGCTAGGCAGAAACGAATCGCAGGGTACGAAGACCGTAAGGCTAAGATTTATAAAGACTCTGATGATAAGGTTAATAAAAGCATAGCTGATAAAGCAGAAACTGCTAGAAAAATGGCTGGCGGTGAGTCTAAGCCTAAGCCTAAGAGCCAAGCTGATATTGCTAGGGAAACTGCTGGGAATGTTATAGCCGCAAAGGGCAGTGAGACTAAAGCTAAAACTAAAGCTAAAACTCCTTCAGGTAAACCATCTAAGTATGACTCTGGTACACGAGGTGAGGCTTTCAAAGCAGCACGCAAAGCTGGCATGAAGTCCTTTATGTATAAGGGCAAAAGATACAATACTAAAACTGCCGAGGAAAAAGATAGCGGGCGTAAGATGTCACTACCCGCAGAGAAAGCTACCCGAAAGAATCAGAAAGCTGTAGCCGCCTCTAAGTATGCACGCAATAAAAAAGCTGCTGAAACTTCCCGTAATAAGAAAGAAACCAAAGAAAATGCTTCTAACAAGCTTAAGGGCGAGGGTAAATATACTAAGGCTGCTGAAGACTTAGCCAAAGTTCTAGCTAAGACTAGCGACCGGAAAAAAGTAAATACGCCCGCAGAACCCAAGAAGTCTACTAAGAAGCGGTCTAAACCAGATAACTTCTACGGACCAAATGGTAAGTTGAAGGGAGCTGGGGGACAGTTTAAAGCTGGAATTAGCAATCTATTTGGGACTAGGCGGTAATGGCTAGCTTTAGTTACGGAAAGCCTAAGAAGGTAAAGGCTGTTAGTGAAAAGGCTCTAGCTGCTGAGGCTAAGAAAAAGAAGGCTGATAAACTAGCTTCTGACAAGGCTAAGATGCAAGCCGCCAGCCAGAGGTCAATGGCTGGTGAAGGCGCTGCAACAAAAGGCGGCTTTAAGCGAGGCTCTAGGGAATACAATAAACAGCTTGCTGATGAGGCTCGCGCTGCGGGTAAGGCTCGCGCTGAAGTAGATAAGAAAAACTATGAGCGTAACCAAGCAGCCTCTAATAACAAGGCAGCTTACTACACCGCTAACCCCGAACTTAAAGCCCAGAAAGACGCAGCACAAGCTGCATACCAAGCCCAAGCGAAAGCAGAAGCGGCAGCTCGTAGAGATACTCCTAGTAGCCGTAAAGCCGCCGCTGCGCAGAAGATGCAGAAGCGCAAGCGGAATCCTTACCGCCAGCCCACTGATACTGGAGTTTCTCGCTGGGGGATGGGCAAGCGCCTCCCTGCCAAAGCAAGACAGGCTGCTTCAGCCAAGCAGTTACCAAGTATGCAGACTACGCCAACTACAGGAGCAGCAACTAGCAGTGTAACTGGTAAGGCTGGTAAGGCTAAGAACCTTGGCTTTGGTAATGGACTTAATGGTTTGTTCGGGAGCAGACGGTAGGCATGTACGAACTTGATGACGTAATATGGGGTTCCGCAGCCCTATTATAGTATGGAAAGAGAAGTAAACTTAAACCAAAACCCGTGAGAGGTAACGAGTGGAAACGATTAGGTTCACACCTACGCCCACATGTGCTGCTTTTATGGTATCTGAAGCTCCTATACGTGCATTAGTAGGGGCAGTGGGTTCATCTAAAACAACTACATGTCTATATGAAATAATGCGCCGAGCAGCTTTACAGGCTAAAGCTCCAGATGGTCGGCGTTATACCCGATGGGCTATATGTAGAAATACCCTCAAGTCTATGAAGGAAACCGTACTCAAGGACTTCCTAGAGATGTTCGGTGAGATATGTACCTACCGCGTTGCCGACTCAGTAATACTCGTTGATGATGGCGAGGTACACTGCGAGATTCTTTTTGTACCACTTGAGTATGAAGATGATAAGAAAAGACTATTATCATCTCAGTATACTGGCATATACTTTAATGAGTTTTCTGAGATGGACCCTGACTTTATCCCTGCCGCGTATGGACGTTGCGGGAGGTATCCTTCTAAACGTAGAGGCTCCCCTACTTGGTATGGAATCATAGCCGACTCAAACCCCGGCACTAGGGATTCACCTTGGTATTCTATACTTCACGAGAACCTACCTAAAACTTGGGAGTACTTTGAGCAGCCAGCCCCATTGTTTTGGGATGACGAGCTGGATAACTTTGTAGAGAACCCAGCCGCAGAAAACATAGAAAACTTACCACCCAACCCTCTGCGTAAAGAAAAAGGTTTACCACCTAACTGGGACTATTACTACAATCTTATGGAGGGAGCTACTCCTGATTGGATTGACCGCTACGTATTGGGCAAGTGGGGCATATCTTTAGAGGGGCAACCAGTCTTTCAGCACCGATTTACTAGAGACTTCCATGTAGTTGATGACATGGAGTTTACGTATAACCACCCTATAGTTATTGGTATGGACCTAGCAAGATGTCCCGCTGCTGTATTTGGTCAGATAAATGCTAGGGGCAAGCTGCAAATACGTAAGGCTTGTTATTGGGATGGCATTGGGCTTGAGATGTTTATGAACGAGATGGTAATACCAATGCTACAGGAACCATGGGCGTTAGGTAGACCCTGCTATATAGTTGCTGACCCTTCTGGCAAAGTTAAAGACAGGGGAGAAATTGATGACTTTCATTACTTGCGCTCACTTGGGTTCATAGCTTATCCAGCTTCTACTAACTTAATACCACCTCGCATAGCCGCAGTAGACCACTGGCTCTTAAAGCAGTCTGGTGGTAATGCTGCTGTAACTTTCCATAACGAGGGTTGTGCTGACTTAATAACAGCTATGGAAGATAAGTACAGGTATAAGAAAAAGAGGGATGGCTCTTTTGATGAAAAGCCGGACAAAGCTAGACCTTGGGCGGATTTAGCAGATGCGTTTCAGTACCTATGTTTGGGTACTAATAAGCGTGTAGTTGCAAGGATAATGCGTAAAATTAAGCCAAATGTAAAGGTAAAGCCAGCGCCACCTGCTAATGGTTGGTGTTAGGAAAGTGTAAAACTGTTAGTAACACTAGGTGTGAAGTTCATTGTACCATTCCATTGCCATGTACTATAGTTACTACTAGTAGCAAAACTGACTGCACTCGCAGATGTGAGTGTTGCGGGATTACCTAACGAATTAGTATACGCCATAGTAGTCCAAGAATCTTGGGTTAGTACTGCATTAGCGGTTAAGTAAAGAGCCGCATTACTTGCCACTTCTATGTAAAAAAAGTCAGTAAACTGCACACCAGAAATAGTATCAGTAACCCAAGTACCCGCACCAGCAATAGGAATGGAATATGTAGTACATATACCCGCGTTAGAGTAGTAGTCTTCAGAATAGAACGCAGGTACTAGTTGTAAAGTACCAGATACTTCAGATTCTACGTATGCCGTAGTACCCATAAACACTATGATATACCCCCGCCGTAGACTAGCGCAGCTCCAGTAGCTGTAAAGTAAAGAGTAGCTATACCACCAATACCAAGTGTTCTATCTCCAGTAATTAGTGACCCACCACCGTTTAGCCAAGTAAGAGTAGCAGTACCCTCAGTAAGACTTACATTACCATCAGATATGTTTGCTACAACTACCCACCTACCTGCAACAGCGGCACTGTCAACTGTTAATGAGTACGTACCAGAAGTACTACCATTAAATATAAGTGCGGTTTCTTCGTCATCGGTTACTAGTGTATGTGTTGTAGATACGGTAGTTGGTTGTGGGTTCCTAGTACCAATAGGTAGGTCAGAAGCACCATGTGCGTCAAAGGTCAAGTCATCTTTGGCTCTAACTATTTCTAGAGCCTGTATTCTAGTTTCTGATACGTATAGGCTGGTTGAGTTGTTTACATCAAAGTTAATCCTAGGGTTACTAAAACCGTCAAGAAAAGTTATATCGCTGGTAGGATAGCCAGCAAAGTTTAGACCACCACCAGAACCCGACTTAAGTGTTATCTTGTCAGTGAACTCCCATGAACCACTAACCTCCTCATCTCTAGATTTGTCTGCATAACCGTCCCTAATCCACTGCCCCGGACCAGTACCTACGTAAGCATACCCGTCATCGGATTCGTTGGAGGTAGAATCATACCTATACAGCCCAACTAAGCCCGAAGCAGTTAGTATGGCGAAGTCGTCATCCTCTAAGACTGACTTGGGTTCATCCCTCAGCTCGGTTAGTGTCCTAAAGGAGGGTATTGAATCTCTACGTATTTTTAACATTGTTAGCCCTAGAATATTGACAAGTCTTTAGTTTACACTCATATTAACCTAATGAGCGATAATAATCTCCTAAGAGTAGTAACACCAAAAGAACTCGCTGACAAGGAAGCTGAGGACGTTAAGTTCGGCATAGCCAGTAATGACGCGGTTCCCAAGTTTTCCAAGCTTGTTGGTCACTTACGAAAAGAGTTCCGAAGCGCAAAAGATGCCCGATATAATTCAGGTATATCTAAGCGCATGATTGATGCACTCCGCACTTATAGGTCACTTTACTCACCGGAAAAAGAAAAGGATATTTCTGCTTTCGGAGGCTCTAAAGTACATAGTCGTGTAACCGCAACAAAATGCCGTGGCGCTACCGCAATGCTTAGGGATTTATACCTTTCAGCATCTGATAATCCTTGGGTTCTAGAGCCTACACCTGTACCTACTATACCTGAAGATATTGCGTCTAAAATATCTGGACTAATACAAGCTGAGATAGGTGTAGCAGCCGAGGCTGGTGCGCAGGTAACTCCTGAAATGTTAATGGAGAGGCTAGAGCAGCTAACTAAACAAGCGGAAAAACAAGCGGTTGAGACTGCTAATTCCGAAGCTGCTGCCAGCACAGATAAGCTAAACGATATTCTTATAGAAGGTGACTACTATAAGGCTATGCGTGAGTTCCTTATTGACTTACCCATATTTCCACTAGCTGCTATAAAAGGTCCAGTTGTAAACAATGTAGCTAAGACTAAGTGGAAGGATGGTAAGGCTGAGTTAATCTATGAAGCTCAGATGCAATGGAAACGTGTTAGCCCAATGGACTTATACTTTACCCCAGATGCCGGAAACCTAGACCAGTCCTATGTCATAGAGCATATTAAGATGGCGCAGACTGATTTAACTGCGCTTATAGGCGTACCCGGATATGACGAGGAAGCTATCCGAGCAGTTCTGGATGACTGGAATAACGCTAGGCAGTCTCAGGAATGGCGTGACTGGTTTGAGACAGAACGGGAAGACCTTGAGTCCCGTGATTTCTGGACAACCAGAGGTAAGCTTATTGATTGTATTGAGTATCATGGTGTTATAAACGCTGAGATGCTAGCTGATTATGACGTTATACCTAAGTCTAAAGACGGTAAGTATGACTCTGCTGAGATGTATATGGTTGACGCTTGGCTTGTAGATTCACACATACTCAAGGTACAGATAAACCCTTCACTTGCCATGAAAGCCCCGTACTACGTTACTTCTTTTGAAAAAGTTCCGGGTTCTATATATGGGTATGGGCTTCCTGACATATTAACTGATATACAGGACGTATGTAACGCTACAATGCGTGCGCTGGTTAACAATGTATCTATATCTTCTGGACCTCAGGTTATTGTAAACGATGACCGACTAGCTCCCGGAGAAACTGGCAATGAACTTTATCCTTGGAAACGGTGGCATATTAATGACCACCCAGATGGTAGCTCTAAAGGTACGCAGCCAGTATCTTTCTTCCAACCTAACTCTAACGCTCAGGAGTTAATGGCTATATACGAAAGATTTTCGTCAATGGCTGATGAGGCATCCGCACTACCTAAGTATATGACAAGTGGTACAGGTGCTGGGGGTGCTGGACGTACAGCCTCTGGTCTTGCTATGCTCATGGATAATGCATCGAAAGTAATGCAGAATGTAGCAGCTAATGTAGATGACGATGTATTAGACCCAGCTATTACTAGGTTGTATGAGATGGTAATGCTTACTCAAGGTGATAATGCTGTATTACGTGGAGACGAAAGTGTTCAAGTTCGTGGCGTTACAGTAGCTGTACAAAGGGAAACTGACAGGATGCGGAAACTTGAGTTCCTACAGATGACAGGCAACCCAATGGATATGGAGATAGTAGGTCTAGGTGGTAGAGCCGAGGTACTTAAAGAAATAGCTAATGACCTTGGCATGGATGGTAAAATGATAGTACCCTCTAAAGCTGAGATTGAGCAAAAAGTTGCAGCGCAACAGCAAGCTATGATGCAGCAACAGGAAGCTATGATGCAGCAAGGTGGTGGACAAGCACCGCAAGAGGCTAGAGACCCTGCCATGCAAGCGCGTGAACCCCAAGAGAACGTAACTAGAGGAATGGTACAATGAGCGAGTTAGGTGTAACAAACGATAAAGATTATGCTAAGTCTTCACAGGGTAAAACCTACGGAGAAGAAAAATTTGAAGCTAGCTATGTAGACAAGAGTGTAAGTCCAGAGTATCAACAGGTTACTTGTGACAAAGATTACAACAAGACCAGCAAGTTGATGCACCCAGACCATCGTGGGCATGACCACTCTGAGAATACTAGCGATGGATTTAAAGCTTCTCCAGCGTCACCTGAATACCAGCAAGTAGGTAATTCTGATGATTACGCTAAAAATGGAAACCGTAGCATGTTCCCATCTGAGAAAAAGAGTGAGTCAGTATTCGGACCAATGCCAAAGGTGATGTAATTATGGATTCCTACCGACAAGTATCAAGCCCGACTACTTTTCCTAAAAGCGGTGACAGTAGTAAGTATAAATGCAGTGAGCGCCTTATATCTAGTAAGGTTAGTAAAGGTGACATTTATGATAAAGGTGATGAGTTTATGGGTGGTAAAGACCAGAAGACTTCTTATCCTAAATGAAACTTGGTAAAAATGTATCAATAGCAATAGCGGATATTCCTGATGTTTACTTAAACAGTTTTATATCAGTTATTGATGTTATTGAAAAAAAGCAGGTAGAGGCTATGTTATCAGCAAAGCCGGAAGACTTGCTATCCACGCAGAAATCGGTGCAGACACTAAGGGTTCTTAAAAAAGCTATTAGAAGCGCGCCGGAAGAAGCAAAACTACATAATAAAAGGAATACCTAATGACCGAAGCACAAGTCAAGGCTCCAGAAGAACTATCAGCAGATGATTTACACGCACAGGTATACCCACGAGAAGTAGTGGGGGATAATTCTGATACTGAAATTGATGACCTAGTAAAGTCACTAGGTACACCAGAAGAACATAATGAGGCTGAGGCTGAGGCTGAGGCTGGAAAAGATACAAAGGAAACTGAGCCTCCAGCTAAACCACGTGAAGACTGGAAGCAAAAGTACTACACTTTACAGGGTAAGTACGATGCCGAAGTGCCTAGACTTAGTGGCGAGATACGAGAGCTTAAGTCTGAGATGCAGAATCTAGCGGAAAGAACACCGGAAGTACCTGAAGTACCTGAACAAGTAGGGCATTCCTTGATTACTGAGGAAGAAGTTGAGCTGTACGGCGAGGACTTTATTGATATAGTTGGTCGCCGCGCCCAAGAGATTGCCGCGCAAACTACTGGTAATACTGTTGCCGAGTTACGTGCTGAAATAGCTGAGTTAAAAGGTGACGTATCCAATACTGGTCAACGTATCCAACGAACTGAACAAGAAGGCTTCTACGTTAAGCTTGATAGAGAGCTTGAAAATTGGCGTGATATAAACGTAGACCCTGATTTTGTGGCATGGTTGGATACTGAAATACCTGAAACACGGGGTATGACACGCAAATCAGTGTTGATGGATGCTTTCAACAGTGGTAGTGTTAAAGATACTGCGGATGTATTTAGAACTTATACGTCCGCAAAGCAGGGAAACGCTAGAACCTCTGCGAGCAACGGGGCAGGTCAACCCGCAGGTAATGCGACACTTGACTTAAGCCAATACGTTGCTCCTTCAGCAGGACAAGGTAGCCCCCAAGGTAATACTGGACAGCAAATCGCCCAGAAAATTTGGACTCAACCGGAAATCGCAGCATTTTATACGCAAGTTCGACAAGGCAAATTCAAGTCTCGACCTGATGATAAAGCCAAAATTGAGCAGAGCATCGTAAACGCTAGCGCACAAGGCAGGGTTCGTTAAAATTAATTTAACCCTATAAGGCTATACACAATGTCAACGATTAATAAAACAGCAACTTTCCCCGGCGATTCCGCGCCGATGATTGGTGACCCGACTACATACTCAGGCACATTTATCCCCACCCTCTGGTCTGGCAAGCTCGTAGAGAAGTTCTATGACGCTACTGTGCTAGCAGCCATTGCTAACACTAACTATGAAGGTGAGATTTCAAAGTACGGCGATAACATTATTATCCGCCAGAAGCCAACCATTGCCATTAAGAACTACACTGCTGGCTTAGACCTTGTCAGTGAACGTCCTAGCGAGGACACCCTGAACTTGCCAATCGACCAAGGTAAGTACTGGGCTACTGAGCTTGATGATGTCATGGAAGTACAGGCTGACATCGACATGCTGTCAATGTGGGCTGATGACGCATCAGAGCAGATGAAGATTGAGATTGATACTGATGTTCTAGGCTTTATGCTTGATAAGCCAGATAGTACTAACCGTGGCGCTACCGCTGGGGCTAAGTCTGGAAACATCGACTTAGGTGTAACTACTAGCCCACTGCTTATTGACAAGAGCAACGTAACGGACATTATTGTTCGTGCTGGTCAAGCTCTGGATGAAAATAATAACCCTGAAGGCGGGCGTTATATTGTTATCCCAGCATGGATGGCTGCGCGCATCAAAACGTCTGAGCTTAAAGATGCTTCATTGACTGGTGACGGCTCAAGTATCCTGCGTAATGGTCGCCTTGGTCAGATTGACCGATTCACCATCTACATGTCTAACTTGTTGCCTAATGGTGTTGCTGGTGGTCTTGCTGCTGACGAGTTCGCAGTTTACTTCGGTAATACAATGGGTCTGACTTTTGCATCACAGGTAACTAAGGTTGAGACTCTGCGAGCAGAGAAGACCTTCGGGACCATTATGCGTGGTTTGCAAGTGTACGGTCGTCAGGTTATTAAGCCTACTTCGATTGGTCAGATTATTTGTAAAGCTAACGTCTAGGTAGTGTAGGGGGGCTTAACCGCCCCCCTCTTTTATCATGGCATGGACTATAAGCGAGGCAATAGGAGCAGTCAGGGAAATCCTTAAAGACGAGGTTCCTGAGGCTTATCGCTATTCTGATGCTTCTCTTATGAGAGCTTTTAACATAGCCATTACCGAGCTTCATACTCTCCGACCCGATGCTTTTATAGTAAAGGAACCTTGGACGTATCTCACTACTGATGATATGGATAAGGAGTTTCCTGTACCACTAAACTTTTTTAACCCTGTTATATATTTTATATGCGGCTATGCTGAACTGCGGGACGAGGAGTATTCGCAGGACAATCGTGCTGGTATACTTCTAACTAAGTTTACACAAGACGTTACAGGTGGGCAGCGTGGCTAATAGTGATTACCGAGATGGCATATCTGATGACGGTCAAGGAACTTTAACTGAACTCCTAGAGGAGATTGCACCTAAAGTTCCCGGAGCCGTTAGTGGCTATATCACTAAGGAACTGACAATAGCTGCTAGAGAGTACTTTAGGTTATCACAGGCTTGGCAAGAGTTCCTATCACTGCCTACCCTTACAGAATCCTTAATGCCCTACAATTTAAACCCAGTAGACGACACCAACAAAAAGGTGTACGCGGTACTGGGTCTATCCCGTGATGGTATTCAGTTCCATAGAGGGGCGGTTAACAACTTTACTGCTGCGAATATTGCTTTTAATAATACTAGCTACTATTGCAGTCCGCCTACTACTATAAACTTTACTTTCCCCATACCTGATGATAAGCCACTAGATAATGTTATAGCTCAGGTATCCTATGTACCACTAGTTAAGGGTACAGATATGCCACAGTGGATTATAGATAACCACCGTGAGGGTATCATAGCTACTACTCTTTCAAGGCTATTTCGGGAAATTGATAAGCCGTATACTAGCAAAGTAGATGCTATGTATTATGGCAACCTTTCTAGATACCATATCGCAGAAGCGAAAACCTTACAGCAAAAGAACTACGGCAATGGTGAGCATCAGTGGATGTACCCTAGGGGTACAAGATGAGTAATCAACTTATGCCAACCTATCGACAAAAACTGCTGCTAGGGGAAGTTAACTGGGAGACAGATGTAATTAGATGCTTGGCTCTTAGCGGTAGCTTGCTACAAGCGGACATTGACAGTAATACTTACACATACGTTTCTGACTTAACCGAGTCCAGTATATTCGATGTACCTAGTGATGCGTTGCTTAGTAAAAATGCTAGTACTTTAGGTGTTGCGGAGTCAGGGGATATTATATTTGATGGACTAACATCTGGAGCTAAAACTGTAGACTCATTTATGTTGTACATTGATACCGGAGATACAGCTACTGATTTATTGGTAGCATATATAGATATATTCTATGGGGGTTCTTTCACCGCAGGTGGTGGCATAACTACTTTAGAGATACCTACTGCGGAAGGAGGGTTCTTCCGTGTCTGATGGTCAAGGTATAAATAGTTTTGAGGTTAATGCATCGGATATTAATGGTGGGTATAACCCCGTAGTTACTACTAATGTAGAATCATTTTTCTGGATTAGCTCTACTGTTACACCTGACAGTGTGCTTACGGAAAATGTGCAAGACGAGTGTGTATTAGTAGACTTTCAAAGTACTGAGGACCGTACAGCGTATTTGCCATCAAGACAAAGTACTAGGTGTAGCTAATGGGCGTACTAAACACATACACAAAGGCTCCATCTGAGAAGAAACGCTACCGGATAGATTTTTCTAGGTGGCTTAACCAGCCTAGTGAGCGAATTGATACTAGTTCCATGCCTACTTATACAGTAGAAGTGTTAAATTCTTCTACTGTTACACCTGACAGTTTGCTGGTAACTGTTGATTTTACTGTACTGGATAATCAGGCGTTTGAGTATGTTGTGGCAAATGGCACAGCCAACATATACTATAGAGTAATATTTTTAACGACAACTACTGATGAGCAAATAGTAGAGTCTACTGTAGATTTTAGGATTAGAGACCTATGAGTAAGCTGGTATTTAGGAATAATGCTACTGATGAACTAGATAATAACCTTGTTAATGGTCCGAATTACAGTGCTACTGATGTAGAGTTTTGGCTTGTGGGTACTGGTGATAATTTTCCACCAGCATCTATAGCAGTTAAAGAGGAGTTTTATGTAACTCTTAACTCAGTCGGAGGGCAAGTTGAAGTCTGTATATGTACTGACCGCACAGGGAACAAGCTAACACTTACTAGGGGTCAGGACAGGACAACTGCCCTAACTTGGTCGCCGGGCGACAGAGTTGAAATGCGACCCGTTGCGGGTTCAATGGAACGAGTGTTACAAAATAAAGATGATAAGCTTGCTGGGGCTTTAGACGCTGATGACCAAGACATAACTAGCCCTGCTATACGAGGTGGTTCCAGTTATGGCATGGCTGTTAGAGCGCCCAACGGGCTGGCGGCTAATGAGCTTATTGTGCCAGACAATACTGACCCTAGTATTGGCGGTTATGCAATATGGACTAAAAACCCTAACAGCCACCCTGAGGATGACCAACGGTACTATAACGTCCCCGGAACTATAGTTATGTTTAACGGGGATATAGCTCCGCCGGGTTGGGCTATGTGCGATGGTCAGTACCCATCGGGTGGTGGCGTAAAAGCCACCCCTGACTTAAGGGCTAAATTTATAATGGGGTGGAACTACGGTGATGGTTCGTACCCCTCAGTAACTCCAGCACCAGACCCTTCAATAGATATACTTGGTTCAGGCGGTAACTTTACGCGGACCGTAACTTCTGTTAACAATCACAACCATGGGCTTGTAACTGGTGGTACAGCTATCACTGAAGCACAGATGCCTTCACATAAGCATGACATTGCAGTTAACAGTGGGGAATCCTCGGACGGTAAGGTTGGTGTTGGTCAGGGTGAGAGAGACCATACTTATGACACTTTATCTACTGGTGGTGGTCTCCCACATGACCATGGTATTGCTGATGATGGTGCGCATACGCATACGCTTGACGATAGCCAACTAATACCTTATGTAGTACTCGCTTTTATGATAAAGCTAAATGTGGATAACCAAGTACCATGAGAATTTTATTTTCCAATAATGCTGTCGGCACGCTTACTGAGAATGTTCCCGCTTCTAGTGGTTATGTCACTATTAAAGTTAACTCAGAGTTAATAGCTTTATTACCTAGTATTTCTGTTGGTGACTTTTTTGTTATGACACTTACAGACCCAGAGGCTACACCTGAGCATGAGACTGTTAAAGTAACTAATGTTTCCAGTAATGACCTTACGGTAGTAAGAGACTGGGATGGTACTGGTTTAGGGGCTTTTGATGCGACTACTTCATCTATATCCGGTAGGCTTACAGCTAAGGCATTGACAGATACCTTTGTTAAGATGAACGAGGATGCCCCACTTACTGATGCTTCTAGGGTAGCGGTTGACTCTAAAGGGTTGCTAGTAGACTCAGCAATAGGACATACTAGAGTCTGGGACAGACAGACTGCGACAGAGGGACAGACTGATTTCACTATAAATGGTAACACCTTCTCCACGTACTCTGATTCTGAAGAAGTATATGTTAATGGCGTAAGGCAGATTAATACTGAGGACTACTCAATATCTGGTAACGATATACAGTTCACCGCTGGATTAAGGGTAGGTAGCATAGTTGATGTTAGTTATCTAGAAATAACGTAGGAAAGATTATGGGTAGAGCATCTCAATTGCATAAAGCAGCTACTGAGCGACACCAGAGCAGTGGTGTTTACGATGCTGCTAATCCCCATTTTGTTTCACTTGAGTCTGTTAAGGGTGGGGTTACAGTTGGACCAGCTTGTTGCTCCTCTTTTTTCCTACAGGGTAGCGCATCAGATGGTTCCTCACTTAAGTTTCATTTTGAATATTATTTCTGGAACTGGACTGTTGCTACTGCTACTCTTACTTTAGGTACTAACCCAAATGGTAGTGGATTTTGGACAGCAGGGGAAATAACCGATGAATTAGTAGCTCAAGCTACTTTTACTTCTTATGGTCCTGTGACGGCAACTGGCGGACTGTTTGTAATAAATACTGGTGCGGGTACTGGTGACGGCATAGCCTTTAAGCGATTAGAAAATCTATAGGAATTATTATGAGTACATCATCACAACTACATAAAGCTGTAACTAAACGACAAGTTGAAGGTATGCCCTACGATTCTACTAACCCATATTATATGTCAGCAGAGACTAATAATGGTGGAGCTGTAGAGTGTAGCGTTAACCTAGTTGGTAACATAGAGGATGGTGCAGTTTTTGCTATAGCGATTAACTCTGAGTTGGTTGCAGGTGGAGAGAGTAATGCTTCTAAGACATTCACCATGCCAGTTAACTCTAATGGTTTAGGTTTTTGGAACCCTACTGAAGCGGCAACTTATATGGCTGCTAACGATGTTGTTCCTACTATTGGTACAGCTAGCTCCTCTGCTTCCAAGCTGTCTTGGGATGTTTCAGAAATAGCTGGTGTTACAATATCAGCGTGCTACCCTCGTGGTAGTACATACACAGCACCATAAGGAATAATTAAATGGCATATGCAAGCGGAGGTAAGTGGGAAGTTACTGTAACTGGTGCGGATACTGGTAAGTCCGTTACTACTCTAAGGTCTTCTACTAATGAGTTCCTTACATGTTCGGTTACTGGTACTGTTGAAGCGGATGTGCAGATTAGTCCAGATGGAGCTACATGGCACTCTGTAGCATCATTAGGTGGTTCTAATGATGCTACAACAAATGTATTTGCATCAGGCTCCTACAGTATTCGACCGAATGTTACTGCTGGTACTGGTACATTCATTGCCAGATAGGGGGGTGCTATGCACTTCCAGATAAAAAACTTTAGCGGTATTATCCCTAAGATTTCTCCTAGGCTTTTACCTGAAAACGCTGCTGTTACTGCTAAGTCTACTGAGCTTTACACAGGCGAAATCCGTGGCATTAAAAAACCTACGTTTATACGCACAGTAGGTGATGACGCATACAGGGCTTTTCGCGCATACGTCAAGGACACAGTAGTTGCTTCCCCAACTAAGGGTCAATATCTATCTACTTGGGTAACTTTTGATGACCCCACTGTAAATTTCCACCGTGGTCCGACTATTAATGATGAATACCAAAGATATTATTGGACAGGGGTTGATACTAAGCCCTCAGTTGTAGATGGTAACGAGCTACTGCTACATGACGGCGACCTTAGCCAATGCAACGTGTATAGGTGGGGCATACCTAACCCTACAACTACACCAGCAACTACACCCCCACCGGGAGTAGAACCCAATGTAGAAGTCCGTTCTTACGTATTTACTTTTGTAAATCAATGGGGCGAAGAATCTGGACCATCTTTTTCTAGTGAACCTAAATCAGGTGGGGATGACGCAACTTGGATTGTTACTGGGCTACAAAGTAGTTTTCCCGGAGGCGAACCTTACAAACCACTAGACTTAGTAAAGGGTATAAGAATTTACCGCACACTTGTTGGTAGTTCTGGTGTTAGCTTTAGGCTAGTAGATGAGATAGCACCTGCCACTACTTACAGTGATTCAAAATCTTCCTCTGAAGTAGCACTCAATGAGGCTTTAGATACAGTATTGTTTGAACCACCTCTCGGCTCATTGCAAGCTGACGATAACCTAAGCGGATTAGTACAATTACCAAATGGAATGTTCGCCGCGTTTAATGGTACGGACGTACATTTTTCAGAGCCTTACAAACCAGCATCATTCCCTAGTTCTTATAGGGTGTCAACGGGCGCTAATGTTATAGGTCTTGGTACGTACCACTCAGGGTTAGTTGTATGCACTGACTCAAACCCTAAAGTTCTTTCTGGTGCTTCACCTCTTAACATGACGATGATTGATATTGACCAGCATGAGCCATGCCTATCACTAGCTAGTATTGTTTCTGCACATGATGGTGTTTACTACGTATCACAAGATGGACTTATTCGCGTTACTGAAGCTGGTGCGGAGCTTGTCACTAAACAATTTGTATCCCGTACTGAATGGCAGCGATTACTTACACCATCTGAGATACAGGGCGCGGTAGGTGGTCAGGGCTACATAGGGCTACAGTCAGCTAGTGAGGGCTTCATACTAGGACCAGAAGTTGGTAACAGGGGTATGATTACCATAGGTAACTTGTCTTATATTAGAACAGTACAGAATGATGTTCGTACTGGTGAAGTATACGTTATACGTAATGGTCAGTTGTTCCACTGGAATCCAGCTAGAAGCAACCCATTAGTTTACGAGTGGGAGTCAAAGACCTTTGAAACTCCTTACCCGCTTAACTTTGGTGCTTTTGTAGTCAAGTGGGAAAAGCCTACTATAATTACTGACATAGATGACTTAACTGATTACAGCTATTGGAACCAAGAAGTTTGGGACTATGCTGACACGCAGACATGGAGCTATGAGGCTACTAACTACAGTGCAGTTTCAAGCCTACATACTTACAACCAGTTTGCGTATAACAGCAAAACGCCTTGGACTGGTCCTAAAGTTGACACTAGCCCTCCCGGTTATCCTGTAGATAAATACTACCCTGTAGTAAATAAAATGCCTTTTGGTGGGAGTGATTTAATACCGCCGGATACAGTAGATTTAGCCTTTGGCGTAAATGTAACTGTGCTGGCAAAGTTGAAGAACGAGCCTGAGTTTCGGGAGGTATATAGTAGGTATGTAACTAATGAAAACCAACAGCGACTACCTGCTGGCTTTAAGGCTGATTTGTGGCGTATAAAAATAAAGTCATCGGCTAATCTTTATTCTATAGCAATAGCTGAAACTGGTAGAGAGCTAGCTAAGGTATGAGTGCTAGACCAAAAAAAGATTTACTGACTTTAACTACTGAGAGGCTTAAGTATCCAGCAGTACCAGCGCCTAGGAATGAGCCTCAGGCTATTTTCCGTACTGTTAACGCCTTGTATCAGGCATACCATGCGCTAGTAGGTGTACCTAATGAAACTGAGCTAACAGTAATTAGTAAAGGTACGTTACCTACTGAGGAAGTAGTTGAGAGTAGTTACCCTGTAGCAATCAATAGCCCTAAAGCGTTAGATGGTATGGTCTATGACTTAACATCGGCTGCTTGGGTTAATAGTGACGTTGTAACCATGATGGCTGCGGGTTGTACTATAAGCGCCGCGCCTAGTGTTTCTGACAGTTTTAACGTAGCTAGCTGCGCTAAGATAAGTACAGGTCTCTACAGATGTACACTTAGTACATCACAGTATCTTGGTGAGTATTTGCTGGATAAGATTGTACCTAATATACTTCTTAGCCCCGGCGAGACTGATGCTAGCTCAGAAATAATATATAAGTCATGCGCTTTTGTGGGAGTATCATCTGTAGCGGGTACTTTTGATATACAGATATATAAGCCTGAAGTAGATACATCTGGCACTAATGCTTGGATTACAGCCGCGCCTTGTGACTTAGCTGGTGGGGACAGTGTAGCTGTAAGCCTACTTATAGTTAGAGATGGTGACATTGACGGCTAGTAGCGTATATACTAAGTTAAATAGAACATGAGGTGTATGATATGGCAGCGGCAAGTCCTTGGGCAGGTGTTATCGAAGCTGGAGTTGGCGCTCTAGCTAAAGGTGGTGCTGGCGCTATAGCTGGTGCTATGGCTCCCTCTGCTGGTGCAGTACCCTCTGCACCCAGCTATGATAAAGAGCTGGGTGGTCTAGAAGAAGCTGCTAATCTAAACAAACAGTTTGCCTTGGAGCAGCGCGAATACGCAGCTCAAATGGATGCAGACCTTAAATCTTTAGGTAACCAAATACTTGATGTACAGCTTCCAGCTATGGAGGAAATGTATCAGTGGGCTGGTGAGGATAGGCAGCGACATAGTGATATATACGCACCTATAGAAAGTGAGTTTGCTAGACAAGCCGCAGAATATGCTTCCCCCGGTGAGATTGAACGACAGCGTGGTAAGGCTGGGCAGGATGTTGCTCAGTCTTTTGAAGCGCAGCGGGCGCAGCGGCAGCGCGAACTCCGTGAAGCTGGTGTAGTAGGTGGTGATAGCAGCCAAGCTAGCTCTCGTCTAGAAGACTTGATGTTTAACATAGAAGAAGCAAAAGCTCAGGCTGCTATGCAAAACACAGCCGCTGAAAACACCCGCGCTACTGGTAGAGAGCTAATGGGTCAGGCTTCTGGTATGGGTAACTACCTTAACCAGTCTTCTGCTAGAAATGCTGAGACAGCCGCTAACATTGGTAATGTAGCCTTAACTGGGCAGCAAAATACTGGTGCGCTTGGGCTTGAGGGTCAACAGGGCGCAGTACCTTACCTTGGTGGTATGGAGAGTTCATGGAACTCCTCTGCTGATGTACGCAACACGCAGTTCCAGAACCAGATGCAAGAATACGAAGCTAAATCAGCCGCTGCTAGTAGTGCAGGTGGTGGTATTGGCTCTATGGTAGGTGGCATGGCTGGAATGATGGGTGGTCCATTAGGCTCTATGGCTGGCTCCGCTATTGGTGGGATGATTGATTCTAAGATGGCTAGTAAAGCTGCTGAAGGTGGTAGCATTAGCGCCCCCGGTGGTCCTAAAGATGACGCTGGGTTAATGGCGCTCTCCGATGGTGAGTACGTACTACCTGCCTCTGTAGTTAATGGGATGGGTGCTAGTATTCTAGATAAATTCGTAGAGAAACAAACTGGTACTAAGCCTAGCCGAAAGCAAGCTTTGCCAATACCCGGAGGTATGTAATGGCTGACAATATGACTTTAGGCGCTACCTTAGAGGGTGTTAACAGAGGTTACAGCCAAGGTATTTTAGATGCTACTAGGCAGCAGTATCAGGAAGCTGCTGTTAAAGCGAATGACAGAGCCGATGTAGCTAACCAGCGTGATGATGAGGCTTTCGCTAGGAAGGAGGCTCTTAAGGCTCATTATACGGATTACCGTCCGGGGCAAGTGAATATAGATGACCTGTTTGTGCAGCCTGTCGCATCAACAACTTCGCAAGTTCCTACTTCAGGTATTCCGGTAGACCCTAACGCTCAAGTAGCTGTAGACCCTAACGCTCAAGTAGCTGTAGACCCTAACGCTCAAGTAGCACCCCAACCTAGCGGAATGCCAAGTGAGCCACCAGTGGCTGGGCAAGCTCCAGTGCCTGAACAGACACCTTTATCGGCTAGTATGACTAGTAGTAACCTTCTACCTGAAGCTGACATTGTATCCCTTGCTATGCAGCGAAAGGATGAATATAACTCTTGGTTAGACGAAGCAAGAAACTTAGCAATGATGGCTGGGGGGCTTGAAGGTGTAGATGAGCTTGAAAGGAAAGAAACAAATCGTATGCGCCAAGAAACATTTGGGTATACGAGTGGGGCTATTATGGCTATGGAGCGTGGGGATACAGGTATGGCTGCTATGCTAATGAACCTTGCCAATGCCCACCAGTCACGCGAACTAGGCTTTAGTTGGCAGGATAATGGAGACGGTACGTTGTCTACATTAAATGCGAACGGTGAGGTTTCCGGTGAACCTTGGGATGCTATGAACCTTGTAAAGTATCAAGAAGAAAACTTAGCAACCAATGAAAACTATATCAAAATGCGCGAGGCTAATCAGTCTCAACGAAGTACCGAGCTGGCAGACCAGCAAACTCTTGCTACGGTTCAGGAAAAGCTAGCTAATGCTGAAAGACTAAAGGCTGCGGGTTATAGCGATATTATTGCAGCGGAGTATAAGGCAGAATTTGGGGAGTTTACGGATGATAAACAAACGATAATGGATATATTTGAAGCAAATATGGGCGAGGGTGTAGTAGAAGGGATTGCAGCACGTAAGAACTCACAGATACTTGCGCTCGCTATGAGAATGTATAACTCTGGGATGGTATCTAGCGGGGCAGAAGCATGGGACAGGGCTTCTACACAGCTAGGCATTGTTCCAGAATAGTAGGTAAATATTAAATGGCTGATGAGAACACAGTATTTCAACCGTCTCCGAGCTTAACCAGAGCTAATGATAACCTACCTACGGGTCCAGATTATTTAAGGGCGCAGGGCTATAGTGTTGATGGTAGGACTCAGGGCATCCCAGCTCAGGGTATTCCTACTACTGTGGGTTCTCTAGAACCGTCCGCTATTGCTACTCAGGAAGCTGTAAAAGCCGAAGATAGAGACGCTGCTCTAGCTGCTATTGCCGAAGATTTTAAGCGTGAACAAAGTCTAATAACTGGGACACTTAATACCGAGGAAGATGCCGATGATGGCTGGGGTAGTGACTGGTGGCGCGCTGCTGTAAGGGGCATTAACCGTTCTAGATTAGCTATTAACTTTAGCGGTGCTGCTGGCGGGGACGAGCAGGATATACAGGATATAGTAAATTCTCTATCTAATGTATCTAAGTATGCTATGTCCAAAGAAGACCAAGAGTCTATGCAAGAGATTGAGCAAGCTGAGGGGTGGGGCGAAACTCTGTGGGAAATAGCAACGAATTTGGATGCTGTTAGTAATGTTGCAGTAGAATCTTTAATTCAGTCTATCCCTGCCTTAGCAGTACGTTTTGGCATAACAGCGGGTTCAGCAGCGGCGGGTAGTCTAGCGGGTCCAGCGGGTACAGTAGCTGGGTTTTTATCTGGAGTAACTGCTTCTAGTGCTATAGCTGGTACTCTTGATGGCTACATGGAATGGGGTAATGAAGTTTCCCAGATTATGGAGCAAGAGTACGGGGTTAATATGCAAAGCCCTGTTGAGATAGCAAAGTTTATTGAGAGTGAAGACTGGTCTGCTGCTAGTGACAAAGCTGCTAAGAAATCCGCCGTTGTTGGTATGGCTAGCGCCATAAGTTTAGGTACTGCGGGTAAGTTTACTAAGCTTTTTACTGGAAAAGGAGTAGGAGCTAAGAAGGCAATAACTAGCGAAGCTGGCATACAGACGGGTATTGATATGTCTGGCGAAGCTTTATCTATTAAGGCTAAGGGCGAGGACATAACAGGTCAGGAAGCAGAAGTTTTGCTTGAAGGTATTGCTGGCGCACCAACCACTGCCATCGAAATAGGCATGGGTATCAGGGAAATAAACAAGGCTAACGCTGGTACTGGTGGTACTGATGGTACTGGTGGTATCGTTGAAGACTTAGGCGACCCTAGCGATAGCGGTGGCGACCCCAGTAAGGTGACTGTAGGTACGCCAGATGTAGGTCAAGCACTTGAAAATGCAGGTGTGGGAACACCAGTAGCTAGCGGTATTCCTATGGCAGGAGGAGGACCAGCGGTAACAGGTCAAGAGGGACCAGCAGGACCACCAGTAACAGGTCAAGAGGGACAAGCGCCCGCAGCACCAGCACCTGTACCACCAGCGCCCGCAGCACCAGCACCAGCGCCCGCAGCACCAACCTATGATGCTTCTACGGAGAAGTTTAATTCGTCAGCTACTGTAGATGAACTCGCCAAAAGAGGTATAGACAACTGGCAAAACGGTTTGATGGATGCATATGAAAGCATTCTAAAAACTGATGGTCAGGAAGCTGCTGATGAGTTTAGGGCAGCGGTTGAGGGTAGGCGGGAACGACTTAGACTTGAGGCTTCGGGAACACCAGCAGCTAGCGGTGCAGGAACACCAGTAGCTAGCGGTGCAGGAGGACCAGTAGCTAGCGGTATTCCTATGGCAGCAGGAGGACCAGCGGTAACAGGTCAAGAGGGACCAGTACCAGCAGGACCAGCAGGACCACCAGTACCAGCTAGTGGTATTCCTAACCAGCCCAAAGGAACAGAAAGTGTAGTTGGTGTTGATATGGAACCCGACACTACTGTAGGCGGAAGTTTGCAAACTGAGTTTGCTAGGACAGCAGCCGCCTTAACTACTACAAAAAACCAGCAAAAAGCATCTGGCTTAAAAGCAACTAATAAGCGTGGGTTCTTAACAGCAGCCCAACAGAAAGAGCAGTTTAGAAGTTTTTATCTTGGGTTTAAGGAAACGCTTAAATTAATTAATGCTGAAGACCCAAAGCTTGCTAAGAAACTAGAAAAAGACCTTAACAAAAGCCTAGCTGAAAATGGGCTTGTAGACCTGAATACTTTTACTGGTGTACTAACAAGCGTTCCTAAGATTCGTGCAATAATGCCAGCATTTAAAACTGCTGTAGAATCAGTAAAAAATTCTACCAGTTCTGAAATTGCAGTGGGTGTAAGTTCTGGCTCGGTTAAGCGAAAAGATAATAGTGTTACTTACGAGGAAGTTCTTGGTAAGAAGCTAGATGAAGCAGCACCTCCTGAATCCCCTTCTGGAATACCAGCAGGTAGTGATGATGTTGTAGCTCAGTTTAATCCAGATTCAGGCGCTCTGTTAGGTGGACCGAAGTACTTTGGTAGAGATAAAAATTTACCAGATTTACCGAATGCGACGAGGGCTAAGGAACTTAACTTAGATAAATTAGTAGGAAAGAATACACCAGTAGCTACACTAAATACAAAATACGTAACCCTATTTAACAAGCTTAAAAATAAAGCAGAGAATGATACTGAAAGGCAGCTTATAGCCAACGCGATGTATGACGTTGCTTTAGTCGCTGAAGCAGTACAACCGGGAATAATACTGGCTGAGGGTAAATCAGGGCAGATTGCTGCTAAGTCTATTGTAGATGGGGGTAGACCTCCTCTAGATGGCAAACCTATTAAGCGTACACCTAAAGATACAAATACAGGTAAAGACAAATCTACAACTTATGAAACTGTAGATGAAACTGTAGATGAAACTGTAGATGAAACTGTAGATGAACAAGACACACAAGGAGAGGGTATTGTAACGCAGGACCCGAAGCCTAGAGAAAACACACCAAGTTTTGAACAAATCGTTATTAAAGGGGAGGAGAATGAGAGCAGGTATGGTGCTGAGAACTATTTTAATAGAGATGACAAATCTGCTAAGAGTGTAAAGGGCATAACCGTATTCGCTGACTTAACTAAATACAAAAGAGAAAGACTGAGACAGCACTTAGGGGATATAGTAAAAGCCCTTGAAACAGGGAAAGGACCTAAGGGAAATTTAGGTGATAAGAGTATCAGTGATTTAATCGCAGAACTTTACGCTACTAACTTTGAAATACAAAGAAGGGAACTGGCACTTGAGAATAGTAAGTCTGAGCCGCCAAAACAAGCAGAGAAACTAGCTCGACCTGTCATTGCAGGTAATGCGGGTATTAGAAAAGCCCTTAATGCTGAGGCGCAAAGAGCGATTAATAAGCTTAATGATAAGATAAAAAACAATAAGAAGAAAGCTGAAAACCTTTTAGCTCCTTTTGGTGGTGGTACATGGAAAGACAATGCTGAAGGTAAACCAGAACTAACTGCTAACAAACCTCTAAACATCGACATAGAAACTATGTCTAAACAAGGGAATTTACTTAGTAGCATAGAGAATGATGGGCTTGCCATTATAGCTCTAGAAAAACTTAAGGAAAGCTATGTTAGTAATGTTCAACAGTCTGAGTTTAACCAGCAGGAACGAGAAGCATCAAAAGAATTTGAAAAGCTTAAAGCCGATAAGCTTAGAAGGTATGTACAACAGACAAGGAAAAAGTTTAAAGATTTTGTAGCTACTGAAATAGAAAAACATCAGGAGGCTGTAGCGGAGGCAGATGAGGCTGAGAAAACCCGCCCACAGTATAACCTAGATAGAATACTAAAACGGGCTGTGGCTTCAGTAGCTGATTTTAGACCTGTTAATAGCTCTGAAGGTAGACTAAGCTCAGATGAAGCCGATGCTATAGTTAAAGAATACTATCAAGCACAAGTAAGTAATGTTTCCGAGGCTTACAGTGAGGTTATATTAATAGCGCAGAGAGAAGCTGCCCGCCGCATGTATGCAGCAGAAGAAAATATTAGTTTAGCACAAGTGCCTGAAGGCTTGTTCAGCAAGGAGAGTGAGTACAAGGATATACCCGTGTTCTCACTTACGTCTGAAGATTTCTACAACGCTTTTGGTAAGGAGACTGTAAAGTATGATGCTAAAGGTAAGGCTATTGGTACTACTGGTACTAGGGGCGACTACCAAACTCTGGAAAAGATGGCTAGGAAGCTCGGTGTAGACCCAGAAGCTAGACTCACTAGTGGTTCTAGCGGGTATGTTCAGAACGATAAAAGTTTGAAAAACGCTACGCCAGCGGCAGGGGGTGGTCAAAGGTCTAACACAAGGGGTACGGGTGGTACAGCGATGATTAGCGACTACCGGGAAGTCGCTCGCAAAGTATGGAAGACTCTGTTAGATGTGCATCCAGATGTGCAAGTACCCCTTACCCAGAAAGAGATTAATGAACAAGCAGATTCTGCGGAAGGTGCTAAAGTATATAAGCCAAATGATAGAGGCTTTAAGTCTAAAGCTAAACAAGTCGTAGCGCGGGCTAATAAAGCTCAGAAAATTAAAGAAGGACGTACAAGAGATTTTAATGAAGACGGCAAGGTTGTAGATAAGAAAGGTAAAGTAAAAGTTGCTAAGGGTCTACAAAACAAACCACCTAAGAATATAGGTGCTGTAGAATATGTTGCTAATCCCGGAGAGATGCCATCAGTAGAAGTCCAAACTATTAGAGACTTAGCTTCAGACAAAATAAAAAAAGCTAGAAAAGATTATGAAGACGATGCTGAAGGTAAAGAAAAGGCTATTGAGGAAATAGAAATAGACGCAGCTAAAGCTATTAAAGCTTTAGACATTGCCAGAGTATGGAAAGACTTTAGTAGTGGCAAGATTGACAAGAAGCGTAGAAACATTTCGCTTGACTACATAAGGAATAAGTATACTGAGGGCTTCAGACCAGAAACCCCTCGCGCTGAAAGTATTGATGATACCCTAGATGTAGAAAGCATACCGTCTTCTTTCACTGAAGCTTATGAAAGCATACAAAATACTTTGTCAGATATTACTAAGAACCTTAATATTAAGTCAGCAGTGGATGACTCATACGATGGTATCCTTCTTAATACTCAGCTTAAGAGTATTAAGGCTTCCATATCAGAGCTTAGTAGTAACTTAGCTTACAATGATAGACAGCAGGAAAGGCTTATTAATAAGCTTAACAAAGCCAATACCGCTGTAGAAGAAAGTATTAAGCTTCAATCAAAAGAAGCTACGCCATATGCCGTACTTGCTAGTAGTAACAAAGCTGCATCTGCAATGATTGAGGCTTTAGAGTTAGCTAACAACCCTAACCTATTTTCATCCGCACCTAAATCTACTAAGACTCAAAGGGACGCTAGCCTAGCCAGTGCAGTGGAGTCAAATAGTAACCAGCTAGAACGGCAGCGGAAAGATTCTAAGCCTGTAAAGCGCCGCAAACTTAAAGATTTAAAATATGCTGATGATAGAGGTGGAGGGTTCACCAACCCAAAACCGGAAGGTGAGGCGACACCAGCAAAAACGCCAGATACAGCCGAACCTACTGTAGTTGAGGAAATTCCTGTTCCTGTTCCTGTAGATGAACCTACTGTAGAACCTACTGTAGTTGAGGAAATTCCTGTTCCTGTAGATGAACCTACTGTAGAACCTACTGTAGAACCTACTGTAGAACCTACTGTAGAACCTACTGTAGAACCTACTGTAGAACCTACTGTAGAACCTACTGTAGACCCAGACCCTATAGTTGAATTAGCTGACCCTGTTGATATGGAAGATGCGGCTACTGCGTTTATGCTAGATGCTTTGGGTGGTGGTAAGTGGGTAAGAACTGACAAAGGATATACACTTAAGCTAAATGATGGTAGAGAGATACCAGTTATAAAGTCGAAAGCCAGAATAAGGGGGGAAGGGCAATTTGGGGACATGTTCGGTAGGCAGGTTACGGTGTGGAGAAACATACGTGACAACATGGGGTCTCGCACACTCAAGGAAGCTAAGTCAGCTACGATAAACGTGCTATGGAATGATGCTGGTCGTCCGAATGAATCGGCTTGGATAAAAGCTAATCAGGTAGAATCTACTGAGCCTAATCTAGATACAGAGGAGGGTAAAATAGCCGCAGCTACTGAGGTTAAAGAACCGGAAAACCCAGTATCGAATGAGCCATCAGTTACACCTGATAATTTTCCAGCACTATCCGAGGATGAGCTACAAACCCTTATCGAGGGTTGGGATATAGATACCGAGTATCTACCAAACGAACTTGTATCATCAAAGTTGGGTGTAGAATCAGTATTAAGTATTCCAGAGGCAACTGAAGACTTAATTAACCGTTGGACAGATTCAGCAATTAAAAAAACAAAAACTGGAAACCTTAAACCTACCAGTATGCCATTGAGTAAGTTACTAAAAGAGGTAATAGCCACACTGCCTGACGCACACCCACATAAGATGGTATTAAAAGCAGCATTAAAAAATGTTTTATCTTACAAAGGTGGTAGCAGGGCTAAGGTAGAACTTGCATATAACGAATTTATTACCACCATGGGGCGGTATCGTATAGAAGGAAGTGGTCGAGAAACTCTTACACTAAACCTAGCTAATAATCGAAAGCCGCTTATTACTGAGGGTGTTGATAGGGACCTAGAGAGTATTGAAGCTCCTATGTCAATCTTGCAAACTCTTGTGCATGAATCAATACATCAGATTACTCAGCTATCAGGCACATGGAAGCCAGAGGATAAGGCGGCTATAAGAAGTATCATGGACGCTGCCAAGAAAGCATATCCTGATATAGATAAAAACTATTCAACTAAGTACGCTTATACAAATGAATCTGAGTTTATGGCTGAATCTCTGAGCAATCCAGATTTAGCTCGCTTGCTCTTAAGTGTGTCAGTACCAGTAGAAGCCGCTGGCAAAGGTGGTATTACCGACCTACTAGCTATGGCTCTAGCTCTTGTTAAGAAGGTATTAAACGTACCTTTGGTAAATAACGATGCGTTAACTGCTATGTACTCTATAGCTAGCCGTTCAAGTACCGATGCTGGGACTACAGCTAGTAGAGTATCTGGAGGGGTCGCTAATGATAGGCTACAAAGTAGTGCTAATGAGGGGCAAGGGGCTGAATCAGCAGATAAAAGAAGTGTTGTTGATGCAGTCAAAAATGCTAAAGGTAGCGCCTCAGACAGTGAAGCTTGGCAGAAGGTAAAAACCGCCTTTCGCCGCGTAGGTACGCTAGACCATTTGATTCGTATGAAGTCAGATGTGTTTAAGACTATGACCGCTGACGGTATTGTAGACCCGGCGGCTAGATGGTTTGAACTACAACAGTTAAAGCTCTCTGCTGCTATGCGCCACATGAAGGGTGCTAACGCGCTTGTTAGGGAGCTTAAGTCATTGCCCGATGATGTACGCCTTGGGGTTATGACTCAAATGAAGAACATGACTATGTGGGGTATGTACCCCGGAGGTGAGCTTGGTAAGGGTAGGAACAAGCATATAGCAATAGGGCTTGACCCAGTAGAGCAAGCGCGCCTAGAAGCTATACATAAAAAGATTACTGAAGCGGATGAAAAGCTTTCCGGTCTGAGTAAAACTAATAAAGGTCGTACACCATCAGAACTAATTGAGTCCATGGCTGAATTTAGCAAGACCTCAAATGACCTAAAGACTTCTGCGCTGTTAAAGAGACTCACCAAGTCATTTAAGTTTAATGAGTATGGTGTTGATGAGGATATAACAGATGGCTGGTCTAAGCTACGAACGCCTGAACAAGTAGACCAGATGCTTTTCTCCATGCCTGAGGGTATGGATGGTATAGATGACCTTGTAGAAGCGACTAAGAAACTTGTTACTGTAGGAAGGATTGAGGGTCCTTACTTCCCACTGCGTAGGTATGGTGACTTTATAGTTAGTGGCACTAAGACTAAGGAAACAGAGTTTGAAACTTATCGGGAAGCTGAAGAATATGCTGAGAACCTTAAAGCCGAGGGTAGCACCAATGCCCAAATGGATTCGGTAGAGATTAATGGACTAACTGTAATAGAAAAATCTCCTATATTCGCTACCCGAACAACATTACAGAAAGCTAAGGAGCTGAAGTCAAAGCTGGAGAGTGACGGCTATGATGTTTCTCCTGTCGAGAAAAAATTATCACCTGAGACTATGCTCTCTAGTGACTTAACAAAACTAGCCCAAGTCTTCATGCGTGACCTAAGCAAAGAAGACAGTACAGGTGTAACTAATCCTGATGGTACGCCTAAGAACGATACCGCTATGATGGCACGTAGGCATATAGAAGTTCAGCTACTACAGATGCTAGCTGACAATCCTGCTATGGCTAGTCAACTAAGACGTAAGGGTTATTCCGGTGTTGAAGTTGGTGATATGGAGAAGGGCTTTTCCGAGTATGCACAAACTACTGCATGGCAATTGGCAGATGCGGAGTATGTAACTGAGACCGAGGACCAGTATCGCTTGATGAAGAATCTTAGTGGTACTAAGAACAGTCCAGATACGCAAGACAGAACGATACCAGAGCAGGAAGACATAATAATGGAGCGTGGCTTGCTCTTAGAGGAGCTACAGAAGCGTGAGCTTGGTAACATAAAAGTTCGTAACTCTGGCAAATGGTCTAAGACAGTAGGTAAGCTTGGCTTTGCTTGGTTCCTAGCTAGTCCTGCGTATGCAATGATTAACGCCACACAGCCTTGGATACTAGGCTACCCAATGCTTAAGACTAAGTATGGTAAGAACGGTGAGAAAGTGGCTTCTGCCCTCACTAATTCTTATAACGCAATAAACGGTGCTTGGGCATCTAGTATGGTTGATACTTGGGCGGGCATGAAGCCGGGGTCTAATGAAGAAGATGTATTCCAGAACATGCTAGCCGCGCTTGAGGATTACTCCAGCGACTTCAGCGCCGTGGAGCTAGTAGAAAAGCTAGCTGCATTAAACATTATTGATAGTACTTTTGTGCAAGAGCTAATGGATACTGCTGTCGGTAAAGAGAGCGACAGTAAAGGTGCTATCAAGTTACTAGATACAGTTGTAGAGAAGGCGCGAGTACTTCCTTCTTCAGTAGAAGCTGTTAACAGAATTGTTATGGCTTTAGCTACCGCTGAGTTATCGGGGTATAAAGATGGAGACTCCGTAGCTGAAGTGGCAGACATGGTTAGACTTACTCAGTTTGACTACTCAATGATTAATCGACCCGACCTGTTTAAAGCTAATGCCTTCTTGAAAGGGGCATCTATGTTTAAGATGCATCCGCTAGGTGTATACCAGATGTACGGATACACCTTAGGTAAGGCTCCTACTGATGAGAAGTGGAGAGGTCTTGGTTACTTAACAATGACGCACACACTTGCAGCGGGTGTTGCAGGTGGCATACTTATAGAGCCAATACGTGTAGCTATCAGGGCTGCTATGATAGCCGCTGATGGTCTTGACCTTTATGAAGATGACGAAGACTTGGAGCAAATAGCAAGAAGGTACTCCGCCAAGATGAACATACCAACTAGAGTCTTCAACTTGGTTATGTATGGACCTATAACAGCAGCTCCATGGGTCGGTGCTAATATAAGCCTACGTGTTGGTTTGCAGCAAGGGTTTCTTAACCAGTACATGAACTTGGCTGACGGTAGAGAAGCTGAGGGTTTGCTTTATGAACTCACGGGCGCTCCGGGGAGTATCGTTAAGTCAGGGTTTAAAGCTTACGACTTAGCTAAAGAGGGGCAGTTTGGTAAGGCAGCAGGAGAAGTAATCCCAGTATCCTTCTTGCGTAACTTAACCAAAGCTGTAAACAATCTTGAGGGTGGTCCAACTGATTATTCAGGGAGACCCTTGGAAAAAGATTCTGGTACTGACTTAGATAAGGCGCTTGACTTTACTATTAAAGCTCTAGGATTCCAGCCCTACAATGAGAAAGAAGTACAGGCTGCTAGGTATTCACAGAATAAATACCAAGCGTATTGGTATGACAGAAAGATTGGTATAATTGACGACATAGCAAGAAGCCAAGCGGGTAGTGCAGATAGAGCTAGAGCTGTATCTAAAATAAAGGAGCATAATAAAAAAGCTCCTACCTTCGCTAAGATTAAGAAATCGTCTGAAGTTAAGTCAAAAGTACGCAGAGAAGCAGAGCGCGCACAACTTACTCGCGGCGGTATAGTAGTTAACTCACGAGAAGCTAGGGAAAGAGCAAAGCTTTTCGATACCCGTGATAATAACTAGAGGGGTATGTCATAGCATAGGCTTCTTGATGATGTACCTGCTATACCACCTGAGTAGTTAGCCTTCTTAGCTTTAACGCCTCGCTCGTCAAGACCTGCCTGTATCATGCTGCTATTAATACCACGCTGCCTACACCAGTTGTCCAACTCTGCCCTACATACACGAAGCTCACTACTCTCTTTGTTTATTGAGCCTACTATTTTGCTACGCACATTTTCATCGTTAACCATACCCCAACTTGTGTTGCGCTTGGATATAGCGTCAACAACTACTAGCGCATCACGGTTCTCTCTAAGGAATCTTTCCATAGTACCCTCAAATGTCATAACTCCGAGGGTAATCTGCTTAGTTCGGGCTACTTGTACCGCGTAAGTGCTGATTAAAAAATCTCTCAGCTTAGGTAGGTCTATGCATGTGTAGCCAAGCTTATTAGTAAGCATCCCTGCCATCATAATAGTACTCATAGTGGCAAGCCAGAAGCGTTCTGGTCCTTCCCTATACTTTATAGCCTTAGCCATACCTGACTGAACCTTACTATAGGTCTTGGCTAATGAGTCTTTGTTAGCTACTAGATACTCAGCGTAGCTAATACCTATAACGCCGTAGTTAGTTCTAAGTACGCTGTCATCTATGGGTGGTACGTCACCTAATGGTGGTACGTCTACCTCAAACAAGCGGTAAGATGTCGCATTGGTGTTGTCATAGTTAGACATGCGGTCCGCCACACCTTGGTTAGATGATATAGTAATCATAGTACGCCACTCTGCGGATACTTTAAGGTTACCATCAGTAGTAGACCTACCTTTATCACGCCCTGCGGTGAAGCCATAAACCATATCGACCTGTGCTTTAGGGTCCTTGTCGAACCTTAAGTCATCTAAATACCCCGGTATAGAGCCTACAGCGGCTAGCCTAGAGGACATAGAAGTGGTCGTATCCTTAGTAGAACCCATACCCACAGTAGTTTTACCCCAAACAGCCTGACCCATACGCATTGATGTGGTCTTCCCACTACCACCTTCAGGTGAGTTGAGGGACATAACAGTAGCATCTACTTCTGTGAACTCAACTAAAGGCGCGGCGAAGCCTGATAGCATACCTATGTCAGCGGTAGGTAGCTTCTCTCTATTTATTTGTTTAGCTAGTTTAATCCAAGCATCGCCTGAACCTACGGCTTTGTAAGTATCTGCTGAGTTAGCATTACCTAGGGAGTATGGTTCGTTACCCTCAGGGGTTATCCGCATCTCAGGTAAGTGGAAGTTTTTACCAGCCCAACCCATAGCGGTTACAGCCTTAGTTTGAGTGGCACGTTTGCTGTTCATTTTAGTTAGGAAACTCATAAAGAACTCACACATAAATTTAGAGTTATAAGAATCTGCGTACTCAATACCCTTACCAATAAGCTGTTGAGCGTGGTCAGCACGTTTACCCATGGCTTTAAGTGGTATAGCAGTGCGCTTGGTAGTGCCGTTACTGTGCTTCCATATAACTACGCACTCCATTTCTTTTTCACCAGTGGCTAGTAACCTTTCTTCTACGTCCATCTTAAGTATGTGAAGCTTGGATACTAAGTCCCACTGATAAGAAACTGAACCGTCTTCTGTCTCAATACGAATCTTACGTGATACGCCATGCTCATTACTGCGCCAACCTTCCGCGTATTCATCATCAGCGGATACACGTATATGTATAGGTGAGTATTGCTTACCCCTGAACTTACAAGACTTGCAAGCCTCTGGCATTAGTGTGGAAAACATTTCGCAGCTAGCTGGACCTAAGCCTTTGTTGTTAGCTTTTGCTGTAAGTTTTTCTTGGAACTTAGCATTAGTTTCTTTTTCTCTATAGTCAGCGTGTCCTTCTGATATTTCGTGTATATAGTCAGCACCATCCTCGGCAAAGGAAAGCACTTGCAACTGCAAAGACCATAAGTCTTGGGGCTGTTCAGCTCCACCTGTTCGTAGTGATTCCTTAAACACCTCACAGTTTTTAAGTGGGGCTTCAGCTAAGTACTTTTGCTCAACTGTAGTAAGTGTGGGCTTACCAAGGTGTATGTCCTTAACAGTACCAGCTAGCATCTCTACTGCGCTGGTATCATTAAATATATTGAGAGCATCAGCCATATCCTCAACAGGTATGTCGCTGCTCTGCGAGCCTAGCACTCTTACATCTTTCGGTTTGCTAGGGTCTTTATAGTTAACTGAGTTAGGTACTCGTAGTATTCTTGCGCTGTCCGCTGTTACTGCTGGGTCTATTCTTAAACCACTGTCTAGGCATAAAGACTTTAGCGCATCAGCCATGGGTTGCCATTTTTCTATTGGTATGTCTTCATCAAGTACCCAGTAAGCGTGTATCCCATTACCACTATCTACGGTAATTGTCGGTGGTATAAACTTTGTGCTACTTAGAAAGTTCTTAAAGGCTCTAACTGCTGATTTCTTATTGGGGTATTCTTTTGATTCACCGCAGTCTATGTCTACATATAGGCTACACTTATACTGCGTGTGGTTCTTTTTTCTTTCTGTATCATAAGTACCAGTAGCAAAGTACACATTACTCTGTCCCTTGATAGCATGTGTCACGTACCCTAACAGTGCATCTATTGAGTCTAGTTGTTTGCTTTGCGCAAATCCTTTGCTGCTACCTACCGCACCGAAATAGCCAGTTCCTTTGGCGGGCAGTACCCGCTGGAGGAAATTCCTTGTCTCCATATTACTCTCCTTAAAAAGGTAGGTAAGAGGCTACCCTGAACGTATAGCCACCTACCTACAAACAACCAACTACCTAATCATCCATGCCGCCGAACAGTTCGTCAAGCTCACCATCCAGTTCGTCATCGGTAGTCTCTACGGCAATGGTCTCTGGCGCTTGCTCAACTTCTTCTGCGTCAGGTTGCGCTTTTATTTTGCGCGCCGCTTTCTTTTTAGCTGTCTTCTTTTTCTTCTTAAGAGCCTTGGATTCCTCAGTCTCAGCATCTTCCGAGGGTTCTTCCGCCGTTGTTTCGAAGTCAGTATCTACAGACTTCTTAACAGGTGGCTTAGGCTTAGGCTTATGCGCCATACCAGATACTTTGTCTGCTGTAGCTTTAGTTACTTCCCTCTCGTCAACTAACATGCTGTCTATGTTCCCAGCAGAAAAGTGTTCTACAAGTTCAGATGCTTCACTCTGGTTCAGTGGACGAACAGCTTTAAACATTAGCTTAGGGTAGGCTACATCAGGGTCAAACGACAGTCGGGTTACTACTGTGTTATATGGGAAGCCCTTAGCCTTCATAGCTTTACCATATGTACCTAGGTCACCAAGTGACATAACAGGTATACGTAGCAGCATTGGACCACCATACTGCTCATTAGTAATATCATTGGCTGGTACTACTACAACTCTGCGTGAGTCACTACATGCTTTAGTCTCACGACCATCAGCGGTCATCTTACTGCCAAACTTACCCTTAGGGCATATCCCACACAGTTCAGACTGCGGGCGCGGTGAACGACTAGAAGGTTTCTGACCATCAAGACTATAACAATCCGGCTCACCAGCAGTACCTTCAGTGTAGTCACCTTCATAGAATGTTTTTGCTACAAACTCACTGGCTTTAGCAATGACTACTTCAATACCCATCTTGGGTAGTCCTTCCTCGTCTACTACTACAGTCTCCTCGCCGCCGCACTTAATGCGAAACTTGCTCCCCTTGATGGACATAGTACTAAAGCCACCACTAAGACCAGAGCTAAGAGCATCATTGTCTTCTATACCAAATGCATCCTGTAATAGTGCAGGAACACTATCATTAAATTTTACTACATCACCCATTAGGATTTCCTCCGAAAGCGAACAACGTCCGCAGATTTAAACTCGACACCCGCTGGTATCTCACCTGAGTTCGTCATAAAGTCACGAACAACTACCTTACTTGCTTTGATTTCCATTAGCTCAAACTGATTAGTATCCTTACAAAAGCTAAGGAAAGCATCCTTATCAACTACCTTACACGTATCAGCGTTACTAAAGAAAACACTACCTACGCTGCTGCGGGATTCTTCTAACCCCATCTTGTTAAGTTCACGACTAGTCCACTTCTCAATAAGCTTCATACCCTCATTGATTGTGGCAAGTTCATCCTTGTGCTTCCTTTGTATCGCTTCTTTCTCATCACGTAACGATATGTACTTTTGTATGGCTTGCTCCAATGTAGCCATTATGTTGTCTCCTTAAACATGTCTAACAAAATTCCCTGACACTTCTGCTTGCTCTTAAGTCTCTTGTAAATCTTCTCCTCAACTTTAGAGCCTACGATGTGCAGGATGTGCGTGTGCTTATCCTGTCCTGCTCTAGTGATACGCCCACATGCTTGCTCATATATTTCCGTTGACCATATCGGCGCGAACCAAATGACAGTATCTGCCTTGGTCAACGTAATACCATGAGCCATACACCCCGGATGTGCTACTAGTACCCTAGGATGTTTGCTTTGTTGGAACGCTAAGAAAATCTTATCACGTTCCTTCTTCGGTGTGTCTCCGCTGATACTCTCAACAGAGAAATACTTATCTAAAATAGTACTAATCATTGTAACAGAAAACTTAAACGGAGTGAAGACAATAACTTTTTCTTCTGACTCTCTTATCAACTCTATAAGTAACTTGAATCTTGGGTTACTCTTAATGACCTTACGTACACCGTCAGTACCATATATAAAACCTGATGCTATCTGTAGTAGCTTAGATATTTTAACCCCCTCGTTAGCTGCGGTTATCTTTTTTTGTCGCACCTCAACAGAGTAGTTATTAAACATGTCCTTGTAAGCTTTTATCTGCTCAGTTGTCATAGCTATATCACGATAGCCGTATGTTGTGGGGGGCATATCGAAACTGTCATCACGGGTAAATCTAACGGCGGGCTGCATAGCTTCGTGTACTACCTCATTAGCCTCAGGTCTGGCTATCCACCTGAACGTACTAACTTGCCGCATTACTTTATTCTTAAAGGTACGTCCGCTATATGAAACCCTATCTGGTGTGAGCAACCTAACCTGTCCCCAAGCATCAGTAGGTTCGTTGGGTGTTGGCGCACCAGTCATACCCCAAGCGTACTTAGCAGCGGCTACCAGTGGTCTTAGTATCTTCCATCGCTTTGTGCTGGCATTGCGGTATACAGCAAGCTCGTCAATTATAATTACGTCAAAGTCCATAGCTAACAGCTCGTCTTTTATAACAGCTATACCATCATGGTTTATAACGTATATATCCGCTGGTACTTCTAACAACTTAGCTCTCTTAGCTTTAGTACCAAACAGGGCTATGCACTCTAGGTGTGGAAACCTTGCGAATACTTCACGTTCCCATACTGATGTAAGTGTACTGAGAGGTGCAACTACTAAGCACTTTTTTGCTACGCCCTGCTGCCTAAGAAAATCAAAAGCAAACAAGGCGGCGCATGTCTTACCAGTACCAATACTGTTAAGTACGTACCCTCGCTTACTGCTAACTAACATAGCCGCTGTACTTTTCTGCGTATCGAATGGTGTCACACCTGACCAGTCGTAGTAGCTTAGTATAGGTGAAGGTACTTCATAGCCTATATTATTTAGCAGCTTTGTCTCCTCTATCCTATGGGGTATTGATAACCATGGTGAGTCGCGCCATGTTATTTCTTTAGCCGTAGGTATAAGCGCGGCTACCTTATTAGAGGGTGGTACTATTAGCTGCTTATGCTTAACACTAATTAATAGATTCTTCTGCTCCAATTTCTATACTCCTTAACATCATAATCTTAATGAGGAATGTTTCTAGTTCCTCGTAGTTTCCATCACATAAAAAGCCGTGTCCTCCAGCAGCTTCTATGTTCTCCATTGTTAACTTCTGTCTTGCGGTCGCCTTTTTTCCCGGAGCTTTTGCTTCTATGCCTACAAAGATTCCTTTCACGCACACCAAGTAATCTAATGACGGTGCGCCCATACCATTACTTACTGGCATGTACCAGTAAGCTGAATACTTACTAAGTACCTTTTTTATATTCTTTTTTACTTCTCCTTCAGGTGTCATACCTCTTACATCCTTATCGGCTGTATACTTAAAGCTACGCATAAGTTTACTGTTAATACCATTACTATATTCCATTAAGCGGGCAGTCTTTTACTTCGCAGTTTCTTTTACACAAGAAGTTCTGCCTCTTAGGGAAGGTGTCTGTTCGGTGCGCTTTGTTGTACGCCTCTATCCTAGGCATGAGCATGTTCCATACCTCTA
>Ga0315321_10000202_pt1 | contig 41102 bp, 27 predicted proteins | sample M180m21515metaG_FD_203464 | JGI IMG/M metagenome (GOLD analysis project Ga0315321, IMG submission 203464) | Ammonia-oxidizing marine archaeal communities from Monterey Bay, California, United States - M1 80m 21515 | ecosystem: Environmental > Aquatic > Marine > Intertidal zone | place: USA... | reverse complement strand
TTCTTGTCCGAGGTTCCGATGACTTTTCCCATCTTCAGTCCACCCCCGTAAATGAGCAAGGGACTGGATCCGGCCCAGTGGTCACGTCCGCCTTTCTTGTTAATTCGGGGAGCTCTGCCCATCTCTCCACAGCAAACGAGGAGAACCTTGTCCTGAAGTCCGCGCGCTTCCAGATCCTGGATAAGCACGCTCACGGCATGATCGAAAGGCTTACCGACGTAATCCATGCCCTCGGTCATGGTGGCGTTGTTGTTGTCGGCATGCATGTCCCAGACGAAATTCGTGGTTACGCTTATGAAGCCCGCGCCCCTTTCGGCCAAGCGCCGGGCGAGCAGGAGTAGCTTGCCCAATGTGTTGACGTGATCGCGATAGCGCTCGTGGTTGTTCCAGCGCTTGCTGATCTTGGTGACATCCATCAACTTCGAGGTATCGTAGCGCTCGAGTAGTTTTGGATCTTCCTTGGTCACCTCGAAGGCATCCGCCACCCCGGCAAGCAAAGTGTCGAAGGCTTGGCCGTGAAAATGATCAAGGCCGGAGCCTTCTCCCAATCGGTCAACCGTTTTCTTCCACTGGTCCACCGCTCCGAGGAGGTGTTTGCGGTCGGTCAACCGACTTGCTTCCATTCGTATCTTGAGATCATCTTTGAGTCCACCCTCTCCGCTCGGTGCAAAGGGTTCGTTGGCCGATCCAAGGGGACCGGTGGCATTGAATTTGCCCAAGCTCATGATGGCCGGCATGGCCTCGGATTCCACGGCCCGGGGGTAGAGAATTACGTTTCGGGGGGTTCCTTTTTCCGGATGACTTGTGCCCGCGACCTGAGCGTAATGAGAACCGACGTGAGCCCCGGATGAGTATTTCGGATCGACCAATGGGCGTGCGTCATGGCTCCCGCTTTGGGTGGAGAACGAACGGACGATGGAGAACTTGTCGTTCAACTTGGCGAGTTTTTCAAAGGTCGAACCGAATGTGATCCCAGGCAGGCGGGTAGGAATCTCCCCGGTCATGCTGCGGATTTCCGAGGGGGCATCCATCTTCGGGTCAAAGGTTTCGAACTGGCTGGGCCCGCCATGCATGAACAGAAAGATGACCGCCCGATCCTTGACAAGCTTGGGGTTTTGGGAAAGCAGCGTGCGGGCTTCGAGCAACCCGGGCATGCAAGCCCCCCCCAGAGCTCCAAGACGGAGGAAGCTTCTTCTCCCGATTCTCTGGCAGCTCAAATTCAACATAACTGAACAATAGCCCGTATTTTACTCTTTTGTCATGCAAATAGTTTGTGTTTCAGAGTCTTTTTGGATTTGCCAAGACTAGGCATTTGGATGGAGCGGAAGGAATGAAAACCGAGCGAATCCGCCATTTTGACTTGGGCTTTATCCCGTCTCGGGCATGAAGGTTGGCATGACTACACCCTTGGTGACCTGCGGTTCACCCAAGGACTGGGCGAAATGGATCTCGCAATTTCTCGCTCCCCAGGAATAGGCGGTTTTGACCGCATGAGCGGCATCGACAGGAAGTAAGAAGACCGGACAGTGTCCACGGAAGAAATTCAGTTGGGCGGATAGTAAGGCGGTTGTGATTTCTTCCGAGCGGGCAACCCCCGGTCCGATCATCCGGCTTCCGGGGTGGTTGACGGAGGATAGGAAACCAAGCAGGCTTCCGTCCTCGTCCCGGAAGATCACGGTTTTCCAAATACTGTCCGTATTCTCGATGAAATATGAAAAATCCTTGGCCCGTTCGATCCCGACCAACTCGCGTTCCAGTTCGACCATGTCCGGAACGTCCCCAGGTTCGGCTTCCCGAACGCAATCGTTTTCGGGCAATTCCATGTTCAGGCCGTCCTTGGGGACCTCGAGGTAGAGATCTTGAAAGCTCAGGAACGGGACGAATCCCTTTTTGGTGTAGAGGGAAAAGGAATCGAGGTTATGGGCGCTTGAGACCAAGCGGACCGGCAAGTTTTTTTCTTCCGCGTAGGCAATGATCCAAGAGAGCAAGGAACCTGCGATTCCCTTCCCGAAAAAGTCGGAATGGACATTCATGATCCCGAGCGAGACGTGAGTGAAGCGGGGATGATAGAAGCACGACCCCGCAATTTTTCTGCTCTCCGGACAGACCGCAACGAGGCAGCAACCCGGATCGAGACCCTCGTAGACCTCGCAGAAAAGACGGGCGTCGGAAGTCGGCCCGGTAAAGATTGGTTTTTTCCCGCTCGCGACGTACCAGGAATTCGTAGACTCGTGAATGAGTTCAGCCACAATGTCCCACTCGTCCGTTTTCATCGGACGCAATTCGAAAGCCGGAGAAGGATTTGCCATGGATTTGTCCTATCGCTTGCCTTCCAGGTTATCAAGAAAGGCCTGACAGGAGAAACCCACGAACATGGCCATATCCTCGTCCCCGGGGAGCACGATCACGGGGGAAAGATCGGGTGGGCGGATTTTATGGGCCCGCTTGAGGCACGCTTGCATGGCGGGAACGGCAACCTTGGCTTTTTCGCCCAAGAGCTCGATGGTCCGCGCGGCATGGGTGACCACAATCAGGTTCTTGTGTTCGAGTTCCTTGATCAATATGGGCAATGCGGGAGTAATCTCGCCTTTGAGAGCCAAGGCATTGGCCGCCTCGATCCGGACGGATGGTGAGGAATCCTTCAATGCCTTGCCCAAGGCGAGTCCTGCATTTTCGCTGAGTTTTCCCTTGCGTGCACCGAACCCGATGGCTCCCCAATAACGCACGAGCTCGTTTTCGGATTGAAGATTGGCGAGGAGAGTTTTCTCATTAGCGGAGCCAACCTCGGAAGCTGCCTTGCGGACGATTTCCAGATCGATCTTCCCGGACTGTCCGACTTCCCAGCCCGAGCTTCCCTCGAAAGCTTGCCAAGCCTCGTATTCCGGAAGGCAGCCAAGGTCATGGGTTTTGCCCGCATGCTTGGCTTGCTCCTTGCGCAGGCGGACGAGAACCTTCTTATGCTTGGGCGACTTGGCCAGGTTATTCAGGTTTTGCGGGTCCTTCCGGCAATCGTAGAGTTCCTCGAGTGGGCGGGAGGGACCGGCGAAATGCCACTGGGCGGGCGTCATCTTCTTGCGATCGGCCAGTCGGTAGAACTCATGCCTGATTTCGCCCAGGTCCGGCCAAGCCGTGGGCTGGTTGTATCCAAGATGGGGCATGTAGTTGCGTATGTAAAGGAAGTCCTTGTCCCTGACCGAACGGGCGAGGTCGCGCACTTCATCCACCCGGTCGCGATGCCCGTAGACATATTTCCGGGTCTTCGTGTTCTTGGATCCGAGAAAGGGTTTGCCTTGCATGTACTTCGGGATACTGGTTCCCGTCAGGCTGAGAACGGTTGGCCCAAAGTCGACGAAGGCGACCAGGCGGTCGATCGTCTCCCCGGGTTTGGCGGGAGCGTATTTTTTCCACTTGTCGGGGAAGCGAATCATCAAGGGGACATGCATGCCGCTGTCTAAAAGAGCCCGCTTGTGTCTGGGCATACCCGACCCATGATCGGAATAAAAGAAAACGATCGTGTTTTCCGCCAACCCGTCTTCTTCGAGTTGCTTGAGGATGTTTCCGACCTCTTTGTCCATGGCGGTCACGCAGTCGTGGAACCGGGCGACGGTCTTGCGCACAATGGGTGTGTCCGGGTAGTAGGGGGGGAGGGTTATCTTCTTCGGGTCGTGGATCTCGTCGGGGGAGAGCTTGGACTGGATTTCCTTTTGAAAGCGCTCGTAGGGCCAGACCATGGACCGGCTCTGGTGAGAGGTCATTAGGTTGAAGATCGAAAAGAAAGGCTTTTTCTTGTCCGCCCGCTTGCGCCAGTGGGCAGTGCTCGAGCTTTCGTCCCACGAACTCTTGATGATATCCTCGTAGTTTCCCGAGTTGTAGTCCGTCTTGACATTATTGGTCGAGTAGTAACCATCCGTGCGCAGGAGGGCAGGGAAACCCTTCATGTAAGAGGGCAGGGTGAAACCCGATCGCATCTGCTGCGTTCCGAGAGAAGGGGGGTAGGACCCGTTGATGAGGCAGGAGCGCGAAGGGGAACATACCGGAGCGGAGGCGAATGCATGAGAGTAGCGGACGCTCTGCTTGGCCAAGGCATCGATGTTCGGGGTAATGGCATCCGAATGTCCGTAGCATCCGAGAACCGGACTCATGTCCTCGGCGGTAATCCAGAGAACGTTGGGGCTACCGAAGGAGAGAAGAGGCGTGAAAAGAAACAAGAGGGGCAACGCGAACCTCGAAGATGCGATGAAGTATGTATTTAAGATGCTAGGTAATTTCATTTGGAACTTCAGAAGAACTTCTTAATCGTTTGGTGGCAATCGAGTTTTGCCTTTCGTTGGTTTTTCCTGTCTCCGGATTTATTGCCCAAAGTGTTTTCTCTCAATATTTCCGCGTTTCGCAAACTTCTTTCGGGTAAAAACAAGAGCTACTTCATTTTACTAAAGAAGTGAAGGAAACTGATCAAAAACAAGTAAAGTATTGATAAAAGTTGATAAGTGTATAAAGTTTCCCGTTTGAATTATTAGTTGGCTACTCCAGAATGCAAAATTTTGGCAAAGTAGCGATTTCGGGAGCTAATAGATTGGCAAAAAAGTTTTCTTAAGGTAATTATATTGCACAATCCTGCTATCAGGTAATGTAGTGCACATAAAACCATCGAAAATAATGTAAACAGGAAGAAAAAAGTCCGAAACAGGTATACATATGGCATATAGTATTATATCGAAACTTCATTGAAATTATGATAATAGCACATTTAAACAGTAATATTCCAATGCTCAGGGACAAGTTACGAGAGTTGTCTCCTACCATGACCTTGTTGCCTCGCATTGAGGGAATCATCAACAAGGAAGAACCCACTTTGGAGGATATTCTCCGGGTTTGTTCTCATGACCCAAAGCTCTTGGGTAGGTTAACGAGGCGGGCCGGGTTTTCCGGTTCAGAGCAAGAGTTTGCCCGGGACATATTGTTCAAAAAGGGTTTGGGCTTTTTGAAAAGCTTGGCAATTCGTTCAATGAACAGAGAGATTTTCGAAGTCCCGATGCCAAACTCTGATCTGACTCCTTTCTTGTTGAAAAAAAGAAGCGTCATTCTCGCCCGCTTCCTCAAGCATTTCTCATCCGATGTTGGAATTGGAGTTGATGAGGCATACTTGGCGGGACTCTTGTTCAACTATGGATATGTTTGTTTCGAGCTTATGTATGATTCTTTGGGTTCGGATGCGCTTGAGTTTGAAAATAACCGTTCTCATTACGATATGTGCACATCCGAATTATTAGCGGAATTCGGATTTCACAAGGTCGTCACCGAGGTAATCGAAGATGCCAACAAAGACTTTTACCAAACAAGGCTCCCTTTTGTTCAAGCTTTGCTTAGGATCGCAAACGAAACCCTTGTAAATACCGAACAAACCAACGGTATCATCGGTCGGGGAGAGACTCCCGACCGTCTCCTTCTTGATGCAACAGGATTGAGGGCACGAAAGATCTTTTCGGTGCTCAAGGATATTTCCAGAAACTACTCCGTTTAGTTTTGAGCTGTTTTTAAGCCGATGCCTTTTCGGGGTCGTCGGTTACGGATCTTTCCAGTCCATTGGATGTTTGTCGGGATTGCCTGAATCGGTTTTGTGCCCCTGAACTTTTTTCCAAAAAGCATTTGCGCCTGCGGGAAAAGTATGTAAATGTACTAAGACAACAAAAGCACTACATATGAAATTCATCAAATTACTTCCCGCCTCATTCCTTGCCATCCCTTTTGCTCTCCAGGTAAATGCTCAAATAGACTGTTGCGGCCTTACCGTCGGAACGGTCATAAAAAGCCACTCGTCAACGAGCTTTACTCCTCGCACCCAGAATTTCGTATCACGGACGTCATCCTTCAACTCCAGAAGTATCAAGCCACCGTCGTTTCCTTCCGCAATAATTTCAAATTCCAATGGCGGCAGGATTCTAAACTCCAACCGCTCTTTTTCCAGGCAACTGAATCAAGGCGGTTTTTCTTCGGGTAATCAAGGTTTCCACGCCAAAGGAGTTTCTTCTTCAAGCTTAGTTTCCGATGCAAAAAGAAGGTATTGCGAGAAAAAAGCTGGTGCTGATCAGCCAGTGTCTTCCCGCATCACTCCCTTCCGTCAATCTCCCTCAACCGCAACCGTCCCCTCAACCGCTCCTTCCCTTCCGTCAATCCCCTCTGCCCCACTAGTCTATTATATGGAAAGACCGATCAAAAGCATACGTGTTTCCTCGGTTCCGGACATAGAGCGATGGGAGGGCGCAATGCGCAAGAACATGGCTTTGAACGGAAGAAACAAAGGCAAGGTCGACGAACTTTTGACCAGGATAAGAAATCACTATGGCGATCAAAGTATTGAGGCAAAGGACTACTCCGCCAACGGCAAGGGTTACGTTCCCAGTGAATCCAATCGGGATTTGGCTGAGTCCCGAATCGAGAGAACCATCAAAAGCATGGCCGCCTTTTTTGAAAAATCAGGAAATCCGGAAATGAACCCTGACAAGTCTACAGGTGGTGACAGCTTCCTGAAAGGTAAACTTGCCTTTGTTAATACCGAACTCGACAAAATCGGAAAACCACGTGTTTCCCTTGAAGAGCTTAAGCAGGTTATCAGTTTGCAGATGACCGGTCTGGCTTCACCTGTCAGCCCAATCGATCATTTCCAAGCCCTCGAGAAGCCAGTGGAGAAGGTACCTGCCCAGAAGCGGGTTCTGGGCCAAAACGAAATCAAGGAGCGGGTCAAAGCCCGTTACATTGCCTTTGCGGGATGGTTGGCTGAAAACGAAAAGAAATTCCCCTCGCTTGACCCCGAAGTGGACGCAAAAACGATGGAAACTTTTGACTTCGTCAATACCGAGCTACGGGAAATCGGAAAGTTTGAGTCAATGACCATCTTCCGGGAGAAAACGATTGCCTACTTGGAAGATATTGAGGATGGCCAAATTCCTAAACCGTTTGTGCCCTTGGTTGAAAAAAACTTACTTCCCGAATGGGGAAAGAACCCAAAGAAGGTCGTGCAGGAGTTGCCTGGCCCGTTTGTTGGGCAACGGTCCGGAGATCCTTTTGCAAAGCGGACTTCCGTCCGTTCGCACTTGCCTTTGCATTCCGGACGGGTGTTACCTGGGCAGTCTTGGGACTCGGCGAGTCCGGTCACACGCACAAACCCTTCGAGGGGAGACGTGCGTACGGGAACCAGCCGGTCCTTCATGACCCCTTCCCGTATATCTCTTCCGGGAAAGTCTTGGGACTCTTCTGGCCCCGGGAACCAAAACGGTCAATCGATGAGAATCATCAGGTCGGAGCTGAACAATTTGCCCGGGACCCCAATCTGAGTTGCCCGCTCCGATCTGTTTGATCGTTGATAGTCGAACTTTGCTTGCTCTGGCGCAGCTCCTTTTTCGAAGAACAATTTCCCGTTGCCAGGCTTGTGCCTTTGAGGGAATATCACCCGAATGTCGAAGTGGAAGTTCGGGTTGGCGGTTTATTGTTGTCTGGTTCTTTATGCTTCTTCCTTAAGCCAACCTGATCTGCCAGGAGGGACTGGGGTAAAGAACTTTGACAAGGTTCTGCACTTCGTGGAGTACGCGGTCATGGGCATCTTGTCTTGGGCTGCTTTGGGGCGTGGTACGAAAGGTTTTGCCTGGGGGGGCTTTGCCTTTTGCGTATGCTTTGGAATTGCCGACGAGTGTTGGCAGGGTTTGTCGGGAGGCGATCGTAACGCTGACGTCTGGGATGCGGCAGCGGATGCCTCGGGAGCCTTTGTCGGGCTACTTTTTTGTCGGATATTTCGGAAAGCTTAAGGGATCACGCCCGGCGGAGGAGGGGGTGCCGGTTGGGCTTCGATCAGAACGGTGTCGGTCCAAGCCGACGGAAGTACGGTGACATCGTCGGGAGGGCCGATAAGGCGGGTCCTGAAGTAGTGATTTTCCTCGGGCAAACGACCGGTCATTTGCGTTTCCAGTTCGTTGCTTTCGAGCAATCTCCGGTCGAGCCCGGTCAAGAATTCCGGGTCGCTTGCAATCTCGATTTCGTAACGATGGCCAACGGGTGCTTGGGGAAGCTCGTCCAACGAGATGAACACGCTCGCGGGTTCGCTCGGCTTCCGGTTGATTGTCTTTGTAATGGGCGTGGGACAGGACACGATCGGGTAATCAAAGGACAGCATGTTTGCTTCACTGGCAAGATCGGATGTGTTTCCGCCCACGGGGACCGCTTTGATTTCAAAATAAAACCTCCCGTATTCTTTTCCTTGAACGATTTCCAATTTGTTGTCGGTTTCTAGGTATTCCCCGTAAAATTGATCGAGTTGAGGGCCGCAAGTCACCTTGACGGCGTAAGCGAATGGACCGGTCGCATTTTCGACGGGGCTCCATTCCAGGATTAATTTGTCTTCCCGTTGGATGGCCGTCGGGTTTTGGGTTTGCTCAAGCAGGTTGGCGGGGACGTGGAATTGTTGGGAAATGGGTGGGGTGGGCTTGAAGGTGGGTTCTTCCGCGGGCATGGCCGTGAACTGCAGCCAGTAATCCCTTCCGCCCTGCAGGGCGAGGTCACGTATTTCGGTATCTTGGGTAACGATTTCCTCGAAGGGTGTCGGGGCACTGGGGGCGTCAAGAAGGTGAAGGACATATTTGATCGGCCCCGGTTGCTCGAGGGCCGCCCATTTGAAATGTACTTTTCCCAGTTCGGGTTGCACGATGAGTCCGCCCATGTAGGTGTTCGAATCGGGAAGTGTGTGGACTGTCAAAAGGCTTGGTTGACTGGGAAGATATCTCGAATCCCCCTCTGGAGGATGCGCTGTAAGGCGGAAATAGTAGGAGGTGTCGGCTTGGAAGCCTTCGAGTTCGACTTGATGAGTTTGGGAAAACTCACTTTGGGACACTAAGTTTCCGACATTCGGATCCGTTGAGTTTTTAAGGGTAAAGCGAAGATGCTCGGGTTTTTCCCTTCGAGCACTCCAATTCGAAGGGTCGAACCAATTCAGGGTTATTTTTGTTTGGGTGACTTCGAGGATATCGAGTTTGGGACGAGTCAGGATTTCATCCCGAATTTCATAGCTGATTACGGGGTCGGTCTGAGGTTGCTTCAGCGCAAGGCCGTCATCGGAATCATCAGTACGATCGTTGCTTGGGACTTTGTCCTCGGAGCAGGAAGAAAGGAAACAAAGAAATGCGCAAGTGAGTGTAATCTTCTTCATGACCATACTTAAGAGCGATGCCCTTTTTTTGTCCACCTTCTTTATGACGGGCTTGTTGATTGGAGAACTTCGTCAAGCTTGCCCGAACCTTTGGTTTTCTCATCGGGCAAAGGGTTTCCTCTTGCCATGCGTTCGTGGGTGTGAAGAACGGAGGAATGAAAAAGAAGACAAAACCATCGCCTCAAGGCAACGACTCCCTTTCACGCCGTTCCCTCTTCAAGGGGGCAACCGCAGGCATCATTGGCAGCGGATTGGCCGGTTGCTCGGGAAAGTTTGCCATCTCCGGAAATGTGGGCGGATCGAAATCGGGCGAAAAACGGGGAGTCCGCAAGGGACGGATCAACCAGTCCGTGGTTTCCTGGTGCTTCAAGGATCACTGGAGTGTTCATGAGACCTGCGAACAAGCGGTGAAACTTGGCTGCAAGAGCGTCGAGTTGATCGAGACCGAGCATTGGCCCGAATTGAAAAAGCACGATCTGACCTGTGCCATTGCCACCATTCCCGTCGAGGGGCCTCCTTTCATCAAGGGATTCAATAATCCGAAATACCACGACATGCTCCTCGAGGTGACCAAGAAGACCATCGATGACTCGGCCGATTTCGGATGTCCGAATGTCATCGCCTTTACCGGTTACGCGGAAAAATTCTCCCTCGAGGAAGGGGCCCAGAACTGCGTTGATGGCTTCAAGAAAGTGGCTGGCTACGCCGAGAAAAAAGGCGTGACGATCTGCCTGGAAATGCTCAATTCCCGGGATGATAGCGACCCCAATAAGGGCCACCCCGGGTACCAGGGCGATCATATCGACTACTGCATGGACATCCTTAATGCGGTCGGGTCCCCCCGGGTGAAGTTGCTCTTCGATATCTATCACGTCCAGATCATGGACGGGGACATAATCCGGCGCATCCGCGAATGCGGAGATATGATCGGGCACGTCCACACCGCAGGAAATCCAGGTCGAGGCGAACTCGACGACGACCAGGAAATTAACTATCCGCCCATCATGGAAGCTTTGCTCGAGATCAAGTACAAGGGATTTGTGGGCCAGGAATTCATTCCGACCCGAGACCCCGAACTAGGGCTTGCCGAGGCGGTCGAGCTTTGTGACATTTAGGCCCCGCCCATCTTTCTCGGTTGCTCTTTTAGTCGTCCGTCCTTACGGGTGCATTTGGTGTAAGCGGGAATGGAAAAATTGCGATTCATAGATCTCTTTTGCGGTATCGGCGGGTTTCGTCAGGCTCTTGGCGAGAACGGACATACTTGCGTTTTTTCCTCGGATCTTGATCCCGATGCGCGGTTTACCTATTCGGAAAATTTCGGGGAGGAACCGGCGGGCGACCTTACTAAAATTCACGAACGGGAGATTCCCGCCCACGATCTGCTTTGCGGTGGCTTCCCCTGCCAACCCTTCAGTATCTCGGGAAACCAAGGAGGATTTGAGGATGCACGGGGCACGCTCCTTTATGAAATCCTGCGCATCGCCCGGCATCACCGCCCGGCTGTTCTTTTTCTCGAGAACGTTAAGAATTTTCTAGGTCACGCGGAAGGACGCACCTTGGCAACCACTCTCGAATTGCTTGATCGTCTCGGATACGATGTTCATTACTCCGTTCTGAATGCCTCGCGCTACGGGGTGGCCCAGAAGCGCGAGCGCATATACTTCGTCTGCTTCCGTAAGGACTTGGGCATGCTGGGCTATTGTTTCCCTGAACCCACGGATCAGAATGTTGCGGTCGAAGACGTTCTTTTGCCCCCGGGCGACCCGAGGCTCGATGAATTGATCATCGAGCGGGACGACCTTTTTCTCTCTTCCGAATTTCCCCTCGAACGTGAAAATCGACCCATGCGCATTGGCACGGTGGGCAAGGGAGGGCAGGGGGAACGTGTTTATAGTCCCAAAGGTCACGCGATTACGCTTTCTGCCTTCGGGGGGGGGGTCGGGGCGAAAACCGGGATGTATCTGGTCGACGGGAGGGTCCGCCGCCTTCACCCCGAAGAGTGCCGCAGACTGATGGGTTTCCCGGAGGGTTTTCGTCTTCATGCCCGCCGCAATGTCTGCTACAAGCAATTCGGAAACTCGGTAGCGGTGCCTGTGGTCAGCAAAATCGTCTCCTCGATTGACCGGTTCCTCGACGGACAATCCCGCCAAGCGGCCTAGGTTTCCGGTTTGCGATGCCACTACTCCGCTCGGCCAAGAACACATTCTTTTGCCTCCTCGGATGCGCCATCGGAGACTTGGGCGCGATCTGTCTTTTCCAGGAACATTATTCTCCCGAAGTCATTCCCCGTGAGCTCTGGACGATGGTATGGATCACGGCCATGGTCTCGGGAATCGTGACCAGCGTGATATTGGAAACCTTCATCCTTTGGAAGCAAATGGGTCCCAAGGAGGCGTTCCGTACCGCGATCGGAATGAGCATGATCTCGATGATCCTCATGGAGGCGGCGATGAACCTCGCGGACTATGGCATGATGGGTGCCCCTGCTATCAAGCTCTCCATTCTGCCCGTGACCATGGGTGCCGGTTTTATCGCGGCCTGGCCCTACAACTACTGGCGGCTCAAGAAGCACGGTAAGTGTTGCCATTGATCTTGTCGTTCGGGAGAAGAGCCTTTTTCTTGCCTTGCTCTTCATTCGCAACAGGCTAAAATGAGTAGATAATGAAACTTCTACATCGCGAGGACGTCATTGAAGCTGGTTACGATCTGCCCAATACGGGCCTTTGTGCAAGCATCGGCGAGGCCGAGTTGGAGGAATTGAAATTCGGTGGCGAGTGGGTTTTGGCGGAGAACGAGGTCCTCGTGACCGATGGCCACGAGCAAAGGTATCTTTACATGCTGGTTTCGGGTGAAGTGGCCATTACCAAGAAAAACGATCAGGGAAACAGTCAGCAGATCGCAACCTTGTCTGTGGGCGCGGCTTTTGGAGAGATGGCTTTCCTGAGCGGCGGGGTGGCTTCCGCCGATGTTCAATCCCTCGGGGAATGCATTCTTTGGCGAATCGATCACCAGCAGATGCTAGAGTTTATCGGTAGCAATGGAACCGCAGGCGGGCAACTTTGTCTCAACGTAGCGAGTATTCTTTCCGGCCGATTGGTCGACGGAAACAAGAAGGTCGTGGACATGGGCAAGGAGCTACAGGCATCTCTGGCCCATTTGCAACATGCTGCGTCCGCAGGGACGCAGAAAGATCAAGCTCTCAAGCAAATGCAGGGCAAGGTCGCCAACATGCAAAATGCGTTCAAGGGGAGCGCTGTCCAAAAATCAAAAAGCAATTGGGTTGCCGTGGCTGCTTCCGCGGTTGCCTTGTTGAGTACGGCCGGATTGATAGGCGTTTTCATGGCCAGTGACGATTCATCTGAATCTGTAGCTACAGGGTTGGCTGACAAAGTCGCGAAGCTTGAGGCGAACGAGGAATTTTACCTTGGCCTGAAAAAGAAACTCGAGGATGAGAACAAGGAGCTGACCAAAGAACGCAAGGAGCTGAGCTCGAAGAACGAAACGTTAACCGAGGAACTTGCTTCCAAGGAATCCCGCTCCATGAGCGATATTCAAGGCTTGCGTGATCAGTTAAGCCAAACGAAACGCGAATTGTCGGAAGCCAAGGATGATATCGTTCGAGCCCAACGGGTGGTTCCTGTTCAGCCGGAAGCGAAACCAGTCTCCCCGGTAAAAACCAGCAAATCGGAAGCGGATGAAATCTTGGCTTGGGCCAAAAGGAACACCACGCTCATCTTTCCCTGTGCGATCAAGGTGACCAGGCAAACGGTAACTTTGCAGGACAAAGCCAAGCTTGCACAGATACCGGTGTCGGTGGGCGGGGCGTTGCGGGCGGCGCAGTTTCATCCGACCTCGCCTGATGGTCTGATTGTGTACCAGCCGGTAGGAGATAGGTTTCATGCTTCCATGCACATAGCCAATTCCAATTTCGTGGAAGCGGTGAAACCAAAGTATGAGAAGTATGCCAAAGGAACGGGTGCAGTTGGTATCCAAATGGCCAATCCTCTCGCGCCCAAAACGAAACCAGAACCAAGGGTCCGTCTTTCTTCCCAACTTCCCTCCGCCGGTCAATCAGCCAAGTCTTCCGGGCCGACTGCTCTGGACGGGCAAGGTGACGGTGGGGCTCCGATGGTTGCAACGGGACGTCCGAAGGGACCGCAAAAATCGGAAAACGTCTTGGATCAGCTACCGGCCAAAACTCCCGGTGGATCGAAGAAGAAACCGGACTTGAGTGACCATGGGGCGAATTGCGTGTGCAAGGATTGCCGGGTGAGCAAGATTGGGAAGGGCGGAAGTCTCTTTCCCGATCTCTGAGCCTTCTTCGATACTCCGCACCTATTTAACAAAGCAAGAAACCGCGCGTTGACCAGACTCTCTATTTTTGGAACAATGCATAAATGCCTGCCCCGGCAAGGGCGGACAGGATGGAGAGGATCGCATAGGCGTGTCGGTGGTTCCAGCGGGTGAGTTTTTCCCAACCGGAATACCAATAGGCGGAGACTTCCTCGTCATGTCTGAAGCGCTGCAAGTCGGCGAGTAAGTCGGTTACCCTAGGATAGCGTTCCTTTTTGTCCCGTTTCAAGGCTTTCATGCAAATGGCCTGCAAATCCTTGGGGATTGATTTTTCAGGGGCGATTTCGCGGGGGAGGGGAAAGGGTTCGTCGACCAACTTTTTCTTGATCTCGATAAAATCTTCTCCCTCGACGAGGAACCGATGGGTTAGAATCTCGAAGAGCATGATTCCCAAGGAGAAAACATCGGCCCGATGGTCGAGTTCGGAATCTCCGCGGGCGATCTCCGGAGACATGTACATGGGAGTTCCGTAGTGCCTTCCTGTCGGAGTGAGGCTCAAATCTTCGTTCTCTTCCTCCTCAAATAATTCAGGGGAGGAAAGGGCGGGTGATCCCATCACTTTGGCCAAACCCCAGTCCAAAACGTAAACTTCGCCGAATTTCCCAACGATCACGTTGGCCGGTTTGAGATCCCGGTGAATGACCCCGACGTCGTGGGCGTAGGCAATGGTCTGACAAACCTGAATGAGGATATCCAAGAGGCGGGGTAGGGGGAATTTATCCAAGACATCCGGGACTTCTTGACGCAGGTCGAGAAGGATCTGTCGAAGGTCCCGACCTTCGACTTTCTTCATCGTGAAAAACAATTGACCTGCGCGGTCTCTGCCTAATTCGTAAACCGGAAGGGTGCCGGGGTGTTGAATGTTCGCGGTGACGCGGGCTTCACGCAGGAAGCGCTTTGTCTCGATCTCCGAATCGCGCAGGTCGGCATGCAAGGTTTTGTAGGCAACGGTGCGGAGAAGATTTTTGTCGGTAGTCGTGTAGAGTTTACCCGTTCCACCTTCGGCAAAGTCCTTGAGATCGTCATACTTGAGGGAACCGCTTTTCCATGCGGAGGGGAGGACATGGTCGGTGTCCCGCGTATGGAGGGTTTTTTTTGCCTGTTCCTTGATCATCGGTTTCTGGCCACAACAATAAGGGCGATTTGGCAGATAATCAAGCGGGAGGGGAGGTTTTTAGGGCAGGTTGGGTCGTTGGCATCTTTCGCCCGATGTGGGTTTCCCGGCGCTTGCGGGCGAGTTCGACTTGGCGTTGGCGTTCGCGTAAACTTTCTCGCTTCGAGTCGCTCAAGTCCCCGTTGCATTTTGGGCATGAAACGCCCTTTTCATAATCCGGGGAGGACAGGTCCTCTTCCGTCAGCGGCCATCGGCAGCCAAAGCAAAGGACGGCCTCTCCGTCCTTCAGTCCATGGGTGACCGAGACCTGATGATGGAAGACAAAGCATTCGCCTTCCCACTGGCTATCCTCGGGGGCGATTTTTTCCAGATAATGGAGGATTCCACCCCGCAGATGATAGACCTCGTCGAATCCGTTTTGCAAAAGGTGGGATGATGCTTTCTCGCACCTGATGCCTCCCGTGCAAAACATCGCGACCTTTCGTTTCGGGGAGTTGCTCAGCGAATCCTTTACGAAATCGGGCCATTGGCAAAAAGTCTGGGTGTTCGGGTCAAGGGCACCCTTGAACGTGCCCAACTCAACCTCATAATCATTCCGGGTATCCACGAGCATGACTTCCGGATCGTTAATCAAGGCATTCCAATCCTCTGGTTCCACATACTGCCCGACGACTTCCGTCGGGTCGATCCCGGGAACGCCGAGGGTAACGATTTCGTCCCGTATTGCCACGCGCAAACGGTAGAAGGTTTGTCGGGAGGTGAAGGTGGCACGGTTGGGCATGTCGGCAAATCGTTCGTCTGCCCGGATGAAGGCCATGAACTTGCGAACCCCATCTTCCGGACCGCAGATGGTTCCGTTGATCCCTTCTTTTCCCAGGATGACGGTTCCGAGTACCTTTTCTTTTTCGCCAAGGTTTTCCATGGAATTCTTCCAGTCCTGAAAATCCGGAAGATCGGCAAATTGGTAAAAGGTAATGATTGTTCGTTCCATCTGGGAACCGCAGGATAGGCGAAAAGAGATTGTAGGTGAGTCGAAAGATCGGTCTTTCAGTCGGTCACCTCGATGATTGCTTTCAACACCCCGGAGTCCGGTTGGATCAAGCTCTCGAAACGATCGCTTACTTCGTCGAACCCCAAGCGATGAGTAATCCATGGAACGGTGTCGATCGCCCCGTCCTCGATCAAGTCTATGATCCTCGGGAAATCGCGGGGTAGGGCATTACGGGAGGCAAGGAGGTTCATTTCCTTGCGGTGAAGGGCAGGGTGGACGAAGGAGACTTCCTCGGTCGTAATGCCCACGTAGACGAGGGATCCGGTATGTCCGACGTATTCGAGGGCACCGGACATCGAGCGGGGATTACCGGTTGCGTCGGTAACGACATCAAAGAGATTCCCGTTGGTGATTTCCCTGCATTTTTCGAGTTCCGAACCGTCGCCCTTGAATTGAACGAGGTTCTCGATTCCATAGGTTCGACGACAAAACTCCAGCCTTTCCTCTGCCATGTCCATGACGGTGATATTTGCCCCGGTCAGGCGGTTGAATTCGAGTGTGGCTAGACCGATCGGACCGGCCCCGATCACGAGGGCATGTTCTCCCGTTTTCGGGTTTCCACGATCCGATGCATGGCAACCGATGGCGAGCGTCTCGACCAGAGCGAGTTGTTCGAAGTCAAGCTTGTCAGACGGGTGAAGTTTTTCCGCCCGAATGACCGAACGTTCACATAGTCCGCCATCCATCATGACCCCGAATACCTTAAGGTTTTCGCAACAGTTTTCTTGGCCCTTGGCACAGGCATGGCATTCCCCGCAATTCAGGTATGGTTCGACCGAGCAACGATCCCCGGGGCGGACATTGGATACGCCTTCTCCGACCTCGAGCACTTCCACACCCAGTTCGTGACCGGGAATGCGCGGGTAGTCGAAGAAGGGGAATTTCCCGAGGTAGCAACTGACATCGGTCCCGCAGATGCCCATTCTGGAGGTGCGTATGAGGGCTTCTCCGGGGGCGGGCTTTGAAGGCTCTGGTGCGTCAAAGGGCCTAAATGATTTGGGGGCAGCCAATTGGAGGGCTTTCATGACGTGTGGCAGGGTGGTTTTTTTCCCTTTAGGAAACTTGTATGGAATTGAGCAGAAAATGAGCCATCAGGGAGGCTCCGTGCGGACTCGGGTGGACGCCGTCTCCGGCCCAATGATTTGGGGGTGCGTATTTGACCGCCTCGTCGAACATGGATTGAAAGGGAACGAATAGGGCTCCATGGGCGAGAGACATTTTTTTTGCGGCGGCTCGGTACTTGTCGAATTCGGGAAACCACTTGTCGCTGACCGCTCCACACTTGAGCACGAAGGGTTCGCAGATGACCAGTTGTACTTTGGGCAGGGCTTTTTTCGTTCTTTCGAGCAGTGCGTTGAAATCGTCTTCGTAGGTTTTGACCGTCCCATCGTACTTGCCGTTGAGACCATGCCAGATGTCGTTCACCCCGATAAGGATACTGAGCACATCGGGTTTGAGTTCGAGGCAGTCCTTTTCCCACCTGTTGGCCAGTTGATGAACTTTGTTTCCGGAGATTCCCCGGTTGTGCAGAGTGAGCTTGTGGGTGGGGTTGGATATCAATAACTGGGAACCTGCCATCCAGGCATAGCCTTTTCCAAAGGATTTTTGCTCGTTCGGTTTAGGATCCTTCTTGTTGCGTCCGGCATCCGTGATGGAATCCCCTTGAAAGAGCATGACACCGCCCTTTTTCAAGGTAGCTTTTTCGTTGTCCGAGTGATGAGCGGCCATTGCCTTGGTAGCAATGGCGGGAGCAAGACCGGCAAGGGCGGCTGATCCGAGTAGTTTCCTACGTGAGAATTTTAATTCGGGCATAGGAATCTTGGTAGACATTTAATTCGATGAATCAATCCTGAAATCATCGCTCGATTGAACTTTTGACGCTTGATCACGGGCCAGGGTATTTTAGTTTGGTGGAATGACAGCAGAAGAATCTTTCGTGAGATTGGGTATCGAACTTCCCCTGGCACCGAAGGCCGCCGGGTTGTACAAGCCTTTGTTTGTTCAAGATGGACTGGCTTACTTTTCCGGACATCTTCCGCTTCTGTCCGATGGTGGCATGATTACGGGCAAGGTTGGGGGGGGGCTCGGCGTGGAGGAGGGGTTTCGTGCTGCTCATCAAGTCGGGCTGAATATTCTGGCCACGGTTCGCGAAAGCTTGGGCTCACTGGACCGGGTCGAGCGGGTGATCAAGCTTCTGGGAATGGTGAACGCAGTGCCCGACTTTACCCAGCACCCACAGGTAATCAATGGATGCAGCGAATTGTTCCGCGATATCTGGGGTGAGGACTGCGGGGTGGGGACGCGCAGTGCATTCGGAGTATCCGGATTACCTGCCGGAGCCTGTGTGGAAATCGAGGGAATTCTCTCGTTGAGGGAATGAGCTGGCGTAAAAAAGCACTTTGGGCTGTTTCGTTCCTGTTCCTTGTCCTCGTCTTTGCCTTGATTTTTCGCAAACCCTTGCTCACGGGGTATGCCCGCTTGTTCGGCGTTCATACGGCGACCAAGGGGGCGAACGCACTTGTTTGCCTTTCGGGAGGGAAGACCACCCGAGTGCCTGAAACGCTCAGGTTATGGAACCAAGGCTACGCACAGTCGATCTACTTGACCGATGCGAAGAAGGTGAACAAGGAATTCTCAAAACTTGAGATGAGTAACCTGGGTTTTGCCCGGGAAGTGGTGAGGAAAATGGAGCTTAATGCAACTTGGGAAACGATCCCGAGTTTGGGAGACGGTGCGACCTCGACCTTCGACGAAGCCGAGGATGTCTTATCCTACGGGAAGGGCAAGGGGTGGAAGCGCATCATCATCGTGACCGATGAATTTCATACCCGCCGGGCCCGTTACGCATTCGAAAAAATCTTTGACGACAGCGGAATCGAGGTGGAAGTGGCAGGTGCTTCGAACGAGGTTTTTTCAGATGATGACTGGTGGCAATCCGACAGGGGCATATCTTGCTATGTCCTGGAGACGATCAAGTTCCCGGTCTATCTCCTTTGGGATCAGGAACCGATCATCGTAAGAAACGATTAGGCGAGGATTTCCTTCACTGGCTTGGGTTTGCCACCGAGAAAGGACGGGCGTCCGGGCAGACGCCTGATTTTCGTGCCCGTCATCCCAAGGGCCTCCGCAATGGTGGCATGCAAATTTTTGGGTTCGTACTCGGGAAAGGGATCCCGGCCGTTCTCATCGGTCTCCCCCACGGCGATTCCGCCTTTGATTCCTCCGCCTGCGAGCATCGCTGAAAATCCGTTGGGGTGGTGATCCCGGCCACCGTTGCCCTTGACCTTGGGGGTTCGTCCGAATTCGCTCGTCACCACGATCATGGTCGAGTCGAGCATCCCGCGATCCCGGAGGTCGGTCATCAATGAGGAAACGGTACCATCCAGTTCGTTTGCCAGGTTGCCAAGGTTTCCCGATCCGCCGTGCATCGAGTCCCAACTGCGGTTGGAGGTGACTTCAACATAGCGAACGCCTCTCTCGACCAATCGCCGGGCAAGGAGAGCCCCTTGGCCAAAGGCGTGGTTTCCATAGCGGTTGCGCAAGTTTCCCGGCTCGCGCATGATGTCAAAAGGCTCGGCCATGTCACCGGACATGAATTTGACCGTTTGGTCGTAAAAGTCGGAATAGGCCGTCACTTCCTCGTGGGGGAAATAATGAGTGAAGGAGGAAGAGAAGCCCTGGGCCAGGCGAACTCTCTTTTCCAACTTCGCTTTGTCAATTTTGGGAAGCAGGTCTTTGATTCCTCTGGACGCATTGCCAATAGGCAAGGGGCTGTAGTCAGGGGCAAGGAAACCGGGGCCTGGGTTTCCGCTTGCAATGACTACGCTCGAGGGAAGGATTGGGTCGGATTTCCCTAGAAACATTTGGGCCCATGAACCGAGCTGCGGATGGGTCATGCCCGTTCTTTGACGGTAACCCGTGTGCATGACGTAGCGGGCACCCGAGTGTGACCCGGTTTTCGTCGTCATGGATCTTATCACGGACAGATCGTTGCCTTGCATGGCGAGTTTGGGTAACTTGTCGGAGAGTTGCAGGTCATCGCTTTGGGTCGCAATGGGTCTGCTAGGCCCTCCGATTTCCTGGGAATCCTTGGGGTCAAAGGTATCGATTTGGCTCATTCCTCCTTTCATGTAGAGAAAAATTACCCGTTCGCAGGGAGCTTTTTTTACCGCCTTGACAGGCTCAGCCAAGTCATCCGCTCCAAGTAGAAAGCTTGGAGCCAAGCTTACTCCCAAGGTGGTTTTAGCGGCATAAAGGAGGAATGCCCGCCGGGTCGGTTCATCGAGAGACTTGAATATATCTTTCATAATGATGGTGGCTCGCGTTTTATTTGATGAAGAAAAATTCGGGTGTATTCAACAAGGCCCAGATCAAATCCGAGAGGTCGCCTTCGGTCGAACCGGTTTGGTCGAGCAATAGTTTCTTTTCGGACTCCGTGGGCAGTCGGTTCAGGATGCTTAGAAAAACCACCTCGGCTTGTTTGCGGGGATCGGAAACGGAGCGGACTTTTCGAAAAAGAAGGGAATCCTGGCTCGTGAGAACTTCCGTGGGGAAGCCGTTCATCAATTCCATTAACTGAGGTACGGATCCGACCCGACTGGATGCCCCAACGACAAAGAGTCTTTCCGATTGCCCGAATTTTCTAAGCAAATGACCCGAGGGAGCAGGTTGAGGAAGTTCGGAGGCCCGTGCCAGAATCAGGTTGGTCTTTTTTTTGCCTTGCCCAGAGGATACGCTGATCTTTTGCTGCGAATAGGATGCCGTCCGGTCGTCTCCGTCAATCAGGACGCTTTCGCCTGTCTGGGAATCAACGAGCCGGTATTTGCCGTCATCCTTCCTGTCGATGAAGTCCAAAGCGGACTGCCCGTCGTAAACATCGAGCAAACTGGGTGGTCCCGGCTGTCTGTACCGGAGAGGGTCTTTAACCATGAGGGTAACGAGTGAATCCCAAATTTGCTCAGCCGACATTCTTCTTAGCATCGGGCCTGAGAAATGATAGGGTTTTCCTTCTTCAACTTGGATGCGGGAGGCCAGGCTGTTGTAGGCCTTGGTATGCAAAACGACCCATGAAAAGGCCCGTAGATCGAAATCCAAGGCGACCATGACTTCGGACAGGGTCTTGAGCAGGAGTGGGTTGCTTGCTTTCCTTATGTCGACGTTGTGCAGGGGTTCGGCCACTCCTTTTCCTAGATAACGGGCCCATGTCCGGTTGGCGATTGCGAGAGAAAACCAGCCGTTGTTCGGGTGGGCCAGCCAATAAGCCAACTGTTCACGCAGGGATGCGTTTTTGGGTCCGCCCAAGGCTTTGCCTACGATAAATGCCGGCTTGACCTTGTCTCCCGGCTTGGCGTCTTCGTATTGATAATCGTCAGGCAGGGTAAGGCTTGAAGTCTTGTCGTCAAAAACTGCGACAGTATCGCCTGCCGCAAGTTTTTTGAAATCCTGACGAAACTCTTTGATTTTCCTTTGGGCGATCTCGTTGTTGCCATACTTCCCTTTCACGGCCGAACTGAACGGCGGGCGATGAAAAAGCTTTTCTTTCTCGGCAAACATCATCTTTCTATCCTTTTGTTTGCCCAGGTCTTTGCCTTGACCGATTTCAAGCTCCCCGAGATAGGAGGCAAAGGCGTAGTATTGTTTTTGAGTCCAGTCGTCGGACGGATGGTCATGGCATTGCGCGCATGCTATGTCCTTGGCGAGGAAAGCCTTGGTCATAAATGCGACATGATCGAGCTTCATGTCCTTGTCCCGGAGGTGATATCCGGTGGCCGGGTTTTCCTGCATTGAGCCAGAGGAGGAAACCATTTCGTAAACCAAACGGTTATAGGGTTTGTCCTGATGAATGGAGTCTTTCAGCCAGCCTGTGAAAACTTCGGAAGTGGATTTGCTTCCGGTCATTTTCGTTTGGATGCGAAGAAGATCGGCGAAGTAGTTGAAGGTGTGACTGACGTATCCCTCGGAGGCAAGGAGCCTGTTGATGAGATAGGTTCTTTTGCTTGGCCGCTTGTCATTGGCGAAGTGAACGAGTTCCTCGTAAGTCGGGATGGTTCCAGTCAAGTCGACGTAAACGCGACGGGCGAATAAAAAATCGTTCAAAGCCGAGTTGTAGGCCAGTTTCTCCTCGGCGAGTTTCCGGTCGATTACTGCGTTGATAGTTCGTACGCTGGTACGCATGACCCCGACTTTTTCCTTGGATGGATTGAAGGGAGCCGGCTCCGGGCGTGCAGCCCAAGCTGAAGTCGAGCAGAAAAGCAGATGGGAAATCAGAAGAATACGATTCATGAAAACATTAGGGCTTGCACAAACATAGTCCCACCCCGCTTCAAAACGCAAGCGTGAGCGATGGATTTAAGCTCAGCCCCAAGCTTTTCTCTCCCCTTGCGCAAAGGAGAGTGCGGTAACGCAGACTTTTGGGCACGCTCCGGAAGTCTATACCTTTTGGGGTACTACGAACGGGGCACGGTAGTCCCGGGTAAGCAATGCGTTGGCTTCGTCATCCCCCTTGATCGATTCGGTCTTGGCATCGAATTCAAGGGTTCGTCCAACGACATAATCGGTCTCCTCGAGCTTGAGCCCGTTCTCCTTCAAGTGCTCCTTCATGCGCTCGAAATATTCCGAAGCCTTCTTGTTGTTGCCAAATGCGTTGGTCTTCTTGTTGAAGCCTTGTTTCTCTCCCAACTGATAGGAAACGTTCGCCAAGTGGCAAAGACCGCTGGAAACGTGACCTTCGTAAACGTGGGCATTGAGATCCTCGGTTTTCCTGCTGCGCACCGCGTGGATGAAATTTTCGAAAATGTCTCCCTTCCCACGATCGGATAATGGATTTCTAATGCCCTTCATGTCATAGCTTTTCGATGTCTTCTGGGATGCGTTCTTATCGAAGTAAGTCTTGTTGGAGACCCCCATGTTCGATTTGCCGGACAAGCCCCGCACGTCAAATACTAGGAGGGATTCCCCGTAATCGAAGATGGTCAGTTGGGTATTGGCAGTCTCTCCCTGGTCTTCGTATCCAAAACGGCCACCTACGCTCACCACGCTCTTGGGCCAGCGGGCGCCCGGAATCATCCAGCGGGCGATGTCCATTTGGTGGACACCTTGGTTTCCGATGTCCCCGTTCCCATATTTCCAGAACCAGTGCCAATTGTAGTGGACGAGGTTTTTATGGAAGTCTTCCTTCTGGGCCGGTCCTGTCCAAATGTCGAAATCGAGTGCGGCGGGAGGCTTTTCGGTATTCTTGAATCCGATTGAGCCGCGACGCTTGTGGCAGGTTCCTAATGCAACCTCAAGTTTACCATGTTTCCCAGCGGCAATGTCCTTGGCTTGGTCGGCCCATTTCTGGATCGAGCGGTTTTGGGTGCCATGCTGGACGATCCGCCCGTATTTTTTGGCTGCTTCAACCAGTTTTTTGCCCTCGAAAATATTATGACTCAGGGGTTTCTCGACATACACATCCTTGCCTGCTTGGCAGGCCCAGATGGACATCAAGCTGTGCCAGTGATTGGGTGTTGCGATGGAAATGACATCGATATCCTTGTTGTCCAGGACCTTGCGGACGTCCTGAACGCAATCAGGGGTATTCTTGAACTTGCTCGAGACGAACTTCTTGCGGCCGTCGTAGAGGCTGGAGTCGGGGTCGACCAAGTGTGAGATCGTTACGTTCTTTTGGCGGCCGTGACCACCGATATGGGAAGCTCCTCGTCCCTTGATTCCGCAAACCGCCACGTTAACTCGATCATTGGCTCCGATTACCTTGCCCGATGATTTGGTCCCGCTGATGGTGAATGCCCCGAATGCGGTGGAGGCAAGTGCGGACTGACGAATGAAGGATCTTCTGCTTTGGTTCATTCAAACATAGTAGCAACAGGAAACTATCACGGGGCAATAAAAATGTGCCCGATCCAAAAAGATTTTGCGGAGCCTAGAATTGATAGACGAAACCAGCGCTGAGGACGGGCCACCATTCGAGGTTGTTCAATTCCTCCTGAAGGTCGCGTTCTTCCTTTTGTCTTCTTGTCTCCAAATCGGTGGCGGTGTTTGGGGTGGTATTGGTTAAATTGTGGTTTACGCCCAAAGCCACTTTCGCCGCCCCAGAATAGATCAAGCCGACGTCGAAGGCAAAACCCCAATGTTCGTGATCCCCGAAGGTCGTATCCCAACCCACTCCCAGGTAGGGAGCCAAGCTATTGTAGGAAACGTCGAGGTTAATCGAAGTGATTTCTGCGGAGGTGTAAGTCTTCTCTCCGATATCGAAGCTTCCACTGGGCTTGGCCTTGCCTGAAAGACCGTTTCCGTTCAACAGTAGACCCCCGCTGATCCGGAAACTCCCTTTGAAGGGGTGAAAGTCGGCAAAAACTCCGAAGCTTTTCAATTCAAGCTCAAGATCATAGGCAACGTCTTCCTCGGTTGCATCGTATTGATAGGTGAAGTAATTGAATCCTCCCCGGAGGCCGAACCTGGGACTGAGCCCTTTCGCTACCTCGATTCCACCACCCAAAGTGCTTACGCGAGGGGCGATTCTGAAGCCGAGATGATAATTCATTTCGGCGGATGCCGCGGGAGTTCGGTCGTTTTGAGCGTAGAGGGTCGGGAAAAAGAGTAAAAGGGCAAGGGATGAAAAGAAAGTTTTCATTGTGCGTTCGCGTTTGTTGAAGTTGATCGGTTATTGGTATGTGATTCCGTGGAAATTATCACTGTTTGATTTGAATTTTCCGATAGTGGCATTCCAAGGGCGGGCCGCCATGGATTTGCAACCCGAGCCTGCCGGTCAGGGGGATTTCTTTTTGGGATTCGGTGAAGTCAACCGTTTGTTTGCCGTTTAGCCAAATTTTTATGACGGGACCCTTGGCAAATACCCTCAACTTGTTCCATTCTCCCTTTGGATTGACCCAGGAGTTGACTTTTTCTTGGGGTGCCTGAGCGAGCATCTTTCTCCGACGGGATTCGTCGTAGAGGAAACCCCAGATCGTTCCCTTGCTCCAACCTCCGATATCGCACTGGTAACCGATCATTTCGTGATGGTTCGGGATGCGCTGGCTTCTGAACTGGACACCTGCATTGTTTCCTTTTCCGACCAGCTTGGCTTCGAAGCGCAATTCGAAGTCGCCATACTCCTTATTGCTCACGAGGAATTCGTTGTGGGGGACTTTCTTGTCGAGAAAACCGGCCACGATGACACCCTTTTCCACCCGGAAGAATTCCTTCTTTCCTTCCCACCCGTCGAGGGTCTTCCCGTCGAAAAGGGAAACGAAGCCCTCTTCTTTTTTCTTTTCGGTTGCGCAAAGGCAGAAACCAAACAACAAAAGGAGTAGGGCGGGGCAGGTTTTCATGAAGGTCAGTGTTCGGAGGCTTGGCCCGAGCCCTTGGGTATTCGAATGTTCTCTACCATATCCTGCACTTCCTGTGGAGGGGGGGCGGTCAGTTTGCAAACGACGAAGGAAACGATGAAGTTAAGGATCATTCCCAGTCCGCCGATTCCTTCCGGGGAAATTCCGAAAAACCAGTTTTCCTTCGAGTTGGCCTCGGGATTGATGAACTTGAAGTAAATGATGTAGGCGGCGGTGAATACGATCCCGACGATCATGCCGGCAACGGCTCCCTCGCGGTTCATTCGCTTGTAAAAGATCCCGAGGATAATGGCTGGGAAGAAGGAAGATGCGGCCAAGCCGAAAGCGAAGGCGACGACTTGGGCGACGAAACCCGGGGGGTTGATGCCAAAGTATCCGGCTATGCAAACGGCCACGGTAGCAGCTATTCTGGCGTACAAAAGCTCCTGTTTTTCGCTGATGTCCGGCATCAGGATATTCTTGAGCAAGTCGTGGGAAATCGATGCCGAAATGACGAGTAGAAGACCTGCCGCAGTTGAGAGGGCAGCGGCTAGTCCTCCGGCCGCGACCTAGGCAATGACCCAAGGAGGCAAATTGGCGATTTCAGGATTGGCAAGGACTATAATGTCCCTGTCGACGTACAATTCGTTCGAGTTTTCGGTCGGGGTATTTTTGAGCAGGCGTTGACCCGTAAGGGGGTCGCGTTCCGAAACCTTTTCACCGTTGACTTCCTTTTCCCTAAAAACGGGTTTTCCATCGAAGGGCTTGCCCTTGGAATACTGAATCTTGCCATCGCGGTTTTTATCGACCCATGCCAAGAGTCCGGTATTTTCCCAGTTTGCGAACCACTGGTATTTCTTAAACTCTTCGTGCTCCTCCGTATTTCGTATCTCCGAATAGGGCCGATCCTGAACCGTTTCTATGAGGTTGGTGCGAGCAAAGGCTGCGATTGCCGGTGCGGTCGTATAGAGCAGGGCGATGAAAAACAAGGCGTAACCGGCCGAGATGCGGGCATCCCTGACCTTGGGAACGGTAAAGAAGCGAATGATGACGTGTGGCAGGCCCGCGGTTCCCACCATCAAGGCAATGGTAATGAAGAAGACGTCGATGGTTTCCTTCGTTCCGCTGGTGTAGGCGGAGAACCCCAAATCCGTATTGAGCTTGTCCAGTTTGTCCAGCAGGTAGACCCCCGAATCGCTTCCGGATTCCAAGACCGTTGATCCGAACCCGACTTGAGGGAATACGCGCCCGGTCATCGTCAGGGAGATGAAGATTGCCGGGACGAGGAAGGCGAAGATCAACACGCAGTACTGAGCGACCTGGGTATAGGTGATCCCCTTCATCCCGCCGATGACGGCGTAGAAGAAGACGATTCCCATGCCAATCAGGACACCGAGGTTAATGTCCACGTCGAGAAACCGGGAAAATACGACCCCCACGCCTCTCATTTGCCCGGCCACGTAGGTGAAGGACACGAAAATTGCACAAATGACCGCGACCAAGCGCGCTTGCTTCGAATAATAGCGCTCGCCCACGAAATCGGGTACCGTGAACTGCCCGAATTTTCTCAGGTAGGGCGCGAGCAGGAGGGCAAGCAGGACGTATCCACCGGTCCACCCCATCAGGTAATAGGCCCCGTCCCTTCCCATGAAGGAAATCAAGCCGGCCATGGAAATGAAGGAGGCCGCAGACATCCAGTCCGCCGCGGTCGCCATTCCGTTTGCCAAGGGGGAAACCCCCCCACCGGCTACGTAGAAGCCTTTGGTCGTCTTGACGCGTGACCAAATCGCAATGCCGATGTATAAGGCGAAAGTTGCCCCGACGATTGCGTAAGTCCAAGTTTTTAGTTCGTCCATGTGGGATTATGCTTTTGGATGATTTCGGTTACTCTTCCACTTCGTGCTCGCGGTCGATCTTATTCATTTTCCAAACGTAAAAGAAGATAAGACCGACGAAGACATAGATCGAACCTTGCTGGGCAAACCAAAACCCGAGCTTGAATCCACCGATTCGATACTGGTCCAATTGTTCCACGAAAAGGATGCCACAACCAAAGGAAACGACGAACCAGATGATCAGGAGACAGCCCACCAATTTCAAGTTGGCTCGCCAATATTCGTTTGCGGTATTTTCCGTGCTATTCATTGAGCAAATTGTTGTCAGGTTGAGAAAGGCGTCAGAATTCAACGAAAACACGCTTTCTACAAGAACATAATTTGCTTTGCCCACACTCCGTTTCGCTTTTCGTGTTATGCTCAAATTGCTTGCCAATGACTTCCTATTGGACAAGGGTAAGCGAATATTTTGCTAAAAGTTCCAAAGATATTGTCGATATTTAAAAGATACCCACTTTACTTGTCACATAATTCTCATATTTACCCCATTTACTATCGTTCAATGTAATTCCTTTTGAATTCGGATTGATTCTTACGATCACGCACTGAAATGCCACGCTTCCTTTTGATAGCGAGTTGTATTCTTGCATCCCTGCATGCAAGCATTGTTTTGCGTGCAAATTATCCGGCGGACGGCACCTTGAGCATGTCCGAAAGGTATCCTGGTAGTCCTCCCCCCACGACCCTTTCTGTTTCTTTGCCGACGCAATCGCAGGCCAATCTGGCCCATACTCTTTCGGGGCATTCGATTATCGGCATACCCACCAAGGGAGTTATTGCTCCCCATGTAGGGGCTTCGCTTACTTACACTCCCACTCAATACCAAGACGGGAACGACACATTTGCTTGGCAAGCCCTCAATGACACCACCGGTCTTGTCGAGCAATACACGGCTCAAATTACAATCACTTCAGTCAACAACCCTCCCGTCATTTCGCCCATTTCTGGCAATGCTTTTTCCTTCAACGAAAACCAGAGCATAGTCGGTACCGTAGTTGTCTTCGATCCTGATTCCTCTCCTCTCACCTCATCCGATCTTCTCCGTCTCGACATAAATGGCACGGATGCCAATAAGTTCGATGCAAACTGGACCTCCACCAGCGGTAACAACCACACTTATACGATCTGGTACACTCCTTCCTCTCAGCCCAACTTTGAGGCTCTTCCGTCGAGTTATCAAATCGACCTGAACACAACGGATTGGGATGCCGGCGGATCCATCGTCAACCAAGCAACTCCGCAGTCCATTGCGATTACCCTTTTGGATCAACCGGAAGCTCCCCTGATCGTATCGACGGAAAATCCAATCGAACGTCTTCCTTCACCCAGCGAATACCCCGGTTTAAACGAAGACGAGGACACAAGTACCAAGCTGGGTTTTACCCCCATGGAGATCGCTGCCTACGATCCGGAGATAACAAGCAATGCGATAACTTGGTCTTACACCAGCAATAACTCCGATATGGCCGGAGTGGTGAAGTTAAACGGAACGACCTTGGCCCAAGGGGCAACCAGCGGTTTCTACGACTCAGGTGCTTTGGTGACCGTAGACTACGCCCCCACTGCTGACTCATTCGGAACCGAGACTCTGACTTTCGTTGCGAAGGATCAATCCGGCCTTGTTTCCAGTGGTCTAAACATAGTTATCAAAGTCGATTCGGTAGACACCGATCCGATTTCTCTGAACGAATCTGCTCCGATTTTCGTAAGCTTTGCAGAGGAGGGGACCGCGACGGTCCATGATTTCAATCCGACGGACCCGGATTCCGATGCGGATCCCACCAAGCGTGCAGACAATAACTCTTCGACTACTGCCGGGGCAGAGATTTACTATATCCTCTCCGGAGCTGATGCTGATAAGTTTCAAATTTCGGCAACAGGCTTGCTGACTTTTCTGTCCGCTCCCGATTACGAAACCCCGCTCGACGTCGGGGGATCGATCGGAGACAATATTTACGAGTTGACCGTGGAAGTCAGGGACAGTGCGGGTGCTTCCTACACTTCGGACTCCCAAGCCTTGACCGTCACGGTTACTCCCATCAACGAATTGCCGATCCTTAGCGGAGGCTACACTTACGACATTGCGGTGGACGAGGACATCACTTGGACTTGGAACTCGGTTCTCTTTGACCTGAATGCTTCCGACGTCGATGCCGGGCATCAAGCAATTCTTGATTGGACTGTAAAGACTGGAGGAGGCGGACTTTACGGTTCGGCATCGGTTATCGGTACGGATGCAACCCCGAGTGCCTTTTCCTACATTCCTGATTTGGATTATGGAGGGGATGGCAACGCTAGTAACCCGGATGATGTCTTTGTCCTCGAAGTGTCTGACGGTGTTGGAGTAACTGAGGTCACTTTTCGTGTCTTCATGAACGAGATCGCCGATCCACCGAGAATTACGAACATATCTCCGTCTCCCTTGGAAAACATATCGATTACCCGGGACAGGTATACGATTAACCTCAGCGAAAATACCCCGTCCACCGTCCGTTTGGAATTCAATGAGGTCGACGGGAACGGGATTGGTGGCTTTGAAATCCGCAACGAGAGTTTGGACAAGGTGAAGTTCACCGGTTCGCCCTACTGGACTCCTGGGGCAACTTATGCGGATCTTAATTTCTCCAACCTTCACCTGCCGGATTTCGAGGACAACCAATCTTCGGACGGAGACGGCAACTATTCTTTGGTAGTCCGGGTAAGTGACGACGAACCGACCCCCAAATATCAGGACATTTATCTGGACTTCATCATTCAGAACATCGATGAGGCACCGGCTTTCGCGCCTGAAGTGGATCTCAATCAAACGGCATTGGAGAATCAAACTCATGCCGCTACCTTGTCGGCGATCGATCCGGAGGGCGTCAGTTCTTTTCATTGGGCCATAATCTATGGTTTTGACTCACCGAAATTTCAGCTTAGTTCAAACTCTGGTTCCACGGTTGATTTGAGCTTCATCGTGCCTCCTAATTTCGAAAACCCATTGGACGAATCGTCCTATGGAGACAAAAATAATACCTATGTCGTGAGAGTCCGTGTATCGGATGCCCTGTCGGGTGGAAAATCAATAACTCAGACTTTTGTGATCACGGTTACCGATGACAATGATCCACCAACGATTTCCCCCACTCCATTGAGCATTAACGAACCCTTGCGTACCAATGCGATGATGGACCTCAGTCAGTATGCCTTCGATGAAGACAATCAATCTGGGGCGGGTGGCGATTTGTTGGTTTGGACGGAACTTTCCGGCGACACGACCAGTTTTGCCCTGGATCAAAATGGAACCCTCCGTTTCAATCAGGATTCCGATTATGAGACGGACAGTAATTTTTCCATAGAAGTCAACGTATCGGATGGAAGGGGTGGGTTCTTCGATGCGAATTTCACCGTCGAGGTAAATGCCGTGGATGAAGCTCCTGAATTTTTCGAGAACAATGTCTCCAATACCAAGATTAGCTTTCTCCAGTACGAACTTGCGGAAGATACTTCTGTTAGCGTACATCTTAGCGCTTTTGCCCGTGATCCTGAAACCGGCACTTCAGTTGGGCTTACTTTTGGAGACAATTTCGTGGATTACAATGGTTCCAATCCGGAGGCCAACGGAACCCTTCTTCTCAACACTTTGACCGGTCTTTTCACCTTCACCCCCAAGCCCAACTATTCCGGTCTGACTTACATCGATTTCCTTGTTTCCGACGGTTTGCAAGTTGGCACTCTGCCTGTCGTCTTTACGGTTGCTGAGGTTCCCGATCCCCCAGTAGTGAGAGAGGGTAACAATACCTCGCTCATAACTGGTCTCGTAACCAAAGCGATCATCGAGAGCAATACGACTTTCGTGCTCGATCTGAATGCTTCCGATCCTAATGATACGCCCTCATCCACGACCTTTATCTGGAGTTTTGGGGGTCCCGATGCGACGAAATTCAAGATCGATCCCAACCCAGGTTCCTTGGCGACTCTCTCGTTGTTGCAGATCCCGGATTTTGAAAGCCCACATGACGCCGGACTTGACAATGTATTTGACCTTAATGTCTCTGTCACCGACGGCGGAAATTCCCTTGTCACCATTCCAATACAGCTCAATATCCTCAACGGTCCGGAAGACCCTTTCTTCGATTACGGCGACGGAAACCGGTCCGTCACGCATAAGTCTGCCGCGGACTTTGCGGAGCGTTCGTCCGGGGTGGTTTTTGACGTCAATGCCACCGATTTGGATGGTAGTCCGATCCTTTTCGGTTTGACCGGGAATGGTCCGGACGACGCCAACTTTACCATTAATCAGGCTACTGGGGAGGTTACCTTCATTACCTCACCCGATTTCGAGGCTCCTTACGGCGGGTTGGGCGACAACACCAACACATATGTCATCGAGGTAAACGCGACCGATGACAGTGGTAACCCAAACAAAATAAAGCACTTCGTCACTGTTGTGGTCACCAACATTATCGAGGCCCCGACCTTTGTCGATGGCTCAACTAGATCAATCAGTTGGAACGAGTCTGCCGCTAACGCTCAGGATGTGAACAGGACTTTCACGGAAGATGGTAACCAGAATCTGGTTTTGGAAATCTCGGGTGGCTCGGATCAGTCCTTGTTCTCCCTTAACGTGGCAACGGGAATCCTTTCTTTCGTCTCCCCGGCGGATTATGAAAATCCCGGCAGCACGGACGGTGACAACGCCTACGACGTGCAAATTAGAATTGTCGGAACTGCCGTTACCCAAGACCTTGCCATAACCGTTACGGAAGGAAACGATCCTCCGGTCGTTACCACTGCCAATCTGACCCAGCTTACCGTCGATGAGAACGAGGGCTTCGTGGTCGACTTGGACGTCTCCGACCAGGACTCGGGAGAAACCTACTTGGATATTCTTTACACGCGGGATTCCAATTCAACCCGGTTTGTCGCCCATACCGCAGTTGATTCCTCCGTTTCAGCCTTTTATCCTGCGGTAGCGTCCGGAATGGTGGACAACAATTTGGCGGCCGCTTCCTTTTCGGCAAGTGGGGATTTGGACGGTGATGGCGACGTCGACGTCATCTGCCTCGAAAAATCCGCAAGCAATATTCATTTCATGGAAAACAACGGATTCGGTTCCTTCTCGCGTAAGTCCGTACCTGCTTTTGCCGCCATTACGTCCGGTGAACCAGATCATGCCGTCATCACTGACTTGGATCAGGATGGCGATTTGGACGTGGTGGTTGTCTTTTCCAGTACCAGCGAAATCGGTTGGTTCGAAAACAATGCGACCGGAACTGGGGCCTTTGCCAACAAGGCGACTTTGGCCCATGAGTATCCGAATGCCGGTGGGGCGGATTATGTTGCGGTGGGAGACTTGGATGGTGATTCCTATCCCGATCTCGTGGTTGCGTACAGGAGTGTGGATGCCGTGGCATGGTACTCGAACCAAGGAGACGCGGACCCCGTCTTTACTTGGAAAGGAACCTTGGCAGACGCCAACGATTCACTGGATGCTCCCCGTTCCCTCGAGTTGGTCGACATGGATAATTCGGGAACCTTGGATGTCTTGATCGCCGCCAACGAAAACGTATACCTTGCTTCCAACCTGGGGAGCGACAGCTTGTTTTCCGTGTCCTCGATAACCAGTTTTGCCGGAGGAGGCCTAGTAGTGAAAGCTCAAGATTTCACCGCAGACGGCTTGCTTGACGTCGTCTATGCCAGTTACGTGGGAGCACCCAACGTCCTCATCCAAAACGCGACGGGTTTTGACGCCCCCATTCCTCTCCCCCCACATGCCGAGCCTGCCAAACAGATTGTATCTCCCACTGACCTTGCGATTTTGCCTGCCACCCAGACTACCCGCTCGATCATCGTGGTTTCCGACACCTCCACCCCTTACGTCAGTTTGTTCGAGGCGAAGGCTTCCTTGGACGGACAATTCGAGCAACCCGTTGTCGTCGATACGGGGGACCGGATCACTTCCCTTGAACTCGCTGACTTGAACCGCAAGTCGGATCCCCTGTTCTATTCTTTTGTCGGGGGCGAGGATCAAGGCGATTTCAACGCCACCCGTTTCAAGGACGATGGAAAGCTATATTTCAATAAGCCTTATCCCAACTTCGAAGCCCCTCATGATGCCAGTGAAATCAACCGGTATGACGTCATCGTCAAGGTTTTCGATGATCAGGGTGGTGAAACCATTCGTTCAGTCTCCGTGACGGTGAATGAAGTGAACGAGCCACCGGTCATTACCTCCTTGGATGGAAACCACACCGCTACCTATGAGCATAACGAGGGGAATTTGACGACGCTTTTCGATGTCATTGCAACCAATGACGAAAGTTCGACCCAAACTGTAACTTACTCGCTTTCTGGGGGTACTGACGACAGTAATTTTTCCATCGATTCGGTAACGGGCAGATTGACTTTTGTTACGGCTCCGGACTTTGAGTTGCCCTCTGATTCGAACTACGACAACATTTACAATGTGTTGGTTCGGGCGACGGACAATGGGCAGGGCAACGCCTATGACGAGCAGAATATTTCCGTTGTCGTTTTGGATGGGTTCGAGCCTGCGAAATTCGACTCGAATTTCAGCACCAGCTATACGATCGCCGAAGACACCTCTTTGACACCGTTTCTTTTGTCCGCGACCGACCAGAACGTGGGTGGTGGAATTGCGGGATATGGAATACAAGTAAACGGCAACCACGGTACTGCTTCGGTAACTGGAAATCGCTTTGATTATACTCCGGACGGTAACTTTACCGGTACCGACGAGGTGACGGTCGAAGTCAACAACACCTCAGGGCTAACCACGATCTTGCCCATTTCCATTACGGTCAGCTCCATAAACGATCTTCCGGTTATCAATACTGCTTCCATCTTGAATCATTCGGAAAACCAACCACTCATTGCAAACCTTTCTGCGGTCGACGATTCGGCTCTGCCGGTTTCCTGGTCATGGACCGACGGTACCGTTGAGGATCCCGAACTACAACTTACCACCAGCGGGGAATTGAAATTCCGGGTATCCAGTGGACCCGATTTTGAAGATCCTGATCAAAACAAGACGTACATCAGGGAAATTCGGGCTACTGATAACGATGGCAACTTCACGGATGGCAACTTCACGATCAATGTGATTAACCTAAACGACAACCCGCCACTCTCTCCTCACCTTTTTGCCAATGCAAGCTCCACATTCACCTTGGTTGAAAACAATAACACGATCATTGACTTGAACGCCAGCGACAAGGACAACCTGCTTGATCCCGGGTTCAACATCGTTAGCTACGCTATATCGGGAGGGCCCGACGGTTCACGGATTACCGTTAGCAGCACGGGTGTCCTTGCCATGACTCCTCCGGCTGATTTCGAATATCCGGATTCGGCTGATTTCGATAACATTTACCAAGCCATCCTTACTCTTTCCGACGGTGGTTATTCACGGGATTATCCCATTGTCGTAACGATAACCGACGCGGATGAAAATGCTCCTGTCATCATTAGTGACGGGGGAGGGGGGACCGCCAACATCTCGCTTTCCGAAAACACCAGAGTGGTCACAACGGTTCAAGCGACGGATGTCGAGAGCAATGTCTTTACCTTCTCGATTTTTGGAGGGTCCGACTGGGGTCTGTTCGATATGAATTCGACGACTGGCGAGCTTTCTTTTGTTACACCTCCTGATTACGAGGTCCCTACCGATAGTGATCAAAACAACTTGTATGAGGTTTACGTCCGGGTTTCGGATGGCTATTCCACCACCGACCAGCAAATTAGCCTTAGCATTACCGACGTGGATGAGATTCCGAGGGTCAGTCCGTCCATTCTTTACACTAACGAAGACATTCCGATTATTGTTACCTTTACGGTATCAGACCCGGAAGGAAAGATTACCGACTCCTCCCTTTTGACTGGTCCTGCATTTGGCGAGTTGTCCTTTGCATCCTACCCGCTGACCACCTCGAGCGATGTAAAGTTTACCTATACGCCAATCGCCAATTATCATGGTGCCGACCAAGTGGTTCTTCGCGTCTCCGATGGCACACTCCAGGGGGACGTCACCATACCCATCGAGGTCAATTCGACAGTAGACCCTCCTACTGCAAATCCCGACGTATTTATTTACGACGATCCGACGGTCGCGTCCATTTTCCTTGATGTCCTGGCGAATGACAGTAGTGCTCCTGATTCCAATACTTCGGATTCGCTTACTTTCCCCCCGAATGCTTGGACGCAGCCGAAGTACGGGGATTATGGACCCGCACCTCAGGGATCGATTTTTCCGGTTTACCTGCCTGCTGATGACTTTATCGGGCTCGATACCTTCCAATATACCGTGTTTGACTTGAATGATTCGCTGGAATCGACCGGAACGGTTACGATCATCGTGAAAAAGGCCAAGGGGTTGCCGAATTGGCGTTTTTCGGACAAAGTCGGTTATTACAATTTGACCGCGACCAATTGGGTTTATCATACCGATCTGGGCTGGCTCTATCTGGAAAAAGCAGGCGGACTGGAAACGACTACTTGGGTTTGGAGCGATGAGATCGGATGGTTTTGGACGGGCGAGGAATATGCACCCAATGTCTATTTGAACGATTTGTCCGGGTGGTTTGCCTTTACCGTGGAGGAAGCTGTCGGAGAAACCCCCAAGAAATACTTGACCTGGCCTATATACGACCAAACCAAGAGGGCATGGATGACTGCGGCCGATTTGAAAATCGTCAGGGTGAACACGGTGCTTTCTCAGTTTGATTCCTTGGACAAGGTGATAAGTTTTGTCTTGGACTCTGCTCTATTCACTCCGGCCGAAAAAAATGCCATCAAAACCGAACTTTTGTTCTCGGGTCGCTCGAAAACCTTGGAATCAATGGGCTTTACCTTGGGTCAGTAAAGCCATATGAATAACTCCAGATGAGAAAACAATCTAATCGTGTTATTACCCCCATGAGTGTAATTCATAAGTTGTTTTTGATTTGTCTTTGTCTCTTTGGTCCTTTGGCCGCTTGGTCTCAAACAGGAAACACATATGTCTCCCGGGATGCTTTTTACGATAGCCTGGAGGCACGGGCCAAGGCTCTTTCCCAAAGGTTGGCTGATATTTCAGGCACTGAGCCCATTCCTTTCGAGAGGCCTCCCCCGACTATTTTGTCGACCCGACCGCCTCCTCCCAATCCAGCTCAAAGAGCGTTTGACGCCTTGCCCGAACAAAACCCAAACCCGGCGGCAAGCCCATTGGTTCCAACGGTTCCGGGAACGGATGACGGCATCCTTTACCGGGCGGACGGGACTCCTGTCAAAATAAAGGAGGAGACCCCCGAACTACCTGTGAAAAAAGGTCCTCCCCGCAAGGAGATGCAAAGAGACCGGGGACAGTATTTCATTCAACCTTTCGTTGGCTTGGGCTTCATTTCATCTGATACGTCTTTTTCGCGCTTTACCGGAAATTTTGATGGAAGTGGCGATCCTATTTACTCCGATGTAGATATCGAGACCAAAGTCGGGCATGCCATTGGTGTGAGCTTGGGTCGAAGGTGGCAAAACTTGGAGGGCGAACTTCATTTCTCTTATGCAACGGTCGGCTATGATTCAGCTACGACTTCTAACGGTGGATTTACCGCTTCGGTACCTGCATCCGGCGAAATCGAACTTTTTCAAGTTGGAGCCAGAGTTGGCTATGGTTTGCCTGTCGGCGAATCAGGTTGGGTTCGTGCCGCGGGAGGCTTTGGATACGGCAAAAGACGTGATTTTCTTGCAATGGGCCCACCCTTGGGCGAGTCATACGGTAGTAGCGACAGTGCTTTTACCTATGATCTTCTTTTCAGCTTGGGCTATGAAATCGAATGGGGCTTGGACGCTTTTTTGGCCTATCGGCTTCTTGGCTCTTCCGGCAACGGTAATTTCAACAAGGTTGCGATGCATCTGTTCGAAGTCGGGTTGGGGGCAAATTTCTAGCTCTTTGAACTTTCCTCCCTCATTGACTTGACGAATACCCTGCCTGGGGATTCCCTAGCTCACTGTTCATGAGCAAAAAAGCAGAGGAGACCCCGATGATGAAGCAATACCGCGAGGCTCGCGAGAGCCTTGAGGAAGACACCCTGTTGCTCTTTCGTCTGGGAGACTTCTACGAGATGTTCGAAAGGGATGCCGAGCGGGGAGCGGCTCTCCTGGGGATTACTCTGACCAAGCGTCATGACATGCCGATGGCCGGGATTCCTTCCCATGCCGCGGAAGGTTATTTGACCAAGCTTTTGAATTTGGGGCACAAGGTGGCAATTTGCGATCAGCTCGAGCCCCCGACGCCGGGAAAGTTGGTCAAGCGGGGCATTACGCGCATTCTTACTCCCGGAACCGTCTTGGAGGATGGGCAACTCGATGGATCGAGTAATCATTTCCTGCTGTCTTTCGAATTGGATGGAAAGGGAGTCCGGGCGGCTTGGCTTGACCTTTCGACCGGTAAGTTCGTTCTTGGCGTTTGGGAGAGTCCGCATGATTTTCTTTCCCTTTTGAATTCTCTTTCGCCCAAGGAAATTCTTGTTCCCGAAGGCTTGGCAAGTCGTATGGAATCCGTTGACCTGCCCCTTTCCTTCAAGGACGAACTGGATCGGGTTCTGGGGGAAGTCACGCGGACCGAAAGGCCGGGTTTCGATTTTGATCGGCGTTCCGGGGCAAGGGAGGTCATGGAGAGCTTGGGGGTGATGAATTTGGAAGGGTTCGGCCTCGATTCGGAACACCCCGCCCTTGGCCCTGCTGGAGCGGTTCTCGTCTACGCTCAGGACGTCTTGCGGGGGAAGCCTGGGAATCTCAGGCGAATCGAGGAGTACCGGGACGGCGAGGCTCTCCTTCTTGACCCCGCGACCCAGAGAAACCTCGAAGTCTTTCGAACCACCTCGCAAACCCGAAAAGGATCCCTGCTCGATGCCATGGATCAAACGGTGACCTCGGGCGGTGCCCGTTTGCTGGAAAGGTATCTGGCAAGTCCGGAGAGAAACCTATCCGAAATTCGAAGAAGGCAGGGCTGTGTTGCAGAATTTTCCAAGGCCATCTCCGCGGTGGAGGAAATCGGTTTGATTTTGCGGACGGGGAGCGATTTAGAGCGCATCCTTGGTCGTTTGCGCAACCGTTTGGTGCGTCCCCGGGAATTGGGTGGGCTCAGGGCGACCGTCCGGGGGCTCCCCGGTATCAAGGATGCCCTGATGCGTTTGGGCGACCGCTACCCTTCGATCCAATCCTTGGCTGAGGGTCTGGACACCTTCGACGATTTGCGTGAACTTCTCGATCGGGCTCTCGAAGAGGAATTGCCTCCCGAGATCAAGGTCGACGTCAAGGGGGAGAGCGGAAAAGTCATCAAGGCCGGGTTTGACGAGGAATTCGATTCCTTGCGTGAACTGGGAAGCGGGGGCAAGAAGTGGATCGTGGATTTGGAAGCCCAAGAACGGGAAAAGACCGGAATTGCCAACCTCAAGGTCAAGTACAACGGGGCATTCGGATACTTTATCGAGATCACCAAGGCAAACTTGAGTCTCGTTCCCGAACACTATGTCCGCAAACAAACGATGACCAATGCGGAACGCTTTTATACCGAGGAGCTTAGGCAGAAAGAGAAGGAGATTGTCAATGCCGAGGAGCGAACCGTAGCCAAGGAACAGGAACTGTTTCTTCAAGTTGTCGAAACTACCCTCGAGTATGCCGATCCTCTTGCCAAAACGGCCGAAGTTTTGGCCGAGGTCGACCTTTTCTCATCCTGGGGATCGATCATGCGGGATCGGGATTATTGCCTTCCCGAATTCGTCGACGAAGAGAATTTCATTGAAATCGAACAGGGTCGTCATCCCGTCGTCGAGTCCGTGCTCAAGAGCGAAAGCCTTGGACTGGCTGGCACCCATGCTTTTGTCCCGAATGATTGCAACCTCTCTTCGGATACCAACCAAATCTGTCTGATTACGGGGCCGAACATGGCTGGGAAATCGACTTTTATCCGTCAGGTAGCCTTGATCGCCCTGATGGCCCAAGTCGGATCAGCCGTCCCGTCCAAGAGCTGCAAGATGGGTTTGGTCGACCGGATTTTCTCACGGGTCGGGGCAGGGGATGAACTGGCCCGCGGAAACTCGACTTTCATGGTCGAAATGAATGAAACCGCCAACATTCTCAATAATTGCACGTCCTCCAGTTTGATCGTGCTTGACGAGATCGGTAGGGGAACCAGTACCTATGATGGACTTAGCATTGCCTGGGCAGTGATCGAACATCTTCATGGCTCGGGGAAAGCTGGTCCCAAGACCCTTTTCGCGACTCACTATCACGAACTGACCCAATTGTCCCGTTCTCTTCCCCGTCTCCAAAACTTTTGCGTTGCGGTCAAGGAATGGAACGACGAGATCATCTTTATGCGTCAGGTGACCCCCGGGGCTTCCGAGCGGTCCTTTGGCATTCAGGTTGCCCGTCTCGCGGGTTTGCCTGACGAAGTGGTCGGCCGTGCCAAGGCAATCTTGTCAGGCTTGGAGCAAGGCGAACGAGAAACTTCTGGGCCGAAGTCCCAAGTCGAGGAAGTCGAACCGATTCCTTCATCGAAGGTCGAGCCCGAGTCCGAACCCATCATCGAACCCGAAGACGATAAAATCACCCCGAAAACTCCCAAGCGCAAACCCCGCGACCGGTCCGACCCTTCGCAACTCGAGTTGTTCTGATGCCATCCCCCGAGATCTTTTGCGAAGAGACGGGGAACCCGGCCTTGCCCAAGATCGTGTTCCTGCATGGATTGCTCGGTTCCTCGAGGAATTGGCGGTCCGTCTGCAACTCCCTGAGCGAGGAAAGGCATACCTTCGCTCTCGATTTGCGTAACCATGGAAAATCCTTCCACTCGGAGGATATGTCGATCCGCGACATGGCCAATGATTTGCTTCGGTGGCTTGACGAGATGAGCCTGCAATCCGTTGTCTTGTGTGGCCATAGCCTCGGAGGCAAGGTAGCCATGCGCTTTGCTTCCGATCATCCCGAACGCATGGACAAGCTCGTGGTGGTCGATATTGCACCCCGCGATTATCCGCCCGAGCATCATGTGCCTACTCTGGAAGCCATGCTCGCTCTTGATTTGGCAAAACTTTCCTCGAGAAAGGAAGCCGACGAAGTGCTTTCCAAGGCCATTCCGAACTGGGCCTTCCGCCAATTTCTTCTCACCAACCTAGGGCAGGAGAACTCGCAACTCGCATGGAAACCCAACTTGCGTTCGTTACGAAATTCCATCGGTGAGCTTTCGGCCAATCCGCTGGCGGGATCCGATCGATACGACGGGCCGACTTTGTTCGTCCGGGGAGGCAAGTCCGGGTATGTGAGAAGCGAACATTTTCCCTCGATCAAGAAGCATTTTCCGGAATCGCAAATCACGGTTCTTGCCGAGGCAGGGCACGACGCACATGTCGAGGACCGGGAGGGTTTCGTCCGGGCAATGCGATCTTTTCTTGTCGGTTAGCCCTTGGCTTGTTCCCGATGCTCGATGCTTGCCCCCTTGGAAGGAGAAAAGCAATGAATCTGCGGACAATGCCCGAACCGTTTTTCGTAGGAGCTCGCGATCTGATCCGCATCGGTCCGCTCAAATTCAGTCGTGGTCCATGCCAAGACTGCTCCACCGAAACCTCCGCCTGTCAACCGGGCTCCAAGAACTTCATCACGCTTGACAAGGGATTGCACGAGAGCGTCCAGTTCCGGGCAGCTGTTCTCGAAAAGTTCGGTTGAACTGTTGTGGGAATCAGTAAGGAGACGACCCAATGCCCGAGGGCTTGCTTTTTTTCCCAACCCTTCGTGAAAGAGGCGAACTCTTTCTTGTTCACGAACGACATGCTGGGCTCGTTTTCTTATCCGAGAGGGTAGGTTTGCTTTTTCAAGGATGTTTTCATCGGCTTGGGCCAAGCAGGAAAAGCTAGGCTTCAGTTCCCGGATCAAGCGAAGGGCTTCTTTGCATTCCTGGTTTCTGGTTGCGTATTGAGAATCGACCAAGTCATGCTTGATCCCCGAATCGAAGACCCAAATCATGGTTCGGGGGGGGAGGGGGAGGGTAGTGAAATTTTCCTTTTCACATTCGATCGATACGAGCTGATCCTTCCGGCCATAGGCAGAGGTGGCTTGGTCCAGAATTCCGCAAGGCAAGCCGACAAACTCGTTTTCCGCCTTTCTGCACACCCTGACCAAATCCTTGCGGCTGAGT
>Ga0315321_10000201_pt1 | contig 41129 bp, 27 predicted proteins | sample M180m21515metaG_FD_203464 | JGI IMG/M metagenome (GOLD analysis project Ga0315321, IMG submission 203464) | Ammonia-oxidizing marine archaeal communities from Monterey Bay, California, United States - M1 80m 21515 | ecosystem: Environmental > Aquatic > Marine > Intertidal zone | place: USA... | reverse complement strand
CCAAAGACGAGATGGAGCAAGTTGCCCGACGAGCTTTGGAAGAAGCTGATTTGCCAGAAGGGTATCTGGGTTGGATGATGGTCATGATCAGCAGTGAGTTCTGGAAAGAATCTCTGTCAGCTGTCCCGCCTGAACGTCGCCTGTTCCTCTTGCCGCATTGTTTGAAGCATGCGGAGGGGTGTCCTGCAGAGTACGACCAATTCGGAATGAACTGCAAAGAATGTGGTGCCTGCAGTATTGCTGATTTTCGTGGATTGGCGGAAGACATGGGATACCGTGTGTTGGTTGCCGAGGGATCACCGGTAGTCATGAAGATTATTGTCGGCGGTTACGTTGACGCAGTGGTTGGTGTCGCTTGCTTGAACGTGCTTGAAAAGGCGATTGATAAAGTGCTTTTGGCGGGCATTCCTTGCATGGCTGTGCCTTTGCTTAGCAGTGACTGCCGAAACACAAAGGTGGATGAACCGTGGGTCAACGAGATGATCCGTACGCCTTACAAGCCGGCTCAAAGCGTAACGCGAAGTTATGTGCATCTGATGCGTGCAGCGACTGATTTGTTCAAGCCAGAGGCCATGGACACACTCGCACCTCGAATTCGCACAAAAGCTGAGCTGGGAGAAAATGCGGTCGGCGTATCCGATATCGAAGGGATGGATGCGATTTCGGCAACGGAGCACATTGCGTATGACTTTTTAAGTCGTGGTGGTAAACATTCACGTCCGTTCATTACGCTTGCTGCCTATGATGCAATGTCCGGTGGGCACGCGACGGGCCCTGAGGCAGCGGCTGCAATTTCGGCATTCCCGATCTCGGTGCGCCGAGCTGCCATGAGTATTGAAACGTTTCATAAGGCAAGCCTTGTGCATGACGACATCGAAGATGACGATGCGTTCCGTTATGGACAGCCAGCAGTGCACCGAAGGTTCGGCATCCCGACCGCCATCAACGTGGGCGACTACTTGATCGGGCTTGGGTATCGACTGCTTAGTCGTAATGAGAATGATGTGCCCAGTGAAGCGAGGGTTGATGTGCTGGATGCTCTGGCCGCGGCCCATATGCGGCTTGCCGAAGGGCAAGGCTCAGAGTTGCTGTGGCGAGATGGAAAGGATCGCCGTCTGACACCGCTCGATGCACTGAAGGTCTACGCATTGAAAACATCGCCTGCCTTTGAAGCGGCGTTGTTGAGTGGAGTGCGGATGGCTGGAGATTCAACGCCTTACCGGGATTCAATTCGCACCTTCAGTCGTAACATGGGTGTCGCTTTTCAGATTCTCAATGATTTAGGGGATTGGGTCGGCGATGATTCCAACAAAATGTCTGCTGGAGGAGATGTCTTCGGTGGGCGTCCAACATTGTTATGGGCTCTTGCTTTGCAGGGACTGCCCGAAAAAGATGCTGCTCGGTTGTTGGATTTGGCAGAGGCTGACTGTGGTCTCTCGGATGCTGAACGATTGTCTCAGGTTCGCAAGCTTTACGAGCAGGCGGATGTTTTTGAAACTGCACTGAAGTTGGTTGACAAGCATCAAGCGAGGGCAGAAAAGGTCGCTGATGAGATCGATGTAGAAGAACTTCGACGCCTGCTGTATTTTCTCGTCGATACTGTGCTGGAACGACCTGAGATGCCGACACCAGCAGTCGTTTCGCTCGGCATTGCAGCACCCTTGGGATAGGCAGCAGGAACAGTGAGTGAACCTATGAGCGAAGTGGCTTTCTCCGATGATTCTCGTATCGACATCAGGGATTTGCTGAACGAGTTCTATGATGAACCGATCGGTCACTCGCAGTTGGGTGAGTTCAACCCGGTTGAGAGAGTTCCTGCTCCGTATGATTCGCTACTCGATCACCATGCCCACATGACGGTGACGGTTGAGTCTCACTACGATGAAAAAGTAAATGTCATCGTGCACCGCTGCCAACGCAGCGAAGCTTGGTATGCTAGAGAAATTAGTCTGGTCACAGAGCACACCGGGCGTATCGTGCAGTATGGGATCGTGCGACTTGATACGCGCGCGCTCGATGATGAAGTCTGGAAGCAGATTGAAAGTCAATCTGCACCTTTGGGACGCGTACTCATTGAGCACAATGTATTGCGAGAAGTGCAACTTTGTGGATTGTGGGAAGTTCACGCGGGCGAGAGTCTTGCTGAATTGATGCGTTTAGACGTGGGCGGTCGGGTTTACGGAAGGACTGCCCTGATTTACTGCGATCGAGCGCCGGCAATTGAACTGCTGGAGATTGTTTCTCCTACATCCGCATTTGAGGCCTGATGGTTAGAATGCATTTGCCACTCGAGTTTTTAAAAAGCGATATTGTTCGTACACGAAAGACAGTTGTGAAATCTACTTGCATCATCTTGGGTTTCCTGTTTGTGCTTGGCAGTTGTCCAAGTGCGGTCGCGCAGGACGAGTCAGTTAAGAAAGAGGCCGTTCAGGTGAACCCAAATGTTCTTCGTGTCAACGCGCTTCGAGCAATGCAAACTGGTGAATCTGCCAAGGCAGTTGAGGCCGTCGATAAGCTTCTTGCGCTGTTGCCCAATGATGCCGCAAGTCTGCGATTGGCAGGAGATGTTTATTTGAGAAGCGGCAAACCAAAGAAAGCTACGGAATTGTTTGACCGCTACTTGAGGTTGGAACCCGACGCTTTGGCGGGGCTCTGGCAGCGTGGTATCGCGCTTTACTTTGCCCGCGACTACAAGCGGGGGGTCGAGCAGTTCGAGGTGCACCGTCGAGTAAATCCCAACGACGTAGAAAATGCAGCTTGGCATTTTCTCTGTGTTGCCAAGGCCCAGTCCTTCGATAAGGCCAAGACCGTAGTGCTGCCTGCGCCCAATGATCCTCGTGCACCGATGGAAGAGGTGCTGCAAATGCTCAGTACGGGGGATACTGAGAAGGTCATCAATAAAATGGAGAGCTTTCCGGCGAAGACGCGGCTTCGCGAATCTGCTGACTTCTATGGAAACTTTTACCTTGGCCTTTACGCAGATGCCGCTGGCGATCGAGCCAAGGCTAAACGTTATTTGGATTTGGCGGCGAAAGATGCCTCTATCAATTACATGGGTGATGTGGCACGTGTTTATGCAATATACCTGTCAACTGAAAAGTAAAGTCGCTTCAGCATGGGCATTTCCTGCCAGCAATGAAGTTGGGTCGGGAAAATGTTGTGAATCACCAGGATTGCCGCCGGTCATTTTGTCGCAAGCAGGTTATCAATCGATGGCAAGGCTCAACTTGTTTTGCATTTCAGCACATCTTCGGGCCAGTGGGTGACGTTCGTTCTGCCGAACTTCAGTCAAATTCGGATTGGAGTGCAAAACGTGTTGTTTTCGATGGGAACTGAAGGCCAAAAAGTGGCCGCCTCATGCTAGACTGAGAGGTAGAGCTTTCGCCAATAAACGAGGCGTTTTCCGATTTCACCATGACCCACCGGCCAATCACGCGAATCAGATTATTTGTTCGTGGCCCCGATGGTGAAGTGCACTTGCTAGTGAGCCGAGTCTCAAACACTTTTATCGTCTGATTCGACGCAGATTGAGAACAGAACATGAAGAAGAAATTGCATCATCATTGTCGGCGTTATGCATCCCGTCCGACGAACCGTCGTGAAATGCTTCAGTGGTGCGCCAATGGATTCGGCGCATTGGCTTTGAGTGCACTCTCGGGATCTTCATCGTCCACCTTGGCTTCCGAGTCCTTGGGTTCAGGAGACTGGGCGCCGAAATCTTCTCACTTTCCTCCACGAGCCAAAAATGTAATCTTTCTTTATATGGATGGTGGGCCATCGCACGTCGACACATTTGACTACAAGCCTCAACTGGAAAAATATGACGGCCAGGATCCTCGGAAGGTCATTGGCAAACTGGCACCCACTCAGTTCGATGCGGTTGGGAAAGTACTCAAAGGTCAATGGAAGTTTTCTCAACACGGAGAGGCTGGTCACTGGATCAGTGAGTTGTTCCCGTTTCTCTCCGAGGTCTCGGATGACTTGGCGATGATAAAGTCGATGACTTCCAAATTTTCTGAACACACCTCTGCCAACTATTTTTTGCACACAGGGAATGGGCTTCAGGGTAAGCCAAGTATGGGTGCATGGCTTGGGTATGGTCTGGGAAGTGAAAACCAGCAGTTGCCGGGTTTTGTTGTGCTCAATGGTGGCTTGATTCCACCCGGTGGATTGGATTGTTTTGGGTCTGGGTTTCTGCCATCGGCCTATCAAGGTTCTGTGTTCCTTCCAAAATCACAACCGCTGGCGAACATCAAGCCCAGTGAGGGCAATCCCCTGCTCCAGAAAACAAAGTTGGACCTGATCCGTGAGTTTGATGAGCAGACGAGTGGGCGTCTCGGAGCTGACCCCGAAGTAGAAGCTGCGATCCAAAATTATGAAACAGCCTTCGCGATGCAAACGGCTGTGCCTGAACTGATGGACTTGAACGGTGAGACGGAGGAAACGAAAAAGCTCTACGGTTTGGAGTCTGACTTCAATAACACAAAAACATTTGGCATGCAGTGCTTGCTGGCAAGGCGTTTGGTCGAACGTGGAGTGCGGTTCATCGAGCTGACTTGCCCCGGTGGAAATGGTGATCGTTGGGATCAGCATGGAGGATTGATTGATGGACACAACAAAAACTGTAGGACAGTCGATCAACCTATCGCTGCTCTGATCAAAGACCTGAAACGCACAGGCCTGTTTGAATCAACACTGGTCGTTTGGGCTGGCGAATTCGGCAGAACACCATTTGCACAGGGGTCCAACGGGCGAGATCACAATCCTTTTGGGTTCACTGTTTGGATGGCCGGCGGTGGCGTTCAGGGAGGGGCTTCTGTCGGAGCGACAGATGAGTGGGGGTATCGTGCCGTAGAGAATCGATTTGAGATACACGATCTGCACGCAACCATGCTTCATCTGCTCGGTGTCGACCACACAAGAAGTACCTTCCGTTTTAGCGGTCGTGACATGCGACTGACTGATGTGCATGGAAATCTTATCAAGGAGGTGATCGCATGATCCGTTTCAATCTACTCGACGTGGCATGTGCAAAATCATTTGGTTCGTATTTCAAGTTGCCTTTCGTTCCGACGCTCTGTAATCCTTGGTATGTCGGTGCAATGGTCTGCGTGCTGTCTTCGTTGGGAACGCAGTATTCATTTGCTGACGAAAAGCCGAGTGCTGAACAGATTCAGTTTTTCGAATCAAAGGTGCGTCCCATCTTTGTCGATCATTGTTACGAATGTCATTCAGCGACAGCAGATGAGGTTGAAGCTGAATTGTTGCTGGACTCGAAATGGGGTTGGATGACGGGCGGAGAATCTGGTCCGGCAATCATTCCAGGCAATCTGGAAGACAGCCTCGTGATCGATGCTGTGCGTTATGAAGAGAACAAAGTTACGGCAATGCCCCCAAGATCGAAACTGTCTGATCAGGAGATTGAGATATTGGAGAAATGGGTCCAGATGGGAGCTCCCGATCCGCGAACTTCTAAGCAGCCGGCAAAGACTGCAGCAAAAGGATTTGATCTTCAGAAGCGTTACAACGAGCATTGGAGTTGGCGCCCGATTGTTAAGCCCGAGTTACCTTGGGTTGACGACCGAGAATGGCCTCGTTCAGATTTGGACCGTTTTATCCTGCACAAAATTGAGGCTGCTGGTTTAAAGCCGGCTTCCGAAACAGACCGCAGGACTTGGCTGCGTCGCGTTTATTTTGATCTGATCGGATTGCCACCAACGCCCGAACAGTTGGCGGCTTTTTTGAATGATAAGAGTGAGAAAGCTTACGAAAATGTTGTTGACGAGTTATTGCAGTCGCCGCACCTCGGGGAGAAATGGGCGCGGCACTGGATGGATCTCGTTCGATATGCTGAGACGTATGGGCATGAATTTGACTATCCGCTTCGACACGCTCATGAATATCGTGACTACTTGATCCGGGCCTTCAACGCGGATGTGCCGTTTGATCAGTTTGTGCGTGAGCACATTGCGGGTGACTTGCTGGGTGAGCCAAGGACAAATCCAGAGGGGGGATGGAATGAGTCGATTATCGGCACGGGCTTCTGGTATCTTCATGAGGCAACGCACGCCCCCACTGATGTGTTGGGTAACGAAGCAGACATCATGGACAATCAGATCGATGTGTTCGGAAAGTCTTTCCTTGGTCTCACGATCGCTTGTGCACGCTGTCACGATCATAAGTTTGATGCGATCACAACTGCCGATTACTACGCTTTGAGCGCCTATCTGCAGAGTAGCTGTCGTCAGGAGTATCCGTTGGATGCTTCTGGCGAACGAGAGCCAACCACTCGCGAAATCAATCGCTTACGGCGGGCCGCCGGCAACGCATTGAAGGCCAGTGACCTGTTCGCCTCCGATAAAAAGCATTTCGGTGACTATGGTCTGGTTGCCACGCGGTTGTTAGCAGATTCCAAGGAGGATGCCGACCGGAGTGCGTTGGTTGGAAAAGCCGCTGAAGCGGCAGGGCTTGATCCTGCGGTCCTTCAACGCTGGGTTGATAAACAGGAAGTAATCAAGGCCGATTTGACGGATCTTGGTTATGACTTGGAAAACCAAAATGTATTCGTTGACTTTCAGGGCGATGCACTGCCTGATGGATGGACGACTTCAGGAGAAGCATTCTTGCCCACAGGCTCAGGCATTGAAGTTGCGGCAGATGGTACGCTGCTGGTTCCAGACACGGTCGATAGCGCCAGCGCAGGAAGAAAGCAGGTTGGTATTCTTCGTTCACCAACCTTCGAAATCACAACGGATCGTATTCATATATTGATGAGGGCATCGCCAAACGCTGCCGCTCGTGTTGTGATCGACAACTTTCAGATGGCAGAGTTCAACGCTTTATTGTTTCGCGGAACATTCCTGAACAATAAGGGAACTGATACTCAAGGGAAGTGGCAATGGAAGAGCCTTGCTGGTGATTTGCGAAAGTATAAGGGGCACAAAGCCTACCTCGAATTCATCGATAACGGTGACGTATCCTTTGCAATTGACAAGGTTGTCTTTTCTGACGGTGGTCCGCCCGGTAAGCGGCGACCCAAGGAAGTTGCCTTCAGTGCGGATGCAATCAAACAGATGCACGAGCAGGCAGCCATTGATCTGAAAGCCGGCAGATCGAATCAGTTCTTGTCAGCATTGCTTCGACATCAGGTCGTGAGTGTTGCGGAAATCAGTCCGGAAGCTGCGGGAATTTTCGAGCAAACAAGTAAGTTGGCGGAAGGTTTGCCGCAAGTGCGGCGAGTCATTGCGATGGCGCAAGGAACACCCGAAGATGCTCATGTCTACATTCGGGGTAGTCACCAGAATCGTGGTGAAGTTGTGCCAGCACGGTTCCTTGAGGCTCTCGGCGGGGAAACCACCACGCGTTTGGAGCTTGCTGATCAGGTGGCCACGATCGATAACCCACTTACTGCGAGAGTCATTGCCAACCGGATTTGGCATCATCTCTTCGAGACAGGGATTGTCGCTACGGTTGATGACTTCGGTCCCCAAGGTTTTCCACCCACCCATCCGAAATTGTTGGATTGGCTCGCGGTCGAACTGGTGGAGAATGGTTGGTCTCTCAAATATTTAATGAAAGAAATTGTCCTTTCCAGTACCTATCGCCAAGCCACCGTTCCAAACGAGGAGATCAGCGAAAAACTGATTGCACGCGTTGATCCCAGTAATGACTTGCTGCACTGCATGAGGGTTCGGAGGCTGTCTGGCGAAGCGATTCGGGACGCCGTGCTCGTCGCCTCCGGTCGATTGCAACCAAAACCGTTTGGGCCCAGCATTGCAACGCATCGAACTCCATTCATGACAGGGCGCGGGGCGCGTCCCAGTGGGCCGCTCGATGGCAATGGTCGACGCAGTATTTACTTGTCAGTCTATCGTAATTTTTTAAACCCTTTCATGCTGACCTTTGATACGCCAAGCCCGTTTGGTCCGCAGGGGCGGCGAAGTAAGTCAAATGTGCCTGCACAGGCACTGGCGATGATGAATGATCCATTTGTGATTGGTCAGGCAAAGATCATTGCGGATAAAATTCTTGCGGTGCCTGACCAAACCACGGATCAGAAAATTGCACTCATGGTCGAACGTCTTCATGGCGTGGTCCCAACCGATCAGCAAACACAACAGTTGCATGAATTTATCGACTTACAGGCAAAGACGTACGGGAAAGAAGATAGCAGGGTTTGGGCTGATTTAGCACACGCTTTGCTGAATATGAAAGCCTTCTATTTCCTTCAGTAATGTCAGCTAATACGAAGGAAATACAGCCGCTTCAATGCAGTGGTACGGTATGCCGATCAACTCGAAAACGATTGTCCTCATCTTTTTAGGTCAGTGCTTTGCACTGACTGGTGCTGGGCGTCTGTCTGCACAGGATACCGCTGCTGAGTTCTTCGAGAAAAAAATTCGCCCGGCGTTGGTCGAGCACTGTGTCAGGTGCCATGGTGAAGACAAGGTTCAGGGCGGGTTGCGTCTCGATACTCGCGAGGGCTGGCAGGCAGGGGGCGACTCCGGGGCAGTCATTGTCGCCGGAGATCATAAAAGTCTGCTCCTGAAGGCCATTGAGTATGAGGACAGTAGCCTGGAGATGCCTCCGCGGGGCAAATTGCCCGAAAATACCATTGCCGCCTTTCGGAAGTGGATTCTTGCTGGCGCTTTTGATCCACGTAGCAAGGTTGGTCCTGCAACTGGAAAACAGCCCAACGCTCCCACGGTTGAAGAGGGAAAGAATTTCTGGGTATTTCAGCCAGTGACATCACCTGCCGTTCCTGAGTTGTCAGCGTCGTCTTGGCCGAAGAACGATGTGGATCGATTTGTTTTGGCAAAGCTGGAAGAAAATGGCATCACTCCCGTAGATGATGCCCCCAAAGAGAGCTTGTTACGACGTTTAACTTACGATCTCACAGGGCTGCCGCCAACATCCGCTCAAATCCAGCAATTTCTTTCAGACAACTCCACTGATGCGACCGACAAACTGATTGATCGGCTCTTGCAGTCAGGACATTTCGGCGAACGCTGGGGCAGGCATTGGCTGGATGTTGTCCGGTTCGCGGAATCAAGCGGCGGCGGACGGACTCTGCTGTTCCCGGATGCTTGGCGGTATCGTGATTACGTGATTGATGCGTTCAACCAGGACTTGCCGTTTGATCAGTTTTTGAAGGAACAGATCGCGGGCGATCTGTTGCCTTTCAACAACAGGCTTGATCGTGAGCGCAAACTGGTTGCGACAGGGTTTCTGATGCTGGGGCCAACTAACTATGAGATGCAAGACAAGGATATTCTTGAAATGGATGTCGTTGACGAACAGTTGGACACGATGGGGAAGTCCATGCTGGGCATGACGATTGGATGCGCGCGATGTCATGACCACAAGTTTGATCCGATTCCGACGCGTGATTATTATGCGCTGGCAGGAATCTTGAAAAGTACACATTCGATGAATCATTCGAATGTGTCTGCTTGGAATACTGTCGGTCTGCCGCTAAACCCTCGAGATGAGGCGGAGTTTCAGGCCAATACCAAGAGTCTCAAAGACGCTGAAAAGCAACTCGCGGAAGCGACCAGTGTGTGGAAACAAATGACTGGTAAGGTCGCGGGGAAATCGGTTGATCCCAAAGCACTCACCGGTGTGGTTGTTGACAGTGTCGATGCAGAAGTTCTCGGTGCTTGGAAAAAATCTACTGCGGTGCCGCGGTACGTTGGCGCTGACTACACTCATGATGAACAGCTGGGTAAGGGAGAAAAAACGGTCACTTATCGGCCGGAGTTATCTGCATCCGGACGCTACGAAGTCTTTGCTACATACTCATCTGGTAGTAACAGAGCAAAAAAAGTCCCCTACCGAATCGAGCACATCGATGGCGAAACCGTCGTTCACGTAAATCAAAAAAATGAACCGTCAATCGATGGTCTGATGGAGTCATTGGGCGTATTTAAGTTTGACAATCAGAGTGCTGCTGTTGTTCTTACCACCCAGGGCACGGATGAGGGTGTCGTCATTGCGGATGCGATCATTTGGCGGTTGGTTTCCGAAGCATCGGGGAAACAAATTGTTCGCAAGCAAGAGAGTGCATCCGAATTGGCACTGAAGCAAAAATCCATCGCAGCAAAGGCGGAAGTCGATCGATTGACAAAGAAGGTGAATTCACTCAAGCAGTCGATGCCAAAGCGACAAGTCGCGATGGCACCACGCGACATTGATTCACCGGTTGACATTCATATTGCAATTCGTGGAATGACTCATCAAAAAGGTGATTTAGTACCACGGGGTGTGTTGCAGGTGGCTACGTGGGACGGATTACCGCCTGTTAAAACGAAAGCGAGTGGTCGTGCTGAGTTGGCGGAATGGATCGCGCACGAGAAAAATCCACTGACTGCTCGAGTGATTGCGAATCGAGTTTGGTACTGGACAATGGGAAGGGGAATCGTGGCCAGCGTCGATAATCTTGGTAGCACAGGAGATCACCCAACGCACCCGGAATTGCTCGACCACCTTGCGTTTTCCCTTGTCCAAAATGGCTGGTCAATTAAGAAGCTTGTGCGTGAGATCGTCAGCTCCAGAGCCTATCAACTGAGTACCAAGGGTGCGGGGCATGATCAACAGTTAGATCCCGATAACCAGTTTTACGGGCGTCGTACACGGAAGCGTCTTTTGGCTGAGGATATCCGGGATTCAATTCTCTTGGCGGCCGGCAATCTTGATCTGACGATGGGTGGTTCAACCATCAGAAAAGGGACTTCCAGCGAATATGGCTACCAGTTCAAAGGCCGCAGACGAAGCGTCTATGTACCAGTGTTTCGGAACAGGCTTCCGGAGATATTTGAGGTCTTTGATTTTGCTGATCCAAATATCCAGGGTGGACTTCGCACGGCTAGCAATGTGGCTTCTCAGGCGTTGCTGATGATGAACCAACCGTTTGTAATGGAACAGGCGGATGACGCTGCCAAACGGCTTGTAAAGGAGCATTCGGGGGAACAAGATGAGATGTTGAGTAGAGCCTATCGTGAGGTTTTGGGACGCGAACCGCTTGAGCAGGAACGGCAAGTGATGATGGATCTTTTGGCGGTAAATGATCAATCTGGAACGCTCTCTCAGTGGGCGATGATTTATCGGTTGCTATTTCAGTGCATCGACTTTCGTTATCTGAATTGAAGAGGAAATTGGGTGACCGAATGGGTTTGAATCGACGAAATCTTCTGAAATCGACTGCCTGTGGTTTTGGGTATTTGGCCGCAGCATCGATGGCACAACGCGATGCCAAGGCAGGTAACTGGAACCCACTTGCTGCAAAGCCGGTGCATTTGCCAGCTCGCGCGAAGCGTGTGATTTTCGTGTTCATGCAAGGTGGCCCTAGCCACGTTGATACGTTTGATTACAAACCACTGCTGGAAAAGCATGATGGGGAGGATCGTACGTTTGATGATGCACGGGTTCTTGCAAAAACGAAACAGATTACTAAGCATCGTGTTTTTAAGAGTCCGTGGAAATTCAAACAACACGGAGAATGCGGGCAACACGTCTCGGAGCTTTTTCCGAATATCGCCAAGCATGTAGATGATCTTTGTTTTTTGAAAGGGATGCACACAGATGGTGTTGCGCATGGTCCCGCAACATTGTTTCTGCATACTGGTTCGATCAATTTTGTTCGGCCTTCAGTGGGATCGTGGGTGCAGTACGGTCTTGGTAGCGAGAGTGAAAACCTGCCGGGGTTTGTTACCTTGCAGCCACCAATGGGAAATGGCGGACCACGCAACTTTGGTAACGCGTTTCTGCCCGCTGTTTATCAGGGAACCCCCGTGGGTCGTGCAGGTGTGTCGGCAACTGAGGCGCGAATCAGAAACTTGACCAATCCGAGGTTGAAGTCAGATGAGCAACGGAAACAGTTTGAGGCACTACAGCAACTCAATGCCATTCAAAGTGATTCTCATGATGGTGATACTGAAATGGATGCCATGATCAATTCGTACGAGTTGGCGTGGCGGATGCAGCGTTCAGTTCCCGATATTCTGGACCTTGGTTCCGAATCTGAACATGTTCAGAAAATGTATGGGATCGGTGAAAAAGAAACTGATGACTTTGGCCGGCAGTGCTTGATGGCGCGGCGTTTGTCCGAAGCCGGCGTGAGGTACATACAAGTCAATTACGGTGACAACACTAATAATCCACGCTGGGACCAGCACTCAAACCTCGAGAAGCACGCCGATCATGCGATGAAAGTCGATAAACCCATCGCTGGCTTGCTTGCTGATCTCAAGCAGCGGGGGCTATTGGAGGACACGCTGGTTTGGTGGGGAGGTGAGTTTGGACGCACGCCTTATGCTCAGGCCAATGGTACAGGACGCGACCATAACCCCTACGGCTTCACTTCCTTCGTTGCGGGGGGGGGGGTTAAGTCCGGCTTCTCCTACGGGGAAACCGACGAATTCGGGCATCACGCTATCCAGGGTAAGATTCATATGCATGACTGGCATGCAACTCTTCTGCATTTGCTTGGGCTTGATCATGAAAAGCTGACATTCAAGTACAGCGGTCGTGAGTTTCGGCTCACCGATGTGCATGGTGAGGTGATTACCGATATTTTCGCTTGAGTCCGCACGGTTGCTTGCGTATCGAAATTGTCTCTTTGTCGCATCGCAACTCTATCGTGTGAGCGCGGAAAGACAGGATGTCGTTCAGTTTGTCTTGGGGACGCATGAAAATATTGATAACAGTCAGTACCTGTGCTTTCTGCGGCGCTCTGTTTTTTGCGTGGACCATTGTTGGTGCGGGTGGCAGTTGTTTCGCTGAAGCTCCAAGACTTGCAGGTCCGCCGGTCCTATTGCAGATGATTCGTGATAACGCGGTGCACGAAGAGCTGAGCGTGAGCGATCAGCAAAAAACAGAAATTCTTTCTGCGCTGCGTGACGTTGATGGTCCATGGTTGCGTAGCCGCAATTTGCAGGTGGAAGATCGCGAGTTGCAGATCAGAAAGCTTACCAAACAGTTAGGGGCGAAACTCCAAACCATTCTCACTGCTTCTCAGCAACAGCGGTTGCTTCAGATGCAGTACCAGGCCTTGGGAACTCGCATGTTACTAAGAGCTGAGGTTGCTAGGGCCCTCGAGCTTTCGAATGATCAGCGTGATTCGCTGACTTCTGCTTTTCGGGCGACTGACGAAGCAATCGGGCAACTGTCTCAGCAGTCTGGTGGCACTGATCAACGCGAGCAGATTAAGCAGCAGGAACTTGGTAGAGTGGCTGAGGAACTGACAGATGATCAGGAACAGAAGTTGGGGATATTGACCGGATCGCCATTTAACTTTGCCGCTGTGCGCCGGACCTATCCTCTCGCTCCGGAATTGTCTCTTGACGGAGCTGTATGGATTCAGGGTCAACCACTTGAATTAGCCAATTTGAAGGGAAAGGTGGTAGCTATTCACTTTTACGCTTTTCAGTGCATCAATTGCCAAAGAAACCTTCCGCATTACAAAGCCTGGATGAAAGACTATGCGGAGGGTGAATTCGTTGTCATTGGAATTCAAACCCCAGAGACGACTGCGGAACGCGACCCTGAAAAGGTGTCGGCCGCCGCGACTCGCGAAGGAATCAAGTATCCATTGCTGCTGGACCTCAAGTCATCCAATTGGAAGAACTGGAGTAACACGATGTGGCCGACGGTTTACCTGATCGATCGGAAGGGGTTTCTTCGACGCTGGTGGCAAGGCGAGTTGAATTGGCAGGGAAGTAATGGAGAACAGCAAATGCGTAAAACAATTGAACAATTGTTGGCTGAGCAGGATTGATAGCCGCCCTGACCTGGATTGCCACAGTCCATTGATGGTGTGCGTTGGTGCTAGGTACGCAGCAGCGTCAGTGCTCCGCGTTCTTCTGTCATAGGAAGCTTGATCAGTTTACGCCGAAGCATCGCCAGTGGACTACGGTCTTCAAGTTGCATCGCAGTTCGAATGTGTCCCCCAAGTGTCATTTGATCGGCACCTGCAGCGGAAAAACCTTTTGTGTAAGCCAGCAGGGTTTCACCTTGTAGCAGATGGAAACCGTGGTTGGCTGCATTGCTGTCCATGCTGGTATTGAGCGGCGCACTGAGATTGCTGACCAGTGGTCGATAGCCGTAGCGACTGCTGATCAATGCACTGATTGTGCCTGCCGATGCGATGACGCCATCACCAGTTTCAGGATCAAGATGGGCGTAAATGAGTGATACCAGTTGCTCGCCAGTGTTTGTCTGCCAAAGGGTATCACTGACTCGTTGAATCAGTTGAGCCGGGGTGTGTCGATATCCGGAGTGTGCAGCGAGAGCGGCGCGAGCGACGGCTGCGTGCATTGCACCCTTGGCAGTCGGGTCGGTTGCTTCAGCGATGGCAAGCATGAGTGTTCCATCGGGTAGCACATCCCAGTGGTGCCAACCTGTGGCCCATGATTCTGGCGATTCAAGCATTCCATCAACACGCCATCCCTCAGCCAACGCTGAACCTGCAGGTAGTGATTCATACTGCCATTGTGCAATTTCCTGAACTGACTGATTCGGTTTGGAGTCTTCGAAAATGTCAGCCTGAGATGCTTGCCTGAGTAAAAGTGACAGATTTGTAGCAACGAGACGGGCGACTGCGGATTCTGCTCCACTGAACTCGGTAATGGTTTCCCGGAAAAGCCAAAGGGTGCCAATAGGAATATCATCAACTTTGATCGCAACACAGATCCCTGCAGCAAATGGCTCCGGGCTGTTCCATGTATCAATCGAACCCGCCGTCATGTTGTCAATGGTGACGACATCCTGGACCATTGCTTCAAGGTCACCACGGCTACCACGCAGTTCGCGTGGGGAATTTTCCAAGCGTTCGCCGGGCAATCCAACGACAGATCTTGTTTTGAGGTAACGCGTGTCTTCGTCCAACATGTACAACGCTGCAGCATCGCATTTGCAAGCTTCCATTGCATCAGCAAGTGATTGCTCAATTTGATCAGCTGAAACTTTGCCATCGTATTCCACGCCAATCATGGCAGCGGATGAAGCCAGTTCCGCTTCACGCTGGCGAAGGCATTCCTGTGTGCGTAAGGTTTGTTCGGTCAACTTTGAGGCTGCGTTTGCAAGCCGCGTGGCGGCGATGCGTCCGACAACCGGTGTGGATTCGTCTTCACGCCCACTGGTCGTCTCGCTTGTGACAGCGGGCAACAGTTCAAGCATGTCGTTTTTGCGAGATGCTCGAGAGTCAATTCTCCAGCCCGTGGCCTCTGAATAAGTGTTCCAGAAACTGGTGACCAGGTTTTGTGGCTGTTCACTTTTGTTTGGCTCTTGGCGTTCGATGCTGCGGTGGATGCGCAGGTAGTTTGGGATGGTCTTTGTCACGTATTCGCCTAATGCGGATGTCAGCTTTCAGTTAGCGGCAACCATGCCATTAGCGATTTGAGCGTACAGATAACGCTCTTGCTTCCGTCGTGCATGATGGACATCGTCTGACGCTAGCTCTTCTCTGAAGCGATTGATCGTTAAAGTCAATGATGCTTGCCAGCTCGATTGAATGATCGATACAACTGGACGATCGGGACAATTGGAGCATTTAGGTTTTGAGTTGCCTGGTGCAGCGAATGCTGGTTTCTCCGACATTGAATGTTGTCGGTGAATCCTTGGCTGGCGACTTAGAAGGTCGGGCCAGCGTTGCTGTTCGTTGGGTATCTACGGCAGTTGTAGAAGAAGAGTCTGGACAGGCTGCGATGGATCACCTTCGCGAAACCGGAGGTACCATCAGGCTTGAAAGAGTTTTTTCGAGCTTGGGTATCAATTGCGGAACTGGGGAGGCAGGACGAATTTCGGCAAGGGAACCGAACTCGTTTTTCCACTTGGGGTCATGAATGCTTGATACACACGGTAGTCGATGTTCTCGTTGATACTACGCGTCGATCCATCTGCGAACGCGGTGTTGACTCTGTTGGAATGCGCTGATGAAGGACGAGCGAGATGGACTGCGCTATTTGCATCACGAATTCGTAGATTGAAAAGTGAGTCTTTGTTCCCGTTCATGCATCCATTGATTCGGTGAACAGCAGCAACACCAGTGGGAGTTACCGGGGTCGCTGTGCCGAGTTTGTTCCATAGGTTGGCCAGTTTTGCGTTGGCATGTTCTGCATCTTCGTAGTGCCAAACCATGCCGTGGACGTAACGGGCTGCAAGGGCTTGGGGTGTCTTCAAATCAAACACGATATCTTGCTGATTTGGGTCTTTCAAAATCAGATCTTCACTGTTGATCAAACCGGCACGATGCCATGGTAGTGCCTGGATGTTCTCGGAAAATAGAACCGTACAGCTTTGTCCATCCGTGAAGTCATTGAGTGTGATGTTGGGACCCTCTGACGTGTGGGTTCCTTCGCCTGTTGTGCGATCGACCAACGTGACGTTGTACTTGTTTTTTCCCACTCCATTGTCGATGTTCTGGGCAACTGCAAATGAAGTGCTTTTAGTTGGCCAAGCCAATCCATTGTTATAGATCATGCTATTGGGTGCGTTTGGCGATTCATTCGCAGGGCTAGCTGGGCACGGGAAAATGCTCAGATGAGGGCTAGCAAGCGAGTGAAAGCCCTCGCCAGCAGAGCCAGTCGTTGCCCCTAGCTGCGGCGGATTTTTAGGGTCGGCAACGATGATTGGATATCGATCTTGGGTCCAGCGTTCGTAGGTTGGTTGCCTGTCGAGCCAAGGCAGTATTGCGACCGCCCAAGTGCCTATTTTCTTGTGGCGGGGGATGCCTCGGTTGGTGGGGTCAAATTGATCTGATCCATCACCCGAGTATGTACCGAAGTCTTGGATGTAACCTGGGAGATAGGTTTGGGAGAAATCATGCTGAATCGTTGCGAGAGCGACGTTCTTCATCCGCGAACGGCACTCATTGACGCGACTTTCGACGCGTTGTCGAGGGATAGACATCGCAAGCAAGGTCACCACTACCAAAGCCGCTGCTGCTGCGGCAATGGAATTGCAGCCGCTGAATTTTGTCATTCAGTTCCCCTTTGAACCACGTTCGTACTCAGGGGACTCAGTCTACATTTCGAAGCGTCGTTGTTCTTGGGCCATCGTTTTTATGATGGGTTCATCACGCCGGCAATGCCATCGGAGGTGCATTTGAGTTGCACTCGCTTTCCAATCCGTCTCGGATTATTTAGCCGCTGGTTAATAGGGTTCTGTGAATCAGCCTCGTCAAGCTTGAGTGCTCGTCACCAGAGAGTTTCTGGTGACGAGGCTATTCCTTTATCACGCGTGGGGTCGCGCTGATGCGTTATCAGTCACCCAGTTCGTCGGTCAGGACGTACTCAGGATAAGGAACCAAGCTGGCTTTGCCACGTGGCGTCATCAGTGCTTGAAGGACTCGATAATCGATCGACTGAAGGATGAAGCGTGTTGCACCGTCGGCGAATGCGCAGTTTACGCCATCCACGTGTGCTGACGATGGGCGTGCCAGTTTCGTGCTGTTGTTTACAGTCAAGTCCAGATTGAAAATGTCCTCCGCGACAGTTGCGCCGCGTCCGTTAATCTTGTGGAAATCTAACACTGCTTCCGGCGTGACTCTAGGCGGTGTCGCGCCATTGCCCAGATTCGGCAAGTCGAACTCAGGTGATCCGTTCCAGTAGGCTTCCAGCGGCGTTTCGGCGTATTTGTCATCCTCGTAGTGCCAAACCATTCCGTTGGTGTAACGAGATTGGTAGACGATTTGGTTGTTAACGCCCCCGGCATTTGGGTTGGTGTAAGCTTGTTGTAAACGTTGCTTGTTGGCGAAGCCAGATCTATGCCAAGGCAGCGCCTGAACGTTCTCAGAGAACATCATTGTGAATCCCTGTCCGTCTTTCATGTCATCAAGGGTCACTGCGTCAACTGATGACTTGTACTGTTGTGTGCCAACACCGCTGTTCTTATCCATTGAGTTTATGAGCGCGTTGTTCCCGCCATAGTTTCTAAGTAAATTTGTTCCGTTCTGAGTCTTCCAGTGCATGCCGTTGTTGTAGACCATGCTGTTCTTGCCAAAGTTTCCCCTCGAAACTGGGTTGCTAGGGCACTGAAAAATTGCCAAGTTTGGTGCGGCAAGTGGATGCATGCCGGTGCCGGACGTTGAGTTGAGTTTTCCTAGATCTGTGGATGTTGTGACCACGGGGTAGCGATCTTGAGTCCAGTGCTCGTAGGTTGGTTGCCCGTCCAACCAAGGCAAGAGAGCAACGCCCCATGTTCCGAGTTTCAGGTGATTCGTCGGTGTATTATTGGGGTCACTTGGGTCAGTACCCGCATCGAACTTTCCAAAGGACTGAATGTAGCCGGGCAGAGACTTTTTATTTACATCGTGCTGAACGCCTGCCAACGCCAAGTTCTTCATATTGGTCGCGCATTGATTCCGGCGAGCTGTTTCCCTCGCCGCGTTGACTGCTGGGATCAGCAGTCCCATTAAGATGCCGATGATGGTGATCACCACCAAAAGCTCCACCAGAGTAAAACCGGAAGATTGACGTTTCATTTTAAGACTCCAGATCGGATGATGTTCGATGACGAGGAAATTCGCGAAGGTGCCCTGTGGATCGTTGGTTATACCAACAGTTTGTGTGTGTTATTGACCCGTATCAGGGGGGGCGTGCGGTTGAATAGATCCATGCACTGCGATAGCAGCACATTAGACGGTCCGATTATCTCAAATCAGCCCGCAAATTGCAATCTATATCCTTATAGTCTAATGCGTTACAGCCGATCTGCCCTGAACAAAAAATCGGTTATGAGGATCGTTTTTAAGCCCTTTTTTAACTCGAGAGCTCGCTTTAAGCTGGTAAACAAGCGATTTCGATGGCCCGTCGCCAGTCAGTGAATCGCAAAATGCGAATTCTGTTCAAATTTCCCTGGTCAGGATTGGCCATAGCGGTGTCACCACGTGTCCACTATCTATCTCGATTTCAATCGTACAACTCCCACTGCTCCCTCAGTGCAAGAGGCGATGCAGCCCTACTGGGGGCACCACTTTTATCTGCCAAACCAGCAGCATCCCCTTTCTCAGGCCATTGGTGAGTCACTTGAGCAGGCGCGGGAGTCCGTTTCGTTCCTCGTGGGGTGCGATGCTTTCGAGGTCGTGTTTACCGGCAGCGGAACAGAGGCCAATAACCTCGCAATCCTCGGGGCAACTCAGGAACAGCCACCCGGGCACATTTTGGTGTCGGCGATTGAGCATGATTCGGTGATCTTGGCGGCGGAGTCTTTGGTTCCGCGAGGATGGCGGGTAGAACTCGTTCCATGCGATCAGTTTGGTCAGATCGATCCTGATGCAATCGCTGAAAGGCTGCGAGACGAGACTGTTTTGGTTTGCGTTCAGCTAGCTAATCCGGTCATGGGGACAGTGCAGCCAATCAGGCAGATTGCAGATGTGTGTCACAAACGGGGGGTGCGTTTGCATTGTGATGGAACTCAAGCTTTTGGCAAAATCGCAGTGGATGCGGTGGCTCTAGGCGTGGATACGATGTCGATCAGTGGGCACAAGTTTTATGGGCCTCGAGGTAGCGGTGCGCTTTACTTGCGGGGGGGGCTCAAGTTGTCATCGATCGCCTATGGTGAGAATCGTGAGATGGGTTTGCGGCCTGGTCCAGAAAATATCCCTGCCTGGGTTGGGATGGGAGTCGCGGCCAGTTTGGTGAGTCGCTGTGTGGATGAAGCGGAGGCTAGTTTCCAAGAGCTGCATGAGAGGTTTGCTAGCGGCCTGAATTCTTCCCTTGAAGGTGTGGGTTTTGCCGGGCATGAAGAGGTCTTGGGGCTGCCTAATACGCTTTGTGTGGAGCTTCCGGTTGTTGCTTCTAGGGTGCAGGAGATCGCTAGGCAGCTTGTGGTGCGGTCGCCCGAGTCTAGTTCGCCGCCTGATGAAATGACTCGGGTGCTAACGGCGGCTGGTCGGTCTTCGGTGCAGATTGCTCGTACCCTGCAAGTATCCATGGGCTGGACGACCAGTCGCGAGCAGATTGATCGCGCGGTGGAGATGTTGGCAAACGCATGTGATTCCGCCGATTTTTGATCCTTGCCGGGTTGACGCTGCGGCAGGCAGGAGGCTGGCTGGTCAGCTCTTTGTCTCCCCCTCTTGTGGTGAAGCGTTGTTAGCTTGGCCTTCTCTCGTGCCTCCCGGCGTCTGTTTTGCCGAGGCTTTTATTTGCAGTTTTTGCGGGTCTGAGCCTGTTTATTTCGGCGATTGATTTTTTTGCCGCTGTTTCTGTGAAAACGTCCTGTTTCAGGCGACTTTGCTGGCATTTAAGCTGCAGGCAATTCAGGTGGACACTTGGGCTTTGCACATCTCTCGCTGCTTAAAAACTGTGCATGCATCCGCGGTGCGGGCTTGGGCAGGCGTGCCTGAAGTTTAGGCAGGAGCCCTAAGTTGTTTTGAAAGCATAGTTTGGGTGTGACGGTTTGACGGGCTGTAAGGATTGGCGAAACAAATCCACCCACCGTTCTAAACCCAAACAAAGGACTGTCTTGCGATGGCTCAAACAGAAACCACTGACCTGCGCTATGCGAGCGACCCTGATCCAGAGCAGGCAGAACAGATTGCCTCAAGGCTGAACATTTCAGCTCCAAATTTCGATTTGCCACTCGAGCAACGGGGGCGGGAAGTTCTGAGGCTTGCTCAGGCTGCATTCGCCCAAACTGGGGCTTGGGTCGTGTTCTACCGAGAAATGCTTGGAACCGACGGCATTGTTCGTCGCCTTTATTCAACGCCTGAAGAAATGAGATACTTCGAGGGCAGCAGTGAATTTGCTGAACTTCAGGAAATGGTAGCCGCCATGCGGAGTCAGGACGCGTCCAAGGGAGACGCGACTGAGCCTGAGAGAATGATCACGATTCGACTGCCGAAAAGTCTTCATGACTCGCTTCGGATCGAGTCCGAGGAGATGAATCTTAGTATCAATAAGTTGTGCATTAGTAAGTTGCTGCAGCGAATAGAGAGTCGATTTATCCCGATTCAGCAAGGGCGTCGAAGAGGCCGTAGGCCAGGTCCTCAAGGGCCAAGGAAAAAAGTCGTCGCGACGCTCGAAACGCACGCGACGCCTGACCTGAACCCTAGCCAGCAGCCTCTTCAGTAACTGGCTCGAAATGGTGCAGCCAGTCGAACGCCCACGCGTGTTGTTTAGGTGGTCACACGCGGTGGGACTGGCCTCGCGGTTGGTTGGGATCTGTGCAGGTGTCCTTGTGAGGCTGTGTGCTCAGGAACTGGGGCAAAGGATTGACCCCAGTGAAGAGCACGATTTGGCTTCCGTTGGAAGTTGTTCGCTAAGCTTCTAGCTTTCAGTTGTCTCTTCTGGTTGCCCGGCTGGGTAAGCCGTTGATCGGCGATTGTCTGTCCATGTGGGGGGGTGGTTCTCTCTCTTTTGAAGCTCGGGAGTGGAGTCATTGTTGAGCTTGAGAATGGAGTCGAGCGTCATCGATCCTATCCGTGGATTCGCCAATTTGGCACAATGCTCTGTATTCACAATCGGTCCACGTTTCTACTTCTGGTCACATGTCGACAGTCCCCACTTTTGCTACTTCCCGCAATCATATTGCTGGTATCGCCGTCACTGAACTTGCGGAGAAATTTGGCACGCCGGTTTATGTGTACGATCAGCAGGTCATTGACCAACGCATCGCCGACCTCAAGGACTTTGACGTCGTGCGTTACGCGCAGAAAGCTTGTGGAAATCTGGCAGTGTTGGACCGGATGCGAAAGCAGGGGGTCGTGGTCGATGCGGTGAGTGCGGGCGAGATCCGAAGAGCGATGGCTGCCGGTTACTCAGTTGAGCCCGGCAAGCACGAGATTGTTTACACAGCGGATATTTTTGACCGAGACGCGCTTGAGTTGGTGGTCAAACATTCACTGCCCGTGAATTGTGGTTCTCCTGACATGATCAGTCAGTTGGGCGAGCGGCGACCGGGGGCCGACGTTACTTTGCGGATCAATCCGGGTTTTGGGCATGGGCACAGCCAGAAAACGAATACCGGTGGTCAACAGAGCAAGCACGGAATTTGGCACACTCAAATTGACGAGTGCCTGCGGCGTGCGGATCAGACGGGAGTGACCGTGACTGGTTTGCACATGCACATCGGTTCGGGCACTGATTTGGAACATTTGAGTGAAGTTTGCGATGCGATGGAGCGAACTGCTAAAGAGGTTGGCCGCACGATCAAGACCATTAGTGCGGGTGGTGGATTGCCCGTTCCGTACAAAGCAGATGAAACCTACGTCGATCTGGCGAAGTACTACGCACTTTGGGATGCCACTCGTAAGCGATTGAGCGACGAGTTTGGGCATCACGTGGCATTGGAGATCGAGCCAGGCCGTTTCTTGTCGGCCGAAAGTGGTTTTCTGATTGCAGAGGTGCGAAGCGTCAAGCAGGTTGGTGAAAATCATTTCGTTCTCGTTGATGCCGGGTTCAATGATTTGGCCCGGCCTGTCATGTACGGTGCTTACCATCCCATTTCGGTAGCCGCGAGCAACGGCGACGCTTCGGAACGGGAGCAGGCTGATGTCATCGTTGGCGGTCCCCTTTGCGAGTCAGGAGATATATTCACTCAACGTGAGGGTGGTTACGTCGATTCCAGACGGTTGCCGATGACGCGCGTGGGTGACTTTGTCGTGCTCGAGAATGCAGGCGCCTACGGATTCGTCATGGCAAGCAACTACAACAGCAAGACGCGTGCGGCTGAGGTACTGATTGAGTCTGGAGAGGCGAAGTTGATCCGCCAACGCGAAACTTTTGAAGATCTTGTTCGTGGTGAAGTGATACCAAGCTAGTTTGCTGGGTGCCAAGAAAGCCGACGGCGTGCAGTCCGGTGAGTGCTGGCGGTACACGTGCTAACGCTCCGGGCGATGAAATGCCGGGCGATGAAATGCCGGGCGATGAAATGCCGGGCGATGAAACGCCGAGTAATGAGGCGAGGCGAGAAGGTCTGATTCTGGATAGGCCGCTAAGCTGCTTGTGTGGATTCTAGGCTGGACAATGCCAAGTGTGCGGCGCGGTGCCCTTCTTCGATCAGTCGCTCAGGGTGCGTGAAGTCAAACCAAGGATAATGCCCAACGTTGGGTTGAATCAGAATGTCGGCCGCCGTCATCAATTTTGGGCGGATCATGCGTTCGCAGATATCATCCATTCTTAGCATGGCTTCGATTGCAGTGTCGCATTTTTTGATTCGATTGACGGTTTGTCCGACATCGACTGCGATTGTCAGGTCGCTAGCGTAGGAACTGGCGAGCAACGCTGGTACCGATTCAATGACCCCAATATCTGAGAGCAACATGTCATTCCATCGCACCGCTGGGAATATACCCGGGATGGCAGTGGATGCACGGATAGCTTTCCGCAATGGTCCATTTTCAAGGATTACCCGTTGCCCGGAAAGTAAGTCGACGGCTACCACGCTCATTGGAATGGGGAGATCTTGGATGTTGATATCTGGAAGCAAGTGATCAATTGCTTCTTGCAGGGCGACATCTGACATCAATGCTGGGCTTGTCACGGCCTTGGTTAGTTTGCGATGTGCTTGCAAGTACTTTTTGGCTCTTTCGAACCACGAAAAAATTCCACTCGTCAATTGATCTTCCGGACCTGCTCCTCCAAAAAGCACTTGTTGCCTTTTTTTAAAGATCGGCGAGCGCAGGAGCTGGATCGTTTTGGCCTGTGCAAGAGAAGTGTCTGGTGTAACGGCGCACAATGCGCCTGCCAGACTTCCCATGCTGACCCCAACGATCCGCTCGATTTGCACTCCTGACTCGCCGATCGCTTGAATGGTTCCCAAGTGAGCCAGCCCTCTTGCACCCCCGCCACCAAGAGCAATCACTGCTTTGCGAGGGCTTGGGTTTGGTGCCTGTTCGCGTTGCTGGGAAGGGGTGAATAGGTTCATGAGTTTCATTTTGCATCTCACGACGGTGATGGGTTGAGTATTCGCTTGTTGTTTGCTGCAGCAGGCTTGTGGAAACTGCAACCTATATCGCTGCAGTTCCTTTCGCTGCATTTGGTTCGCTTCAAGACGGAACGCAATGATTTGGTTGCATTCCCTGCTTTTCGTGTGTCATCGTTTGTCGATTTCATTTGACTAGCGGTGCAATGCGTTCATTGGCACATTGCATTGATGCGTGGAGTGCAACGAATCGCGTTATGCCTTGTGATAGGGCATCATGATGTCGCCTGGTGCCACATCCTGAAGTTCTGCCCAGCCTTGATTTGCGATCGTTTCGCCAAGTTCAGTCATTCGCCGAAAGTCAGTGTCGGTTGCAGCAGCCCCTGTCATTTTGCGTTTCAATTCGCTGCACAAAATATCGGCCGCCTGTTGGGTCACATGATCGTGTGAATCTGCTGCGTACAGCGAAGTCACGACAATGGTGATGGCATCTTGAAGGTGTGCTGAGAGTGCCGACATTCGGCACTGTCGGTCAGCGAGTTTCAATTGGTGGTGCCGCATGGTTCCACTGATTTTAAATGCCGATTTTGACAGTGCCTTTTGCCCAAATGCAGCGTGGTCACGGAGTCGTGACGGCATGTCTGGCAAGGCGGTCCAGTGACTCCCCGATAAGCGGCGACCAGAGTACCACGCAGCATACGCTGATAGCGGTCCTTTGAGAGCCCAAGCATGTTTTGGATTCAGCGGGTTGGGTTTTCGTACATTGAGTTCGTGCAGCTTTCGGCCAATCGGCTCAAAGAATCGTTTGCCGTGATCTTTGACAAGTGACTTAAAGAACGCCATACCCAGCATCTCACCTTCACCCTCGTAAATGCAGGGGGCTAGGAATTCATGCACGTTGTCCCCGAATAAATGTCCGTGCAAGAAAGATCGGCCTCCATGCGTCTTCATGAATAACTCAATTGCGGCTTCTTTTTGAGCTTCGCTGCCAAAAATCTTGGCGATGATGCATTCCATTTCGCCACGATAGCCTTGGTCCAGTAAGCCCGCACACCATTGGGTCAGGGCATCGCATCCAACAATCAGTCCAGCCATTCGAGCGATCCGGCGTCGCACGAGTTCGCGATGATCAATTGCCAATCCATACGTCGAACGGTAGGCAGCCCAAGGCAGCATTTCAGCTAGCATCCAACGCATGGTCCCAGATGCATTGGCACACAGTGCTACGCGTCCAAGGTTCAATCCATGGTAAGCGACGGTCAGGCCATCGCCTTGTTGCGGTTGCAGCAGATTCTCTTTCGGTACGCGGAAGTCATTGAAAATCAGTCCATTGTTGTGAGCTCGCTGGAGGGCATAGATTCCGTAGCGATTGATTTGGAAGTGCTCGTTCTCCTGTTCCGGAAGATCGACAATCAGAACGCTGGGAACCTGATCTATTTTGCAAACCAGGCCAATCGTTCGACCTGGTACAGCATTGGTGATGAAAAGTTTCTCGCCGTTGACAATGTAGTCATCACCATCCAGGACAGCGGTGGTTTTCAATGCGGTTAAGTCACTGCCTGCTCCGGGTTCCGTCAGTGCGAATGCCGACAAGCGTGTTCCGTCTGCAAGCTTTGGCAGGAATCGGTTCTTCTGTTCCGGTGTGCCGAATGATCGAACCGGGTCAACCGCTCCGATGCAACCGTGGACCGATGCAAGTCCCGCAACTGTCGGATCGAGTGTTGCTATGCGAGTGATCATTTTCGAAAACTGTTTCATTGATGCACCTGTGCCACCGTACTGCTTATCAACCAACAGTCCCCAGTACCCTGTGTTGCCAAGGTCGTTAAGCACGTTGTTTGAGATTTTTCCGGAATGATTAAGCAGTGTGCCCCGGTCACGATGATTGCGGATCACGTTGAGTGACTTCTGGATAACATGCTCTACGTCTTCGGAGAGGATTTCGTCGAAGCACTGAAATAGTTCAGTTGGCACCTTTGTGTCCCAAATCGCTCGGTGCGCAGGGCTTTGAGCCGTTTGGTATTGTGGCGCAAACAGGTCTTCAACCTGATCATCCGCTGTGTCCAGAACACCGGTGCGTCTTGCTTCCTCTGCAGAGGCTCCTCCCAGGCGTAAAGCAACTTCAGCAAATGACTCTCCCGGTTTTTGGCCTGCACTCATGTTGTCATTCGAGGATGTGGAGTCACTCTCGGTGATATCTGACGGTGTCGTTGATTTGTGATCGAGACTCATGGTATTTCTTCCTGTTGGAAAAGGCTCAATTTGGTCACCCGTTTTTCTAAGGCAGGGGTGCTCTACGATGTTTCAGGTCACTCCGTCGTGACCGGGGTTTTCTCCGGGGTTTCTTCAGGGCCAAAAAACTTGCTCCCCATGGCTGACATCACCACTAGTTTTTTGGGAGGTGCGAAACGCGGTCCCAAGTGATTTCGAAGCTGACGCAAATTCAAGAGTAGATTGTGCGAGCCGATCGCATCGATCAGATGCAGGGGGCCACCACGGTGAGGGGCAAAGCCGGTTCCCAGTACCATTCCCATGTCAATCGCCCAAGCCTCATCAACTACAGCTTGGGAATGGCATCTCGCTGCTTCAATGAGCATGGGGTAGACGAGCCGGCGTTGAAGAAGTGTTAGTCCGTCGGTAACTGGATCCAGACCCTTCACCCAGCTTGGTGCTGTTTCGTGATTCGCAGCAACCGCTGGTTTGCCTCGCTTGCCGTGTTGGTAGTGATAAAATCCTTTGCTGGACTTCTTTCCAAGGTCTCCCCGCTCGACCATCGCTTCTAGAAATTGAAGAACTGGCTTTACGTTGGGCAGTATTGGGTGCAGTGAGTTGGCAACATGGTGGGCGACATCCAGTCCCACTTGGTCAAGCAGTTCAAGGGGGCCCATTGGCATACCGAAACGCCGGATCTCGCGATCGATATGTTGCGGGGCCATTCCTTCTTGCACCATCCTTACTGCTTCGCCCAAGTAGGGGAAAAGGACCCGGTTGACGAGGAAACCCGGAGTGTCGGTCGTTACGATTGGTGTTTTTCCGAGAGCTTTGACAAAGCCGACCAGTTGATGAAGCGTCTGATCATCTGTTGCCTGTCCACGAACGACTTCAACAAGTTCCATGCGATGCACTGGATTGAAGAAATGAAGACCGGCTACCTGACTCTTCCGACTGGTAGCCTCGCTCATCTTCGATACAGATAGAGATGATGTGTTCGTAGTCAGAATGGCTGATCTTTTGACGCGAGTATCAAGATTTGCAAAGACACTATCTTTGACGTCTTGGCGTTCGACTACTGCTTCGATCACCAGATCGCAATTGTCCAGCAATGTTTCGTCGCAGTTGATCGTGATTTTGGCACGTAGGCGATCAGCTTTCTTCGTGCTCCATCTCTTTCGAGTCGCTAGGTCATGTATGAGTTGATTGATACGGTCACTGCCTGCCTTGGCAGATGGTTCATCTATTTCACGGATTGTGACGTCGTAGCCACGTAACGCGGCGAGTTGTCCAATTCCTGTTCCCATGGCTCCTGCGCCAACAATGCCAACTCGGCGAATCGGTGCTATCGACTTTGGTTGCCCTGCGATTGTTGTCCAGGTGTGTAGATTGCGAGCCCGTTCGCGGGCGAAGAACAGATCCAGCAGGTGGCGGCAAGTCTGAGACCCAAGTAGCTCGACAAACTCATTTCGCTCAGTGGCAAAACCTTCCGGTCCTCGACCGAATGATGCTCGGATTGCACGCAGGGCCGCACCCAACGCCGGATAACTCTCCTGTTTTTTCGAGATGGATTTTCCAGCCATGTGCAGGAGAAATCGGCGACCAAGGTTGGTTTTCTCCAGCAGGCGTCTCCAGTTGCGCTGAGGGGCAGCAGGTGTGTTGCCGTTGTAAATGTTGTCGATGAATAGTGGCAGGTCGTGTTCCCAGCAATCGGCAGTAATCGCAATGTCGACCAACTGCATGCGGCACGCCTCTGTCGCATTGACCTGCTTTCCTGTCAGGATCATTGACATCGCATTGCGCATGCCCACTTGGCGTGGAAGTCGTTGTGTGCCACCCCAGCCGGGAATCAATCCAAGTTTGATTTCGGGAAGCGCAAGCTTGGTAGAACTGTTGTCTCTTGCGACGCGGTAGTCGCATGCCAAGGCAAGTTCCAGCCCGCCTCCCATGCAGGGGCCGTGGATGATTGCGATTGTCGGGATCGCAAGCCACTCAATTCGTTGGAATAGATTCTGGCCGATCTCGATGACTTGGATTGCCTCTGTAGCAGATCCAATTTTTGCGATAGCATTGACATCAGCACCCGCCAGAAAACCGCTTTCTTTTCCGCTTTGGAAAATAGCGAGTTTTACTGAATGACTGGTTTCGATTTCGCTGATGATGTCGTCCAGTTCTGAAATCACAGATTCATTCAAAATGTTCACTGGTCGTCCTGGGACGTCCAGTGTGATCGTGGCAATGTTGCGTTCATCGATGCAAAAGCCAAAGTTTTTGTATTTCTTTGCGTTCATCATTGCTTCTCCAAATCAGTTTCCAGGATCATTGAAAGCCCCTGTCCCCCGCCGATGCAAAGGGTTGCCAGTCCACGACGTTTTCCCGTTTCATTCAAGCTGCGCAATAAAGTAAGGATCAGACGTGTGCCGGTGGTGCCCACGGGGTGTCCGAGTGCGATAGCACCACCATGAATGTTGGTAATCTCAGGCCGTAGTTCACCAATTGCGCAGGACATGCCGAGTTCGCTTTGTGCGTAAGATTGGCACTCGAAGGCGCGCCGGCAGGCAATGACCTGCGATGCAAATGCTTCATTGATTTCGACGAGATCAAAATCTTTTAACGAAAAGCCCGTGTTTCTCAACAGCTTTGCGGTAGCGTGCACGGGACCAAGGCCCATGTGTTCTGGGCGGCAACCCGCGATGGCGTAATCAGTGATGTATCCGAGTGGCTTTGATTCGGATTGTTCTGCCCGTGTTGCTGATGCCAAGAGCAGAGCGGCTGCACCGTCGGTTAAGGGGCAGCTATTGCCAGCGGTGACGCTACCGTCACGTTGGAAGATCGGGCGAAGTTTTTTTAGCTGCTCTAACGATTGACCTTTCCGAACGGCATTGTCCATGTCGATGATTTTGTCATCAGTCGTCACTGCGGCAGTACATTCGCCCGAAAAAAAGCCCTGTTGTTGAGCTGCCTCTGCTCTCTGGTGGCTTTGAAGCGAGAATGCGTCCTGTTCAGCTCGTGTGATATTGAATTTATCTGCTAGTAATTCTGCTGTTTGTCCCATGTTCAAACCACACGTTGGGTCGGTCAGTCCGAGTTCTAATGCGACGACTGGTTTGAAATCACGCGGTCGAAATGATGCAAGCGTGACGAACTTTTGCCAAGCAGATTTTGATCTCGCTAGTTTTAGCCATTTCGCTTGTGCTTCTACGCTCCAGAGCATTGGAACTTGTGACATTGATTCAGTTCCGCCGGCAATTGCCAGTTGGGATCGTCCTTCGTTGATTGCCTGCCACGCCGCGACGACGGACTCCATGCCCGAGCCGCAATTGCGATTCACGGTATGCGCAATCCGATCTTGTGGGATGCCAGCATTAAGTGAAACCACTCTTGCAAGGTTGGCAGCGTCAGGTGGCCCAGAGACGTTTCCCATGATGACTTCATCAATTGCATCACCATGAATTTTAGACTGGTAAAGAAGATCCTTGACAGCTGTCGTTCCAAGATCCACTGCCGACACATTACTTAATGAGGTGAAGGACTTGGCGAAAGGTGTCCGTGATCCCGCCATCACGGCGAGCGGTTCAAACTTATTCATGCTTGTTCTCCTCGTGTTGGTTGGATGCTCCATCTGAAGACTCGCGTAGTTTGCGTCGCAAGACCTTGCCAAGGAAGTTGCGAGGCAAGTCACCAGTGCAGAATTCGTAGTGCCGCGGCCGTTTGTACTTGGACAGATGCCGTTCGCAGTGCTTGGTTAAACTGTCTGCGTCGGGTTCCGTGCCGGCGGTGGGGACAATGAACGCGTGGACTGCCTCGCCACGTCGGCGATCTGGAATGCCGATAACAGCAGCATCCTCGACACCTGGTGCTTCACGCAGGATTTCTTCCACCTCGCTCGGGTAAACATTGAAACCAGACGTGATGATCAAGTCTTTTCGTCGTCCAACGATGGTGTAATGACCGTCGTCGGATTCCATGGCCAAATCGCCAGTTCGCAGCCAGCCGTGACGGATCGCTTGATTTGTAGCGGCTTGATCCTGCCAGTAACCCAGCATGATTTGCGGACCACGCACGAAAAGTTCCCCGATTTCCCCCGTTGGCAGTGATTCAAGCTGCTCCCAGTTGATGGCGGTTGAGTTTGAGAGCTCACCTGTTGTTTCGTGATTGCTACAGGCTTCGTCTACACACACAATCTTGCACTCAGTGCCAGGAAGCGGCAGACCGATTGTGCCATAGCGTGCTGAGGAAAAGAGGTGTCCAACGTGGGTTACTGGTGATGCCTCACTGAGTCCGTAGCCCTCGACTACCAGTGCTCCTGTGTGTCGTGAAAATTCACTGCCCACTTCACCATCCAAAGACGCGCCGCCAGAGATGACCCATCGCATGCCTTCAATTTTGGGTGGGTGAGATCGGAATCTTTCGTTCATTGCAACGAGCATCGCGGGAACAGCGTGAAAGACAGTCGGCGCATGTTCTTCGATCAAGCGGATGACCGGTCGGACGGCGAAGCGATGATGGAGCACCAATGTTGCTCCCATTGCGACGCCGCCCATGACTGTCGCGCTCATTCCATAGCTATGGAAAAACGGTAGCACGGCGAGCATTGTTTCTTTGCCAAATGTACCACCCGTCCATTGATATTGTTGCCACGCATTCGCAACCATGTTGGTGTGACTCAGTGCTACTGCCTTTGGTGAACCCGTTGTTCCACCGGTTGGCAAGATGTACGCTGCATCACCGGCGGCATCGATCGATATGGGCTGCCACTTTCGTTCGGTTTTGTCGATCTCGTGCCAGAACCACCGGCTGTGGGAATTTGTTGGCAATGTCCAGTGACCCGTGCGACTGTGCCGTGCCCAAAGATAACCCAGTTGATGGAGTGCTGGCAGGTGTTGACGAATCGAAACTAGCAAAGATTGAACGGTTTCGTTTTTCCCGTCATGGACGAGATGCGAGAGCATGTCCAGGCATATCACATGGTGGCAGCCGGTCTTGCAAAGTAACTCTTGCACCTCGCTTTGAACCATGAGTGGACTAATGGCAATCGCAACAGCGCCAGCTCGCCAGATTGCGTTGGCCGCAATGATGTATTCCGGCACATTTGGCAAAAGGATGCCGACTCGATCACCGGGCTGAATGCCAAGCCGTTGTAGCATGGCAGCCGCTCGAATTGATGCAAGATTCAGGTCTCTGTAGGTCCAGTGATCGTCGCCATAAATTAACGCATCGCGGTTTGGAATCTGCTCTGCTGCATGTTGCAATAACCCAAAGGCTGGTGCGTTCTGATAGGTCGTAATGCCAGTGCATGGGGGAGTCGTTGCAAGCGAATGCGATGCATCATTGCGGAGATGTTGGGCTTCACCTTGAAGGCTTCGCCCGCAGGCAGCATCTGGGCCGGTGTCGACCCATGTGTTGAGAGCGTTTGGTGCTTCGGCACCTGCCTGCAACTGATCCATTTTCGGCCTCCGAGAACGTGAGGATGCATCCCTGCCGTTCCGCGCCATCGTGCTATTGGTCGATGATTCGCGTTCCTTTCCGGCGGCGAATCGGGGTGGTGTAATCACCAGAATGCCGACGGTTGGGCTGTCGGCTCGTGGCAGCCAAGCTGCAATCGTAGAAGAGTTCAGGTTTGGCTCAGGGCAGGTCGCTCATGAGCACACAGCAGCGGAAAGTGCAGTGAATCGAGCCGAACTGTCTCTCGCTGTGTGTACTTCATTCTACGTCGCAAACCAGCATTGGGTCAAGTAAAAATACCTTAAAAGCGTTTAACGAGAAAATAAAAGCCTTTGAGGACACAGCTTTGTGATGGATTTCACAAGGGGATTCATTGCGTTGCTAGTTCGTAGCTCGTGCACTTGCCTTTTGCTGCTTGTGGTGAGGTGGCCGTAAAGGGGCGTTGAATTGGCCATCCTCTATCTTGTTTTGTCGTGGGGGATTCGGCATCGAGGCAGGGTCGCATCAGGGTGGGCAAGTTTCGCTGCCTCGTGGATTGCGTCTGGAGGGTTTCGTTGTTGCGGTGCCGATTGCTTTTGTCTTTCGTCAGCTAATCATGTTGGCTCTTTCATCTTTGGGCTTCATGGACAGGAATTGAGTGGAGAGTTTCGAACGACATTTTACTTTCAGCAGTTTTATCTTTTCTGTTGCTCAGTGTTTCTCGTTTTGGGTTGGATTGGATCGGTGTAAACCTTGTTTTATAAGAATGTGCAGCGGGATGAATGGTCCATGTCGTGCCGTGCGACAATTCTCAATGCATTCACTGTCGGCGGATCGATTACTGTCAGGATTTTAATTTCCTCTGCAGTTTCAGATGCGTGACACATATTGACCACTTAGTCGGCGAATCATACGGCGTATTTCTAGAACGCTGATAACAGTGATTACTTGTTGTGCGGTGTACGGAGTCGTTGCAATCACTTCATCGATCAATGTGCCGGTAGGTTCGATGGCATTCAGCACGCAGTTTTCGATTTCGTTCAGGTTGAGTTCACCGCTGTTGCGAATCACGTGACCATTTGCGGTTGGGATTGCTTCGCCTAGTGGGCCGAGTTCGTCAATGAGTTCTTCTACCGATTGCACAAGTATCGCGCCGTCACGTATTAACTGATTGCAGCCACGAGAGGCTCGGCTATTGATGGGGCCGGGCAAGGCAAAAACATCACGATTCAATTCCCCAGCCAATCTTGCTGTAATCAATGCTCCACTGCGGTCAGGTGCCTCAATCACAAGCGTACCCAGTGTTAGACCTGCGATCAGACGATTACGTTGGGGAAACTGTCCGCATCGCGGTGGGCAATGGGGAGCGTATTCGCTGATCACTGCACCTGAACGAGATACTTCCTTTGCAAGGTTTGCATGCTCACGTGGGTAGATATTCGCGAGGCCACTGCCGAGGATAGCGATCGTGCGTCCACCAGCATCGAGAGCTCCACGGTGCGCTGCGGCATCGATGCCACGAGCCAATCCGCTGACGATTGTGATGCCCGCCTTTGCCAGTCCATAGCTGAATCGATTGGCTTGCGTTATTCCGTAGGGTGTTGCATGTCGGGTTCCGACTACTGCAACCGACAAGCGATCTTCCGGGATGATCTCGCCTTGCACGTAGAGAAGAGCCGGATTATCCGAAAGTTCACCGAGCCAGTGCGGGAAGAAAATTGATGCCTGAGGAATGATGTTTGTTTTTTGCTGTTCGCACCAACGTAATACTTCGGAAGCCAGGTCTAGATTATTCGCCTCGCGAACTTGGTTGACTGTCTTTTCTCCTACACCACGAATGGAAAGGAGTTCTGGTGTTGAAGCAGCCAGAACCGATTTTGCAGTCCCGAATTTATCAAGCAATGCAGAAAGAGTGCATGGCCCCAGTCCCGCTTGCATTGACAGAGAAATCAGGTGCATCGTCGAAAACAGATGCGCTGTTTGATCCGTACCGCTAACTGGATCGCGAGAGTCGCCGCACTGCATGAAATGATTCCTCGATCAACGCGTTCGGTTGTCGGGCTGTATTGTTTCGAGCGTGGGCTGTGTTCTTGCCAACGTCAGTTGGGTGCGTGGTGCTATTGCAAGTCTGCCGGATTCACCGCGCCACGGTATTATGCCCTTTCGGGGTGGGGGCTGACAAAGATTCGGGAGAACAGGGCGAAAAGAGTTTGAATGCCAGCAATGTAGCCCCGCCAACGCGGGGAAAAGTATGGAAAACGTCGGTTTTGGTCACTGGTTTCTACGCTGACGCCCTGAATCGAAGTATCGCAAGGCACGTAGAATAGCTAGGATGCGACCTCTTTCCTTTGCAATCATCACCCAAGAACAATTCCTGCGACCGTCAATGGGCAAACGTAATACCAAAAACTCCGGAAGCAAGCCTGCAAAGGACTCCCGTGATCCTGCTGAAATCCGGGCTGAATCCTTTCGGATTGCAGCTCAGCGGGAAACTGTAGAGGCGTTTGTTGTAGCGTTCATTCTTGCCCTGCTGTTCCGTGCTTTTCTTGCCGAGGCGTTTGTCATCCCCACGGGTTCAATGGCACCCACTTTGATGGGAGCCCATAAAGATCTTGTGTGCGATGAATGTGGGACGCCATTCCAGGTGGGAGCCAGTCGGGAACGATCTGGAAGCAGCACTGACGATGTGGTCGTGGCAGGGATCTGTCCGAACTGCCGTTATGTCAACCCTCTCGATCTGAAGAATGACAGCAACGAAAAAACGTTCAACGGCGATCGGATTCTGGTCAGTAAATTCACCTACACGCTGAACGAGCCAGAACGATGGGACGTCATTGTTTTCAAGTATCCCGGTAACCCCAAACAAAATTACATCAAACGCTTGGTGGGCCTCCCGAATGAGACGCTCACAATCAGGCATGGCGATGTGTATGCAACCACGACAGGAACTGACGAGCGAAGTGAAATTCTTCGCAAGCCTGCCGATAAATTGTTGGCGATGCGTCAATTGGTCTACGACACGGATCATCAGTCCGAGGATTTAATCGCAGCCAACTATCCGAGTCGCTGGCAACCATGGCGCGAAAAAGCTGAAACGCCCCCCAAGGATTCTTGGCAGATTGAGCGAACTGCCGAAGGATTAGAAGCTGTGTTGAAAAATGGGGATCCGGAACGTTTTGAATGGCTCCGTTATTTTCACCGTTGGCCAACTGATGAGCAGTGGGAGTTGGCCAAGTCAGGTGGGTCACTTGCGAACGTAAATCCGTACAGCAGTCGGGCGATCACCGATTTTTACACGTACGGTTCGTATGTTCTTGTGCCGGCAGATGCGGTGTATGCGAATCGTCCCTCGAGTTCTGGCGGTTCCTCGTTTTCTCGAATGATGAACAGTGGCTACTCCTCCGGTGATTTCAGGCCAAGCTTTAAGTCTGGGGAGAGTGTCGGGCAATTTGTTAATCGCTTTGGCAAGCCTATGACGCGATGGGGGGGGGCCGACGAAGGCACACAGGAGCTCGGACGAGATGGTATGGACTGGGTGGGGGATTTGATGCTGGAAGCTCAGATCGAAACATCCAACGGCAGCAAAGAAATGATGCTCGAGTTGGTGGAGGCAGGCGTTAAGTACCGATGTCGAATTGACTTGTCGAGCGGTCAAGCATCCTTAGCGATTGACGATGTCGAACCACGTGATTTCAGCCCAGCCGAGGATGGTAGTGTTGGGGTGCCAACCGCTATTACGTCCGTCACGAATGGTGACCTTCACGATATACGCTTCAGTAACTGTGATGATCAGTTGCTGCTTTGGGTTGACGGCTCCTTGGTTGAGTTTGATCGCCCAACTACGTTTGACGCCCGGGACTTCCGAACCATTGAGGAAGATCACCCAATGTATCTCCCCGAACATCCCTTGGATGGCGCGCCGGTTGGGCTTGCTGTCCGGGGAGGTGACGCAACGGTAACCTCACTAAGGATTCATCGGGACAAGTACTACATCGCTACGATGGATAGCAGATCTGGCATATATGACTACGACATGACAAAGTTGTGGCAACTTACCGACGGTGCCGTCTCAGGAGCTCAGCAAATTCAGGAAGTACTGGCGGATCCCGCTAGTTGGAATAGTTTTCTAGGATGGAATGCTCGCCTTACGGCGGAGTTTGTACTCGATGAAGATCAGTTTTTCCCTATGGGTGATAATAGCCCTGAAAGTCTGGACGCACGTTGTTGGGCAGGGACCAAGGGTCGCTGGGTTCTTCCGCGTGGTGTGAATCAAGATGCTTGGCGTTGGTCGGACGACTCTTATGTGCCGCGTGATTTATTGGTAGGCAAAGCTCTGGTGGTGTTCTGGCCTCACTCGTGGAACTCACCTGTTCCGTTTTTGCCAAACTTCAAACGGATGAAATTGATCCGCTAAGGATAAAGGAAGTGTGTGGAATGGAATCCCAGACAATGAATGCGCCATTGAACGGCGCGGCGGAAGACATGCAGTCACAGCCCATTCTTGAGGCTGTAGGATTGCAAAAAACTTACGGCCGCCGGCGTGTCGTAGATGGTGTCAATCTGACCGTTGGAAAGGCTGAAATCGTTGGACTGCTGGGGCCGAATGGTGCCGGAAAGTCCACGAGTTTTCGCATGATTTGTGGCATGGTCGAGCCCGATCGTGGACGTGTTTATCTGAGTGGTCGGGATGTTACCAATTGGCCCATGTTTCGCCGCGCTAAAGATGGGCAGATGGGGTATCTACCTCAGGATCCGAGTGTTTTTAAAAAGCTGACAGTTGAACAGAATATCTCCGCGCTACTAGAACTTCTTGGGGCTGACCGTGCGACTCGAAAGCGTCGTACAAATGAGTTGCTGGAAGAGTTCAATATTACCCACATTCGAAAGAACCGTGCCGGTGGCTTGAGCGGTGGTGAACGACGGCGTCTCGAAATTGCCAGATGCCTCGTCTCCAACCCCAGGATTGTTATGTTGGACGAGCCCTTTGCAGGCATCGACCCGGTAACCGTGCAATCGATTCAAGGCGTTATCAAGCAGCTACGCGATAGCGGAATCAGTGTCTTGATTACGGATCACGCTGCTCGTGAGATTCTGCAGACCGTTGAACGTTGCTATGTCATTTATCAAGGTCAGGTTCTGATTGACGGAACACCCGATGAAGTGAAGCAACACCCCAAGGTTCGTGAGGAGTACCTTGGGAATCTCGACTCGGGTGACGATGCTCCGCTGGAACAGGCACCGCCCGCAGTGCCCAAGCCACATTTTCGTCAGGACTCAGGCGTAAGGTCACGCACAACACGACGAGTGACTGATCTTTGAATTTGTGAACAGTTTCTCATTCAGTGACTGCCAATAGCCTTTGGGTATCTCATCTGTTCTGGCGTTACGCTGTTGCGTTTGTGGTCGGCACCCAAGCCGCTGTATTGGCTAGCGAGTTTGTTGATTGCGGTGGTTTCATTTTCGTCACGCACATTCACTTTGTGCTGTGAACGCATGATTTAGACGAGATCTATTTCGCTAATAGGTCATGGGCTCTAGATGCTACACGCCAGAAAGGTTTAAGGGGTTCTGGAACTGGGAAGCTGATGATGTGTCAGATATTGATCGATTTTAAGTATTCGTTCGAGGTGTTGCCTAGCTTCCTCTGCCTCACCGTTGGAAGAGAGTGCTTGCGCAAGATGGACAAAGGCACGCAGGTACGTCGGATCCGATGTAATCGAGTTTCGGTAGCAATTGATCGCCTCGTCAAGCTTGTTTTGTCGCTGAAAAATGTTGCCAAGATTGTTCCATGCGGCAGTATGTGTTGGGTTGAGTGCAATCGCACGATCCAAGCAACTCTTGGTTTCTTGAATTTTCTCGTGTTTTAAGGGGATTAAGCCTCGGTTGTTAAATGACTTGGCCGTCTTCTCGGGCATGTGGCGTAACGACATCATGTCAGGCAGTTCGCGATTCTGAACACCTAGGGAACCTTGGTGTGTTTCTGAGTCTGGCGTTGATATCTCTTGCAGTGAAATTGCTTCCCAGTGTTGAACTTTATTTTGGTGTGGGAAAGAAAAACGATGGGCGTATTTTGATGAAGTGACTCATCAGCGGGTTCGGAAGTCGTAGCTTCGGCTGCTGATTCTCGGGGTCAGGCTCGTCAGTATGGTGGTGCTGACCAGAATTCCGCTCATGAGCGTTCAGTTCGTTTTGAGGGCGACGCCGTCTGATGCGGGAGGTTTGCCTGGGAAAACAGCTTCGTCTGATTTCCGTTGCGTTGTTCTCAACTGCGGTCGACGACCGGCGGAAAAACATCTAAAACATCACTCTTACGGACGGCGTCTTTGCCGTTGTTGGATGGGTGGCCGAGTGGTCGAAGGCACCAGTCTTGAAAACTGGCGTACGTTTGCGCGTACCGTGGGTTCGAATCCCACTCCATCCGCTGCTTTTTGCTGATTCCCGTTTTGCAGGATGGTGTAGCTGTGGGGCACGTTACTGAGATTCAGCACCCGTTGATTGAGCACCATTTGTGTACCGTGCGGGATAAATCGACCGTCCCAAGCCACTTTCGGGCTGCCGTTAATCGTCTCTCGGTGCTGGTCGGCGTTTATGCAACCGAAGATCTGGCCGTCGAGCCGTTGGTTGTCCAAACTCCCATTGCCGAGGCTGATTGTCATCAAGTGACCCGCTGTGTCGCTCTGGTCCCGATTTTGAGGGCCGGTTTGGGAATGGTAGATCCTTTGCTCAATTTGTTGCCAGATGCTGCTGTTTGGCATCTGGGGCTTTATCGCAATGAAGAAACCGCGGAACCGGTTGAGTACTACGACAAGCTTCCCAAGTCGGGGGCCCCCAATACAGCCTTAGTGCTCGATCCAATGTTGGCAACCGGAGGCTCGATAGAGCTAGCGGTGCGACGATTGATGGAATGGGGCGTCGAAGAAATACGCGTGCTCAGCATCATTGCCTCAAGAGATGGTGTCGAACGGGTGCAGCGGGATTTTCCCGACGTTAAGCTCTATGTGGCTGCGATTGATCCTGTCTTGAACGATCAGTCGTATATTGTGCCGGGACTGGGTGATGCAGGCGATCGGATTTTTGATACACCGCAGCCGGGCTAACCCGTTTTGTTTCAAATTCATCCACCCGAGTAGGTAGGCATGCAGGCGCGTTTCATTTGTGCATTGGGCCTGTTGGTTTTCATTCTGCTGGCATGGTTGATCAGCAGCAATCGACGCCGCTTTCCCGCCAGGGTCGTTGCAGGAGGTCTCTTCCTTCAGCTCTTGCTCGGATTTTTAGTGCTGCGCACCTCCACAGGGCGGTTCGTCTTTGAAAAAATCGGCGACGTGTTTACTGCCGTTCTGGATACAGTGACCGAAGGTAGTGGTTTTTTGTTCGGCGCTGGCGGAGAAAATCCACTGGGTGAAACACTGCTGGGAACTTTTGCCTTTGGCGTTTTGCCGACGGTGATTTTCTTTTCATCGCTCATGAGCATTCTTTACTACATGGGGCTGATGCAACGGATTGTTTGGGGCATGGCTTGGGTGATGCGATTCACGCTTGGCACCAGCGGGGCCGAGACTCTTTCAGCAGCAGCCAACGTGTTTGTAGGCCATACCGAAGCACCGTTGGTGGTCCGCCCTTATCTTGCGAAAATGACTCGCAGCGAACTCTGTGCAATGATGACGGGAGGGTTTTCAACGGTCACCGGTGGCCTTCTGGGAGTGTATGCCGGCATGGGGATTGACATCTCGCATTTGCTGACAGCATCTGTCATCAGCGCCCCTGCTGCTCTGCTCATCGCGAAAGTGATGGTTCCGGAAATGGAGCCCGAGAAAGTTTCCGCTGAAATGACGCTTTCTGCTCCTTCTGAACACATCAACCTGATCGCCGCAGCGGTCGAGGGTGCCAGTGATGGGCTTAAATTGGCAATGAATGTAGGTGCGATGTTGATTGCTTTTCTCGCGTTGCTTGCCCTAGTCGACCTCATCTTAGGATTCGCATCTGAGCAGGTTGGATTTGTGGATGCGGCGGGAGATCCAAGATTATCGTTGGGACTCGTGTTGGGCTATCTCTGCTGGCCTTTGGCATGGTTGATGGGGATTCCCGCCGGAGAGTGCCTCGAGGCTGGCAGGTTGATTGGGCTGAAAACTGTTGCCAATGAGTTCATTGCTTATGATGCCCTTGGAAAAGCTGAGGTGGGAGCAGGGAAAGCAATCAGCGAGCGGACGGCGATTGTGATGACCTATGCTTTGGCTGGATTCAGCAACTTTGGGGCGATCGGAATCCAAGTGGGCGGGATCGGTGGTTTGGAACCATCACGCAAGAAAGACTTGGCGCAATTAGGTCTGAGAGCCATGTTTGGCGGGTTGCTTGCCTGTTGCATGACCGGGGCAATCGCAGGACTGCTGCTCTAGATTGTCCTGTGCATAGAGACCAAGATTCAGAGACCAAGCTTCAGAGACCAAGCTTCAGAGACCAAGCTTCAGAGACCAAGCTTCAGAGACCAAGCTTCAAAACTACGCGTGGCTACTGAAAGACTCCGCGAATCGCGGCAAGCGTGGTCCAACAGATACCAACCTGCTGTCGTTTGGTTCTCAAGTCGCTTTCGACTACGAGAGCCCACGATCAATCACAGCAGGCTGTGATTCCCAGTGATGAAGGCCGTTGGGCCTATCGCTTTTCGATGGGGATGAAATCACGTTCGGTGCTGCCGGTGTAAACTTGACGTGGGCGATTGATTCGCGTGGCAGGATTGCTGTGCATTTCGCTCCAGTGAGCGATCCAGCCGGGCAGACGCCCGATGGCGAACAGCACGGTGAACATCTGGATTGGAATTCCCAGTGCACGATAGATCACGCCGGAGTAGAAGTCGACGTTCGGATAGAGTTTTCGTTCGATGAAGTACTCATCTTTCAATGCTACCTCTTCCAGTTTCTGAGCCACTTCGAAGAGTGGGTCGTCAAGGTCCAGCTTGGCCAGCAGTTTGTCGCAACTGGCTCGAATGATTTTGGCTCGTGGGTCAAAGTTTTTGTAGACACGATGTCCAAAGCCCATCAGACGGAAGCCGTTCTCTTTGTCCTTGGCCATGTCGACATACTTTTGCACGTTACCGCCGTCTTTGGCGATCGTATCGAGCATGTTGACGCACGCTTCGTTGGCTCCACCGTGCAGTGGTCCCCACAAAGCACCGATACCAGCTGAGATCGATGCAAACAGGTTAGCGTTGCTGCTGCCAACCATGCGCACGGTAGATGTGCTGCAGTTTTGCTCGTGGTCAGCGTGCACGATCAACAGCAGATTCAGAGCTTCTGCAAAATCGGGGTCTACCAGATATTCGTGTGCCGGAGTAGCAAACATCATGTGCAGGAAGTTTTCGCAGTAGCTCAGTTCATTATTGGGGTAAATGAACGGCTGTCCCATCGATTTCTTGTAACTGTAGGCTGCAATCGTGGGAAGCTTGGCAAGTAGTCGGTAGACGGAAATTTCAACCTGCGCCTTGTCATGGACATCCATCGCGTCTTGGTAGAACGTTGAGAGAGCCCCAACCACGCTACTGAGGATCGCCATCGGGTGGGCATCACGAGGGAACCCGTTGTAAAACGAACGCATGTCCTCGTGGATCATGGTGTGTTCGCGAATTCCGACGCGGAAATCCT
>Ga0315321_10000198_pt1 | contig 41266 bp, 37 predicted proteins | sample M180m21515metaG_FD_203464 | JGI IMG/M metagenome (GOLD analysis project Ga0315321, IMG submission 203464) | Ammonia-oxidizing marine archaeal communities from Monterey Bay, California, United States - M1 80m 21515 | ecosystem: Environmental > Aquatic > Marine > Intertidal zone | place: USA... | reverse complement strand
AGGAACTTTTTTAGCGAATCTTGTTGCATCAGCAACTAAAGTCTCATGTAAAGGACAACCCTGTGTAGTCATTGTCATTTTAATATCAACATCATTATTTTCTTTAACATCAATTCCATAGATTAATCCCATTTCTACAATGTTTAAAGGAACTTCAGGATCCATACATTGCTTAAGAGATTCTTCAATTGCTTGTGGAGAAACAGTACTCATATTTTATACAGTATTTGGAAAAACAATAAAAACTTTGTATTAATTAGCTTGGAATAATTTTTGAATAGATTCTTCATATGGAGCTGTAGCCACACCTTTTTCAGTAATGATTCCAGCAATTAATTCAGGTGGAGTCATATCAAAAGCAGGATTAATTACTCCAATATCATCAGGAGCAGTCTTTTTATCACCAATTCCAGTAACTTCACTTCCTTTTCTCATCTCAATAATAACATCATCAGCTTTTGTCTCCATATCAATTGTAGATAATGGTGCTGCAACATAAAATGGAATTCCATGCTGTTTTGCCATTGTTGCTACTTGATATGTTCCGATTTTGTTAAAAACATGTCCAGTCTTTACGATTCTATCAGCTCCAACTACAACTTTGTTTACCAGTCCATTTGCCATTGAGTATCCAACTGCAGTATCAGGAACTAAACTTACATCAAACCCATCATGTTTTAACTCAAATGCAGTTAATCTAGAACCTTGCTGAATCGGTCTAGTTTCAGTAGCAATAACTTTTACATTTTTTCCACTCTCTCTTGTTGCTCTAATTACACCTAGTGCTGTTCCATATGCAACAGTAGCTAACGCACCAGCATTACAGTGAGTCATAATAGTATCATTGTCATCAAAAAGAACTGAGCCATTTTTTCCCATAGTCTTGTTAATTTCAATATCTTCATCTGCCATTTTTTTAGCAGTAGAAATTACTAATTCTCTGATTTGCTCTACTGTTTCTCCAGTTTTTGCAACGTTCATTATTTTTTCTAATCCCCAACCCAAGTTTACAGCAGTTGGTCTTGTTGCAAATAGAATTTTTCTTGCATCTTCTAAATCAGATAATAATTCATCTTTTGTTGTTGCTTTACTTTGTAAAACAGCTAATCCCAATCCAAATGCACCAGATACTCCAATTGCAGGAGCACCTCTAACTATCAAAGTTTGGATAGCATTTGCAACTTGGTTAAAATCATCATATTCTACAAAAATAAGTTCATTTGGTAATTTGGTTTGTTCAATCATTACAACTTTATTATTTTTCCATTCTACTGTTCGTAATCCAGTTACATTTTGCATATCATAGCAAAAAAATAAGGTTATTAAAAATGAATTGCCGTATTATTGTGTAGATAGATATTTTATTGTAAGTATTAATCTAAGTATATTGAAGATTTCAGATTTAGAAAAATATGATTTACAAAAAATGTATAAAATTTATGATGAATGGCCAAAAATTGCACGTGAATCATATAAATCAAAACAAGAATTGATAAATTTTCAAAATATCGATCATATTGTTTTTGCTGGAATGGGTGGATCTGGTGCTATAGGCGATATATTTTCTTCAATATTATCAAAAAGTGATATTCATGTATCTACCATCAAGGGTTATTTATTGCCAAAAACTGTAGATAAAAATACTTTAGTCATAATAACAAGTGTATCAGGCAACACAGATGAAACTTTAACAGTTTTACATTCTGCAAAAAAAATTAACTGTAAAATAATTACATTTTCATCAGGAGGTAAAATGGAAAAATTTTGTCAGAATAATGGAATAGTTTTTCGAAAAATTTCAAAATTTCATTCTCCTAGAACATCTTTGATCAATTTTACATATACAATATTAAAAATATTGAATCCAATCCTACCAATTAAAAAACAGGACATTTTAGATTCACTAGATGAATTAGATAGAATAAAAAAAGAAATTGATTCTAATAATCTATCAGATTCGAATCCAGCAATCAATTTAGCAAAATGGTTATCAAATATTCCCATTATGTATTATCCTCATGGTTTACAACCTGTTGCAACTAGATTCAAATCATCATTACAAGAAAATGCAAAAGCTCATGTAATTACTGAAGATATTATAGAAGCATGTCATAATGGAATAGTTGCATGGGAAAATTCATCAAAAGTACAACCCATACTTTTACAAGGACAAGATGATTATATTAAAACAAAAGAGCGATTTATTATAATTAAAAAATTCTTTAATAAAAATAATATAGAATTTAAAGAAGTTTTTTCTGTTTCGGGAAATATATTAACAAAAATGATTTGTCTAATGTATTTACTTGATTATACAACAATTTATTATTCAATTCTATCAAAAATAGATCCTTCACCAGTAAATGCAATTGATTTCATAAAAAAAGAAATTTCAAAAAATAGTGAAAAATTAAACTCAAATTGAAAAAAATAATTTTTAATTAAAAAATAATCTATCAATCGCATCTGAACAAAATAGATTATTAGGATCATATTTATTTTTTAATTCAATCATTTTTTTATAATTTGGATACATTTTTTGAAAATCATTTTTTGAAAAATATGGATGTTTTGCAAGATATGTTTTTCCATCGTATTTTAATATAATATCTGTAAGTTTTTTACAATATTCAGTTGTAATTTCTTTTGTTTGGCTATTTAATGATAAATTCATAGTAATCGATAATCCTTCATTGGCAAATGAAAGATATGTTGAATTGGATTTATGACGCTTTATTCCACATACAAAAGGTTGGAATTTATATTTTTTAGATAGTAAAAGAAGTTCAGAAAATGCATCCACCACATTGTGTTTATTAAAAATACTTTGAATTTCAAAAAAACCATTTGGAGTAAAAAGAAAATTAAAATTAGGTTTTGCAGAATGTGGGTATTGATATTTAGGAAAAGGAATTATTTTTTTAGAATTAAATTTTGATTTAGCATATCTTAAATTACAATTTATGTGATTTGTTGAATTACACCAAAAAATATTGGATAGTGACCAAAACATTTTTGGTTTCATCAAATAAATTTTTGATTTTTTTGAAAGAAATTCTTTAAATTTACTATGAGAACAATTTTTTTCTTCCACAAAATGACTTGAGTCAACAACACTTTGTCCTAAATTTTTTCCAAGTGAAAATGGATTAATTAATGCGTGTGCATATTCAATTCCATTTTTTTCAAGGGAATAAAAAAAATCAACTAAATTTTCTAAATTAGGAATTCTTTGAATATTATGTTCAACCATATAAGAAGGAATTTTTTTTAACTGTAATGTGATTTCTGTTATAATTCCTAAAAATCCAAGTCCTCCAATAACTGAATTATATAAATCAGAATCAGAATATTTTTCTACTTTTTTAATTGAGCCATCTGCAAACATTATTTTAAAAGAGATAATATTTTCATCAAAATTACCATGTTTCCATGTATCCTTTCCATGAACGTTGGTTGATAACATTCCTCCTACTACATCATTTACAGAACCAGATATTCCTGTAACTATCCAACTATGAGGCATTATCTTTTCTAATAAATCTCCTATTCGAAGTCCAGGTTCAACAACTATAACACCATTATCTACATCAAATGATTTAATTGAATTAAGATTAACAGTATCTATTACTAAATTATTATTGAAAAAAATATCACTGTAACTATTTCCACCACCTTTAATTGCAATTCTATAATTTTTATTTTTTGCAAATTTTAGATATTTTTCAATATCATCTATTTTTTTTGGAATTAAAACTGATGTATTTACAGATTTTGAAAGACCAAAACCAGTAATTGTTTTTTCAATAGGTTTAACATTATATTTTTGCATTAATCATTCCATATTTTTTAAAATTGAATTTAAACCATCTGCATTAATTTTACATACTTCCAAAATTAATGTATTTAGAAAATTGTTTTGAAGCAAATGTCATAACAATTTTCCAAAATCCTTGCTCTAATGTCTTCTCCAAACAATCAAAGAAATAATTAATTTCTTTTTCTTTAATTATCAAAGAAGGTTTAAAAAATAATGAAACTTGATCAGTGTTTGAAAAAATAACTAATATTTTATAATTTCTAAACATCCAATCAGAAATTGCAGCAGCAGCTAGTTTTGCGACAAATTTTGGATCTTTTGAAATACTTAAAGGAGTAAGTTTTAGAATCTTACTAATTAAAAGATCATCTGTTTTAAAGAATATTCCATGTAAAGCACCTGAACCTTTGCATTCCTTTACTTCATTATTAAATTCTGCAAGAAGTTTTTTACATCTATTTTTGACAATTTGTTCTATCATCAAACTATTATCACCAAAATGTTCGTCTTGCATTATGTTAATTGCTTCAATTGCTGTAATACATTCTTCACCAAAGCCATTGTACGTTGATGTATGAAGTAATGCATCACGTGTATTTCCATAAGCCTTTTTCAAGATATTTTCACGACTAGTGTATGCAGAAATTGATGCTTTACCACCTCCAAGTGATTTTGAAGTAGTAACAATATCAGGCAACACATCAGTTCTCATAAAATTAAACAATGGACCAGTTTTATACCAGCCAGTATACACTTCATCAAAAATTAATACAATGTCGTTATCATTACAAATTTTTTGTAGTTGAATTAAAAATTCTGAATCACATTGATTTACAGTAAGTGTTTGAAATGGTTCAATTATTAGAGCATAAATATCTGAATTTCCAGATTTTATTTTATGATTTTGAATTTTTTCTTTTATAGAATTAATATTTCCATATTCAAAAGAATCAGTATTTGGAATTTGAGGATATTTGAAATATACTTCTTTAGAAGCTGTTACACTTGCTGAACCTAATAATTTTCCATGAAATGAAATATTAGAATGTAAAATAGTTTTTCGTTTTCCGTTATGATACTTGTATGCAAGTTTAATTGCACCTTCAACAGATTCTGCACCAGAATTACAAAAAAAAGAAAAATTTAGATCACCGGGCATGAGTTGTGCAATATTATGACTTAATGCAGCCATGTATGGAGAGAAAATTGTTTTATGTACTTCCATTTTCTTTTTTTTCTGAAATTCAATTCTTGCTTGTAATATTCTAGGATGATTATGGCCATGACTAAGAACACCAATTCCACCAGTAACATCAAGTATTTTTTCATTATTCTTAGTATAAATCCAAACACCCTCTGCATGATCTATTTCTTGATCCCCTATTCCAAATGCACCAAAGAGTTGCTCAAGTGAAGGATTAACAAATTTTTTGTATAAATCTCTCACTTGTTTATTTGACATATTATCACAATCACTTACTTGAAATAATTTTTCAGTCATATTATCAAAAAATCATGTATTTTTTATTTAAACTGTTGTACCATATTTTGAATTAGAAGTTAATCCATGCGTAATTTTAAGAACAATTAAACCTACTATGATACTATACCATCTTGTAATTATTCTAGATAAAATGACTACAGCTAATGAAATTGTAATATTAACTCCATTTAGATTAAGAAATCCAGCAAGACTTCCTTCAAAAACACCTAAACCTAAAGGTAAAAATGAAATTACACCAAGGATAATAGAACTAGAATACATAGGAAGTAAAGTCAATAAATCTACTGTAATTATTCCAAAAGATAACAGTAGTAAATAAATTGCAATACATTCTACAAACCAGAATAAAGTTGACAGACAAATACTATAAAACAAAACTTTCTTTTTAGTAGTTGTCTGTAATACATCAACTGATTCAGAAAAGGATTCAACATATTTTTTAAAAAATTTAATTTTAATTAAGTAATTAATAATTTTAAAAAAATATTTTTTCTTATTAATTAAATAAAAAAATAAAATTAGAAGAGATGAAAATATTCCAAATATATATATCGCAAATTCAAAAAACCATATACCTGCTATTGATAATGCTATCAAACCAGTTGCATTATAAAACATTTCAGAAAGAACTATGGGACTACTTTTTGAACGAGAAATATTAAATTTATTTTTTAGTAATTCAACTTTTAAAAATTCACCAATTTCACCAGGAATAAATTGTAATGCAAATCCGGATATGTATATAGTAAAACTACTTTTTAATGGTATTTCAATTTTATTTGATTTAAGTAATATTTGCCAACGTATAAACAAAATTATCCAACCAAAAGTTACAAGTCCAAAGATTAATGGTAAAAATTCTAATTTAATATTCATTAATGAATCAGATATTTGTGTGACATCAGTTAGTGACAATAAAATTGAATAAATTGCAACAAAAGAAATTAAAACTATTATAATTTTTTTAAGATTTTTCATAATCATTTGATTTAACAATAATTTTAACACATTAAACGTTATGAAAAAAATACGAATGTAGTTAGAAAAATAAAAATTAATTTTTATACAAATTTTGCTTAAATATGACCAATTATAGTGTATTTTAAAGAATTTAACACAAGTACTAATTTATTGATGAAAAATTTATTCTTGTAGAATGAAAAAATTCTTTTTTTTGCTTGCAATTACTTATGCAATAGTATTTGTAATAAACACTACATGGATTACATTAAATCTTTATCTGTGGACTACTGAAGGAATAGATCTAGTTCTTAGTGGAAGTCAAGAAGGATTATTTGAAAACATTTACTATTCTGTTTATTTTAAATGGATAATTTTTGTAAACATTATTTGGTCAATTGCATTAGTAACATTCATGTTAAGACAAAAACATTTCAAAACAAATCCTGAACAACATTTCTTAAAACACAATCCAATTGAAAAACCAAAAATTTGTGTAACTATAGCTGCATATAATGAAGAAAATTCAATTGAAAAAGTGATAAACGATTTTAAAAATCAAAAATTTGTAGAATCCATAATTGTTGTAGATAATAAAAGTACAGATCAAACTGTATTTTTGGCAGAAAAATGTGGTGCAATAGTTATCAAACAAAAAAAGAATATGGGTTTCGGTCATTCTTATGCTATTGGATTACAAGAATCATTAAAACAAAATGCAAATATTATTGTGACTGCTGAAGCAGATGGTACAAACAATGCTTATGATCTTGATAAGATGATTCCTTATTTAGCAAATTCTGACATGGTTGTTGGAAGTAGACAAATTCAAATCTTTACACAGAAAGGTAATCAAAATACAATCATGCATGTTTGGGGAAATTTCTTTTTAGCAAAACTAATTCAGTTCAAATATTTTAGTTTACATCATTTTGGAATAATCAATTTATCTGATGTAGGTTGTTTGTTTAGAGTTATACGAAAAGATGCATTAGAAGAATTAGTTGATAAATTCATTGATCCTAAATCAGGGGATGCAATTGGAGGTCCCGCATTTCCTCTTTATTTAACAATGCGAGCAATTGAAAAAGATCTTAAGATAGTTGAGATTCCATTAACATTCAATAAAAGAGTAGGAGAATCAAAAACAAATTCAAATAAAAAAATACCAGGAATAGTATATGGACTAAAATTCTTAAAATTTATTCTATTGTATTAACAAATAAAAATTTTATTATATAAAAAAATAAATTTATTTTAAACTGAATATTTTGGTACTGCCTATATTCAAAAATAATTATTCTCATTAGAAATGTAAAATTCATAAGAAATAAAACTTAAAATTAATTATTTGAGATAGAATTATTATTCAATTATATACAAATATTTTATCAAATAATAATTCTTTAATATAGAAGAGTATGTTGAAATGTGAAAAATGAAAGCTGTGATTTTAGCTGGTGGAATAGGAACAAGATTAAGTGAAGAAACACTGTTACGACCAAAACCTATGATTGAGATTGGTGGTATGCCAATTTTATGGCATATTATGAAAACGTACGGGGCTCATGGAATAAATGATTTTGTAATTTGCTTAGGGTATAAGGGATATATGATTAAAGAGTATTTTGCAAATTATTTTTTACACATGTCAAACGTTACAATAGATATTCAAAAAAACCATGTTGAAGTTCATGAAGTAAATGCAGAACCATGGAAAATCACTCTTGTAGATACAGGAATAAAAACAATGACTGGGGGAAGAGTTAAAAAAATTGAAAAATATGTAGATGATACATTTTGTCTAACATACGGAGATGGATTAAGTAATGTGGATATAAGTAAATTGATTCAACATCACAAAGATCAAAAAACAATTGGTACAATTACAGCAGTTCAACCACCAGGAAGATTTGGAAGTTTAGAAATTAATGATAATAAAGTAAAAAGTTTTCAAGAAAAACCAAAAGGAGACATGAATTGGATAAATGGAGGATTTTTTGTCTTTAATAAAGAAATTTTTAATTATATTAAAAATGATGATACTATTCTTGAAAAAGAACCACTTGAAAATTTATCTAATGAAGGTCAACTTAATGCATTCAAGCATAATGATTTTTGGTATGCAATGGATACATTAAGAGAGAAAAATCATCTAGAACAATTATGGAAAGAAAATAAAGCACCTTGGAAAATTTGGTAAAATGAATAAATTATTTTCAAATGTGTTTAAAAATAAAACAGTTTTTTTAACTGGACATACAGGATTTATTGGCAGTTGGCTTACTATTTGGTTAACTAAACTTGGTGCGAACGTAATTGGGTATTCATTAAAACCACCATCAGATCCATCTATGTTTGATGTATTACAAATAAAAAAATCAATAATACACATTCATGGAGACATAAATAACAAAAAACTTCTCGAAAAAAAAATATTAGAGCATAAACCAAATTTTTTATTTCATCTAGCTGCCCAATCACTGGTAAGAGAATCATATGAAAATACAAAGAATACATTTCAAACAAATGTAATGGGAACAGTAAATATTTTAGAAATTGTAAAACAAGTAAAATTTATCAAAAATGTAATTATAATGACCAGTGATAAAAGTTATGAAAATTGTGAAAAAATAAAATTCTATAATGAAGAGGATCCACTTGGAGGAAATGATCCATACAGTGCAAGTAAAGGAGCAACAGAGATAATAGTAAATTCTTACAGAAAATCATTTTTTGAAAATGAAAAAAAACAGAAAATAGGATTATCCACAATCAGAGCTGGGAATGTAATTGGAGGTGGAGATTGGGCGAAAAATAGAATAATTCCTGATTGTATTCAGGCATTAAAATCTAAAAAACCAATACACATTAGAAATCCAAATTCCACAAGACCATTTCAATTTGTTTTAGAACCTATTTCTGCTATGTTATGGATTTCTGCAAACATGTACAAAAATCCTAAATTATTTTCAAGTGCTTGGAATGTAGGTCCGGATAAAAAAACGGGTAAGGTAAAAATAAAAACATTAGTTCCAAAAATTATCAAAGAATGGGGAAATGGTCATTGGATAATTAAAGTTGATAAAACTCAGAAAACACATCATGAATCACAAACACTAATGTTAGATTCCTCAAAAATTAAAAATATGTTGAAATGGAATCCAACACTTTCAATTAATGATGCTATCAAAAATACGACTGACTGGTACAAAGCATATTATGAAAAATCAAATAATATTGAAGAATTAACATTAAAGCAAATTGAAGAATATATTAAAAAAGCAAAAGAATTGAATATGGTATGGTCAAAATAACAGTATAAGATTTGACAGAAAATAATGATTTTTTAATAAATTCGAGTCTAGATGTAACTCAAAAAGGAAAACAAATACGTGAAAAAATTTTAGAATTAATTTCAGAGTATCATAAAATTTCTCATAATAATAAGAAATTTGTTCCAGGAAAAACAATTGTTCCAGTTTCAGGAAAGGTATATGATGATTATGATTTACAGATGCTAGCTTCATCATCATTAGATTTCTGGCTAACATCAGGAAGATTTAATGCTGCATTTGAAAATGAACTAGGAAAATTTTTGAAAATGAATTATGTTTTAACAACTAATTCTGGTTCATCTGCAAATCTATTAGCCTTAACAGCATTAACCTCAAACCAATTTGGGAAATCTGCATTACAAGAAGGAGATGAAGTAATTTCAGTTGCTGCAGGATTTCCAACCACAATTAATCCAATATTACAAAATAATCTTACACCAGTTTTCGTAGATGTAGAAATACCCACATATGTAATTGATCCAAAATTAATAGAAAAAGCTATTACAGATAAAACAAAAGCAATAATGATAGCTCATACACTAGGAAATTGTTTTGATGTAGAAAAGATCAACAAAATTGCAAAAGAAAATAATTTATGGTTAATTGAGGATTGTTGTGATGCATTAGGATCTACAATTAATAATAAACATGTAGGTAGTTTTGGAGATGTTGGAACATGTAGTTTCTATCCAGCACATCATATTACAATGGGTGAGGGAGGTGTAGTATTCACAAATAATTCACAGATTAAAGGGATAGTTGAATCACTAAGAGATTGGGGTCGAGATTGTTTTTGCGCTCCTGGAAAAAATAATACCTGTGGAAAACGTTTTGAATGGAAATTTGAGGAACTACCAGAAGGATATGATCATAAATATACATATTCTAATTTAGGATATAATCTAAAGATTACAGATATGCAGGCAGCTGTTGGATTAGCTCAAATCAAACATTTACCAGAATTCATTAAAAAAAGAAAAGAAAATTTTGTTTTCTTAAAAAATGCATTATCCGAATTAAATGAATATATTGTATTACCAGAGGCTACAAAAAATAGTGATCCATCATGGTTTGGATTTCCAATTACAGTAAGAGAAAATCAATCATATAAAAAAGAAGATTTAATTTTATTCTTATCAAAGTCTTTGATTGATACAAGACCTCTTTTTGCAGGAAATATTACAAAACAACCTTATATGAAAAATTATAAATTCAAACTAGCATCAAGTTTAGAAAATACAGATTTAATAATGAATAATTCATTTTGGATAGGAGTTTATCCAGGAATTACAAAGGAAATGTTAGAATATGTAGTAACAAAAATTAAAGAATTTTTTAAAAGATAATTTATATCAGTATATTTTAACGACAAAATTATTAGGATAAATTTTAATTATAATATTTTTTATTTATCTTAAACCAATTATACGAATCAATTAAACCATCTCTGATGGTAACATTAGGTTTCCAATTTACTAATTTATCTATTTCAGAAATATCAGTAGAACAAACTTGACTTGTTTTATCAAATTCACGTTGATTTTTTAAATTATAATGAATTGGAATTTTTTCATCAAAACATTCTCTACAAATTTTAATAATTTCTTTTACAGAATATTCTTTTCCATTCCCCACATTAATAATTTCATTATTTAATTTTGTTCTACTAATTTTATGAATGCATGAAATTATATCATCAACATGTATAAAATCTCTTTTTGAGTTAGGAGAACTAATGAAAAGTTTTTTTTGATTTAAAATTGATAATAAAATATCAGGAATTAATCTATTTTTAGATTCATATTTTCCATATGCACCAAAAATTCTTAAAGTATTAATTTTTAATTTTGTTTTTTGAGAAAAATAACTAGCAGTGAATGATTGTGAAGCTTTTGAAATACCATAAGGAGTATTAGGTTCTAAAAGATCAGAATTTTTTATAGATTTAATTTTTTTACCATATTCAAAAAAGCTACCAACATTAATCATTTTAGATGATTCAGAATATTTTTCTAATGATTCAAGAAGATTAAAGGTACCAATTACATTTGTCATAATCATTGAATTAAAATTATTTTGTTTTGAATTAACTCCATATGATGATAAATGAAAAGTAATATCAGGTTCAATTTTTTTTATTAATGATTTAATTTTTTTATTATCAGAAATATCAGCACGGTGTAATTGTACGTTAGGTAAGACTTCCTTAATTCTCCATAAATTTGAATTAGAATTCACCAATAAATGATAATTACCACTTTTTTTAATTAGAGAATGAACTAAATTTGAACCAATAAAACCCGATGCACCAGTTACAAAGAAAGTTTTCATGTATGATGAAGTCAAGTAAAAAATAAAGATAAAGTTTTGTATTCAATAAATGAATGAAAATATAAGATTATAGATTTAAATGATGAAAATCATAATTTTTCATAGTGAATTCAAAAGGACAAGATGTTCAAAGGTTAGAATTTGCAAAAAGGATTTCTGTAAAAAAAATTTCTATATTTATTACAATTGCTTATTTTATAATATTTTCATATATTGCATTTTTTCATCATCCATTTTGGTTTGAACCGGAAGGAGTCATGTATCTAAACTGGGGAAATGATTTAGTTTTTGGAGATGCAAGTGAAGTATACATACCAGATTCACCTGTAGGATGGCCAATTATTCATTCAGTATTATCTGATTATTTTGGAGATGCATTCGTAATAGGAAAAACTGTTGCTTTGTTAAGTGCAACAGGGATTATTTTGACATCATTCTATGTCATTAGAAATCTATTTGGTGACAAAATTGCTCTTGTAGGACAATTATTTTTTGTAGTAAATCCACGGCTGAATGTTTTATCAGTAGAAGCAATGAATGAATTACTTCCAATTTTTTTAATAATGATTTCATTTTATTTTATTACAAAAAAAACATGGAGTTCAAAGGACATTATTATTTCAGGTTTACTTTTAGGTATTTCAGCTACGATTAGATTTCAAGCAATAATAGTAATGATACCAGTATTGTTGTTTTTAGTAATTAAAAAAAAGCCCATGATGCTAAATGTAAAACATGGTACAATTTTTTTGATATTATTTATTGTAGGAATATCTCCATTATTATTATATAATTTTGTAACATTTGACAATCTTCTTGAAACAGATTCAAGTCAATATATGATTTGGTTTATGAAATATCAGACTCCAGAATGGAGAGAACAAATGATTGAAATGGAACTAAGTGGTGAAGGAGGGCTACTAAAAACAATAGGATTAGATCCTCAATTATTTTTTAAAAATTATTTTTTTAATTTGTTTTTTAATAATTCAAGTCATTTATTTAATTTTAATACTTTTAGCAATATGTCAATAATTTCATTAATTCCATATGTCTCAATTATTCCAACTATTGGAGGACTAGGATATATTCTAAAGATTAACAAAAATGATTTGAAAATTATGTTCATTTCTTTAATTCTTTCAGCAATAACAATCTTAACAATAGGAAATATTACTGAACATTTCTTTGCATTAATTTTAATTCCATTTGTACCAATATTTTTAAAAAAAATTCGAAAAATCGATGAAAATATTACATTCTTTTTAATTTTAGCAATAGTCTATTTAGGAATAATTTCAATTGTTCCTCTAAAAGGACCATATCAACTACTACCAATGTGGATAACAATTGTTTTATTAAGTTCAGTATTTTTAGTTGAAACTTTACCAAAAATTCTCAATAAAATAAAAAATTTCAATAAAAATTTTTCTAGAAATATCGTAATAATTACAATAATATTAATTATAATACTTCAAATAGGATTTTCATACAAATTATTAGATACAGTACTATATGATTGGGATAGAGTTTTTGAAAAAGATGTGCAAAAAATTAATTTTAAAAATGTAATGAATGAATTTGTAAATAGTTTATCAATGAATAAAGAAAGGACACCATCAGGAATTACATATTATGAAATTGGAAAGGAATTGGCGAAACAGCCAAATATTGAAAATAGTCACGTAATGGCTAAATTTCCAGCTTATTCGTACTATGCAGGAAGCAAGTACATTCACACTCACTTACAAGAAGGAAACAAAAATGGGACAATAATGGATTTTGTAACAAAAGAAAATTGGACTGATATTGATAAATACAATTCTAATATGTTTAGTCATCCAAATAATCGATTTAACACAGTTAATGTTACTCCAGATTATTTCATTTTTGAAGAACAACAACCAGGACAGATTCATCGTTTAAGAGGCGAAACAACTCAATTAAATAATTTAAAAATATTATTAGATCCAGAGAATCCTAACATACCTACAAATTTTCAATTTTTGTTTAAATCTAATTATACAAATACAACGGTATACAAAATTAACCCTTTAAAATAAAATTGAATTTATATAGATAGTTGGAATTTAAATTGACGTAGAAAAAAATATGGACACAGAAAAATTAATTAATAAAATTGTTGAAAAAAAATCAATTGTAGGTATTTTAGGTTTAGGTAGAGTGGGATTACCATTAGCTACAGTTTTTGCAACAAAAGGAATCAAAGTTAAAGGAATAGAAGTTAATAGTAAAATGGTTGAATCAATAAAAAATTCAAAATGTCCATTTCATGATCCTCCATTACAAGAAAATTTAGATAAAGCAATAAAATTAAATAATTTACAAGTAATTGAAAAAATTAATGAAACAGATAAAGATATAGACATTTTTATTATCACTGTAGGAACACCTGTAACTGCAGATAACAGTGTAGATTATTCACAGTTATTTTCGGCATTAGAAGAAATTTGTAAAATAAATTTAAAAGAAAAAATGGTAATTTTTAGATCCACTATGCCTCCTAAAACAACCGTAGATATTATCATTCCATTAATTGAAAATAAAACAGGGTTAATAGCTGGAAAAGATTTTGCAATTGGAGTATGTCCTGAAAGAATTCTAGAGGGTAAAGCAATAAAAGAAATTTTTGAATTACCAGAAATAATTGGAGGTATTAACAAAGATAGTGATAAAATTGCAACTCAATTATTTATGACTATTAATCCTGAAAAAGAATTTTCATACACTTCACCATCAGGAGCAGAATTAGCAAAACTTTTCACAAATATTTACAGATACATTAGCTTCGCTTTATCTAATGAATTTGCAATTTGGGCAGAAATTTATGGACTTGATGCAACAAAATTAATTAATATTGCAAATTACAAATATGAACGAAGTAATGTGCCAATTCCTGGATTTGTGGGAGGTCCTTGCCTTAGTAAGGATGGAACTTTTTTAGATAATAATACAACATTTTCAAGTATAGTTTCTGCAGCGTGGAAACTAAATGAGTCAATTCCTAGGCACATAGTCAATAATATCAAAAGAGTCTCAGGTAATTTATTTAATAAAAAAATTGCAGTATTAGGTCTTTCATTTAAATCTGGAAGTGACGACCTTAGGAGTTCACCATCAGTAAAACTAGTAGAACTTCTAAAAGGTTTAGGATCTACAGTTCAAATACATGATCCACATGTTAAAAGTACATTGTCATTATCTGAAGCATTAAACTCTACAGACATAGTAATAGTTGCAACAAACCATAAAGAATTCAAAGAAAATATTGTTGAAATTAATCAAAGTGGTGCAAATATTATTTACGATGTTTGGAGTATGTTTGATGACATAAACTTTCCAAAAATGAAATACTTTAGATTTGGACGAGGGTTTAATTAAATTATTTTAGGAGTAGGTAAAGGAATTATGAATTTACCTTTAAACCCATTTTGACGTAATTTAGGAATTATTGAATCCTGTAAATGCCAAGATAAGAGTAAAGCAAAATCAGGTTGTTCATCATTAAGAAAAGAATCAGATTTTATAGGTATGTGAGTTCCGGGAGTGTACTTTCCTATTTTTAGTGAACTAGATTCAGTAATGTAATTTAACAATGAAGAATCTATTTTACAATAATTCAAAACGGTACAAGATCTTGCCGGTGCACTAATACCAACAACTTTCTTTCCTTCAGAATGTAATTGATTAAGAAGAGAAAGAAGTTCAGTCTTATTTTGACTTACTCTATCAGCAAAAGAAAAAAGTGTTTCTTTGGAAGTTAATCCCATTTTTTCCTCTTCCTCTAAAAGAGACAAAACATTTGAAGTAATTTTATGAGTATTTTTTTTGCAGGAAAAAACACGAATAGAACCACCATGAGTAGAAATTCGCTCAACATCATATACGTCCATCCCATATTTTTCAAATAAAGTTACAAGTTGAGTTAATCCATAATATCGTAAGTGTTCATGATATATAGTGTCATATTCTAATTTTTCAACTAGATCTTTAAGATAGTGATTTTCAGAAACAAATGAACCATCATCCTCAAGTAATAATTTTATTCCTTTCATTAAAGAATCAAGTTTATGAATATGTGCAAAAACATTAGTTGCAGTAATAATTTTTGCCTTACCCCATTTCTCTAAAATAGTTTTGGCTATACTTTCATCAAAAAAATCATTGACAGTACTTACACCCTTTTGTTCTGCAAGTTGTGCAACAGTAGATGGTTCAATTCCTAAAACTTTAATTTCAAACGGTAAAAATCCTTCTAATAGAGTTCCATCATTTGAAGCAATATCAATGACTAAATCATTTTTAGTAAGATTAAATTTATTCACCAGATATTTTGCAAAATTATGAAGATGGTTTTTAAATGAAACACTTGCACTAGAAGTATAACTATAATCTCTAAAAAGTAATTCAGGATCAACTGCATCTTTTAGTTGAACTAATCCACAATTCTCACAAAAAAATAATTTTAATGGGAAAAGAGGTTCAGATTTATCATCAAGTTCATTTTTTGAAAGAAGTATCAATGGTGGCGGATGATTTCCTAAATCTAAAATTTCAGTCAAGTCATTTTTTTCACAAATATAACAAGCCAAACTAGCATACCATTTTAATCATCTAAATATAAGTTAGATATGTTGACCAAAATTTGTATACTTGGTGGTAGTGGATTAATTGGAAGTACAATCTTATCAAAAAATTATCCTGTAGAAAAAATATCTTATACTTATCGAAAAAATATTATAAACATTAAATCAAATAGATTGCAACTTGATATTCCAAGAGATTTTAAAAAATTAAAAGAATTTATTACAATTGAAGAACCAGATTATATTATTAATACAATTTCAAATTCAAATCCCAATTATTGTGAAATAAATCAAGAAGAAACTTTAGATGTTAATGTAGAATTTATTAAAAAAATATTTGAGTTAACAAAAAATAGAGGTATTAAATTAATTCAATTCTCTACAGATTATGTTTTTAATGGAAATAAAGGAAAATATATTGAAACAGATACCCCAGAACCAATAAATTATTACGGTTACTCAAAATATCTTTCAGAAAAAATTGTATTACAAAATTCATTGAATACTGTAATTAGAACATCATTAGTATATGGAAAAAATCAAAATTCAAAATTTTTTAATTTTATTTTTAATAATTTAAAAAAGGAAAAAGAAATTGATGTATATGATGATATTTTTTTCTCACCAACATTAGTTGATGATATAAGTACAGCAGTATACAAAATTATAGAAAAATCGCTAAATGGAATTTTTCATGTATCTGGTCCTGATTGTATTAGCAAATATGAATTTGCTCAAAAGATTGCAGATGTTTTTGATTTTGATAAAACTCTAATTCATCCATTATCCATTAATAAAATAAAATCAAATGTAAAATACCCTTCAAAAACATGTTTAGACAGTTCTATTACATCAGCTAAAATTAATCAAGAATTTTATTCTATAGAAAAATCACTCAAGTATATGAAAAATTTGATGAAAAAATAGGTTTTTTGCCTACTAAATTAATTCTAAAAAATAATGAAGATTTTAGTCACGGGTGGTAGTGGATTTATTGGTAGTCATTTAGTTAAAAGACTAAGTGATGAAAATGAAATTATTGTATTTGACAATGGTTTTAGAAATAATTTTGAAAATACTAATGAAAATAACAAAAATATTAAAATTATCAATGGAGATATTTCTAAAGAAGAAGACTGGTTAAAAATTCCTAAAGATATAGAAATGGTATTTCATTTAGGAGCAATTAACGGTACAAAATATTTCTATGAAATTCCTGAAAAAGTAATAGACGTTAATGTTTTAGGAACATTAAATTTCTTAAAATGGTTAGAAAATACAAAAGTTAAAAGAATCTTTTATGCTTCATCCTCTGAAGTTTATGGATTTCCTAAAAAATTTCCAACTCCTGAAAATGAACCATTAATTATTCCTGATCCAGAAAATCCAAGATTTTCATATTCATCAAGTAAAATTATAGGAGAAATAATGATAATTAATTTTGCTAAAAAATTTGGAATAGATTACACTATTGGTAGATTTCACAATGTTTATGGACCAAGAATGGGATTTGAACATGTAATTACAGAGTTAGTAAAAAAATGTCATATCAGTAATGAAGTAATAGTTCAAGGAGATGGAAAGGAATCAAGATGTTTTTGTTACATATCAGATGCAATTGATGCAATATTACTATGTACCAACCATATTGACGGTAAGAATAGGATCTTCAATATTGGAAATCCTGTAGAAACAACGATTAATGAATTATTAAAAATTATTGAAAAAGTAGGCAATAAATCAATAACACCTGTTTTCAAACCATTTGAAAATGCAGGAACACGAAGAAGATATCCAGAAATAATGAAATTAAAGGCATTAGGTTTTGAACCTAAAATTAGTTTAGAAGAAGGAATTGAGAAAACATATGATTGGTGTTTAGAGCATGTGGGAAATGCTAAATAGAAATGAAAATTCTTCTAGTATCACATATTTTAGGTGGATTTGCTGGTGATTCTGGTCAAATGTGGCACACAGCAAATGGATTGATTAATGCAGGACATGAAGTGGATATTTTTACAACTGATGGTAATCCATGGTTTTATGATAAATCAAAGAGAGAAAGCTATGAAAAAGTAAGAAAAAAATTATTAGAAGCAAATGGAAAAGTAATAAAAATAAGAAATGTAAATGTGTACACTGTCTCTTGTACATCACCAAAATTAGGAATGTATTCCAGAAATACTGCAAAATTTGCCAAAGGAAATATCAAAAAATATGATATTGTATATGCAATTCATTGGTATAATCATCCAGTAATGACATTTGCAAAAATTGCCCATGAAAAGAAAGTACCATTCATTCTTGCAGCATATGGTTCATTGCAAGATCCTGCAAGGAGTTTGAATAGTAGAGGTAAGAAGATTTTAGATTTTGTATATACTAAAAATATGATTAAAAACACACCAGGGTTTCATTCAGTGGGAGAATTAGAAACAAATCAATATATCAAATTAGGGGTTAAAAAAGAAAAAATTCATCATGTTGATCATGGATTAGTTTTAGAAGATTTTATAATTAAAAATAGATCAGATATTTTTGAAAGAATAAACATTAATCCAAAAAAAGATAGATACATCATATTTGTTGGAAGAATAGATAAAAAGAAAGGGGTAGATATCCTAATCAACTCTTTTGTAGAAATAGAAAAGAATTTTGAGGATGTATCTCTTGTTATTGTAGGAACGGGTTTACTAAATTATGAAATGGAGTTAAAGGCATTAGTTACAAAATTAAATCTAAAAAAAGTAATTTTTACGGGATTTGTATCGGAAGATGAAAAATTAGAATTATTGGAATCAGCAACATCATTTATTACAATTTCACATAGTGATGTACATACAATTGCTGCTCAAGAAGCAATGGCTATGGGGGTACCGATAATCTTATCAAAAGCTAGTGATTGGCCTGAAATTGATGAATTTAATGCAGGTATAACCATAGATATAGATGTAAAATCAGTTGAAGATGCAATTAAAAAAATGTTAAATGATGAACATCTCTCGGCATATGGAAAGAATGCAAAAAAACTGATAAAAGAGAGATTCCTTATTGAGAGTTTAATTCCAAAATATGAAAAAATGTTTAGTACTGTAATTGAACAATTTAAGAAAAACTAGTTATAAAATTAATTTTTTTCCATGATTGATTGTATTGCTTTAGCTACCCGTTTTGAAGACATTCCGTCTGTTTTAAAATAATTATTTTCTAAAAAATTTTCAATAAATTTAGAATTATTTTTATTTAATTTATCTGAATTTTTTAAAAGTTGTAAAAATATATTTTTATCTTTACAGTCAAAAATTATATTATTAAATTCTTCATAAGAATAAAGATTATAAAAATCACAAAATATTACAGGTTTTTTTTGAATTAATCCATAAATTGCTGAAGAAGCTACTTGACCATTTGAAATAAGGATATCAGATTGGTTAAGATATTTTTCAATTGAACCATCTTGAAAAATTTGTATAGATTTATCTATAGATGAAATTAATTTTTTGAAATAATTGAAATCATGGTATGATGGATGTAATTTAATTGTAAGTGAAAAATTATCTTTTTCTGTTAAAATTAATTTTATTATATCTAGAGTAATTTTTCTTTGAAAGTCTTTATGATCTTCACCATAATGTTGAAATGGAGCAAACAAAATTCTTATTTTTCCTTCTAAATTCTTTTCAAGTTCATTTCTTTTACTAAATAATTTATCAAACATAGGATTTCCAGTAACAATTAATTTTGAATCATCATATCCTTTTTTAATCAAAATTTCTTTTAGAGTAATTGAATTCAGTAATTCCATATCTGTTTGAATTTTTGGATTAATAAATGGAGATTCTGTAATTAAGTTCCATTTAATTGAAATTATTAAATAATTTAATTTTTCAAAAAATGATAAATTAGATAAAAATAATGATTTAAGAAAAAATAAATATTTATAAAAATAGAAATTACGACGTTTTACAGATTTTTTTTTCTTATCATCAATGGGAATATTTGTATTTAGACGGGATAAAGTTGAATGTAATTTTAGTGGAACTTTAAACATTTTATGACTAGAAAATTTTCTGACATACAATGAATTATTTCTAGAAGCAGCTAAAAAAGATAAATCAATTAAAGTTGGAAACTCAGAATCAAAAATTAAATCAGGTTTAATTTTTTGTATGACTTCAACTGCATTTTTATAATCTTGAATTTGAACAATATTTTCATGATCTTTTAAAATAGGTGTTTTAATTTTTTTTGGTGAATAATAAAACCATGTAATTTTAATTGAAAAAAATTTAGAAAGTTCTGGCAGGATACTTTCTAGCCAAATACTTGATTGATGTGAGGAAGTAAAATCATAGTGTCGTGGAATTAAAATATGTAAATCTTTCATTATAATTCATAGTTTTTTAAATTATTTATTTTAAAAGTATAATGATTATCAAATACTATCTTTTTATAGAAAATCAAATAGATTAGAATATGAAAATATTGTGTATTATTCCTGCAAGAGAAGGTTCAAAAGGCATAATTGACAAAAATATCCAAAAATTAAATGGAAAACATTTGATTGAATATGCAATTTTATGTGCAAAAAATTCAGATTTAGTTAATCGAATTATAGTTAGTACTGATGGAGATAAAATTGCAAAAATATCTAAGAAAGCAGGTGCTGAAATTCCTTTTAAAAGACCTAAAAAGTGGTCTAACGACAAAGCATCTCAATTAGACGTAATTAAACACACTTTAGAATTTCTGGAGAAATCAGAATCATATGTTCCAGATATAATTACTGTACTACATCCTACAAATCCTTTTGTAACATCTAAAAATGTGGATAAATCCATTAGAAAATTAAAAAGATCTAAAGCAGATCTTGTGTTAGGAGTAATGGCTGTTAAAACACATCCATTTAGATCATTTTGGTACAAATCTCAATTTTTAGAAAAATTTAGTAAAGATTTTGACAAATACTATCAACGTCAAACATTTCCAAAACTTTATTCTCCAACTGGAGACATCTACACATTTAGCTATAAATCATTTAAGAAATATGGTAAAATATTTGGTCCAAAAATTGAACCGTTAATTTACAGTTCTGAAGAAATAACTATGAATATAGATTCCACATTTGATTTGTTTCTATCAGAAATGATATTGAAGTATTGGAAAAAATATAAAAAAAGTAAACAGTTTTGATGTTAAAATGTTTTTAGAGAGGGTATTAGACAACTAAATAATGATTAAAAAAAATAGTAGTTTATTAATCAAGAAATGTACAAAAATTAAATTAGTAATTACGGATGTTGATGGTGTTTTAACTGATGGTTCTATGTATTATTCAAAACATGGAGAAGAATTGAAAAAATTCAATACAAAGGATGGAATGGGGGTAGAATTATTGTTAAAAGTAGGTATCAAAACAATTTTTTTGACCAAAGAAAAATCAATAATTGCACAAAAACGTGGAAAAAAAGTTAAAGCTGCATTCGTATTTACAGGAATAGAAAACAAAGAATCAATGTTACCGATTATTAGAAAAAAATTCAATGTTTCAAATGAGGAAATTGCATATATTGGTGACGATGTAAATGATCTTGAAATCATTAAAAATATTGGTTTTTCTGGTTGCCCAATAGATGCCATTGAACAAATTAAGAAAAAAGTTGATTACATTACTAAGAAATCAGGAGGAAGTGGTTCTTTTCGTGAATTTACAGATTTAATAATTAGGTTCAAATAATTCATTATGAATTTATAGGAATAAAACAGAAAAAGAGCATGGTGTATTTTATTGCAGAAATAGGGACTAATCATGTTGGAGATATCAACATAGCAAAACAAATTATTGATATTGCAGTAAAATGTGGTTGTAATGCAGTAAAATTTCAGAAAAAAAGTGTAGAAAAAATTTATACAAAAGAATTTCTTGATTCGCCTTTAGTAAGTCCATGGGGTAAAACACAAAGAGAGATGCGTGTCAATAGAGAATTTTCCGAAAAACAATTTAAAGAGATTGATAAATATTGTAAAAAAAAGAAAATTACATGGTTTGTATCTTGTTGGGATATTGAAAGTCAATTAAACATGAGAAAATTCAAAACCAAATACAATAAAGTTGCTTCAGCAATGTTAATTCATAAAAAATTACTTCATACTATTGCTGAAGAAAGAAAACATACATTCATTTCAACTGGAATGAGTACTATGAAACAAATTGAAAGTGCAGTAAAAATTTTTAGAGATTATGATTGTCCATTTGAATTAATGCACAGTCATAGTTCATATCCAATGAAATTAGAAGAATCTAATTTGAAATTAATTCCAAAACTTAGAAAAAAATTCAAATGTGATGTTGGGTATAGTGGTCACGAAAAATCTTCATACATAGCATGTGTGATTGCCGCATCTTTAGGTGCAACATCTATTGAAAGACATGTAACTGTTGATAGAACACTTTACGGTCATGATCAAGCAGCATCACTTGAAGAACCAGGTTTACGTAGAATGATACGCGATGTAAAACTAATTGATGAGATTTTAGGGGATGGAGAGAAAAGAGTTTGGGAATCAGAACATGATGCAATGGAAAAATTAAGACAAATTTTTATTTAATAAATAAAAAATAATGATTAATTATGAAAAGAGATGTACAGCCTCAATCAGATCAATTCTTAAATAATATTGATAATATTTCTCAAAAAAATGCAAAAATTCAAAGAATTAATCCAAAACAATTACTGACAAAAAATCGTGACGATATTATTGTAAGACAAAATTTTCTTGATGAAATAATTAATCAACAACAAAATATCAAAAAAACAATTTATTATCAATTTATTTCTGATAAAGAAAGAGGGATTGTTAGAGAACCACAACAAGCATCAAAAAATTTCTTAAAACTTTATGATGAAATCAAAAAAAATAACATTTGTGAACCAATTTTAGTTGGAAAATATAATTCACCAATTTTAAAAACACGTTATTTAATAAAAAATTTAAAATTTTGGAATGAATATGAAAATCAATCTGGATATCAATTAATTGATGGTGCACATAGATTATCTATAGCCTTATTTTTGAATTTAGACAGTATTCCTGTAAAAATTATTACAGCAAAAGGATTTGAAATTCCAGATTATACTCAATTCCTTAAATTAAAAAGAGAGGAATATCTAAAAGAAATAGGCAATTAAATTGGGCGATATTGAAAAAATTCCTGCATCTGTAACCATACAAGACCCTGATGGATGGGAACCTGAAAAAGAACAATTCAATTTACCATTCACAGTAGAATTAAAAGAAAATTTTCATATTCATTGGCAAGATATTAGAATCGAAATGATGCCTGAAGATTTTGAAGATTTTGCAGTTGCAATAAATTCTGCATATGAAAAATGGAAGAAAGACGGAAAACCCAAAGAACTTGAAACAATGAAAAGATATGGTTGGTGGCCTGGAGAAGAGGGGTTTGAGTTTCATGATGATCGTGATAAAAAATTAAATAAAAATGATGAACCATGCCATCATTTTAGAAAATTTCCTAGAACTGAATCAGGTGAATTATTTTTTGATACTAAATTTCAAGTAGAATTACAAAAAGCATCTCAATATCATATTCATTATAAAAATTTCAGGATAGAACTTGGTAAAAATCGTCTAAAAGATATGGCAAAAGCAATGAGTAAAGCATTTGAAAATGAATAATAATTGTCAAATATGATACAATTATTTTAAAAAAATCTTTGATTAGAAAGCCCTAAAAAAATTCAATGTTTTAAATTTTGATATTTTAAACAAATATCTAAAATTTGTTGGGAAGCTGTTCCATCACCATAAGGGTTTTTCCAATTTGTTGAAATTTGAATTTGTTTCTTAAATGCTTGTTTGATTGATTGAAAATCAGATTTTGTTAAAGTATTTGCTTGAACTTCTATACTTTCTGGTCGTTCAGTATTATCACGAATAGTAATACAAGGAATTCCAATAATACATGCTTCTTCCTGAATAGATCCAGAATCAGTAAATATTACTTGAGAATTATTTTGAAGTTGAACAAAATCAAGATATCCTAATGGTGGTACTGCAATAATATTTTTAGGAATAGATAAACCAAAAATTTCAAGATTTTTTTTAGTTCGTGGATGTATTGGAAAAATTATTTTTGTTGAAAACTCATCACACAATAAATCAAGATTTTTTAAAATTTTGTTTAATTTTATTTTATCATCTACATTACTAGGACGATGTAGAGTTAAAATTGAAAATTTACTACTATCAAGTTTTAAAGAATCTAAAATTTTTGAAGTGTTTTTAGCAATATCTTTTATGTAAAAAATAGAATCAACAACAGTATTTCCAGTAACAAAAATACGATTTAAATTAATTCCTTCATTTGTAAGATTTTTTTTACAAACTTCTGTTGGGGCAAATAAAAAATCAGAAATATGATCAACTACAACACGATTGATTTCTTCAGGCATAGTTCTATCAAAGCTTCTAAGTCCTGCTTCCACATGACCAATTGAAATACCCATTTTAGTACATGCTAATGCAGGACCCATTGCAGAATTAGAATCACCATAAACAAGTACTAAATCAGGTCTATTTTCTGATAAGATATTTTCCATACCAGTAATCATTTTGACAATCTGTGTGACTGGTGATGTTGAATGTGTATCAAGAACATAATCTGGTGTACCTAAATCAAAATTATCAAAAAATTGTTTATCCATATCATCACCATAATGTTGTCCAGTATGAATAACATAATGATCTATTTTTTTTTCTTGACATAGTTTGATAAAAGGTGCCATCTTTATGAATTCAGGTCGAACTCCTACAACAATGGCAATTTTCACTAGTATATCAACACCTTATTCAAATTTAGAATAGAATGAATTTCCTTTTTATTTTTATTTAGATCACTTAAAATTTTATCATGAGCAACTAAAATTATTAAGAGATCTTTTTTCTTACAAGATTTTAAAAGAGTAGATTTAGTTTTTGGATATACAACAGGATCATATATTGTAACTTTAACATTTTTTGTTTTCAAATATTCAATTATTTTTAATGCGGGACTCTCCCTAATATCATTTACATTCTTCTTATATGAAATTCCTCCCACTACAACATTTGGATTTGTTATATTTTTGAGCTCAGATAAAATTTGTTTGGCTATAGATGATGGTTTATTATCATTTATTTTTCTAGCTAGTTTAATTATTTTTGATTTTTGAGGAGCAATTTGACTGATAAACAAAGGATCAATAGGAATACAATGACCCCCTACCCCTATACCAGGTTCTAAAATATTTACTCGTGGATGTTTGTTTGCTAGTCGAACAACATTGGTAGTAGAAATTTTGAGTTTAGAACAGATTATATCAATTTCATTTGCAAAAGCTATATTGACATCCCGATATGAATTTTCAACTAATTTTGTCATCTCAGCTGTAATATCATCAGTTATGTGAATTTTACCTTTTACAAATGATTTGTAGATTTTTTCGGTTTTTTTAGAAGCAGTGTTGTTTGTACCTCCGATAATTCTGTCATTATGGACAATTTCATAAACAGTGTTCGTTGGAATTGCTCTTTCTGGACAATGAGAAAGAAAAAAATCTTTATTTATTTTTAATTTGGTATATTTTTCTACTAATGGACCAATAATATTTCTACATGTTCCAGGGGGGATAGTAGATTCAATAATTATCAAATTGTTTTTTTTGAGCATTTTACATATTGATTTTATTGCATCAGTCAAATATTGTAAATTTGCATGATTATTTGAGTTTAGGGGAGTGGGAACTGCAACTATATAGCAATCTACAGAAGGAATATCATGTTGAGCTTGAAAATTTTTTCTAACTAATTTATTTTCTAGAAGTGAAGAAGCATCTTCAATTGTCGTATAATTTTTTTTTAAAGATTTAATTTTTTGTTGATCAATATCAACTCCAAAAACAGAATATCCTTTTTTAGCTAAAATTAATGCAGTAGGTAAACCAACATACCCCAAACCAATTACACAGATTTTATCCTTCAAGATAAATTTTTTTCATCCAATCAATAGTCTTTGGAAGTCCTTCATCTAACATAGTTGAAGGATTATGTCCAAGTTCATTTACTGCTTTGGTGATATCAGGTTTTTTATTAGTAACATTTGCTTTTTCTTTTGAAATGTACTCAACATTGTCTTTTGATTTATCTAATAAGGCAAAAATTTTATCAGTTAATTCTTCTGTACTTGTGTATTCTTTACCTCCAACGTTATAAACTTCATTTGTTTTAAAATGATTGTAAGAATTTCCTACTGTATTTATCATATCATCCACATATTGAAAAACTCTGTGATATCCTTGATAAACAGTCATTGGAAGATCAAATAAAGCTCTATAGATAAAAAGACAAACAACACTTCTGTAAGAATGATAATATTCTCCTGGACCATATGCATTGAAAAATCTTAAAATCATAGTTTCAGTTCCATTTTGTTCTATAGAATTTTTAATTTGTTGTTCATTTACCCATTTTGACATTGCATAATCATTATAGTGATGTAATGGGTGAGTTTTAGAGATTTCTTCAACATAGGGAACTCCATCTGGTAATTCTCCATAGATTTCTGAGCTAGATGAAAAAATCATTTTAAATTTTAGACGTTCCTGCATTCTTATCATATTTTTAGTTCCAATTACATTAGTTTTCCATAATTGCTCATAGTAATCTTCACCATTATTTCTTCCAAATTCTGCAGCTAAATGATATACAAAATCTACATTATCAACATGATCAAATAATTTTTCGGTTTCTCTAAATTCAGAAATATCACAGCGAATATGATTTTTATCAGACATATGGAATGGGTTACATGTAAAGACCTCATTACCTTGATTTTTTAAAAATGAAACTAATGGTGCTCCCAAAGTACCAGTACCACCAGTAACTAAAATTTTAGACATAACAAAGCAAATAATTGGATGAATTTAATTGTTGATCTTTACTTCTTTTATCAATATTTCAAATTTTTTTGATAAAGTATCTGTGATTTTTTTCCAGTCAAGATTATTTTTTACATAATTATTTCCTTCAATAGACATTTTTTGCATTTTAATAGGATCTAAAAGTAAGTTGATTATAGATTCATGAAAAATTTCAGAGTCAGAAAAAGACACACCAAATCCATCATGTGGAAAAAATTCCTTAATTCCCAATAAAGGGGTAGTAATCACAGGTTTTCCACAAGCCATGTATTCTAATATTTTTGTAGGAATAATTCTTTTTGTGACATTATTAATATCAAATGTGTTTATACAAATATCTGCCAGTGAAAGATATTCAGGAATATATTTTTGATCTACAAATCCAGTAATGTGGATTTTTGAATTAAGATTAAATTTTGAAATAATTTTTTCTAATGTATTTCTATAAGGACCATCCCCCACAATTAATAATTTTATTTCTGGAAATTGTTTTTCAATTAAATAAAATTTTGAAATAAATTGTTCTAAACCTGCAAAATCATAAATTGTTCCCATAAATACTAAAATTTTATCATTTTCAGAAAAATTAAGTTTTTTTAATAGAGATAAATTTTTTGATTTTGAATAAAAAATTTCAGTATTTACACCATAAAGAAATTTTTCAGTTTTTTCTTTTAATGAACCCATGGATATAGCATATTTTGCTAAATGATTTGTTGTTGTCAAAATTTGTGAAACATTTTTGAAAACTTTTCTTTCTATCCTCTTAGTTACTTTATCTAAAAAAGGAACAGTAACAAGTCCATGAGCAATATCTAGTAATCTAAAGACAACTGGAATATTGAATTCTTTAGATAACTCACATGTTTGTATTCCATTTGTAGCAACACCATACAATAAGATAATATCAATTTTTTTATCATAAATAATTTTTTTAATTATTTTTTTACATGTTAAATAATGAGATACTCGATTAAATCCTTTTACAAGAATTGAGGCAGGATGTATCAAAATTACATTAGCATCGTCGTACAATCTATGATATGATTCTATGTTTGTAAATAATCCTTTAAAAAATGAAGCCGTATTCGGTTCTTGGCAATCCACTACATACACATTATTTCCTTGTAATGAAAATAATTCTGCAAGATGATGAGGTTCAAAAGGAACTTTTTTTATCCAATCAATTTCATGAATAATTAAAATATTCATAATACAAATTCTTTCAAATGACCTTAATAAGAATACTAATTTATTTTTGAATTAGTATATGAATTTTAATTATTAATCTAAATAAATCAAAAATAAATAATAGAGTTAATTGTATTCATTATGAAGTATATCGTAACAGGAGGTTTAGGTTTTATTGGTTCAAACATAGCTAGAATGTTAGTTAAAAATAATCACAACGTTATCATTATAGATAATTTGCATACAGGAGTAAAATCAAGAGTGACAAATTTTCAAAATAGAATTGAATTTCATAAAATAGATATTAGAAATAAAAATGATATGAAACCGTTATTTGAAAATGTAGATGGTGTTTTTCATAATGCAGCATTAACGGATGTACAAGAATCATACAAAAAAGAAAATGAATATCATGAAGTAAATGTGGAAGGAACTAAAAATATTTTTGAATTAGGGGGAGAAAATAATATTAAAGTTATTTTTGCAAGTTCTGCAAGTGTTTATGGAAATACAAACACAATACCAATAAAAGAAAATTTTAAACATAATGCGATTAATCCATATGGACATACAAAGGTAGAAAATGAATTAATGGCAAAAAAAATCTCAAATAAAGGATTACGATTTATTGGACTTAGATACTTCAATGTTTTTGGAATTGGACAAACTAATTCTTATGCAGGTGTAATAACAAAATTTCTTAGACAATTAAAGGAGGGAAAACCTCCAATAATTTTTGGAGAAGGTTCTCAAATAAGAGATTTTATTCATGTAGAAGATGTTGCAAATGCAAACATTAGAGCGATGAATAGTAATGTCGAAAATGATTTTTTTAATGTAGGTAGTGGAGTAGGTACATCAATTTTAGAATTATCTAAAATGATGATAAGAATTTCAAAGTTACAGATTGAGCCAATTTTTAAACCTGAAGTTCCTGGAGATGTTAAATTTAGTAAATCTAGTATTGATCATGCAAAAAACAAGTTAAATTGGAATCCAGAAATATTACTAGATAAAGGCATTAAAGAAATGATTGATAAAAATTAATTATTATTTTCACGTACTAAATTAACAAGTGAATAAAGAATAATAGATGTCATCATTAGCATGGTTCCAAAAATAATTGTTCCAATTGCCAATAATGAAATATTAGTAATTATTTCACGTGTTTCAGAAAAAAGTTGAAGTGTCCAAACAGTGAAGAATAGCCCAACTACTAAAAATGCAATTCCAGGAATTCCATAAAATTTTAGTGGGTGTTCAATTGAGATAAATTTTAGAGTACTCAAAGTTACAGACATTCCATGTGAAACAGGATGGTGTGTAGATGTATCACCATCATATGAAATTTTTATCGGTATTTCAGTAATTTTAAAATCAAAATTACTGGCTTTAATTAACAACTCACTTGAAACACCCATTCCACTATCAGATGGAATAATTTTTGATAAAATTTCTTTATCGTATGCTCTAAATCCACTTTGAGAATCTTTGATTTTTTCTTTTAATGATACATTTGTTAATTTAGTTATTACTTTAATTCCGGTTTTTCTATATGATGGAATATCTTCTTCGGTTTCATCAAGAAAGCGTGAACCAATTACCAAGTTTGCTTTTTTATCTAAAATTGGTTGTATTACTTTGGCAATATCATTTACACTATGTTGACCATCTGCATCAAATGTAACTAAAATATCAACTTCAATTTCTTTTGATTTTAAAAATAGGGATCTAATTGCTGCTCCATATCCTCTATTTTTTTCATGAGTTATTACAGTAGCACCCATTTTTGATGCAATTTTTCCTGTTAAATCTGAAGAACCATCATCACATACAATTACAGTATCATATACATCCTGTAATTTTGTTATTATTGATGCAATATTTTTTTCTTCATTATATGCTGGAAGACCAATAGCAATTTTCAAATTGAATCACGCTGTATCTTTTTTGAGCATTTTATAACCATTATAGTACATTTTAAGGTCATCTAACGATCTGATTTTTAACATTTTTTGAAATATGTAAGATGGTCTAAAGTAATATTCATGGTATGCCTTTTTGGCCCACATTGCTAAATCATCAGCAGATAATGTTTGTGTAGTTAATACAGGAGCTTGAACACCACCAGTACCTATACCCGAATATACAAATTTGTCCCAGGTATCATCTAACTGAATTAATCCAGCCTTTATTGCTTCATCATATAATTTATTTCCAGGAAAAGGCATGGTTATTGCAAATTGTGCATATGTACAGTTTAATTTTTTTGCAAATTCTATTGTTTTACGGATTGTTTCAGGTGTTTCTTTAGGTAATCCAATCATATAGTATCCTACAGTCTCAATTTTTGCATTATGAGTCCATTTAATTGCATTTTCAGCTTGCTCTAAAGTAGCAGTACCACCTTTAATCTCATGAATGAATTCACCATGTTCAATTCCATAAGACATCATCCGACATCCAGCTTTTTTCATGGCAAAAAGCATTTCTTGATCTACTAAATCCACTCTAGTTTCAGCATCCCATACTAAATCAAAACCAAGATTTTCAGGAGTCATTTTTTCTAAAAGTTTCATGGTAGCTTTTCTATTAAGAGACATTACATCGTCATAAAATGTAAGTTCTTCAATTCCAAATTCAGAATGAAGATATTTTATGTGATCTACCACATATTCTGGTGATTGGTTTCTAAATTGTAATCCAAAACTATTTTCCCTATTACAATAATTACAAAAGAAAGGACAACCCCTACTCCACATAATACTCGACCATTTTTTACCAGTACTTTTTGGTGGATGTGGATGATATCCATCAGGAAAATATGGTAATTTATGATATGCAGGATATGGTAAATCATCCATATTTTTAATATAAGAACGAGGTGCTGTTGGAACTACCTTACCATTTTTTCTAATAAATAATCCAGGTACGTCATCTAAAGGAATTCCCGAAACAATGTCTTCTATTTGACCTTCACTTTCATCATACGAAATTACATCTAAATCAGGACACTTTTGTAATGTGATGTCAGCTAAAACAGCATGCGGTCCTCCAAGAATTGTCAAAATATCAGGATTAACTTCTTTAACAGCAGTTGCTGCCTCTAATGCAGGATTTGCAAAAGGAGTAAAAGCACTAAATCCTACAAAATCAGGATTATGTTTTTTTACAGCCATTTTAACATCATAAACATAATTTTCTGAAAAGTTTCCATCAAGAATATCTAAAACATTAACATCAGGTAATCTTTCTAATACACCAGCTAAATATGCTAATCCCAGAGGAGGTTGAGGATGAGGATCTGCATCTGAACCACCTTGTAAAGCATTTGAACCTGTAGGTGGTCTAGTGAGAAGAATTTGTTTATATTTCATTATGTACTTAGAAGTTGATCGAGATTCTTATTTAAATGTCATTTATAACAGATTAGCAAAGATGCACGAAAATAAAGCCAATATTGTCAAAAATACAAAAAAATCTTTTAGATTTTCAAAATATACATGGATGTTAATAGGAATTCTTGCATTAGCAGGTATTATTAGATTTCATTATTTTCCTTTTGAAGTTCCTTTATCTTCTGATGCGCTGTATTATTTTTGGTATAGTTCAGAAATTTTTCATATAGGAAAATTACCAGATAATTGGTCACCAGCAAATAATGGATGGCCAATTTTTGTAAGTTTATTTTTTTCTATTTTTGATACAAATGATATTGAATCTCTAATGTCAATTCAAAGGGGGTTATCAGTTTTGATATCTCTCGTGACATCAATTTCAGTTTATTTTTTGTGTAAAAAATTTGTTAATAATAAATTTGCATTTATTGGTGCAACATTAATTGCATTTGATCCAAGATTAATAATAAATTCTTTTTTAGGAGTAACTGATCCTCTCTATTTACTACTAATCACATCTAGTATAGTTTTATTTCTTTCAAATAATAAAAAATTAGTTTATTTTTCATTTATACTAGTTTCAATTTCTACATTGGTAAGAGTAGAAGGTCTAATAATTTTTGTCATATTATCTATCATGTTTTTAATTAAATATAAAAAAGAAAAATACAAAGTATTAATAAAATATATTTTAATTATTGGAATTTTTATGATTATAATAACACCAAATATTATTTATCAAACTGAAGTTAATGGAACAGATGCAATATTTTCAAGAGTTTTGAATACTGGAAACAATTTAGTTGCAGAAACATTAATTGAATCAAACACTGTAAATCAAAAAAATAATCTAATTGAAGGTTTTGAAATATTAATAAAATATTTAATTTGGGTTATGATCCCAAATTTTATACTTTTTATTCCATTAGGATTATTTATTATATTTCAGAAAAGAAGTTTTGAGAATATGTTTATTGTTATTTTAGGAGGAATAATGATTATTCCAGCATATTATGCATACACAATTCCAGCATTAGACACAAGATATCTCTATACACTCTTCCCAATTTTCGCTGTTTTAGCAGTAGTTGCAATTAAAAAAATTGTTACTAAATTCGATAAAGAAAATATTTTATTAATATTAATAATTTCATCCATAATAATTTCTTCAGTATTATTTTATGAATATAAAAAAATAGATTATGAACATGAGAACGAATCATTTGAAATAATGAAAGAAGTATCCTCAAAAGTTAAAGGAGTGAATTATCTTTCTACAGAATCAAGATATCTAACTACAATTCAAACTATGAATCAATGGCCAACACCATATTCTGAAATTAGTGATATACAGATTATATCATATGAAAATGAGAATAATTTGGAGGATTTTATATTAAAATCTAAAGAAAAAGGTTTGACTCACATTATAATAGATAATAATCAAAAAAGACCAGATTTCTTAAAAGAAGTATTTTTTGAAAAAGAAAAACATAGGTATTTAGAAAAAATTTATGATTCAAAAAATCATGGATTTAATTATCAACTTAAAATATTTGAAATCAATTATAAAATGATTGAATCCTTAAAGGATAATACATGACAAAAAAATGAGATATTCATAAAATGAGTAACATAAAGAAGAAAATTTTTGATCTTTCAACAATTGGTATTACAGACGGAGCAGGTGCAGCTATAGCTGCAGTATTTTGGTTTTACATGGCATCAGAATTAGGTCCAGAAAATTATGGTGAATTAACATATCTTATTTCAATAGCAGTAGTGGTTTCAGGTGTAGCATTATTTGGATCAAATCATACAATTTTAGTTTTAACTGGCAAAAAAATTGATATTCATGCAACAATTTACCTGATGACAATAATAGCTAACATAGTAGGTTCAATGATTGTTTTTATTTTATTTTTTAATATAGGGGTGAGTCTAGTAATTATTGCTTATTCATTATTTGCACTAGTTAGTTCAGATCTTTTAGGAAGAAAATTGTATAAAAGTTATTTAAAATACATCATTACTCAGAAAATATTACTTGTTGTATTTGGAATTAGTTTTTATTATTTAATTGGCGAAACTGGAATTTTAATTGGAATTGGTTTAGCTCATAGTCATTTAATAATTCGTGTGATAAAATCAATTAAAAATTCTAAAATAAATTTTAATTTAATTAAAGAAAAAAAGAAATTTATTTTTAATAATTGGGCAATCAGTCTTAATGCACTTGTTTATGGAACTATTGATAAATTAGTTATTGGTTCATTTATTGGATTCGGAGTGTTAGGAAACTACTCGTTAGGTTTACAGTTTTACTCACTTCTAAATTTGCTTCCAGCCTTAACTGTAAAATATTTTATTGGTCAAGATATTTCTCGAATTCCAAATAAAAAACTAAAAAAAATCATAGTGTTAATATCAGTAGGAGTTGCAATTTTAGGTTCAACAGTTGGACCAACAGTGATATCATACATATTCCCAAGATTTACAGAATCTGAAGATATTATACGAATAATTAGTTGGGCACTTGTTCCAGCAACAATTCAGGCAACATATTATTTTCCAAAATTATGGGCAGCTGAAAAAAACAATATAATTTTAATTACAACAATTATTGCAGCCAGTACTCAAATAACTGGAATTTTAGTATTAGCCACACCATTTGGCGTAATTGGAATTGCTATAGCAATGCTGTTAAGTAACGTATTAGGTCTTGTTTTTACATCAACAATAAGTAAATTTTACCTAAAATCTGATTAATAATTAATTATATGAAGATAATTTTAAATTATTGATTATCCATTCGTGAGATTATTAATTCTTCAATTGCATTTTTAGGATTAATTTGCAAATTCATTTGAAATTTATAATTTTTGATAAAATTATCTATAATTTTCTCTTAAAACAGCAAAAATATTTAAGACCAAAAAAATCAAACAATTTATCTTGTTTTTAACTTATGTGTGGGAATCAATAATATGAAAATTTTAATTACTGGTGGTGCAGGATTCATAGGAAGTCACATTGTAGATAGATTACTAAAAGATAATCACGAAGTAACTGTATTAGATTTATGGGAAAGTCCTGAAATGCTGATACATCAAAATAATCCAAAATTTACTTTTGTCAAAGGTTCAGTTTTAGATGAGAATATTATTCCTCCAATAGTTGAAAACAAGGATAGAATAATTCACATGGCCGCAATATTGGGAACAAGTGAAACTATTACAACATATGATGTTGAAGATGTGGCTTCAGTAAATGTAATTGGAACAATCAGAATTTTAAAAGCTGCTAAAAAATTTAATGTTTCAAGAGTAATAATTCCTACAACACCAGATGTGCCATGGATAAATCCTTATAAAATTACAAAACATGCAATTGAAAAATTTTGTCAACTATTTTCTAAAGAATATGGAGTTGAAACAGTTGCCATGAAATTAGGAAATATTTATGGTGCCAGAGAAAGATGGTTAGATGCATCAAAAGATGCACCCTTTAATTATCAAAAAATTATTCCTACTTTTATTATAGAAACGCTTCGTGGGAATTCTATTCCTGTTTATGGTGACGGAAAACAAAAATCAGAGTATATTTTTGTTCAAGATGTAGTTGAATCATTTGTACGTGCCCTTGAAAGTTCTAAAAATCTTGGGGGTGAAATTATTCATGTTGGTCAGGGAAAGAGCCATTCAGTAAATGATATTATTGAAGCCTTAGAAAAAGTATGGAATCATAAAATTACTAAAGACTATCAAGAAATGCGTCCTGGTGAAATAAAAATAGAAATTGATCTAAAACCTACCAAATTAAAGGAATTACTTGATTATGAATTACAATGGAATCTTGAAAAAGGATTAATAGAAACAATTCCTTATTATGAGGACGCTTTCAAAAAAATCTCAAATACTTAAAATTTTAATTCATAACTTTTTTCTCATGTGAGTTTCAAAAAAATCCTACATTATTGATAAAATAAATCTCTTGAAAATAGCATGATGAGTTTTCAGATATTTAAAAAAACATTGAAACAAAACTTTTGAAATTATTTAAAAAATCTTTGAAAAAATTGAGCATTCACTTTAAATAAACTTAAACTCAAATTTCCAATATGTTATTATATAATTTTTCATATTTTTGTTACATAATAGCACGAGTTAGTGTTAGAATAATTGTGGGTAAAGAAAAGCGTAATGCTATCTTCAAAAAAAGATTAATTTCACCAAGTTCATTCATTATGAAAAAATATACAGTAATTTCAAAAAATAACATTAAAGCTGCTATTAGAAAAAATACAATGGATTACAGAATTCTGTTTGATCGAAATGAAGGAGATTTAATTTCAGAAATTGAATTAAATCATAACGATACTTTTGTAGATATTGGTGCCAATGTAGGCACTTACACTTTACAAGTAGCTTCAAAATATCCAAAAAATAAAATAATATCTATTGAAGCTCATCCTAATGAATTCAATGCTCTAAAACGAAATGTTATCGATGTAAATAATTTAGAAAATGTTACTCTTGTCAACATGGGGGTATTTAGTAAAAAAGATGAATTGACATTATATGAACAAGGTATATGGACAGCAAGTTCTAGTGCTTTTATTAAATCAGAAAAACAAATTAAAATTAAATGTGATACACTAGACAAGATTATTCAAAAATTAGAAAATAATCAAAAATTAGTTATTAAAATGGATATAGAAGGTTCGGAATATGATGCGTTACTAGGAGGTATTAAAACACTTGAAAATTGTAGAAAAATTATGATAGAAGTACATTATACAGATGCATTAACTAGAAAAGAAAATTTAGACCAAATAACAAAAATTCTCAAAAGTAATAATTTTAGTTTGAAAATATATGAAAACGGATTACGTGTTATTGGTATAAAAAACTAGAAAGTATTAACTATAACTCAATTAAAATTTTAATAGATTTTGAATAATATAAAAACTACAGTAGATGAAAATGAATCCAAAGTATTGGGAATTAAAAAAATAGCACTGGTTTCATGTTATTTAGATGATGGAGATTATGGAACAATTCTAAATGATTCTTTTATAGAAGAATTTGTTTGTAATGAGGATCATTTCTATCATAGAATTGCAAAGAGTTTAAGTCTACAAGGTTTGGAACCAGTTGTAATATATCCATCTATAATTAAACAAACTAAAACATTTCAACACAAGTATGGTCATTCAATCATTAGAATTCCAGCTAAAAAAATACCTTTTTTCCATGAACCTATAGTTTACTCTCCAGAATTAGTTAAGAAAATCAAAGAATTTGATATTTGTCATTTTGTTTCTGGATATTATATTATGTATAAAGTTCCAGATCTGTTTGATTATTGTGTATCAAAAATTCACAATAAAATTCCAATTATTACAAGGTGGGCAGGAGGAAATTCTAAATGGTTGTTTCCAATAAGAAAAGCAATTAAAAAAAATGCCTTACAAAAATGTGATCGTATAATATGCTCAGGAAAAGATGAAACAAATATTTTAGAAACAAAATTTGAAATTCCAAAAAATAAAATAAAATTTTTAATGAATCCAATTGATCTTTCTATTTTTCAAAAACGTGAAAAAATTGAAATTTGTAAGAAATTAAACCATGATCCAAAATTTAATTATATTTTATATGTAGGTAGATTGGTAGAAAATAAAGGTATAGAAAATATTTTAAATGCATTCAAAAAAATTTTAAGTGAACATAATGATGTTAAATTAATTTTTATTGGAAGTGGCCCATTAGAATTAAAAATAAAAGAATTTATTGAAATAAATCAATTACATGATTCAATTTTATTTAAAGGGCAAATGACTCATAATGAAATTTGTTATTACTATAACATTGCATCAATTTTAATAAATGCAACAGTTAATTCAGGAGGACTGCCTAATGTAATTATTGAAGCAATAGCATCAGGGGTACCTGTAATAGCTACAGATTTTGGTGCAGCACGGGATTTTGTTAATGAGAAAAAACATACTGGAATTTTGATTAAGAATTATGATAGTAAATCAATTGAATTAGCAATTTCAAAAATTTTGAATAATGAATTCTCAAGTAATTTTGATCATAAATTATTAGAGAAATTTTCATTTATAGAATTTGGAAAAGAATTAATAAAAATTTATGAAAAAGAAAAAGCAAGATTTTAGATAATTTTTGAGTTTAAAATATAATTTTAGAAATATAAGATTAGTATTTAAAAAAAACAAAAGTTAAATCAATGAAATTTTCTAATATATCATGAAAAAAATTGATTTAAAAATAATTTTAGAAAATTTTGATCATAGAGGAGTTGTATATAGAGGAGATTATTGTAAAAAAGAACATTTTCTTTTAGCAGAAATAAAACAAGGTGAAATAAGGGGAGGTCATTATCATAATAAGAAAGTTCATCATCATGTATTAAGTGGAAAAATTATGTATAAAGAGATCCTATTAACTAAAAATGGAAATAGTAAAAAAAAATCTAAGGAAATTAAAAGAATAATGAAAAGTGGGGATATTGTAAAAACTCCAGCATATGCAGCGCATTTACTAATTGCAGTTAAAGATAGCGTAATTTTTGAGACATCAGATGAAAATAAAATGACTACTAATTATCAAAAATATAGAAATCAAATACAAATGGATAAAAAATTAGCTTAAGATTAAATATCAATCTTTGAAATAATTTTCATGAATAAAGTTGTCATGACTACCGAGTATTCATTAAATGAATCAAATGGATCCATTTTGAGAGTCAAACGACAAGTTGAAGGATTAAAAGAAAATAATTTGAATAATGTATCCATAATGGATAATTTTAATAAAAATTCAATTAAACCAAAAGATTCGTTAATTCACGCTCAACAATTAACTGGTAAATTTTTTGAAAAAAAAACATACATTGCAGATATACATGGAATTGCAGAATTAGAAACTAAAGCAAAAACATTACAATATCCATACCATTCATGGAAAAAATGGGCATATTATATAAAATCATATCAATATAAAAAATTAGAAAATAAAGTATGGAGTAATTCTTTACATCTAATATGCGCTAGTGATGCAATTTATGATAGAGTTAAAGATATTCAAAATGCTACAGTAGTTAGACCTGCAGTAAAGATGAATGAATTTAATGCAACAAAATGTAATAAATTGCGTGTTGCTGTTGTTGGACCATTTTTACCAGGTACACAAAATTATGATTGGAAATTAATTAGTTATTGTGCAAAAAAATTGCCAGAGATAGAATTTGTGTTTATTGGAACTGTAGACAAATTTTTTAAAGAAAAATTAAATATAAAAAATTCAACATTTTTAGGAAGAGTTGAAAACTATGCTGAAGCATTATCAAGTTGTAGTGTTTTATTTTCACCATATCCAAAATCATCTCATATTATTGGTTCTAAGACAAAAATGTTAGAAGCAGGAGCATGTCAAATGCCAGTAATTACTACACCTCAAGGTGCATTAGGAATGCCAGATAATGTAATTTTAACATGTCAAACAAAAGAAGAATTTGTTAAAAAATTACAAGAGCTAAATGATGATGGAATTAGAAATAGTATTGGAAAAGAATTTCAAAAAATTGTTAAAATAAAATATAATGCAGATATAGAAATAAAAAAATTGATAAAAGTGTATAAAGAATTTTTAAATTAAAAAATTATTGTGTCTTATAGAATTTTCTAAATTGTAAATTAGCTTCATTAATGTAATTATTAGCATCCCATGGAAAATGTTCTCCTTTAATCCATTTACTCCATCTATCTAAATCAGCATCAACCATAATTTCAACTAATTTTTTAAATTTTATTTTTGGTTTCCAACCAATTTTTTTTCTAGTTTTTGATGAATCACCTTTTAATGAATTTACTTCTAATAATCGATATAATTTTTTATCAATTTTAACATGTTTATCCCATTTTAAATCAACATATGCAAAAGCTAATTCTGCAAATTCTCTTACACTATGTGTTTCATCAGTAGATAGTACATAATCACCAGAAGTTTTTTGTTGTAATAATTTCCACATACCTTCAACATATTCTGGTGCATATCCCCAATCTCTTTCACCATCCAAATTACCTAGATTAATTTTTTTAGATAATCCAAGTTTAATTTTTGCAACATCGTTAGAGATTTTTCTTGTAACAAATTCTAATCCACGTAATGGTGATTCATGATTAAATAAAATTCCATTTGTTGCAAACATTCCATAACCATCACGATATAATTTTGTAGTCCAATATCCATAGAGTTTTGCAATAGCATATGGACTCTGTGGATGAAAAGGGGTTTCTTCATTTTGATAGGGTGTAACAGAATTACCAAATAATTCACTTGATGAAGCTTGATAAAATTTAATTTTAGGATCTGTTAATCTAATACTTTCAAGAATTCTAGTTACTGCAATGCCAGTATGATCACCACTAGCAATAGGTTGTTCAAAAGATGCACCAACATAACTTTGAGCGGCTAAATGATAAACTTCATCGGGTTTAGAAATTTTAATTGCTTCTATTAATGAAGTAATATCAGATAAATCAGCAGAGATCATATGAATATCATTTTGTATACCTAATGACAGAAGTCTCCAAAAATTAGGCGTGGATAATCTTCTAAATGTTCCAAATACAGTATAATTTTTTTTTAGTAACAATTTTGCAAGATAAGCACCATCTTGACCAGTAATACCAGTAATTAGTGCAGTTTTTGTTTTAGCCAAATTTTTTGAACTCGTGTATTTAATTAAACATTTACTTATTAGTTTTCTCGTAAAAGAACACAATCATAGTATTCTTTAAAATCAATATACGCCATTTAACATTTTTTTTATTTCTAATTTACTAATAGGTTTCAGGTTGTCAAAATAATTTTTAATATTTTTTGGTTTTTTGGCATTTTTATATTTTTTAGAAGTTACAGAATCAAACATGGATGGCATTATAAAGAAATCTTTAGTTTCTAAAACATTTTCTAATTCAAAATCAGTTAAAAGATATTCAGTAATTTTTTCACCTGGACGAATACCAATTATTTTTGTTTTAATATCATTAGAATTCAAATTATATTTTGGAGCAATAATTATTTTCATTACATCAAATAGATC
>Ga0315321_10000197_pt1 | contig 41300 bp, 38 predicted proteins | sample M180m21515metaG_FD_203464 | JGI IMG/M metagenome (GOLD analysis project Ga0315321, IMG submission 203464) | Ammonia-oxidizing marine archaeal communities from Monterey Bay, California, United States - M1 80m 21515 | ecosystem: Environmental > Aquatic > Marine > Intertidal zone | place: USA... | reverse complement strand
GGTTAGCCTACCCTTTCTTTTTTGGAAGCACGCTTGAAAGAGAATTTTTTGCTCTCTCTTGCTGGCTCTCATCGACACTCTGAGCTATGGGCAAGAAGCAATCCAAAACCGCATCATCACCACTCAATCTCAGGAACTGGTACTAATTGAAGAAGTGCTTATCGAGGCTCCTGTTAGAGATGCCTGGAAAGCATACACGACAGCGGAAGGAATGATGGCATGGTCAGCTCCTCTGGTTGAAGTTGATCTTCGCGCAGGCGGTAGCATCAGATCCCTATATGATACGAACCTGAATATTGGTGATCCGGGGACAATCAATCTTCGTATCGTCAATTACGTTCCCGAAAGATTGCTGACTCTTCAGGCTGAGCAGGCTGAATCCTGGCCCGAGGTCATGAAACAGGACAGAGGCAATTTGATGAATGTAATTTTTTCGAACCCCTTAGCGAGAATCAGACCAAGATATTTTCATATGGAGTTGGTTATCGGGACCTTCCAGAGTACAGGGAAATGATGACCTTTTTTATGCCTGCCAATGCCGATTTGTATCTTCAGCTAAAACTTTATGTTGAATAAGCAATGGACATTTACAAGACGTGTATACTTTACTTATGACAAACGATGAATTGCAAGCCATTGATAAAGAGCTGACCAAATATCATGTGCTGGGCTTTCCTGCGATTGTCTTTCTGGCGCTCGGAGGCTACGGCATGGTCGCGGAGGGAAATGCATTTCTTGCACTGTTGAATGACAGAAACGTTAGCATTGGCCTGGTGATTCTCGGAGCAATCATTTCCGGTTGGCAAGGAATCATGGTTTTCCCACTGCTAATAAAGAAAGGGTAAACTACAAACTCAAAAAAAGAAAGAGGATGATCAAACAATGAATAATACCAAAATAGCCGAAGCACTATTCAAAGCCTTCGCTGAAAATAACCTCGACGCCGCTCGGTCGCTCTGCCATACAGACATGACGGCCATTCAGAACAGCAACCCCGCCATGAATCTCGACACCCTGCTGAGCTTTTCCGATGCAGTCAGCAAGGTAGTACAGAACTTTCGTTATGAACATGTTATTCGTTCGGAAACTGATACCGGCTTTGTTGAAGAGCACAGTGTGCGAGGCACCCTGCCCGACGGCAGCGAGCTGCATCTGACTGCCTGTGTGGTAGCTGACATAATAGATGGGAAAATCAAAGTACTGCGGGAATACGTAGACACCTCATCTGCGGCTGGACTTTTACAAGCGCTTTCCTAACCCCAGCCGAGTGAAGCTGATTTGCTCAGGCTAAGCGTTAAACAACCTGCGTAAGTGAGGGTTTAGCATGCGTCCATCCGGATCCAGCGATTCTCTGATTCCCATAAAATCCCTATAGCGCGGATACAATTGTGCAAGCTCACGATGGCCTAGGCTATGAAGTTTGCCCCAGTGTGGTCGTCCGCCATACTTCCAGAATATAGGCTCAATAATATCAAAGTAAGGTTGGTAGTCTTCAAATGCCGTACGGTGAATCGAAATTGTCGCGTGGGGATGATCACCATAAGCCATGCTCAACCAGGGATCCTCTGCACCTACGTAGCGATACTCCAGCGGGAAGTCCACGTCGATGCCTTGATCATAAATAGTCTTTAGAATTTCCCGCACACAGTCTGCACCCGCCTCGATAGGAACAGAGTATTCCATTTCATTAAAACGGTTGTTTCGTAGGTTTGTTAACAACTTATATGAAAGATCTACCGCTTCGGTAACCTCCACTGTCTGTGCCCGCGCATTGTTGCGGGCCAACTTTTCTGCTGGAGTTGCATTCACCCCTAGCGGACGAAGATCAGCCAGACTGGTTTCCACACTCGGAATTATGGTTTGACCTATTGGCTCGATGGATTCGTCTATCTGTAATACCGATGAGTAGTCTGAATACACCAACGGGAAGATTTCAAAATGTCGGTGGCTTGCCGCCAACTCATCAAAGTTTGCAAGAATATCTTCCGTTGGTGCCGTCCATTCCCGCTTCTTTAGTTTGTACGTTTTCCTATTCTGCATTTCGATGCGAGTGATAACACCGAGCGCGCCAATGTTTACTCGTGCTGCATCGAACAGGTCTCCGCTGCTTTCATCAAGATCAAGCACTTCACCACTTGGCGTTACCAGTCGAAGCCCTGTTATGTAACCGGAAAGGCTCTGCAGTTCTACACCGGTGCCATGGGTTCCCGTAGCCGTCGCTCCGGCAAGTGTCTGCCGGTCGATATCGGGAAGATTGAACATGCCCTGGCCGATGGCTTCCAGCTGGGAACCCAGGTCTCCAAGTCTGGAGCCGGCACCGATAGTCGCTCTTAAGGTGTCAGGATCATGATCGAGAATGCCGCTTAACTGGTCGATTACCACCAGATGCCCATCGGTAGGAACCAGCGGGCTAAATGAGTGGCCTGAACCAATTGGCCTGATGACTCCGCGAGTGGTTTTTAATATATCGCTTAACTGATCTTCACTGGAAATATCATAGCGCCCGGCTGGCTGGCAGGTCTGCCCTCCCGACCAATTGCTCCAACGAGTGGACTGTGCAAATGCTGCACCTAAGGGGCTACTGGCGGCCGCGCCGACCATAGCAGTCTTGATACTGGAAGAGAGAAACGATCTTCTATTGAGTTTCTTCATTGACCTGCTCCCGCCATAAAAGCAATCATCTCGCGGAAATCACTTTCTTCACAGGACATACAATAACCTAGAGGAGGCATGGCCCTGTAACCATCAATCACTCTGCGCAAAATAGACTCCTCGCCCTGAGCGAGCCGCCGCTGCCATTCTTCGGTATCGCCTATCACCGGCGCATCCGCTTCACCCCTCACATGACACAATGCGCAGCTTCGCATCCACTTGCTGGCGACTTCCACGTCTATATTCTGGCCCATAAAGGCAGGAGAGAAATCAGCTGAGGACGTTGATTGCTCAGAAGAGCTTGAAGAACAGGCACCCAAAACAAAGAGTAAACACAACATTAATATTTTTGCGGAAGGGATTCTCATAGTGCTATCCGGTAATCGAAACCGGCAAGCCATCATGACTAACCGGTTTGATGTGGTCTATTGTTTTAAAAACAGTTCAGAGGCGTGAACGTTCCAGCGTTACATCGGCGTTGCGCCAGTAAGACTGAAATTGTCTTTCCATAATCACTGCTTCCTGCTCCCTACCTTGTGCACGAAGTGCCTGAACCAGTCCGAATGATGCCCAGCCATTTTGCTGGTTCCATTCCATATCTTTCAGATAGACTGCTTCGGCTTCGTCGGCACGGCCAGCCTCAAGCAATACTGCTCCAAGATACAAGCGGATAGATTGTGACCAATCAGGTGGCTCGGTGTAGTTGAGATTGTCCTGCAACTGGATAGCTACGTTGTAGTGCATAACAGCCGAATCGTAATTGCCTTTCGCTTCTTCGATCTCACCATTGAGTGCATGAGAAGCCAGGTTCAACACATGGGAAGCCGGAGTTGGACCTACGCCCTGATCGTCAATCCCTTCCGCCGTTATCTGCGCCTGCAGGTTTGCCAACTCGGCTTCCGCCGGACCAATATGGCCCATGGCAACATGGGCACTGCCCATTACATAACTCCACATACCTTTAAGATAAGGAGCCTCATACTGGCTGTTAGTAGCATTATCAGCATGAATCTTTTCCCACTTGCCGAAAACCTTGTCGGTTATCCAGGTGTGGGCGGTGTTCTTCAGGCCGCTGGTGATATCGGGTTCTGTTCTACCGGCATTTCGAGTACCGGCTTCAGCCGCAGCTTCATAGTTGCCCTGCAATACATTGGCATAACGCACGAAGTCCAGTGCATGTCCCTTGTGAATTTTGTGTGACAGTGGATAGGTGCCTATCAATGGGAAATTTGTATCGCCCCAAATCTCGGCAAACTGGTCATCCACTATCTGTGATCTCTCGTTGATGTCGATGGCCTTCTCGTATTCACCTACTCTCAGATAGATATGACCCGGCATGTGCACCATATGTCCTGAAATGGGCACAGTTGATTCAAGCTTCTGTGCTGCAGGCATGGCCAGCTCAGGCTCGGAAGATGCTTCCATCAGGTGGATATAAAGGTGGTTTGCACCGGGATGGTCATGCTCGATAGCCATGGCTGCCTCAAGGGCGGCTTTGGCCTCAGCTGTGCCTTCTTTTGCAGAACCATCGAGATTCCAATAATCCCAGCGGGTTGTATTCATGTAAGCTTCACCAAAAATCGTGGCGATGTCGGCATCTCCGGGATACTTGTCATGCAGGTTACGCATGGCGTCAAGAAAGGCAAAGTCTCTCTCGCGATCGTCAGATATGGCGTCCTTGTTATACAACACGAATACAGCGTTGATCAGGTCGCGCTCTAGCTGTGATCCATTGTTTGCCAACTCTAGTGCGCGGCGAATAGCTGCTAGCCCGGCTCCTTGGGGGTCGTCCGGCATCCCTCCATAACGGCTATTGGGGTTTGGTCCCGCCGCATGGGCAAGGCCCAGATGGGGCATGGGGCTATCGGGGTCTAGTCTTGCGGCTTCCTGATAGGAAGCAATTGATTCCGGAAAATAGAAACTCCAGGCCATTCTCAGACCCTGGTCAAAAAACGCCTGCGCTTCTGCAGAGTCAGTAGTTATTGGCCTGCTATAAGTCCCGCCTCCGGGAATCATAATAGCTAGAGCTTCATCACTCTGCGCTATCAGATTCAGTTGTGGTACGAGTAATACGGCTGCGGCTGCAACCGAGGTGACTAGTTTTCGCATAAACTTAAACCCCATTAGCTTACTGATTTTATTCTGATATTTAGTATATTCGATGACTCAGGTCTTGGCGTATAGCGGAGCAGTCATACCTCAATTGAATGACCGAACGAAGCCTGAATCTGGCTGGGAGTATAACCCATTGCCGCAGTATTGGAGCCACTAAGGATACTTTTGCGACAATAATCGATTTATTCATAGAGAATCACATGACGCGGCGGACCAGAAACCAGAAACCGAATTCAGCGCTCAAAAGAGTTCTGTAGTTTGCTTCTTAAGGAGTAACCGGATCAGCGGTAATTGTCTGTCCAGCTGCAGCCAGAGCAGCGGCTCCAGCTAGGTTCCAATTACCCTGAGCATCGGCTGTAACTGTCGCCAGTTCTCTGTCCCCAGCACTAACCTTCACCGTCTGCCCCGATTGAGCATGCCCTGTCACGATTGCCATCCCTTCACTGGCATTTACGCCGCTGAGAACTGAGAAATAGATATAGTCATTCTCAGCCTTGAATATAGCTTGATATGGAAAAGTTTGTTAAAACACCGCGAGCACTTAGAAATTTTCTTCCCTGAGAAAGAGGCAAAACATGCAAGAAACTATTGTTCTAGACGTATTCACCGACTACATCTGACCCTGGTGTTACCTCAGTACCGTGAGTATTGAAAAAATTGTTGAAAATTATTCAGTTAGCATCAACTGGATTCATTTCCCCCTACATCCGGGCACCCCTTTTGAGGGCAAGTCTCTAGCAGAGTTTTTTGCCGGCAGGGACATAAATCCCATGCGTGAAAGAATGAAGGCGCTGATGGCCGAAGCCGGTCTGCCCTACGGGGACAGAACTCATACCTTTAATTCCCGCCTCGCCCAGGAATTGGGGAAGTGGGCAGACACCCAGGATGGCGGTAACGCTATCCACGACAAGTTGTACCGCGCCTATTTCGTGGACGGAATTAATATCAGCAATATAGATGAGCTGGTGAAGATCGCGGAATCCGTTTCTTTGGATGGAGATATTGCCCGAAAGGTTTTGAAAACCAGGGCATTTCAAAATAGTGTGGATGAAGACTGGCAGAGGTCCAGAGCAACCGGTGTTACTGGAGTACCAACATTCTATTGCGATGATCTGGCCGTAGTTGGATGTCAGCCTTACGAGACTCTGGAAAAATTTGTAAAGCACTTGATGCAGCAGAGAGCTGACGCCCAAATTTAAATAGGAGCAAAAGTAATGAACGAAAACAGAACAGCCTTGATAACTTGTGTGGATAAATACATGGGCAAGGCCATCAAGGAAAAATTCGAGTCACTGGGCATTAGTATCGTCAGTGACAACGGCGCATTAACCACCGAAGCGGAAGCAAACACATTAATTACCAACTCCGGCAAAATCGACATACTTGTGGCCAATCTGGCAGAGCCACCCATGACCGGCCCGGTACAAAATATTGAAAACAATGACTGGAACAAATTGTTTGATTCCTTGGTGCACCCGCTCATGTATTTAGTTCGCGCAGTGACACCACAGATGTTGGAAAGAAAATCGGGAAAGATTATTGCGGTAACCAGTGCAGCGCCTTTAAAGGGAATCGCAAACAATGCCGCCTATTGTGCAGCACGGGGCGCACAAAACGGTTTTATTAAGGCGGTTGGCCTAGAACTGGCAAGAAACAATATTCATGTGAACGCCATCGCTCAGAATTACATTAACAACAATACCTATTATCCCGATGACATTTTGGATAATGAGAAATTTTTGGCGCATGTAAAAAGAAACGTACCAACAAATAGCATTGGAGCTGCTAGTGAAACAGCAGAACTGGCGGCCTATCTTGCCAGTGAAAACTGTAACCATATGGTTGGGCAGTTGATTCCTTTATCGGGCGGATGGGCGACATAGTTGATGTCTTATACCAGTTTACTGTCCCGCCCTTCCCAGAATGGTTTGCGTAATTCTGTTTTAAGAATTTTATTTATGGGTGACAAAGGCATTGGCTCTTCACGAAAGCTGATGCTCACCGGACATTTGTAGCCGGCAATTCTTTCCTTGCAGAACTGAATCAAATCCTGTTCTTCGGCAGAAGAACCTTTTTTTAGCAGAACAACGGCGTGCACCGCCTCGCCCCATGTGATATGAGGAACTCCTATAACAGCTACCTGATGAATAGCTTCATGTTCCGACAAAACATTTTCCACTTCGATGGGATAAACATTTTCGCCACCGGAAACAATCATGTCTTTTACCCGACCTTCCAGAAACAGGAAGCCTTCCTCGTCTACATAGCCAGCATCGCCGGAGTGATACCAGCCATTGCGAAGTACCTCGGCGGTTTGATCGGGCATATTCAGATAACCGGTCATGATGTTTAATCCGCGCGCTACAATCTCTCCGGTTTCTCCCATTGGCAGTTCTTCGTCTTTGTCGTTGAATACTTTCATTTCAACATGACTGGCTGCCTTGCCTACCGAGGCCAGCCTGCCCGCGTCAGAACCTTCCAGTACGTGATATCTGGGTTCCAGTACAGTAAGAATGGGGGAGGCTTCGGTCATGCCGTAGGTCTGGAATATCTCCACATCGGGAAATGCTGCGATTACACGGGCCAGAAGGGCCACTGGCATGGGAGCCGCCCCGTAGGACACCATCTCCAGAGAGCTAAAATCATGCATGGAGAAGTCAGGATGATCCAGAATCATCTGTAACATGGTTGGCACCACAGTGGTTGATTGCACCTTGTAGTGTTCGATGGATTCCATGTATTCCTTCACGTCAAATTTGGACAGAATAACACCGTGGCCTCCTAGTGCCGCGTTGGTGAAAACCCTCGAGCCGGCAGCAAGGTGGAACATGGGGCCGCTAATCATAAACGTCCAACCTTGTTTCATTCGATACTGGCTAATAGAGCAATCGGTGTTGGACTGAAAATTTATATTGCTTAGCATCACCCCTTTTGATTTGCCAGTGGTACCTCCGGTATAGAAAATTAAAACAGTTTCATCGTCTTCGCTGGGGCGTAGTGTGCAGTAGGATTGTTGATTGATTACGTCGGCTATCTCATCTTCGTAGGACAGCATATTAGCTGGCGTGTTTTCATCTCCACTATAAATAATGGTAGTAATGGAGGAACAGCTTTCCAGTAGGGCCATTGCCTGTTCGACAAAGTGAGGATCGATGACAAGAATGGAAGGCTTGCAGTCTTCCACACATTCAATCATCTCTCGTACTGACAGACGATAGTTAATGGGAACCATCACTGCAGAAATCAGTGCCGGCGAATAATAGCTTTCATATAAAACATCGGAATTGAAACCCAGATAGGCAACGCAATCGCCTTTACCTACACCATGCTTGTGAAAAACTGTGGCTGCTGCCTTGCAGCGTTGATAAGTTTGCCGCCAGTTCTTTGTCGTACCCTGAAAACTTATTGCCATTTTATCGGCATGGTTTTCCACCGCGCTTCTCAAAAGATCACAGATTCTGATCGGGCTGTTACTGCTTGATGAGCACATTGTTTTTCATGCTTCTTGCTTGTCAGGGCCGGAAACGATAGCTGCATCGTGCAGCCGACCGATCTCGGCGCTATCAAGACCCATGGTATCAGCGAGAATTTCGTCAGTGTGCTCTCCGAGAAGTGGCGCAGGTTTTACCTTTTCTTTTGACACAGCGTCGAAACTTAATGGATGGGATGGCATTAGGTAAGTTCCTATTCCCGGTTGCTCTACCCGGTCAAACAAGGGATTGTCTTCAGAACAATCAATATCCGACTGCACCATCTCTTCAATAGTCTGATACGGCCCCCAGCAAACTCCTGTAGTTTCAAGAGCCGCACTTACTTCGCTGTAAGTTTTATTTGCAAACCAGTCGGCGAAGATATTCTTCAGTTCTTCCCTCGCCTGAAAACGATCCCCTTCCTTGCGAAAATCCAACGCCAGTGATTCTTCCAGTGCCGCAACCTGTTGCTCGCTAGCGGTTACTTTGACGATTGCTTTCCACTGATTGGGGCTGACACCTACTATCATTACCCGTCCGCCGTCAGAGCAGGCGAAGTCATGGCCGAAGGTGCCAAAGATATGATTGCCCATGGGCAGCCTTGCTTCGCCGTTAACTTCCGCTTCGGCGATGTATCCCAGATGCCCCATGGTAGCCAGCGCCACATCTGCCAGTGCCAGTTTTACCAACTGACCCTTGCCATGAATGCGTCTATATCTTTCCGCTGCCAGTAGCCCGAGGGCGATGCTCTGGCCCGCAATTACATCCCAGGCCGGGAATGGATTGTTGATTGGCTGATCGCCCCTACCACTTAGGAATGGCAACCCTACTTTGCTATTGACCGTATAGTCCAACGCGCTGCCACCATGACGGTCGCCAACAAGGTTTAGATAAATGAGATCTTCGCGGCGGCACTTCAGCTTTTCATAATCGAGCCAGCCGCGGGGGGGAAAGTTGGTAGAAAATATTCCCGCGTCATCGCCGGGAGTAGTGATAAGCTGAGTCAGCAATTGCTGACCCTCGGGCTTTCTGAAGTCTACGGCAATGGAGCGTTTACCCTTGTTCAGGCTATGCCAGTAAAGGCTCTTGCCTTCTGAGGTCACCGGCCAACGCCGATAGTCGATGCCGCCACCTATCATATCGAAGCGAATCACGTCGGCACCGAGCTGCGCCAAGGTCATTCCACCGGAAGGAGCAGCGATAAATGCCGAGCCTTCGACTATACGTAAACCATCAAGCAGGTTTTGCAAATTCTTCTCTCTTTTTATTCTATGGCGTCATCAAGCCACTGTTTAGAATTAACCAACTAGTAGATAACCGTTATTGATTACGATCTTGTCTTGCTCAAGTGATTTGCAGCGGAAGGCCACTTCGCTTCCGTTTCGCCACATCTCGGTTCTAATGGTTTCGCCCGGATATACGGGCGCGGAGAATCGCATACGCATACGCTTGAATCGGCCCGGGTCGTAATCACAACAGGTTTTCATCAGCGCGTGGGTTGCGACACCGAGCGTGCATAGACCGTGTAGAATAGGTTCACGGAATCCTGCATTGCGAGCCACAATAGGTGAAGCATGTAGTGGATTAAAATCTCCAGATAGTCTGTATAGCAGTGCCTGCTGTCTCAGGGTGGGCAGATCGCAGACTTCATCCGGTTCGGTGTTGGGAATGACATCGGTCTTGGGAGTGGGTTTTCGTTCACCGCCGAAGCCACCGTTGCCCCGCGCCAGAATGGTAGTAACAAGTGTACAGAGGTCTTCACCGGTGGCGACATCTCGGACTACGCGATCAGAAACTATCAAGGCACCAATTTTTTCACCCTTGTCAGCGACTTCCGTAATTCGGGTAGTGGCTTGCACCGTGCCGGAGGTCGGAAATGGTTTATGGATAATGGCTTCCTGGCCCGCATGAAGAACCTTGACCCAATCCAGACCTGTTCCTTCTTCCTTGGCCCAGAATCCGGGGTGAGCGAGCATCACCGACTGGCTGGGGAAGACCTTCAGGCCATCTTCATAGACAAACTGTAGACAATCTTCATCGAGGGGATCAATTCCCAATCCCACGCCCAAGGCATACAACATGCAATCCTTTTCCGTGTAGGTCTGACGGACTGTTGGAAATTTGTAGTTAAGTAATTTTTCTACATCGAATGCCATCTGCTGTCTTTCTCTCTCGTTCTCTCTCGTTCTCTCTCATTCTCTGTTTCTTATATTACTACTGCGCCTGTATTACTATTGCGCATGGGGCGAATAGTATCAAACTACCCGAGGCCCAACTAAACACATCACATCGACTTATCTGGCGTTAGTAATCAAATCCCGCGCAATAACTTTTAATGCCAATGTCTCTTCGGCGCCTTCAAAAATGGAAAGAACCCTAGCATCTACGAACAGTCTGCTAACAGTAGATTCTTCCGCGTAACCCATGCCACCATGAATCTGTAATGCTTCGCGACAAATCCATTCTGCAGCCTTGCAGCTAAATAGTTTTACCAGGCTAGCCTCCATCTGGCCGCCACCTTCATCCATTAAGCTGGCTACCGAATAGGAAAACTGTCGCGAGGCAGTAAGGGTAGCCAGCATTCTTGCCAACTTTACTTGGGTAAGTTGATAGTCCGCCACCGTCTTTCCGAATACCTGCCTCTCACCGGCATAGCTCAGGGCATTTTCGAATGCCGCCTGCATTACGCCAGTCGCGCGGGCTGCCGTCTGAATTCTTCCTCCGGAAAAACCCGCCATGGTGAAATAAAAACCTTTGCCCTCGCCGTCCTTTTCACCAACGAGATTTTCTTCGGGAACAAAATAGTCCTCGAAGAAAAGGTCATAGGAATGCATTCCTCTATAACCCAGTGTGGAAATAGCCTTTCCGGTGAGCGTGCCCGTTGATTCCTGCAGATGACTAAAGTCATGACCGGCAAAAGCTGGCTTTTCTATCATGAACAGACTCAGGCCTCTGTATCCAAGACTTTGATCGGGATTGGTTCTTGCCAATACTACTAATAATTCTGATCTTCCGGCGAAGGTACACCAGGTTTTGCTGCCGTTCAGCAGCCAGCCACCTTCGGTTCTGCTGGCTTTCAATGAAACCGCCGCAACGTCGGAGCCGGTGTTGGGCTCTGTAATGGAGATTGCACAAAGCGTCTCGCCGGCAGCTAACTTCGGTAACCATTTTTGCTGTTGTGCTTCTGTACCTCCGCTTAACAGCGCTCGAGCTGCAATTTCAGGACGGGTAATCAAGCTTCCCGCCGCTCCCAGCGAGCCTCTTGAGAGTTCCTCGGTAACCACTATCATGCTCAGAGAATCGGGCTTGTCATCGGGCTGCAGACCACCGAAGCGCTCCGGGATGCAGGTGCCAAAGCAGCCCAGCTCTGCAGCGGGCTCGAGAATGGCGTCGGGAATGTCCTGATCTTTGCGATGAATTTCTTCAGCTAGCGGCATTACAACATCGTTGGAGAAACGGAAGAAAGTCTCACGTACCAGTTCGATATCGTCATCTAAAACTGAAGGCAGGCGCTGAATATTTTTAAGGCAAATTTCTTCGCCTACAGTTGCAAGTGCGTCTGCGGCGAGATAGTTATCAATTAGATTGACTATGGTCTCACGACTATAAATCCCGAGCAGGTCCTGACGTGGAATCTGTAAATCCTTAGCCCGGCTCAGCAAACGACCCAGCACCACCTGAACTGTCTCGGCGCAAAACACCAGGCAAAGCTTGTGGACGAATTTATTAGTCTCAAGTGATCGTGAATATTCCAGAAAGGATTTAGCCGCTGTTATCTCGGCTATACAGAATGCCAGATCGTAGCTACACAATTGAAAGGAGTCGAGTTTTTCAGAATCCAGCTTCTCACCATTCATACAACCATTCTTGATTACAGAGAATCCGCTACCAACCGTATCCTTTAGAAGATCCAGTTCCTGTTCGACCAGTTTCAACAGCTCCGTAATATTCATAGACTAGTTGTAGGGACCAACGATAGAAATACTGCAGATATTCTGATGTGGAAAGCCACCCAAATTGTGATTCAGGCCAAGCTGTGGATCTGAAAGCTGTCTTGCTCCCGCTCTGCCCTGGAACTGCAAATAATTTTCATAGATCATTCTCAAACCGGATGCACCGATTGGATGACCAAAACATTTTAGTCCACCATCTATTTGACAGGGATTACTACCATCGGCGTCGAAAGTTCCATCGAGCACCTCGCCTATAGCCTTGCCTTCTTCTGCAAGCTGTAAGTCTTCCATGGTCACCAGTTCAGTGATTGAAAAACAATCGTGAACTTCGGTCATGGTGATTTCTTCTTTAGGGTTTTTGATACCGGCTTCATCGTAAGCCCTTTGAGCGGCTATGCGTGTGGTCTTTAAGTAAGAGCCATCCCAGCTTTCATGGCTGGACTCTGTGCCGTTGGACACTGCCAGTTGCAAGGCTTTTACGGAGATCAGATTTTCCTTGCCGAGGCTCTTGGCAATTTCCGGTGTGGTTACAATTGCACAGGCAGCCCCGTCGCTTACCCCACAACAATCGAACAGACCGATAGGCTCGGCAATATAAGGCGCATTTAGCGCCTGCTCTTCGGTGATCTCTCGCTGCAAGTGTGCTTTGGGATTTTTCGCACCGTTAGCATGACTCTTTACCGACACATGAGCCATCGCCCTCTTCAGGTCATCTTTGTTTAGGCCGTGCTTTGCCCGGTAACCACTTGCCAGTTGAGCGAATGCGCCGGGGGCTGACAAGTTTGGCCAATACATATCGTTCTCTACACCCCTTGAACGCTGGGGTAGCCCACCATATCCGGTGTCCTTGAGTTTCTCCACACCCAGTGCCAGCGCGATATCACAGGCGCCGGAGGCCACGGCATATACGGCTCCGCGGAATGCTTCGGTACCTGTGGCACACATATTTTCAACCTTCGTCACCGGTATGTAGTTCAATCGCAATGCGATCGCCAGAGGCATGGCACTAGCGCCAACGTTGAATGCATCAATGCCTGCACCAAACCACGCCGCCTCGATCTGCCCTCTTTCCACGCCGGCATCTTCGATACATTCTTCGAAAGCCTCTACCATCAAATCGGACGGACTGGATTCCCAGCGCTCACCGAACTTACTACAGCCCATTCCAAGTATTACAACTTTGTCTTTTATTCCACTGGCCATGTTTCTCTACCTTTAAAATAATTCAATTCTTACTTTGCTAATCCAACGGTATAGCCTTCCAGAAATATTTTCTGAAGCCTCGTTGCGGATCAAACTGCTTGATTCGGAAATGGACAGTAACAGGAGTTCCGGAATTGATCTTGCCCTGTTCCACCTCTGTAAAGTCCATCATTAATTTGCCACCGCCTTCAAATTCCACCATGCCGAAATAAGCGGGAGGATTCCAGTCAAAAGTGAGACGGTCCGCTGTCCAGGTTGCAACCTTTCCAGACTTGTCAGAAAAACCGTAATCATCCTGACTATCCAGCGCATTACACTCCGGGTTCACGCAATATTTATCCCGGGGAATTTGCACCGTGCCGCACTCTCTACACTTGCCGCCAACAAAATTGGTTAACAAATTCTTGCGACGGTTATAGCCCGACAAATAGGTTTGCTTGTCTGCTTCACCTCTCTTGCCAATGTCACGTTCTACCAGATTATTGAAACTGAGGAATTTGTTGTAGTTTGTTTCTTCGCGGCCGCCAGCGATGGCCGCTTCAACAACGCCATCGGCAGAGGTAATTGAATCGGTGGCTTTGAACAGCAAGGCATCACAACCCTGACCAAATCCCACCAACAGGATATTGTCACCGGGCTTCGCTGACTCCAGCACTTTGGCAAGCAACAGGATAGCTTGTGCCGCTCCTGCCACCCCTACTTGTGATATCTGGTTATCAACAACCACTGATGGGTCAATGCCCATTTTCTTTGCAACAGCTGCCGGTGTACGCGCCTGATCAGTAGGTAGAATGAAATGGTTTACGTTGATCGCATCCAGCCCTGCTTTTTCTAAAACCAATTCTACAGTTTGGGGCACCGACTTGAGAAAACCTTCATCACGAATCCAACGCTCTTCCCAGTCGTAATCAAAGCTGGAATCATCGCCGCGATAATGATCGACAAAATCTACGGCCATTGATTCCGACGCCAGGAATTCTGCGATGACATTTTCAGAACCTATTGCTATCGATGCGGCTGCGTCACCCCATAGCATTTCAGAACGGGAGCCAGCCTTGCTGCGTCTGTGTTCAGAAGCTACCAGCAGGGAGTTATCCTCTTCAGGTCTTGCCAATAAGGAAATCAATGCAGAGCTGGCAGCACGTTGGGAACCGGCTACATCCATTGTCTCTATTTTGCCCTGCAGATTCAGCGCCTCGGTCACCACTACGGAGTTTTGCCGATCTATAAAAGGATAAGTCGTGGAGGCCATGTATAAGGCGTCCGGTTTCTTGTTCTGCATAGAAGCAAGACATGAGCGCCCTGCCTCTACCGCCATGGTGATGGTATCTTCATCCCAGTTACAAATTGCCCGCTCACCTTTTGCCAGTGAGTTCAGACTGGCATCGAACCACGAATTGGCCTCTGCTATAGACCTTTTGTTCAACCTCGCACGGGGTATATACGCGCCGAAGGCAGTAATTCCAATCATAAAGAGCCTCTTTATATAGACCCGCTTAGGGGATCTTTCCATTAAAACCCACCAAGGGCTTCTTTTTATTAAAACCCGCTAGGGCTTCTTTCTTGAACATGTCCTGATCGAAGCGCTATATGGTACGACCGATTACCAACTTCATGATCTCCGAAGCGCCACCATATATTCGCCGCACTCTCGAATCGACATAGAGTCGAGAAATCGGATACTCACTCATATAACCATAACCACCAAAAAGTTGCAGACATTCATCAATCAACTTATTGCCGGTTTCTGTTGTCCACAACTTTGCCATGGCCCCTTCTTCGGGAGTGAGCTTACCCTCATTGATCTTGGCAAGACACTGATCGAGATAAGCCCAGCCAACTGCCAGATTCGTTTTCATCTCCGCTAGTTTGAACTGCGTATTTTGAAATTCCGCTAACTTCTTGCCGAAAGCTTTCCTTTCTTTTACATAATCAGTAGTAAGTTCAAATGCTCTCTGTGCTTCGGCGAAGGCGCGACAGGCAATCGTTATCCTTTCCCGGGGCAATTCATTCATTAACACGCCGAATCCATTGCCTTCTTTACCCAGCAGATTACTAACCGGGACTCGTACATCGGAGAAAAACATCTCCGATGTGTCTGCTGCCTTTTGGCCAATCTTGTCGAGATTACGACCCCGCTCGAATCCCTCCCGGTCGGTCTCCACAATAAGCAGACTGATTCCTCTGGCTCCGGCCTCGGGGTCTGTTGAACAGGCTACCAAAACAAAGTCGCAGTTCTGACCATTGGTAATAAATGTTTTCTGTCCGTTAATTACATACTCATCGCCGTCACGAACAGCAGAGGTGCGCACTGCCTTCAAGTCACTTCCGCAGCCCGGCTCGGTCATACCGATAGCCGCTATAGCCTTTCCTTCGACCATTGGTGGTAACCATTTCTGCTTTTGTTCTTCTGTGCCGCTGTGCATCAGGTAATAGGCAACAATATCGGATGACACAGAAAACCCTACGCTGGCTCCACCAATGGCAAAGCCTACCTCCTCTGAAAGAACCATATTGTAGAGAAAGTCAGCTCCTGGGCCGCCGTATTCTTCCGGCACTCCGCAGCAATGAAAACCATTGGCGCCGGCTTTTTCCCAAAATTCGCGGGGCAATACGCCAGTTTTCTCCCATTCGTCGATATTTGGCTCCAACTCTTCCCGGAAGAATCGTCGGGCATTGTCGCGAAACAACTCATGGTCACTGCTGTAAATGGCACGGTTGTGCATTTGCTATCTCTCCATCTATCACTTTATGCTGCTTTTCCCGATTCAGGATAACAAACAGCTACATAAAAAGGGCCGTTGATTCTATTCGATTATTTACACAAATGCGAAACAGGACAGCTAGCATAGAGGGTAGTAAGGTGGCCTGTTATCACTGATAGCGCCTACTTTTTTTTGCTAAGCGGACGTAGACCTGAAAACCATGAAGAAGAAGCCCAAAATCGACCGGATCCGATGTTTTGCCGGTATAAAATTTTCTCTCTATGAGAACCTGAGCCCACTCATCGCCGACCTGCGAACAGTTCCGGCTTATGAGGACTTCAAGCTACGCTTAGCTCCGGCGGAAAACCTGCACATAACCCTGAAGTTTCTAGGATCGGTGGAAGCTGAAAACCTGAAGTATATTCAGTCAGTGATGGCCGAGGTTGGCAACAAGCATCACCATTTCAAAATAAGCGCTAGCGGCCTGGGATTTTTTAAGAATTCCATGTGGATCGGAATTGAAAGAAATGACTACTTGTCGGCAATCGTTAGCGAAATGTCACGGCTATTTGCGCTTCAAGAGTATGTAGAAGACCCACGAAGCTTCACTCCCCATATAACGCTGCTACGCTTCGATCACAGCGCCAAACAGCAGCTGCAGGCTTTGGCTGAGACCTACAAAGATAAACATTGGGGAGAGTTTGAGGTAAATCAGATTCATCTCTATAAATCAGAAACTTTGGAGGAAGGGGCTAGGTCCACAATTCTTAATTGCTACGATTTTTTGGCTGATTCTGCGGATAATCACTAACATTTCTTGTACTTATCATGAAGCCCAACGCCGGACAGTATAAGCGGCTTTGCCTTCTCTAGACGGGAAACCCTGGTTTTCTCTTGCTTGGCCGAACCAATATGCTCAGCGTACTCGCTCTGCTTTCCCGGGTTCAGGGCAGCAAATGCCTTATTTAGCTTCTTGTTAGCGCCCAGCGTATTCATTAACTCCGCCGGGATCACCAGTTTCTTTTTCTGCGGCCTAATTGTCTTACCGTCTTTCTGATTGGCAATAGCTTCCGTGACCTAGGATTTAAGAAGTCTGGCATTCACCTTTTCGCCATCAGCAAAACCCCATTGTCGCACCCCTCTGGTAGTTCCTTCCTGTGCATTTTCCAACACACCCTGTCTATCTTCGAGAAACAAACCTTGCTGAAACCACACCGCACAATGATTTTTAAAACCAGCAAAGCTGACAATTATCTTCCCTGCCAAAGTATATGTGGGCACACCCCATTTAACTGTTTCTTCAAGTTCTGAGCTGTTCAAAACTTTGCAGATAGCCTGTAATTCCTATTTTTTTGCTATCGCTCATGACTCAAGTTCCTACAGTTTTTCCCTAGCACCGAAAGTCTAGAAATTGTGATCATAGTTAATCAGGGAGGTCAGCACATGGTCTTCCCAGTTGCCGTTTTTATACAAATAGTCTTTAGCCAGACCTTCTCTTTGAAACCCAAGGCTCTCCAACAACTTGCCGGAGCGGGCATTGTCGGACATGTGATTGGCCATTATTCTGTGCAGCGTAAGTTCGATAAATGCGTAGTCGATCACTTCGCTGACGATTTATTTCATCAAACCCTGACCTTCAAATCTTTCTGCAATGGAGTAACCCATGTGGCAGGCCTGAAATACTCCTCGAACAATATTTGTCAGGGAACAGAAACCTATCACATAGGATTCTGTTTCGTCGGTTGCGATGAAATAGGCCGCTGAGCCGTTCTCGAATCGAACTTGCTGCTCTTCTAGTCTGCGGGTCCATGCTTCTATTGTATGGTGATTTCTGGGAGTGGCCGGGCTCCACTTGCGAAAATGCCTTTCGTTTACCGAGTGATAGTTTGCCAGAATTAATTCATGGCCCGGTTTACATCGAATTACTTTCATATGTTGAAGCGCTTATTTTTTTCAGTATCGAGTGCTCGCCGATAGTTATGGCGAGGTCAGAGCAGACTTAAAGCGTCATGACCATTAGCAGGCCATCTTCATCGAAATAATTAAACCGTTCAACTTCTTGCCAGCCCAGTTTCTTATAAATGCCACCGCTTAGATTCTGGGTCTGCAGATACAATTGGCGCAACCCCCGTTCTCGGGCCATGTCTACAACCCGCAAACTTAACTGGGAGGCAATGTTTTGGCCACGGTAGGCCTCATCTACAAACACGCTGCCCAGCCAAGATTGATATTGCGGATATACTTCTATTAGTTCCTGATTCTTCAGGGCTGCGGAACCAACAGCTTTACCATCCACCATGGCCAAAATATCTATTGGCAGTTCAGTCTTGCCAAGGCTTTTACTAAATTCTTTTGCGATAACCAAATCATCATCGTTCATTCGATCGCCCCAGGCCGATCGCCACCATTGGATGACCTGAGGGATTTGATCCTGCTTATCTACGAGATACTCAAACTCTACTTTCAAACTCTACCCTCAAAATTCGACTTCGCTCATATCGGACTAGCGTCGATCGACGATAGACTGATCAACCAGGGCAGTAAAGTCTTCGCGGAAGCCGCCACCACTGGAAGGAGACACTTGACCCATGATGACTATTACCGTGTCCTGAACCGGATCAATAAAGAATCGGGTAGCTGTCGAACCATCCCACCAGATAGTGCCCTCGGATACCGGAAAGCTGTAGGCGTCATTGTTCATTACCAGATTAAAACCGCCCAGAGTCCAACCTGACCCGACCCAGTATCCCTGGTCAGCAATTGGCATTGCCTGAGCGGGCACTGCGTTGTGGTACATGAGACGCACTGTCTCGGGCTGGAGCACGGTGTTGCCATTAAAGGTCCCGCCGTTCAAAACCATCTGGGAGAAATTTGTGTAGTCCATCACCGAGGAAAGCAGACCTACTCCGCCTTCTATCAAAGTCGGCCGTTCAGTGAAAGGTACCGCTTCAATCTGATGAGGCATCAATTGACCATCTCGGGGCCGATAGAGTTGGGCGAGACGATCAGCGTCCTCTCCTTCTGCCCAGAACATGGTGCTATTCATCTCCAGTGGCTCGAAGATGTTTTCGTAGAGATATTCCCTGAAATTCTGCCCGGACCAAACTTCAACCAGCTTGCCAAGAATAGTGGCATGGATACCGTAGCGAAATTGTGTACCGGGGTCCTGAAATAGAGGAATTCGAGCTGCATTACTGACCATCTGGTCAAGAGTTATGCCTTTATCGCGCACATTATTTTTACGATACAGTACGGAACTTCTGCTGCCGAGGCCAGATGTATGAGTGAGCAAATGAGCAACGGTTATATCGCCGTTGCGGCTTCTTACCTGAGACAAATCTGTGGATGAAGAGTCTCTAAGAACCTGCTGGTCCTCAAATTCAGGCAGGTACATTTTTACCGGGTCATCAAAATTGAACTTGCCCTGCTCATACTGCTGCAATACCGCCGCACTGGTAATCTGTCTGGTCATGGAATAAATACGGAATATCGCGTCTTCAGGCATGGCTGTGCCGGCTTCCATATCGAGCTGGCCCAAAGCTTCCATATAGACAAGCTTGCCATCGCGGGCAACTGCCGCCACGGCTCCTGAAATATGTCCCTGATCAATATGTCCCTGCAGATTTTCAGTAGCCTGTGCCAAAATTTCCGAAGACATGCCTACGCTTTCAGGTGTAGCGGGTTGCAGTTCCTGAGCCACAAGCACCGGGCTCGCAGCCATTGCCGTGAGAAACGCTAGCAAAGATAGTGATGGAATAGAGAGCAATTGATAAGTTTTCTTATTCATTATATTTCCAAATAATTTAGTGTTGTCCGGGCAAAATTATTAGCAGAATAATCGACGCTAAACCTTTTGCCGAAGCTTGTCCAGACTTTGACCAGGTTCGCGTTCTAGCTTGGCAGAGAAGGCGCAAGCAGTAATTGCCAGTCATAGCTGCAATCGCCAAGTACTATGAAAAAAGGGTTTAACAGTTCTTCTTTCTGATTGTAACAAAGCTCGTTGAAACTGATATCTACGATCATGCCTCCAGCGGCAGATAGCACCGCATGTGCCGCTGCTGTGTCCCACTCCGAAGTCAAAGCAAGCCTGGGATAAATATCAGCAGCCCCTTCCGCAACGAGGCAAATCTTCAGGGAGCTTCCCATACTCAGCTCTTCGGTATCAGCGAACTCCTCATTGATGAGCCCGATAAGATTGTCCAGTAATTCTCCTCTGTGACTTCGGCTCGCAACAATCCTCGCCGTCCCTTCGGTATTTACTACTGATGTCTTCAGCCTATTGGTCTCGCCGGCCTCCATCTTCCAGGCACCGGTGCCGATGCGGCCTGCATAACTAACCTCTGTTACAGGCACATGGACCACACCCGCCACCGCCTTGCCGTTCTCTACCAGTGCGATGTTTACGGTAAATTCACCATTGCGCTTAACAAATTCCTTGGTGCCATCCAGGGGGTCGACAAGCCAGTAGCTTTTCCAGTTTTTACGGACAGAGTAATCGATAGTTTCCGACTCTTCGGAAAAAACCGGAATATCCGGAAAACTATTAAGCAAACTCTGCTCAATTAAATTGTGCGCCCGTCTGTCAGCTTCGGTAATTGGAGAGTTATCCGACTTGATTGATACCTCGATTGACTCAGGGTCATTGTAAACCTCAAGGATTTCCTTGCCGGCTGCGATGGCAATTGCCAGTAACCGGTCCAACTGCTGGTCGCCGGTCCTGTTATTTTCAATCTGTTGCGAGTTCATAGTGTTTGCTGCTTACCAGAATCAGGAATTTATTATAGGCTTGCCGGAATTGATTTGCAGCAAGGCGTTTAGTTACGACTTTTTACTCAAAATATTGTCTTTTGTGTTTCTCAAAGTGTTATCTTTTATTTTCAGTTTACAGATTTGTTTTCCCGGAGAAATCAATGCTCCCCTGGTCGGCTATAGAAACAATTATGTTCGATATGGACGGGACTCTTCTCGATCTGCATTTTGATAATTACTTCTGGCAGATACTGGTGCCAAAACAATATGCCGAAACCCATCAAGTAAGTCTGCAAGAAGCAGAATCATTTATTGTAGCCAAATATGAGGAAGTCCATGGCACGCTGGACTGGTACTGTCTCGATTATTGGCAGGATGAGCTTGCGCTGGACATAACAGCTCTAAAAGAATCAATTAGCGACAAGATTCGCATTCGCCCGAATGTTCTGGATGTATTAACAGCTCTGCAGTCCGGCGATAGAAATATCTTGTTGATTACAAATGCCCATCCATCTAGTTTAAATCTCAAGATGAAACACACTGGTATCTCCGACTATTTCCATCGCATGATCAGTTCTCACACATTGAGGTTGGCAAAAGAAAATCAAGGCTTCTGGGAGACATTGCAGGATATGGAACATTATAATCCTGAAACAACTGTGCTGTTCGATGATTCCCTCCCCGTGCTGCGACAGGCTTCCCGGGAAGGTATTAAACATCTTTACGGTATCAAAAAACCGGACAGCCAGAAGCCCGATATTGTGAATAGTGAATTCTCGCTGGTAGATGATTTTGCAGAATTCATTCCCGGTAACTAGACTACCCTGTAACAAGCAAACAGAAGCTAAATCGTATAAGTATGAGTAAATCCGGTTCAAATGACTTAAGCAGGGTTCGCATCGATAAATGGCTGTGGGCTGCGCGTTTCTATAAAACCAGAGCCATTGCCAAACAGGCCATTGAAGGTGGCAAGGTCCAGCTCGAGGGAAGCCGCAGCAAGCCCAGCAAGGAAATCGAAGTGGGTGCCGAAATTAGGTTACGTCAGGGTACTGATGAGAAGACTGTTATCGTCAAGGTACTGTCCGACCAAAGACGCGGCGCACCGGAAGCTAGCCTGCTATACGAAGAAACCAAGGAAAGTATCGATCATCGGGAGAAGCTGGCCATTCAAAGAAAATCCCAGCCAAGCCACTGGCAAGTCAGCGGAAAGCCTAATAAAAAGGATCGACGTCTGATCCATCGCTTTAAGCAGGGACAATAGGCCCCTGCTGAGTCATGTACAGACTAAACTGCCGTGCTTACACTCGCTTTAGATATTTGTCATAATGCCGCTCACCTGAAACAGGTCGTCACGATTACTATCGGATTGACTCTGTGATTGCCGCACCACAGAAACGGGAGCAACCTTGGCAAACCCATATCAGGAAAGTCTTCAGCATTATGGCTTATCGGAATTTAATCCCGATTGGGGTGCTATCCAGCGTGGCATTGAAAAAGAAAGCCTGAGAGTTTCCCCGCAGGGGCATATCTCGCAAAAGACCCACCCCCTTGCTCTCGGTTCAACCCTGACAAATCCTTATATCACAACAGACTTTTCCGAATCCCTATTGGAATTTATTACACCTGCCTATAGCAGTATTGATGAATGTCTGGGAGTGTTGGAGAACATCCATCGATTCACAATACAGAATCTCGAAGATGAAGAAATGCTTTGGGTAGCCAGTATGCCTTGCCCGCTAAGTACTGAGCAGGAAATACCCATAGCGCAATATGGCGATTCCAACATCGGAAAACTGAAAACTCTCTACCGTAGCGGATTAAGCAATCGCTACGGCAGTTTGATGCAGGCCATCGCCGGCCTTCATTACAATTTTTCCATGCCCGAATCCTTCTGGCAGCCATATCAATTACATTGTGGCCATGAAGGAGGTTTGCAGGAATTCAAAACAGAGCAATACCTTCACCTGATTAGAAATTTCCATCGTTATTCATGGTTGCTGATTTATTTATTTGGTGCGTCGCCTGCAGCGTGCAAATGTTTTGTGCAGGGTCGCGAACACAGTCTTCAGGAACTGGATGACCACAGCCTGTATCTACCTAATGCAACTTGTCTGCGTATGGGCAATTTGGGTTACAAGAGCGAGGCGCAAAAGTCGCTGTTCGTTTGTTACAACGAAATCGATTCCTATATCGAATGTCTTGACATCGCGATGAAAACTTCCTATGCGGAATATGAAGAAATCGGCCAGGCACGAGATGGTGAATTTCTTCAGATAAATACCAAACTACTACAACTGGAGAATGAGTTTTATAGTACGGTAAGACCAAAGCGAAACGTGGAGAGCGGAGAGCGCCCACTTGAAGCGCTTGCGAAGAATGGTATCGAATATGTTGAAGTTCGCGCGCTAGACCTAAACCCTTATTTGCCTCTCGGGATCGACGCAAAGCAAATACGATTCCTCGATACATTCCTGTTGCATTGCCTAATGGCGGAAAGCACCGAATGCCATCGTCAGGAGTTTTGTGAAATTGGGAATAACCTTGCAGCGGTGGTGGAAAACGGCCGTGATAAAAATTTGATGATTCACCGGGACGGCGAAAAGATTTTGATGAAGCAATGGGCAGATAAAATTATCACTGATATGGGTAACGCCGCCATCATCCTCGATGAAGTCCATGGTGAAAACAGCTATAAAGAAAGTCTTTCACACCAGGCAGCCAAGGTCGCCAATCCCGATCTCACCCCTGCCGGTATGATGCTGAAAGAAATGAGAGAGGAAAACCTGAGCTTCTTTGAATTTTCCATGAAGCATTCAGAGATTCATAAGAACCATTTCCTCAACGGCAGTCTCGATGTCGAAATCAGGCAGATGATGGAAGAAACCGCCCTTATCTCTATAGACAAGCAACGTGAAATTGAAGCGGCGGATGATGTCGACTTCCCGACCTTCCTTGAACAATGGAACAATTCCTGACTCCCTGACCTGGTCGAAAGCCGAAACAGCTTAACCTTCTTTACCCGGGTCTGCGTAATCAACCCCGTCGCCACCGAAAGTATTTCTCCAGCCAGGGAAAATACTTCTCCGGTAGTCGCTCATTACGCCACGCATTCGCTGTAAACTTATTGGCCTCCAGCAGTGTGGGATAAATGTGGGTGACCGCAGAAATTTTCTTTAGACCCATGCCATGGGTCATGGCGAAGACGAATTCACCAATCAACTCCCCCGCGTGATAACCAACGATGCATACCCCCAGAATCTTGTCCTTGTCGGGCGCAGTTAGCACTTTGATAAAACCTTTGTTTTCCCCATCTGCCAGTGCCCGGTCGTGCAGGTCGAGATCATAGCGGGTGACATCAAAGGCGACGCCCTGCTTTCTCGCCTCATGTTCATTCAAGCCGACCCGGGCTACTTCCGGGTCAGTGAATGTAGCCCAGGGCACAACATCGTAATTAGCAGAAGATCGCCACACCCCGCCGATCATGGCATTAAGAGAAGCGAACCAAGCTTGAAATGAAGCCATGTGAGTAAACTGGTAGGGACCAGCCACATCGCCACAGGCGAAAATATTCGGGAAATTGGTTTGCAGGTATTCGTTAACTTTTACAGTGCCCTGCCCAGTTAACTCAATGCCCAGCTCCTCTGCCCCAAAGCCTTCCACATTCGCTTTGCGGCCAATAGCCAATAGAACCTTGTCGAACTCGACCCTGACTTGCTCTCCCTGGTACTCCGCCACCATGTAATTTCGACCTTCATTACATTCAAAGCTCAGCAGTTTGTGATCGGTTAGAACGTTTATGCCCTGCTGCTCAAATTGTTCTGTAACGAGTTCCGAAACCTCAGGATCTTCCCGGGACATGATACGGTCTGCCATGTCCACCTGCGTCACAATCGAACCGAGATTGCTGAAAGCCTGAGCCAGCTCGCAGCCTATGGGACCACCGCCAACAACCAGTAGCTTCTGTGGTAATTCTTCAAGAGACCACACTGTATCGGAAGTCAGGTAGTCGATTTGATCCAGCCCCTCAATTGCTGGCACCAGCGGCCGTGCACCACTGGAAATAATAATTGAGCGGGTATGGATTTTTCTGTCGCCAACACTAACCGTGTAGGGGGATTCGATCTGCGCCTCGCCCTGCACACATTCCACACCGAGAGAGGTAAATCGTTCAATGGAATCATGGGGCTCGATAGTCTTGATAATTCCCTGCACTCGCTCCATCACTTTAGGAAAATTTACTTTGCCATCGGCAGAATCGATTCCGAATTCCGAGGCGCGACGGATATAGGACATGATTTTGCCGCTTCTGATCAGGGACTTACTGGGGACACAGCCAGTATTGAGACAGTCACCGCCCATCTTATTCTTCTCAATCAAAACCACCTTGGCTTTCGCGCCTGCAACTATGAGAGAAGAGACTAACCCAGCTGAGCCAGCGCCTATAACCACTACGTTGGCATCAAACTTTGCCGGCTTGCTATAAGGCCTCATAATCTTGTTGCGCTGAATACTTTCCAACAATTTCTTGGCAATAAATGGAAAAGTCGCTAGCAGAATAAATGATATTAATAGTGGCAAACTAATCAGGCCGGACACAGAAGTAATCTGCGCCAGTTCGGAACCCGCGTTTACAAACACCGCGGTACTCGGCAGCATGCCTATCTGACTGACCAGATAAAAACTCAGGGCAGGAATACGGGTTAGACCCATTAATAAATTAACTGCGAAGAATGGCAATACGGGAACGAGACGAATGCTGAACAAATAAAAATTACCGTCCTTTTCCATTCCCCGATTAACCGGGCTCAGATAATCACCGAACCTGTGCTGTACCCAATCCCGCAACAGAAACCGAGTTGCCAGAAACGTCAGCGTCGCGCCGATACTGCTGCCGAAAGAAACCAACAGGGTGCCCCAGAACAAACCGAATATGGCACCACCAATAAGAGTGACCATGATCGCCGCCGGAATAGAAAGCCCGGTTATAACCACGTAGGCAATAAAATAGGTGGAGGCAGCAAGCGCGAAGTTTTCATCTTTGAATTGACGAATGTCCGCCAGACTGGACTGGACGAATTCCAGCGTCAGGTATTGGTCGAGGTCAAAAATGAAATAGACAGAGAAGGCGCAAACGATCAGGCCAAGCACGAGCAATCTTAATTTGTTCAAAAATCTTCCTTCCTTTGCTTTCTGTTAAAACCCGCTCAGGGCTGTCCTCTCATTTAGTCTCTTTCAGGGCTGTCGTATTATTTAGACCCGCCCAAGGCATTCTTCCTGTTAAAACCGGCTGAAGACAGCTGGCAGCAAGGGTTTCCGGCCCGAGGGACGACACAATGAATCTGGAGTATAATGCCTGCCGGCAGCATTACTAGCCAGCATTACCAAATATTCCAGTCCGGGAAATAATTTTAAAGAGATTCTGACCGTGCCCAAAACCAGTAGCAGTCGTAACTTTCCTTTCAGCCGCATGCGTCGCATGCGTCGTGATGAATTCAGCAGACGTCTTATGGCCGAGACTCGTCTGTCCAAAGATGACCTGATTTTCCCGGTTTTTATTGTAGAAGGTGAAAAACAGCGTCAGGAAATACCCTCTATGCCTGATATGTACAGGCTCAGCATCGACCTGCTATTAGAGGAAGCGAAGGAATTAGTAGACCTGGGAATACCTGCTATAGCCCTGTTTCCATCCCTTGATGGCTCAGCAAAAAGCGAGTTTGGGGAAGAATCATTTAACGAAGACGGTCTGGTACAGCGAACGGTAAGAGCGTTGAAGTCCGCATTCCCTCAGCTGGGCGTCATAACAGACGTTGCGCTAGACCCTTATACAGTGCACGGCCAGGATGGAATACTGGACGAAAGCGGCTATGTGCTAAACGACGAGACCGTGGAAGCGCTCGCCAAGCAGGCTCTGTCACATTCACAAGCGGGAGCGGATATTGTTGCTCCGTCGGACATGATGGATGGACGTGTGGCGGCCATTCGCACAATTCTCGAAAATAATGATGAAATATACACCCGTATTCTGGCCTATTCAGCCAAGTACGCGTCCAGCTATTACGGTCCTTTCAGAGACGCTGTGGGCTCGGCGGGCAATCTGGGTTCCGGTAACAAATACAGTTACCAGATGGATGTTGCCAATAGCGATGAGGCAGTGCAGGAAGTTGCCCTGGATCTGGCGGAGGGAGCCGATATGGTGATGGTTAAACCCGGCATGCCCTATCTGGATATAGTCAGCAAGGTAAAGCAAGAGTTCCATGTACCAACTTTTGTTTATCAGGTGAGTGGCGAATATGCCATGCATATGGCCGCTGCCCGCAATGGCTGGTTGGATGAAGATGCCGTGGCCATGGAGTCATTGTTGTGTATTAAACGCGCCGGAGCTGACGCAATTTTGACCTATTTTGCCAAGAAGGCAGCAAAAATACTGCCGCGGTAAGGCATTTGGCTTGGCCCGGAAGCAGCGATTAACGCGTGTGAAATAAAGAATGCTGATTCTACTTGAATCCTGGATTTTTGCCCTTATCATAGGCAACGCTAAAACATGTATGAGCTGCCCGAGATCTCATCTACATATTGAATTCTCCACATTTTAAAAGGACTAATCCATGAGCGACAATATCGTTCACATATCTGATAGTAGTTTTGAACAAGACGTATTACAGGCTGACGGCCCCGTATTGGTTGATTTTTGGGCAGAGTGGTGTGGCCCCTGCAAAATGATCGCTCCAGTTCTGGAAGAGCTGTCTACCGAGTACAACGACAAATTAAAGATCTGCAAGATGGATGTTGATGCCAACACCGAGACTGCACCAAAATTTGGCATTCGCGGCATCCCTACATTGATCATCTTTAACAATGGCGAAGTTGCCGGCACTAAAGTTGGCGCCCTTTCCAAATCTCAATTATCTGCGTTTATTGACAGCGTGATCTAAATTGCGTTTAATGTGGTGTCTCGCGTCAATGAGGCACTACCTGACGCAATCATCCAGAACTCCAAAATCCGTTTAGCAGCCCTGATGGCCGCACTTTCTATAGCTTCAAGCCTGCGAACGGTAAAGAATCGAGTTAAAAGAATTCAATCAGGCATATGCCTGAATAAAGTGAAGAGTAAGTTTAAATATCTGAGAATTACCTGAGAAGAGTCGAGCTGAATATACTATAGTCCAAATAATAACTACCGATACTAAACGGTAGACATACACTCTTCAAAACACTACAAACCAAATTCAAACAAAAGTACCTCAAACCAACTCCTTAAATTTTAAAATATTCTAACTATCTATCTATTTATGACACTTTGACGTGTATGCCACAAGCTGCTCGGACGGTTATTCCATAACTCTTCAAGCTGATCTATTCCGGCATCATAAAATAAAATCCAATTAAGCAGACCACTCAATATGAATTTAACCGAACTTAAACAAAATCCAATTGCCGACCTACTAGCAACCGCTCATGAGATGGGCCTAGAAAACGTTTCCAGAACACGGAAACAGGACATTATCTTTGCGATTCTTAAAAAACACGCAAAGAAGGGCGAAGACATTTACGGCGATGGTGTGCTGGAAATATTGCAGGACGGTTTTGGATTTTTACGTTCAGCCGATTCATCTTATCTAGCCGGACCCGATGACATATATGTGTCACCCAGCCAGATTAGGAGATTCAATCTTCGCACCGGTGATACAGTTGCTGGAAAGATTCGACCTCCAAAAGATGGCGAGCGCTATTTTGCTCTTCTCAAGATTCATGAAATCAATTTTTCCAGCACCCAAGACTCCAAGAACAAAATACTTTTCGAAAACCTCACCCCGCTATTCCCTCAAGACCGTCTTACCCTGGAAGTTGGTAACGGCAGCACAGAAGATCTAAGCGCAAGAGTTATCGACCTGACCGCCCCAATAGGGAAAGGCCAGCGAGGTTTGATCGTGTCACCACCGAAGGCTGGTAAGACACTTATTCTTCAAAACATCGCCCAGTCAATCGCAAAAAACAATCCGGAATGTCGCCTTATCGTTTTGCTAATTGATGAACGACCGGAAGAAGTTACCGAGATGCAGCGCTCTGTTAAAGGTGAAGTAGTTGCCAGTACCTTTGACGAACCACCTTCAAGACACGTTCAAGTTGCCGAGATGGTTATCGAAAAAGCTAAGCGCCTGGTTGAGCACAAGGAAGATGTGATCATTCTTCTCGACTCAATTACCCGATTGGCTCGAGCTTACAACACAATTATTCCTTCTTCGGGAAAAGTACTAACCGGCGGTGTAGATGCCCACGCGCTGGAAAGACCAAAGCGATTTTTTGGTGCAGCACGTAATCTTGAAGAAGGTGGAAGCCTAACGATTATCGCAACCGCCCTGGTCGAAACCGGCTCCAAGATGGATGAGGTTATCTACGAGGAATTTAAAGGCACTGGTAACATGGAATTACATCTCGACAGAAAAATTGCCGAGAAGCGTGTATACCCTGCCATCAATGTTCGTCGCTCCGGTACTCGTCGCGAAGAACTTATTACCAGCGAAGAAGAGCTTCAACGTATGTGGATTCTTCGTAAACTACTCAGCTCCATGGAAGACGTTCAGGCTACTGAATTTATTCTCGACAAGCTAAAAGACACCAAGACCAACGACGAATTCTTCAACTCCATGAAACGCAAGTAGGTCAGGTTATTTATGTCTTTCCGTGATTTGCGAGACTTTATCAACCTGCTTGAAAAAGAAGGCGAGCTCAAACGAATCACCACTGAAGTCGATCCTTATCTGGAAGTCACTGAAATCAGCGACAGGACTTTGCGCAACAATGGTCCCGCTCTTCTCTTTGAAAACCCGAAGGGATCGAAGGTCCCTCTTCTTGCAAACCTTTTTGGCAACACCCGCCGCATAGCTCTGGCCATGGGCCAGGAAGACCTTGAAGGCTTAAGAGACGTTGGCAAGCTGCTGGCTTTTTTAAAAGAACCTTCCCCACCTGCAGGCTGGAAAGATCTCTGGCAATCACTGCCCAACTATAAAAGTGTTCTGAACATTTCTCCAAACGTAAAAAAATCTGCTCCCTGTCAGGAAGTTGTTCTTGAAGGGGGCGATGTGGATTTGGGATTTTTGCCCGTACAGACTTGCTGGCCCGGAGACATTGCGCCTCTTGTTACCTGGCCTTTAGTTATAACAAAGGGCCCGGAGAAAGAAAGGCAGAACCTCGGTATTTACCGTATGCAGGTTATCGGCAAGAATAAACTGATTATGCGTTGGCTTTCACATCGTGGTGGCGCTCTGGATTTCAGAGAATGGCAACAAGTCCATCCCGGCGAGCCTTTCCCGATTTCCATTGCAATAGGTGCTGACCCATCTACGATTCTGGCAACCGTTACACCTGTACCGGACACACTTTCCGAATACGCCTTCGCCGGGCTACTCAGAGGCAGCAAAACCGATGTGGTCAAGTCCCGCAGCAATGAGCTACAGGTTCCCGCCAGTGCAGAGATTGTATTGGAAGGGGTAATCGAACCAGGCGAAATGGCCGAGGAAGGTCCTTACGGCGATCACACCGGCTACTACAACGAAGTAGAATCATTCCCGGTGTTTACAGTAACTACAATTACTCACCGTAAAGATCCCATCTATCACAGCACCTATACTGGGCGGCCACCCGATGAACCTGCCATGCTCGGTGTTGCGCTCAATGAAGTATTCGTTCCCCTGCTACAGAAACAGTTTCCGGAAATTGTGGATTTCTATCTTCCACCAGAGGGCTGCTCCTACCGCATGGCGGTGGTCAGCATGAAAAAACAATACCCAGGTCATGCCAAGCGCGTGATGATGGGAGTGTGGTCTTTCCTGCGCCAATTCATGTACACCAAGTTTGTAATCGTGGTGGATGGCGACGTAGATATTCGCAAATGGGAAGATGTAATCTGGGCGATTACGACTCGCATGGACCCTGCCCGCGACACTGTGCTTATCGAAAATACACCTATCGATTATCTCGACTTCGCCTCACCGGTATCCGGTCTGGGCTCGAAAATGGGAATGGATGCAACCAGCAAGATTGAAAGTGAAACGCAGCGCGAATGGGGCAGCCCCATTACCATGACTGATGAAGTCAAAAAGCGCGTCGATGAGCTTTGGGAAGAGCTGGGAATCGACCGTGATTAGTCGTCGTTAATGGTCGCTATTTTTCTGCGCCAAGGCTGCTTCTATCAGGCAACGGCAAATCCGGTAACTGGGCACCGAGCGATTCAATATAGGCATCCCTGTGCCGCTCACTCGCCTCTTCTTCACCCATAGATCTTAACAATCGTGCAAACTCTCCATGAGCAGCTGATGTCGGCTCAATACTGATGCTGGTCTCGAAATACTCTTTCGCTTTTCCCCATAATTCACAACGCAACGCCAATCGACCGAGGCTTAATAACAGTGCCGCATTGCCAGGGCGATCCTTAAGCCAGGATTCTGCCTGCAGCAATTGTTTCTGATATATACCAAAATCCATCTCGCCATACTGGACTATAAGTTTGTCACTCCAATTTTTACTCAATGCAAATTCTATTGCCTTGGCGGCATCTTCGTTCTGACTCAAACCGTGCAGCAACTCGGTATAGTGCCTCACCACTCTTTCGTCTTCCCTGAAACGCGCCGGCGCCTTTTTCCAGAACTTGTGCAGCTTTGCACCAGTCTGACTAGGGTCATCAGATTGCTGCGCTGCCATGGAGTACAATTTCTCCATAAAGATACGAACTCGAATTCTTTCCAGTTCTTCGGCGCCTACAGCGGCATTCTTTTCCAGCGCCGGTAATAGTTTTTCCAACTGATCCCAATCCTGTAACTTGAGATACACTTCTTTCAGCAGGTTTAGCAAAGATGAATCGTTTAGTGAACTGTTCTTCAATTGCTGTAATACCGCCACGCATTGTTCAAGTTGATCAGAGCGAAACAGTAGCTGGGCCTTGAGGGAGTTTATGGTTGAACGGACTGCCGGGTATTCCAACTCCGCCTGCTCAAGAGCTTTCATCCACGCATCGCGGTTATCGTTCTGATAGGCGGCGTAGGCGGCGGCCAGATAATTAACGACGCTGGCATCAGCATCTTTACTGCTATCGGTGAGTAATTTGTAACTGGATTCCCAATTGCCTCGCGTGAAATACAGCAAGCCTTCCACTGTCTTGCTACGCTTTCTGGACTGACGGTGTTTCTTGTAGTCCCGGCCGAATCGAATCAGATGCCAGGGATTAACCCAGCCGAAGATAATAATTATCAATTTCACGATTAGATAGATAACAGTGATCGCAACCAACAGGACAAATAGGCTGGTTTCAAACGTATAATTGCCGAAGGAAATTAGTAAGTAGCCGGGGTCGGCAGGGAAACCGAGGTAGAGACTGACAACCAGTGCAAACACTATTACCAACAGGCTAAATATGTAGAGCTTGATCATCTGCTAGTCTGCGTGTCGCTATTATTGAGTTGCGCGATCAGGGCCAGTGTTCTCTCGATACCATCCAGCTTCGGATTGATATTGATTACCAATAGCTGGTCCAGTTCGCCAAGAACACTCTGCCCCTGAGTCGAATCTGTTACGGCATATCTTTGAAACCAGTCTTTGGCCTTGCCAAGAGATGCATGAAACAGAGCGGTGTCTCTTGCTAGTAGCGCGAGCGCCGCCTGTTCCAGCATTAGCTGCATATTCTGTTTTATTGCCACTCCCTGACCGGGGGCGAGCATTGCTTCGGGGACTTCATCCCATTTGCGCCAGACAAATATGCTGCCGAGGAATTCCATGCTGCTGTCAAAAATACCGGGGCTATCACCACCCACTTGCGCTGCCTCGGAATCTTGCGCTCTACGATTTTCAAAATTCTCTCGCATGGAACTCAACAGATCCACCGCCTGCATTTCCGCCAACAGGTTTTCCAATCGAAGATAGATCCCTTCCCTATCCGGCAGTGAAATACTTCTCAGCCGGGTGAGATCGTTGGCTATGGATTGACGCACAGCAAACACCGTGTTGTTTCCGGAGTTCAATAAAGAGCTATCCGCACTTTCCAAAAGAGTTACGGCAGAATCAATATCGGATTCCAGCAATAGACGCTGGTTAGCAATACTTAACAAATATTCTGCTTCAAGAATTTTCCATTGCTGATCGGGCGTTTCCGCTTCACCGATTTGAGCTTGCAGCTGAGCCATTCTTCTTTCGAGATTTTCGGTTTGCTGATTAACATTGCTTTCCAGTTCGCGCACGCTGCTGTTATCGACGACGACTGGTTCTCGCTCTTCGTCAAGTTGCTGCTGTAGTGTGGAAATTTGTTGTGCACGGGCAGACAACTGCTGTCGTACCTGGGAGTTTTCATCCGCCAGAACTTGCAGCTGATTCTGCATTCTGAATTGTTGAAAGCCGAGATAAGCAACACCGCCCATGAGTGGCAATATCATCAACAGGACTATAGTCAGTCGACGCCTTGCAGTTTGTTGTTTGCGAGTTGTTCTGTTGCCGGCTTTCGCCGCATTGCTTTTTGACAGCTCATCCAGAATCTGGGGTGTTTCAGATTTTTCCGCCACTGTACTAATCTACCTTCTAAATTCTAAGTGTTCGCTATACGCGGTTTTCAAAATCGTTAGATTTAACATCAGCTTAATCTGCCATCTGCTGTAATGGATTGCAGACCCTGAATCATGCTTTCAGTATCGGCACCGCGACAGCTAAATACATTTGCAAAGCCAGCTTCCTCTGCCAACTGCGCCACTCTTTCAGATGGTACCAGCAATGGTAACAGACTAAATTCCTGTTTGTTATCGCCGGAAATCAGCAAGCTGGCCAGCACTTCCAGAGACTCGCCACTGGTGACTGTCATGACTGTGGTACCACTCTGCCTGAGGGAGTCACAAAACTCAGCGCTCTCATAATTTATCGGCTGGCGCTCATAGACTTCAAGATAATCCACCTCAGCCCCCCGGGCTTCCAGTGATCGGGCCAGTAGTTCGCGCCCTCCCTTGCCCCGAACAATTGCGATCTTCATACCCTCAAGCTGTTTCAGCTGTTCCAGCTCGAGCAGGTCTTCGCTACTCATTCCGGAGCCAGGCATAAATGCCCTGCACTCAAGCAAGTCTTCTACCACAGCCGCTGTGCTGGGGCCGATGGCCATTAACTGAACACCTTCGGGGAACTCCGGCCAGTTGTCGGAAATCAATCTGGCGCCGAATCTTGCCGCATTGCTACTAACAAAGATTAACAACTGGTAGTTACCCAGGTCGCGAATCTTTGACATAAGCGATGCCTGGCCTTGCTGGCTTTGCTGTTGCAGCGGGGTGATGCTAATTAGCGGCTTGGCCAACACCGTGCCCCCGGCCTGCTCTATAGCGCTGCTCAAAGGCTGTTGCTGATCCACTGGTCTGGTAACCAGCACCACCTGATCTGAAAGATTTGAAGCACTCATTCTGCTGCTGTTCTGCTACCGTTTTGGCGAATTAGATTAAAACTGCTCTCAACTATTCATTCTGCGATTCATTTTACGGTTCATTTTACGGGAAAACACCCCCGTTGTCCGTGCCAGCCCCCGCTTCTGCTGCATTTCGGGAGCATTATCAAGCTGTTAGCTATCCTGCTATAATCCTGCTCCGATCTAATTGCCAGACCCGATGTTCAAACTGCCGATGCCGGCACAGCGGAATTCGGATTCAGGCATTGAATACCAATGAAGTGATTTTGATCTGAGTGAAGACTATGAGTAACGAGCAGGACAAGGGCAAACTCTGGGGTGGCCGGTTTACCGAGGCTACCGATGCATTCGTGGAACGATTTACTGCCTCTGTGTCCTTCGATCGCCGTCTCTATCACCATGACATAGAGGGCTCCATCGCTCATGCTAGCATGTTGCATAAAGTCGGCATTCTTGACGCAAACGAATTACAGCAGATCACCGACGGCCTAAAAGGGATCAGGGCGGAGATTGAGGCGGACAAATTCGAATGGTTGGTCGGCCTCGAAGACGTTCACATGAATATTGAAGCTGCTCTCACCAATAGAATTGGAAGCGTGGGCAAGAAATTGCACACCGGTCGATCGAGAAACGATCAGGTAACCACCGATATCAGACTCTATGTCAGGGATGAGATAGACCAGATTGCCGCACTGTTGGTTCAGTTGCAAAACGCATTGATAAATCTTGCCGATAGAGAAGCCGACACCATCATGCCGGGTTTCACCCATTTGCAAACGGCACAGCCAATAAGCTTCGGCCACCACATGATGGCCTGGTTTGAAATGTTAAGCCGTGACTATTCGCGCCTGATGGATTGCAGAAAAAGAGTAAACCTCTCTCCTCTTGGAGCGGCCGCATTGGCGGGAACCACCTATCCCATAGACAGGGAATACACCGCAGAGCTATTGGGCTTTGACAAGCCAACTGCCAACTCGTTGGACTCTGTTAGTGATAGAGACTTTGCCATTGAGTTGGCAGCGTTTGCAAGTTTGCTAATGACACACCTATCCCGCTTTTCCGAGGAGCTAGTGTTATGGACTTCCGCACAGTTTAACTTTGTGGATTTGCCTGACCGATTCTGTACCGGCTCATCCATTATGCCGCAGAAGAAAAACCCCGACGTGCCGGAATTAATCAGAGGCAAAACTGGCAGAGTTAACGGTCATCTAATGTCTTTACTGACATTGATGAAGTCGCAGCCACTTGCGTATAACAAAGATAATCAAGAAGACAAGGAGCCGCTTTTCGATTTGCTGGACACTATCAAGGATTGTGTATTTGCCTATAGCGAAATGATGCCAGCGGTTAGTTGCAAGAAAGAGGTCATGTATGAAGCGGCGAAAAGAGGCTATGCCACTGCAACAGACCTTGCCGACTATCTTGTTAACAAGGGTCTGCCTTTTCGTGATGCACATGAAGTGGTGGGCAAGTCAGTTGCTTTCGCAATCGAGAAGGACAAGGATCTTTCCGAGCTTGAACTTGTTGAGTTGCAGTCTTTTTCAGACCTGATCGATGAAGACGTGTTTGCCGTGCTAACTCTTGAGGGCTCGGTTAATGCTCGAGATCATCTCGGCGGCACGGCACCGAATCAGGTTCGTTTTGCTGTTGCTGCGGCAAGAAAGGAATTGCAATCACGCTAGTACCAGAAACGACTAACGTGATTGTGGAGCCTGTAATTCTATTTCATATTCCATCAATCGATTGTCTCTGCGAGTTCGTACCAGTACCACATCTCCTTCCCGTCGTTTCTCCATGATTTCGGCATAGTCTTCTTCGTCCAGCACCGGCACTCCATCGATCTCTATGATGACGTCCCCGAGTTCAATTCTGCCACGCTGGCTTCTGCTAAGGCCACGCATGCCCAGTCGCGCCGGGTCTGAGCCTTCAACCACATCCATCACTATTACGCCGTCAATTCCCCACAGCTGGCGATAGTAATCTGGTTGGGGAATTCTGGTTATACCTAATATAGGAGTTTGCACACGACCAAAAGCAATCAGCTCAGGGACTATTTGTTTTACGGTATTAACCGGGATCGCGAAGCCAATTCCCGAGCTGGCACCACTGGGACTATAGATTGCCGTATTTACACCTACCAGTTGCCCCAGGGAATTAAGCAAAGGGCCACCGGAGTTTCCCGGGTTAATTGCTGCATCGGTCTGGATTACATCCCGTATCTTGCGTCTGCTTACAGAATCTATTTCCCTGCCCAAGGCACTTACTACGCCAACCGTCATGGTGGTATCCAGACCGAAGGGATTACCGATTGCTATAACCTTTCGACCCACCTCCAGCAAGGTGGAATCTCCGGCCATTATGGGCGTCAAATCGACATCAGGGGCATCTATTTTGAGAACTGCCAGATCTTTGTCAGGATCGAAACCAACGGCGGCGGCATCATAGGTTGTACCATCCTGCATAGTCACGGTTACCCGGTTTGCCTGCTGCACGACGTGGTAGTTAGTGACGATATATCCTTCTTCATTCCAGATAAAGCCGGTGCCGCTGCCCTGAGGTACTTCCTGAGGATTCAGGGAATAGAACGAACGCACCAGTCGGGAGTTAGTAATATTCACAACCGCCGGGCTGGCCTGCTTGAATATCTCAATATTATTTTCTTCATCGTTAGTTTTGAACTGGCTGTAGTCCACTGACTGCGCTGTGGTGGACGCGGCGCCGAACACCATAAGCCCCAACAACAGTGATTGTAAGTATTTCATGGTATCGAGATCCCTGATATTACGCGGCGCATCGCCCCGATATTGAACAATGGATAACTTTAACTGCCTTTTTTAATGATATGAGCAAATTCCAGGGTTTCAAGACTATGAACGGAATTTTTTCCAGCATCCCCGACCTTAAGACCCAGAATACGGTCCATGACATTAACTAATTCTGAACGGCGACAGGGGATTTGGCCGCTTCAGCAGGATATGGGACTCTATGCAAACTCTTCTATTTCTTCCTGAACCTCAAGCCACTGTTGTTCACTGGCAACTTGTTGCGAACGCAGTTCGCCTTGCTCCTGCAGTAGTCCAGCAAGCTTGGCCTTATTGGATTCTTGATAGAGTGATTCATCTGCTAGAAATTCTTCCATCTCCTTAAGTCGCTTACCAACTTTTTCCATCTGCCTATCCAACTGCTTTTCTTTAGCCCTGAGAGGGGCCAACCGCTGTCGCATTGCTGCAGCTTGTTGTCGCTTTTCTTTCTTGTCCAACTTTGCATCAATGTCCAGAGTCTCAACCCCGACTACTTCACTCTGGATGAAGTTGGACATGGTATCGAGTTTTGCCTGCTGACTCAGCCACTTTTCGTAATCCGCAAGATCGCCATCAAACTCCGAGAACACTCCCTTATGTATCGAGTAAAACTCATCCACTGTATTGCCGAGCAGGTGACGATCGTGAGAAACAATCACCATAGAACCCTGGAATTCCTGAAGTGCGACACTGAGCGCATGAACCATTTCCAAATCAAGATGATTAGTTGGTTCATCTAGCAGTAACAAATTCGGCTTTTGCCATGCAATCTTGGCCAGTGCCAGACGAGCCTTCTCTCCACCGGAAAAGATTCCGATTTTTTCGTCCACACGGGTACCTCTAAAATCGAAACCACCGAGGAAATTTCTAATTTCCTGTTCTGTACAGCGCTCATCAACTTTCTGCAGAAGTTTCATTGGGCTAGCTTGCGGATCCAACTCGTCTACTTGATGCTGGGCGAAATATCCGATTCTCAGTTTTTTCGACTCTATTATCTCTCCGTCCATAGACTGAAGTTGTCCGGACAACACTTTTAACAGAGTCGATTTTCCACTGCCGTTAAACCCTAGCAATCCGATCCTCGATTCTGAGCGAATTGAAAGCGTTATGTTTTTTACTAATGGCTGATCGAAACCGATAGCCAACTTTTCCAACTGAAGTAAATAGGATGGCAGCGTGCCAGGATCGGGAAATTGAAATCTAAAATCCGAATCAATATGGGCAGGTGCAATGTCCTGCATGCGATTCAACTCTTTCAGCCTGCTCTGAGCCTGCTTGGCCCTACTTTCCTTATAACGAAACCTGCGCACAAAACTTTCGATTTCTGAACGCCGGCGCTGTTGTTTGTCATACATTGCCTGCTGCAAAGCAAGTCGCTCTGCCCTCTGTTTCTCATAGGCACTGTAGTTTCCTTTATAGATTTCCAGATTTTTGCCTTCGAAGCTGACTACATTATCGATGACAGAATCCAGAAACGTCCTGTCGTGGGAAATCATTAACAGAGTCCCCTGATATTGCTGCAGCCATTGTTCCAGCCACACTGTAGCCTCAAGGTCTAAATGGTTACTGGGTTCGTCGAGCAGTAATAAGTCTGAAGGGCACATTAGTGCAGCAGCAAGATTCAGTCTGACTCGCCATCCACCAGAAAAGTTACTTACCGGCTTGCGAAATTCGTCCGTGGAGAAGCCCAGGCCTGAGAGCAGAGTTTCAGCCCGATGATTAATGTCATAGGCGTCGATTGCATCGAAATCACTGTGCAGATGGGCAAGCTTGTTGTCGTCGCCTTCTTCCTCAGCCTGCAGAATGGCGCGCTCCAGGCGACGAAACTCCTGATGGGCATCGAGTACAAATTCCAGCGCAGATCTGCCCATGCCGGGAGTTTCCTGAGCCATGGAGGCAATACGTAGATTGGCTGGTATAAACAACTCCCCCTCTTCCACAGGCAGTTCGCCATCCAGTACGCGGAACAGGCTGGTTTTTCCACAGCCATTTTTGCCGATAACGCCGGTACGCTGGCCTTTGTGCAGAACCAGACTTACGTCCCGCAGCAGTATCTGCGAACCGCGCATAATCATGATATTGTTGAGGGAAATCACATCCGGGCCAAATATCGTCTAAGTCGAGGCGGCACATAATACACCATAATTGATTTCATCAGATTGAATTCGTAATATTGTCGTCCGACCCTGATGGGACACCAGCCCGGGCAAGTAAAGCAGATCACTGGAACTGTAAATGAAGCAGATACTGATTATTGATGACGACGAGAAATTGGGTCAATTGCTGACTCAATACCTGGAGCGCTATGACATGAAAGCGCACGTTGCTCTCACTCCCAGTAAAGGCTTTGAGATGCTGAAAAAGTTGAAGCCTGATTTGCTTATTCTGGATGTCATGCTACCGGAGAAAGACGGCTTTGAAGTTTGCCGTGAGATCAGGGCCAAGTCAGCTATTTACGGCCAGCTACCGATTCTGATGTTAACGGCCCATGCTGAAGTCACCGATCGAATCGTGGGTCTCGAGCTTGGAGCCGATGACTATCTCCCTAAGCCTTTCGAACCGAGGGAATTGGTTGCTCGTATTCATAATATTCTTCGCCGCAGCAGCGATGAAAACAGCATGCGTGACATCAAGCCCATCAATGGGCTTAATGTCGAGATTTCACGAAGAGAAGTGAAATTGGATGGAGAGGTGTTAGACCTCACCACCATGGAATACGAATTGCTGATTCTTTTCATGCAGTTCCCCAATAGAACCTTTACTCGGGATGAGCTTATGAATCGTCTTCGCGGTATTGATGCCGAATTATTTTCCAGAGCTGTAGACACTTTAGTGAGCCGTCTGCGACACAAGTTAAACGACACTTCCAAGACACCGCGGTTTATTAAAACTGTATGGGGGCGTGGCTACACTTTTGTCGGCGAACAGATATGACCACTTTGGTACATCGGGTTCAGCGCTCGTTGTTTTTCCGACTCAGTCTTATTTTCGGCCTCACTGTAGTTCTTTTTTTTGTAATCATTTCCCTTTCTTTGCGCTCTATGAACCAGAGCGCAAATGTTATTGAAGCCATTCCCGATTTCTTTACGCGAAATATCGAATCTATAATTGAAGACATAGGCACTCCGCCAAACCTTGCCAATGCGATGCGCCTTGCAGATGAGCTCGATTGGAGCATCCGCATTAATAACCCCATTATGAACTGGAGCTCTGACGGCGATTACCGTCTCGAGGTTGAAGATTCTGTATTTACCCAGTCATTAAGCCGGGATGCAGAAATTCGATCGGTTGAGAATGAAGACATAATTCTGGTTCAGCGCGGCGGTTATGACTTCTACCTTTATCAGAGGTTCAGCAACGAAACCCTTTTCAGTACGGTGTCCATTTACGTAGGGCTAACCCTGGCAGCCATAGTGCTGCTACTGAATTATTTTATGGTCAACAAGCTTCTCAATCCTGTGCGTCTGCTCAAACGTGGAGCAGAACAGATTCGTCGCGGAGATCTAAGCTTCCGGGTAAAAAGCAATCGACAAGATGAATTGGGAGAGCTGACCGACAGCATTAATCACATGGCAGACTCACTTCAGTCAATGCTGGAAGCCAAGCGTCAATTATTACTGGCAATTAGCCATGAACTCAGAACTCCTATTACCAAAGCGAAGCTTAGACTTGAGTTCATGCCAGAGAGTGCAGAGAAGGAACAGTTACGGGAAGATATCGATGAGATCGAACTGCTGATCTCGGATCTGATCGAAGCAGAAAGACTGAATGATGAACACTCGGTGCTGGTTACCGAGCCGGTGATGCTGGCGGAGTATATTTCCTCGGTTACAGAGTCCTTCCATGGCTATCCGGGGGGTCTGGTATTTAAACAGACGGATACCGACAAAGAGTTTCTGATCGATAAACTTCGAATTCGCCTACTGATGACAAACCTTATTAACAACAGTATTCGCCACGGAGAAAACAATCCTATCGAGGTTCATGTGAGTTTTATCAATGACAATGCAATCATTGAAGTGAAAGACCATGGCGAAGGGATTGATGAAAAACATCTGGCACAAATTAGTGAGCCGTTTTATCGGGCAGATAGTTCTAGACAAAGAAACACAGGTGGCTTCGGTTTGGGCCTCTATCTCTGCAGACTGATCTCTGCTGCCCACGGCGGAGAACTGAAAATTGAAAGCAAACTTGGCGAGGGTACGCACATTACTGTAACTCTCCCTCGC